>ERZ779880.402-NODE-402-length-55460-cov-10.213158_pt1 | contig 55460 bp, 43 predicted proteins | sample MGYA00511555_ERZ779880 | MGnify/ENA primary metagenome ERZ779880 (study PRJEB29588, sample SAMEA2145815) | human gut metagenome | biome: human gut; feature: human-associated habitat; material: faeces | place: Denmark | collected 2008/2010 ... | reverse complement strand
TCCTCTTCCCTTCCTCTTCCCTTCCTCTTCCCTTCCTCTTCCCTTCCTCTTCCCTTCCTCTTGCCGATGACAATGCCGGGAAAAGGGATACCCGCACAGCGCAATCGCCGCAAACGCTGCATCCTCTTAAAGCGTAAGAAAATACACACCCGAAGGAAGCCGGTAATTGCTCTGGACGCGGCCGGGGGCGCATGAGATAATAACGGAAGAGTTACCCTTCCATTTACGGCAAATTCCCCCCCCCAGCAGCCCCATGAAAAACAGGTTTCCCATTCCACCCAACGGCTCCAGGCAGCAACTCCTGGTCAGAGCCGTCAATTACTTCCGCAGCCGGGAAGGAGAACCGCGCCTTTTCACCAAACGCAAGATTGTTCTCCTCATCCTGACCACTCTCTACGCTTTTTCCCCCATTGACCTGATTCCGGATTTCATTCCCGGATTTGGACAAATAGACGACCTGACCGTCATCGCTTTCACTTTCCTGGCCCTGTTCATGCCTCCCATCAGGGAAGATGGCTCCCATGAAGATCCGGAACCCTGAATTCCGCTACGCGCAACATCTCATGAGCGGTTCCTCCACCACCTTTTTCCATTCCCCCGCTGTCGTCGCCCTGGCCAGGGGAGCCGTTCTGATCGGTGTGCTGGCCGTATTGTTCTGGGGGGTGCGCTCCTGCATCACCGCCCCGGCGGAAAAGCCGATGGCTGTAGCGGAAAAACTGATTGAAGCCGGCAGGGAAATGGGCCTTACCCTGATCAATAAGGGATTCTCATCCAACCACGGCAGCGTGGCCCTGGTGGTGCAGAAGGATGAAAAAGTCGCCAATCTGGTTACCGTGGAACGGACTTTTGAATATGAATACCGTTATTCCACCACCTGGTGGTGGAGCAGAAAAACGCTGGTTCTGAAAGCGGCCTACCGCGCCCACGGAGGCATCAACCTGGAAGGGCCCGAACCTCTTCGGATTATCATTCCCGCAGACAACAAAAACTCCATTACGGCGGAGGGCCTTCATGGAACGCTGATTTCCTGCGAGATGGTGGAGGGTTCCCTGCGCATTGTGAAGGACGACGCCGGCATCTGGAACAGGCTGACTTCCGAAGATGCCGCCATTGCCGTCAACCAACTGAACGAAAACGCCCGGAAGCACATCATGGAGAGCGGCCTGAAACATCAGGCAGAAGAAAATTTCCTCAAACGCCTCCGGGAAGAAGCCGGTCAGCCGGAACAGCCGTCCGGGAAGGACCGCTGGTTTTGACACGCCCATGCGGGGGAGATAGGGAAAACATTTCCAATCCAGTTGCTGCACAAGCCTTCAAAACCCCATGAAACACAATCCCCCATTCCGCTCTTTTATCTTGCCAAACCGGGCTGTGTCCTATAAAGGAACGCACGTCATGGCCAATTTAACATTCACCCCTCCCGCGGACGGTGCAGCCGTCACCATGCAGAACGGCAGGCTTTGCGTTCCGGACAGACCCGTCATTCCTTTCATCATTGGTGACGGAACCGGTCCTGAAATATGGGCGGCGGCTTCCCGCGTCATTGATGCAGCCGTAGCCAAGGCCTATCAGGGCAGGCGTTCCATCGCGTGGTATGAAGTTTTTGCCGGGCAGAAGTCTTTTGATAATCTGGGCACCTGGCTTCCGAATGAGACGGTGGAAGCTTTCCGCAAGTACCTCGTCGGCATCAAGGGCCCCCTCACCACCCCGGTGGGCGGAGGCATCCGCAGCCTGAACGTCACGCTGCGGCAGGATCTGGACCTGTTTGTCTGCCTGCGTCCCGTGCGCTATTTCAACGGCATTGAAACTCCCGTCAAGGCTCCGGAAAAAGTGGACATGGTTGTTTTCCGTGAAAATACGGAAGACATCTACGCCGGGATCGAATTCAAGGAAGGCACGGAGGACGCCAAGCTGTTTTTTGATACCATGAGCCGCATTTTCCCGGACCGCATGAAAAAGGTGCGTTTCCCGGAAAGCTCCGGCTTCGGCATCAAGCCCGTTTCCCGTGAAGGCACGGAGCGCCTGGTGCGCGCCGCCATTGACTATGCCGTGAACAACGGAAGGAAGAACGTCACGCTGGTGCACAAGGGCAACATCATGAAGTTCACGGAAGGCGGCTTCCGTGACTGGGGATACGATGTCGCGCGGCGCGAATACGGCGCCATCCCCATCGGGGACGGCCCCTGGCTTAAACTTCCCAACGGTATCGTCATCAAGGATTGCATTGCGGACGCCTTCCTTCAGGAAATTCTGCTCCACCCGGAAAACTTCGACGTGGTAGCCACGCTGAATCTGAACGGAGATTACATATCCGACGCCCTGGCGGCGCAGGTAGGCGGCATCGGCATCGCTCCCGGAGGCAACATCAATTACCTGACGGGGCATTCCATTTTTGAAGCTACGCATGGCACCGGTCCAAAACTGGCCGGACTGAACAAGGCCAACCCCAGCTCCGTCATCCTGTCTGCGGAGATGATGTTGCGCTACATGGGCTGGACGGAAGCCGCCGACCTGCTGATTCAGGCCATTGACCGGGTAATTTCCGAAAAAACGGTCACGTTCGACCTTGCGGAAATGATTCCCGGTTCCACGGAACTTACCTGCTCCGCCTACGGGGACAAGCTGGTGGAAGCCCTGAGCTGACCTTTTTCCCAAGCCTCTTTCATCAGGCTGCCTTCCGGCATATGGTTCGGAGGGCAGTCTTTTTTGTTGCAGCGGCCCCCAGCCCCCCCTGTCTCTCTCCTCTTCTTTCAGAACAGTCATGAAGCGGCTATCGAAAGTCCGGACCGTCACAGCTCCCGGCGAATGGCGTCCATCTGTTCCGGCGTATAGGCCGCTCCTTCCACGCCTCCGAACTGGCGGCGCAGGAATGTGAGGAGGTTGGCCAGATCCCGGGAATTCGTGATGCCGGGCGGCAGCATGGTGGAATCCCATGCCTTGCCATTCACCGTGATGGGGCCGGTCAGCCCCTGGAGGATGATCCTGACGATTTCCGCATCAGGCTTTTCTTTCAGCCATTCGGAACCAGCCAGGGGAGGATAGGTTACCCTGTCTCCCAGGCCGTCGTTGCCGTGGCAAATGGCGCATTTGGAGAGATACACGCCTTTCCCCTTTTCCATGACGGCAGCGGCGCGTGCTTTTTTCAGGCGTTCCATGTCCACGGCGGGAGGATGGGCGGCATAATCCGGGTGAATATGGGACATTCCCGGGGAAGAATGAATACGGTCGCGTTTCCGGGAAGGCTCCACCCTTCGGAGGGAAGCCAGGTAGTTCAGCAGATGCTTCCCCCGTTCCGTGGGAACCAGTTCCCAGCCCGGTTCCATCTGGACGGGGAGGGCCTCCGGGGAAGGAGCATTCCCTTCTACGGGGCGTTCCTCAAACAGTCCGGGCATGGCCGGACACACCGTCCAGGGCTTGTTGAACTGCGTTTCCCGCGGGTTGTAAAGATGCAGGGCCAGCCATTCCCGCGCCTGCGCGGCGCGGCGCGTGCCGCCGGACACGGCATCCTCATATTCCAGCCTGCCTGTGATATACTCCGCAGCATTGCTTAAATCCGGCCCAACCGCCGCCACGCCCGCCTGCGGCGCTCCTTCCCTGTTAAATTCGGCATCCATGTCTTCCGGCTCACTAACCCGGTAGGGAAAATCCGGATCCGTCCCGCGGTCAATTGCCGTCTGCCAGTCTTTTCCGGACAGGGAACGCCGGATAATCTGAGTATGGCACAGGGCACACCCCTCCGCGGCATAAATACCGGCGCCAGCTGCATCCTGAACGGGTCTCCTGACCTCCATGGAATCCGGAGGCGGAGCATGCAGGAAAACGGCCGCAGCAGCAGCCAGCGCCACAACCGCCGCAACGGCTGAAATGAAGAAGAAGCGCGGCAAAAACGGAGGTTCCGGCTCCCGGCTTCCGTCTTCCTCTTCCACAGGCCGCCACAGGCAGAGGCTGCCCGCCAGGCAAAAAACCATGGCAACGGCGTGGACGCAGGCAGCCATGCCCACCCAGCCGCTCATCAGCTCCGCACGACGCGTCTCAGGAAAAGCCTGAACATCCAGGACGGAAAGCACGCCCACGGCATACGCCAGAAACACGCCGCAGACGCCTGCGCCCAGCAGCCGCCATGCCGCAGGGAAACGTCCGGGAGCCTTCCCCCCTGCCATCATCAACACTCCGGCCCCCGGCAGAATCCATAATTCCGGCTCATGCCACGCAGACAGGGAAAACTGCATCAGCTCCGGCGCACCTGCAACAAACATGTTCCATGCCGCCAGCAAGGCAAGCAGGGAAACCCCGGTCTTCATCCATATTCCTGTCTTCGTACCGGATTTCATCCAAAAACGCGCCGCCGCCAGAACGGCGGGAAGAACGGCGCACCAACACCAGACGGTACCGGCCTCCACCAACATCCACGGCACGGGAACCCCCTGAAGCCCCCCCAGCCCTCCGATCACCGGCGCCGCCGCCAGCACCAGGGCCATCCAGACGGACAGAATTCCAACTGTCCTCCCTTGCCCCATATCCAGCCGGAGCGCCGCCGCTCCCAAGGCGGCAAACATCAGCCCGCAGGACAGGCTCCCCCCCAGGGCGGAAACATCCAGCAGGCCATTCATGGACAATCCCTGCGTATATCCCAGCACCAGAAGGGCCGCCGCCACGCACCCGGCGGAGGAACTGAACAACAGCCGTACAGGCCACGGAAACGGCCGGAACCATGCGAGACACGCCGCCCCTGCGGAAAGGAAAGCGAAACCCGGACAGACCCACCAGTCAAAAGGCATCAGGAGCACGCCGCTCCCATTCCCCGCGGCAATGGTCGCCACCCCCAGCGCGACGCAGGCATGCCAGAGCCATTCTGCGGGTTTCCTCCACCGGCCCCCGCTTCCCGCCGCAACAGAAAACAGGACGGGGAGGGCCCAGCCGTACACCAGCATGCCGTAGAATGCGAACATGAGACGGCCGGCCGGCCACGGCAAAGGCCCTTCCGCCACCAGACCGGAGGCGTACGCCAGCGACCACAGGAAACCCAGCATGAAAGCGCCTGCCAGCCAGAACAGGGGGAAAAACTCTCCCGGACGGCAGAGAAACAGAAAAAAAACGGCGGGGGTACGGTTCATCATGGTTTGGGAAATACCCTGCGGACGCTCAAGGCCCCCAGGAAGGAAAAACAGCAGATCAGGCCCATTCCCACCAGGAGCAGGACGAACGGAAGCCATGCCTTCCACGCGGCAGGGTTCAGCCCAAGGCCTGGGCCGAACATCCAGCACGCTTCCAGCAGGGAGCCCAACAGCACTCCGGCGCATACGGCGCCCAAAGCGGACGGACGGCGTCTCAACGCGGGAAACAGCAATATGAGGAAAGGAAGCAAAAGCTGAAGAACGAGAGCCGCGGCCAACATCCCGGACCAGCCGGAAGAAGCGGCGTCTTCATAAAAGGACATTTCAGCCGGAATGGAGGCGTACCAGGTAATCATGTACTGCGAATATACAATATAGGCTTTCACCAGAACCATGGCCGTCAGCATGCCTCCCAGGCGGGGCCAGGGCAGCTCCTTCCCTCCGTCCAGCCGCTTCAGGAGCACGGCGGACAACACAGCGAACGCCAGGGACGCCAGCAGAACATATGCAATCATGTATACGGGGAACATGGAAAGAACGCTCTTCCCCGTCCCTCCCAGCATGTCCACCCCCAGCAGGCCCAGCATCATCACCGTCACGATCATGCAAAAGGCGGCAGAGCCCCGGCGGAAGGAAGGCTGCCAGACATTTTTTTCCGCAACCAGCATTTCCCATACCTGGGCCAAGCTCCAGGAAAGCGCCGCAACGCCCCCCACGCGCACGTACAGCCATGCCGGGTTCCACCATGAAAAGTCAGCCAAATCAAGAACGCCAAAGGCCTGGACGCCGGGAGAGGAAACATCCGCAACACCCCAGTAGCGTGCTGCTTCCGGAAAAATCACGGTAGTCAGGCAGCCGACCGTTCCGGCCAATACCAGAACACCGGGTAAAAACCCCCAACAACCCGCCGCCAGCACCCTTCTCAGAGCGATCCCCCAGCCGGAACCCGTCAGTGAAGACAGGCAGAGCCAGAACAGGCACCCCAGACAGAGGCCGGAGCCGAAGACGCCTGCGGCCATTCCGGCAGCGGCGAACGGCCTTCTCAATTCCTGCAGCCTTTCCCCGGCAACCGTCATGTCGTCCCAGGGCATGGCCGTAAAAGACTGGCGCATCAGCACGCACCACAATAGAACGGAAAGTATCCACAGGGAGAGGGCTGCGGAACGCCCGGCCCAGCCGAATGCCGGACGGTCCCTGCCTGTTGAAGATGTATTGCTGTTCATGGATGCTGTTCCTTCTGTTTAACGGCCGGTTCTTCCGGCGGCGCTTGCAAATGGCGGACAAACGCCGCCAGACACCAGATTTCCCGCGCCGTGAGAATGTTTCCGAAAGCGGGCATGTTCCCCTGCCCCGACCGAATGCTCCTGAACATTTTTCCTGGGGAATAGGAAGCGTACTTTTCATCCCGGAAGGAGCCTATTTGCGGATAGGTGTTATAAGCGGCCATGCTGCCGCGTCCGTCTCCGTCCTTTCCATGGCAAACGGCGCAGTGCGCCAGATAAAGCGCACGCCCCTCCGCCTGCACGTCGCGGCTGCGGGAGATGCCGCCCAGTTCCAGAGGCATGGAATCCTCCTCTCCGCCCTGCATGCGGCCGGAGGAAAAATAGGAACCTTCCTCAGCAAAGGAATCCCGGTCGCCTTCCCGTTTCCGAGCCGTACCGACGATGCCCAGGGACTGCGCCACGGAATGGGGGGGCGTCAAACGGGTTTTCCGGCCTGCGGGGGCAGAAGGCATCCCCACCTGCTGGGCATCCGCCAGAGGGCGTTCATTCATATTGTCAAACAGACGGGGAGCAGCATTTCTTCCATCGTCGTCTCCCGCCAGAAACCAGAACGCTCCCAGCAGAACCAGGGCGGCTGCCGCCATAATGCCGCCTCTCATGGCCGGCCTCCTTTCCCATGAACATGCTCGCGGGAATCCGGATTCAGGGCCTCAACCAGGGCGGCGGAACGCTCTTCGCATCCACCTTCCAGCAGAATGAAGTACCCGTTTCCGTGCTCATCCGTCCTGAAAAAATCACACTCGAACGCCCAGTCATGCCACTTCGGAAGAAGAGCCCCCCTCAGGAATCCGGCGGCGGTCAGCAATCCGGCCCCCAGCAAAGTACCCTCAAACAGGGGCGGAACGTATGCGGGCCAGTTGTCCCAGCCCTGCACCCTGCCCTGGGTCACAAGGGGATCCGCGCAGAACTGCGTCCAGTAAAGCCACAGGGCCACGGCCAGAAACCCGCAGACGCCGCCCGCAGCGGCCCACAGCCGGATGCCTGCGCCCACGGCCCTCCCGGCGTGTCTGTTGGCAAGCCGGACGGCGGCGCAAGGATAAGGGGCGCAAACTTCCCAGTGCAAATTTTCCTCCTTCATCAGCATGCGGACGGCCTGAAGAAGTGCCTTCTCCGAACCGAAGGAAAGCACCCAGCCGGAAATGACGGCCTTCTTCATGCCCCGCCCTCCTTGTTCAGGGATTGCTGTTCCCGCACGTCGCACAGGGAAAAGAACGGAGCCACACGCACCAGCGCCATATACAGGGCCATAAACAGACCCACGCTCCCGGCCATCATAGCCAAATCCGTCACGCTTGGGAAATAATCTCCGATGTTGGCGGCAAGCAGAGAGGCCTTCAGGGAATTCACGACAATCCAGAAACGTTCCATCCACATGCCCGCAAGCACTCCCAGAGCCACGGAGGCAATCACCCGGCGGTTGGTTCGCAGAGGGCGGAACCAGAACAACTGGGGCAGCGCCACGTTCCCGGCAACCATGACGATGATGAACACGGCATTCACGGGATTTCTGCCCGGAAACGGCTCCTGAGCGCCTCCATTCAGAATGGCGGCCAGATGCTCCCATAAATACATGGCCCCCATCACCAGGCTCAGGGCCAGCACCAACCGGGAACTTAAATCCAGAATGGCCGGAGTAACGGCCTGGCGAACGCCGCTGCCGGCCATCAGACGGCTCACCCCAAGCAGAATCAGCTGAACCATCGCCATGCCGCTAAGGATGGCCCCTCCTACGAAATAGGGCGGGAAAATGCTCTGGTGCCACCCCGACACCTGAGTTACGGAAAAATCGAAACTCACCACGGAATGAACGGATACCACGAGCGGAGTCAGAATAACCGCAAAAAGAAGGCTGGCCTTTTCATAGGCGCGCCACTGGCGCCCCGTACCCTGCCAGCCCAGCGCCAACCACCCGTAACGGCGCCTCAGACGCCCCTTGCAGCAGTCCCTCAGCAGCGCGAAATCCGGAACAAGGCCGATATACCAGTACAACAGGGAAAGAAGAAAATAGGTGCTGACGGCCATGACATCCCACATCAAAGGAGAGGCCATGTCCGGCCAAATTCCGCTCACTTCCGGCAGGGGGGAAGCCATCCACGCCATCCAGACACGCCCTACGTGCACTACAGGGAAGACGGCGGCGCAGATGACCGCGCACAGGGTCATCTGTTCCGCTCCGCGCGCAATCGGGCTTCTCCATGACTGGCGCGTCAGCAGCAGGACGGCGGAAATCAGGGTGCCCGCATGCCCCAGGCCTATCCAGAAAACAAAATGCACAATGTCCAGCCCCCATACCACGTTATTATTAACCCCCAGCACGCCTGCCCCCTCTGCTGCAATGCGCCAGGAACTCCACCCGATGCCCCACGCCGCCAGCAATGCGCTGGCGAGAAACACGCCCCACCAGACAGGCCCCGGCGGCTTCCGCACCTCTGCCAGCATGGCCTCTACTGGAATATCGGCGGAGGGAACTGCTGGTGCTGGTCTGTTCATCATCTGCATAGGGACGCAAGCTCGTTAAAGCTTACTTGAGCGCTTTTTCCCGTCAATTCAAAAGGGGAACGCACGTGACATGGCGCACGGCTTCAGGAAACAGAGGCGGAATTCCCTTCGGGCAGGGAAAGATAAGCCATCCTCCTGCTTCTTCAGCAGCGGGGAAAAGGCCCATGGGAACCGTTACCCCCGCTTCATTCGCACTTTCACAAACATTCAAATAGCTGGAATTCCCGGCCACGGCATTTTAACATGAATGGCGCATGGACATAAAAACGCTGACTTCCGGAGCCCTGATCAAGCACCCTTCCCGCGGCCTTCTGCTTGGAACCGGGCCTTTTCGGGAATCAGTGGAACCACCGGATTCCGGCCCCGCCTTTTATGTTGATACATTCCGTCTGGACGATCCGCGGCCATGGAAAATACCGGCAGCCCTTCTTTCTCTTTCACCGGAGGAAAGCCCCCTGCCGCCCGCTCCGGCAATCCGGTGGTCGGAACCGTCTCCGGACGCGTACGCACAGGTTTTTGCGGAAATAATGGAACAAATCGCCACCGGGCAATTGGTGAAAAGCGTTCCGGCGATGCCTCAGTTCGGGGAAATGCAGCCGCCACACACACCCCGGGAACTCATACCGCGGGCCATTAACAGCTCTCCGTCCCATTATCCCTACGCCTGGTGGACGGAACGGGAAGGATTCTGCGGAACCACTCCGGAAACACTGTTCCGCCAACAGGGCCGCCTCCTGGAGACAATGGCCCTGGCAGGAACGGCCCGTCCGGAAGATGTGGGGGTCTTCATCAACGACGACAAGGAAATCCGCGAGCATGAAATCGTGGCGGGCAGCATTCTTTCCCGCCTGTCCCCCTGCGGCAGCGTCACCAGAACGGCCCGCAGCGTGCTGAACCTCGGCACCCTGATCCACTTCGTCACCTACCTCACGCTGGAATCGGACGAACAGCACACTCCGGCTCACTGGATACGGCTGCTCCACCCCACCCCCGCCCTGGGATCCCAGCCCCGCACGGAGAAAACGCTCGCCCAGCTGGACGACTGGCGTTCACGCCTGCGCTGTCCGCTTCGTTTCGGCGCTCCGTTCGGGTTTCTGGATGACGGAGACTTCTTCTGCCTGGTAGGCATCCGCTCCCTGTATTGGCAGGGGCAAAAGCTCTCCCTCTGCGCCGGGGGTGGCGTCGTGGCATCCTCCACCCTGACGCATGAATGGCGGGAGCTGAAACTGAAGAGGGATACGGTCAGGCGCAGTTTCCGCCTTCCATGACAAATCCGCCGGGCGCCTCCCGCCCTTAACGGCAAAAACATCATTCCGTCGTCCAGCAAACGGAAAGCGCATCAAATTTATCCTTCACCGGTATCCTCCATACCCGGCCTTCCCTCGTTACGCTGCGGCAAGGAACGCCGTCCATGCATGCGCTGACGGAAATACCCGCAGGCAAGCCGTGCAAAACCACTTCTGCGGACTCATGGAATGCACAGGGATCTCCCTCGCAGTTCCAGTCCAGCTCCAGGGAATTGGAGCCGCCGCGGTAAAGGAACTCATGCACGGCGCATTCCCCGTTCCGGTATGCATACCCGTCCCCTGCATCCTCATACAAATGGGAGGCCACCTCCCCTTCCGGCGCCCACCATACATCCAGCGTCAGCGGCGGGCGAGGCAGTTCCCCTGCATATTGCTGCACCGGCCAATGGGGGACTACCGCCCCTCCGCGGACATACACGGGCAGGAAAGAAAGAGGGCACTTCACCCAGACATCCTTTCCGGTGTCCTCCATCAGGCTGTCCGTGTGATAGGAATACCAGACGCCCTCCGGAATGTAGAGGAACCGTCCGCCTTCCTGCGGCTCATGAATGGGAACGACGTACAGATGGTCGCCGAAGAAGTACTCCGCCCCCCGCCAGTAGGTGTCCTTGTTGGTAAAACATTGCAGGGCCAGGGAACGCAGCACGGGCATGCCCGTCTCCGCGTACCGGCGGAACTGCGTATAAATATAGGGAAGCAGGCGGTAGCGGCCCTCTATGGCGGCTTTCACGCAAGAGGTGACTTCCTGTCCAAACATCCATGGTTCCTGACCGCCGAACTCCCCGGAGGAATGATTGCGGAAAAAACCGTGGAAAGAAGCCATCTGCATCCAGCGGCAAAATAATTCCGGCGTGGGATGCCCCATGAATCCCCCCGCATCCGCTCCCGCGAAGGAAATGCCGGAAGCCGCAAGCCGCTGGCACTGGAAATTGGCCAGCTTCAAATGTTCCCAGTTGGACCGGTTGTCCCCTGTCCATGTGGCGGCAAAACGCTGCAGCCCGGCAAAACCGGACCGGGACAGCAGGAAAGGGCGCCGGTCCGGAGCATGACGCTTCATGCCCAGCCAGGAGGCTTCCGCCATGCACTGCCCGTAAATGTTATGGGCCTTCTCATGGGAACAGGGCATGCCGTCATATTCATGCCGCGTATCCATCGGGAAAGTGCGGTCCGGAAAAACGACAGGTTCGTTCATATCGTTCCAGAGACCTCGCACGCCAATTTTCCCAATATCCCGGCTGAACAGGCCCGCCCACCAGCCGCGTACGGCCGGAGCCGTAAAATCCGGGAAATTGCAAAGCCCCGGCCATACTTCCTCCGACAATAAATTGCCTTCCGACCGGCGGCAGAAATAATTGCGTTCCATCCCCTCTTTCCAGACCGGATTGGCGGGGTTGACCTTCACGCCGGGATTGACAATCAGGACCGTCTTCACACCGTCCTTCTCCAGGGCGCGGACCATTCCTTCCGCGTCGGGAAAATTCTGCCTGTCCCACGTAAACCCCTCTTTCCGTTCCATGTAATGATGGTCCAGATGCACGGCATCGCACGGAATGCCCAGGCTCCGAAAGCGTTCCACCAGGTTGTACACGGCCTTGTCCGGATAATAGCTCCACTTGGACTGGTGGTACCCCAGCGCCCACAAAGGCGGCAATTCAGGCGTACCGGTAAGGCGCGTATAAGCGGAGATGATGTCCAGCGGGCTGCGGTCGTAAATGAAATAATAATTCATCAGGCCTCCGGAGGCCCCGAAAGAAAGAACCTTTTCATCCGCAGCGCCGAAGTCGAAGAACGAACGGCACGTGTTGTCAAACAGCAGACCGTACGCCTTCCTCTCCCGCAAACTGAGGAAAAAGGGAATACTTTTGTAAAGGGGATCCGATTCCTCATGAAAATCATAATGGTCCGCTCCCCACATGGAGAAATACTTGCCTCTCAGGTTCAAGGCGCACGGCTTGTCTCCAAGCCCGAAAAAATGCTCCGTTTCCTGAAGATTTTTCCGTATCCATACCCGGGCGTCTCCGGTCCAGTCCTTGCTCTCCCGGCCAAAGCCGCCCTCATCCGTCAGCAGGGGTTCATCCGTGGCAATATCGTAAAAATCCACCTTTTGTTCTTCCGGGCGGATGCGGATGCGAAGCAGGGACGTTTCAACGACATGCGCTCCGGCCTCGTCATACTCACGGATTTCCGCTCCCGGGGCGGAATACCCCGGGCTGACGGCATAACTTGGCTCATCTTCCGGCACTGCCCCGGGGAAGTACGTTACGCGGACAATTCCGGCATCAGCAAGACACACGCTGAGAGTTATTTTGGAAACCGCATTCGTGTACTCCCATTTGACGAAACGCCCCCGGAGAGGAGGTTTTTTTCGTCGTTCAGGGATGTTGGACACGGTGCACATCGAAGCCGGGCGGAAGAGAGAATCAAAAGCGTTCAGTCCAGACTAAATCAATTTCATGACGAACGCAAGATTGAACTAATGCAGCGCTTTTCTTTTCATTATTAGAGTAAAATTATTCATAATAATCTAGACCGAACATGAAAAATCTGGTTTTATTGCGTTGGTGCACAACACGGCACGAGTCCGTACCCTTCCCGACACCGACAAACCACATCAACCGATGAGCACAATTCGAGTTCTTACATTAGGATGGGAATTCCCGCCCCTGGTTAACGGAGGGCTGGGCATTGCCTGCCTGGGTCTTTCCAAGGCGCTGGCAAAAAAAGTGGATTTAAGGGTAATCGTTCCCAAGGCCGATCCTTCCGTTCTTTTTGACGGATTCCAGCTCACCGGTCTCAATAACGTCTCCTACCGGGAAGTGGAACAAGTGGACCGGAAATATTCCTATGACAGCTTCGCCCTGGTGGAACACGCCCCCATTGAACTGGATCCCTATACTACCGTGGAAGGAAGCTCCGGAGTAGTGAAGTTCACCAGGGAAGGCCGCATCACCTTCTCCAAAACTCATGAAGCCGACCTCCAGCTGTTCAGAAACAAGGAAGACCTCTACGCCGGAGACCTGGCCCTGAAAGTCATTCAATTCTCAAAAATAGCGGTAAAAGTCGCCCTCCAGCAGGATTTTGACATTATCCACGCCCACGACTGGCTGACCTACCTGGCTGGCGTGGAAGTGAAAAAAGCCACGGGCAAGCCCCTGGTGGTGCATCTGCACGCTTCCCAGTTTGACCGGGCCGGAGCGGATGCCCGCGGCTGGATTTACGACATTGAAAAATTCGGCATGGAACAGGCGGATGCCGTTATCCCGGTCAGCAAATACACGGGGACCATCGCCAGCGGGCACTATGCCATTGACCCCCATAAGATATTTCCCATTCACAACGGAGCGGATCCGGTCAAAGTTTTCAAAGGCAAGAAGAAATTCCCGGAAAAACTCGTGCTGTTCCTGGGGCGCCTGACGGCGCAGAAAGGCCCGGGATTCTTCCTTCAGATTGCCGCCAAGGTTCTGGAACAAACGGACGACGTCCGCTTCGTTATGGCCGGCACGGGAGAAAAACTTCGCCAGTTGATTGAATCCGGAGCTTTCAAGGGCGTGGGCGACAAATTCCACTTCACCGGTTTCCTGAACAAGGACAAAGTCAATGAACTCCTCTCCATCACGGATATCTACTGCATGCCTTCCGTATCGGAGCCATTCGGCCTTTCTGCGCTGGAAGCGGCCCAATTCAACATCCCCGCCGTGATTTCCAAGCAGTCCGGCGTAGCGGAAGTCATGAAGGGAGCCCTGAAAGCGGACTTCTGGGACGTCAACAAAATGGCGGAGCATATCGTCCATCTCTGCACGGATGAGGAACTGTACCGGAAAGTAGTGGAACAGAGCACGGAGGACATCAAAGCCTCCACCTGGGACGCCGCCGCGGACAAGGTCATCCGGGTCTATGAACATGTGCTGAACCGCTAAAAACGCCTTTTTACCCTACTTAATAACTCTCAGCCCTCTCCCTCCTCCGTCCATGAGCAACATTTCCCTCACTTTCGTGGCTCATCAGCCCAACCGGCTGATTCATTATGACTTCTTCAAAATTGGAGAACACGCCTTTTATGAAGATGATGATCTGAATGCCCGCGTGCTCAGCACGGTGGCGGAACGCTGTTACTTCCCGGCAACCCGGCTGATGAAACAGCTTATTGAACTAACCGGGGGTAAATTCCGTTTTGGGCTGGCGCTCAGCGGAGTCATTCTGGAACAGGCCCTGTACCACAGGCCGGATCTGATTGCCGCTTTCAAGGATCTGGCGGAAACCGGCTGTGTGGACTTTCTGGCAATGCCTTACTACAACTCCCTGGCCTCCGTTTACTCTCCTCAGGAATTTGCCGAACAGATTGAAGAACACCGGGAACTCCTCAAAAAACTCTTTCATCAGGAATCGGACGTCCTGATGAATACCGGCATGCTGTACTCCAATGCCATTGCGGCGCAGGCGGAAACGCTCGGCTTCAAAGGCATCATGGCGGACGGCAACCCGGCCATGCTCAAGGGATTCACCAGCAATGAAGTCTTCCTGGCCCCCTGGGTGTATAACACCACCACCATCTTCCGCAACCGGGAACTCTCCAATGACCTGGCAATCATGCGGACTGATCCGGAATGGTCGGAATACCCTCTTTCCCCCACTACGTTCGCGGATTGGTTGACGCACCAGCAGGGAAGCGTCACTACCCTGTCCATGGATTATGAAACACTGGGTGAACGCCAGTCTGACGCTACAGGCGTCTTCGAATTCTGGCGGACGATGATTCTTGCCTGCGTAGACGCCGGCAACCGGTTCATGACTCCGTCCGAAGTGGCGCGGGAAATCAAACCCGTTTCCGTCTGTGAATGCACCCAGGAAATGACCTGCTCCACTTTTGGAACCATGTCCCATTGGAACGGAAACGTCATGCAGGATGAAGCCCTCCGCAAAATCTACCGTCTGGAAAAACCGGTCAAGGCGGCCCATGACAAGGATCTCACCCACGTTTGGCGCAAACTTCAAAGTGCGGACCACTTCCACTACATGCAGAAGGAAAACTCCTTCACGCCGTATGCATCCGCCTTTGACGCATACATCTACTACATGAACGCCCTGGCGGATCTGCAAATACGCGTCAAAAGGGAATCCGGGAAAACGGTTCAGTCAAATTCGGAAAAAGCGTCCTGACCTCTTTTTTCCGAATACTGAAAATCCGGGTGAATTGCAGCCTGTTTGCCGGAAACATCATAGGATGATTCCCGGTTGCAGAAACTGTGTGGTCCCGGAATGCGGTCTTCCCTGCCCGCCTCTTTTGGATGCCATAAAGGCCTGAGGAGATTCACGGGAAGTTTAATATCCCAACGCCAGACGCTTCAATTTGTTGCGCAGGGTAATCTTCTGTGCGGAAGAAACGCGCTCCACAAAAAGGATGCCGTTCAAATGGTCGCATTCATGTTGCAGGCATCTGGCCAGAAGGCCGTTGCAGTCAATCGTTATTTCTCTTCCGTCAATCAGAAGCACCGTAGCCTTGACAAAGTCCGGCCTCACGACGGAAGCGCGTATCTTCATCACGCTCAGGCAGCCTTCATGAAAAGGATGCATGGGGCCGTAAGGTTCCAGAACGGGATTGGTAAACATCAAGGGCATAATGTCGGAAAGTTCCTTGTCCTCTCCGTTCACTTTAAGCCAGGTGACGGACTCTTCCTCCTTCGGGATATCAATCACCACCAGTTGCATGGGAATGCTCACCTGGGGAGCTGCCAGGCCGATGCCCTCTGCGGCGTACATGGTTTCCAGCATGTTCTCCGCCAGCGTTTTCAGGCTGTCGTCAAAATGTTCTACGGGGCGGCATTTTTCCTTCAATACCGGATTTCCATACTGCGCTATTTCCAATAACATCGGGAGGGGGGGGATAATATATTGTTAAGGCGCTTACCGTGCGCCGGACTTGTTGATTTCTATTCTGGCAGGAACCTCCCCTGCGTCAATACCCACAGACGTCAGCGCATCCCAAATGCCGACAATGACGCCGAACTCCGCTTTTTTATCCACGTCAAGTTGCAATTTGACGCCCGGATTTTCCTTTTTCAAGGCCTCCAGGACAGCAGCCAGTTCATTCATCTCCACCAGCCTTCCATTCAGGGAAATGGCGGATGTCCCCGTCACGGCCAGAACGGCCCTTTGTTCGGAAGAAGGCTCCCCTTCCATGAATTCCGCACCGGGTACATCTATTTTAAGCAGGGACTGCGGCTTCTTCCACTGCGTATGGACAATGAAAAAAATCAGCAGAATGGTCAATATGTCAATCATGGGGACGATGGGTACCCCCATGCTCCTTGCTTTCTTGCGGTAAAACTGCATGGCCTTGTCAGCGTTGGGAATGATGGCAGCGGAAGGAAACCAGTCCCGTCAGCAAAACTTCCATGGAGGCGGAAATGCGCTCCAGCTTGCGGGAATAATAAACATGGGCAATCACGGCCGGAGTGGCGATGGCGAGCCCGGCAATCGTTGTATTCAGCGCCTGGGCAATCCCCTGAGCGATCATGCCGTGACTATCATCCATTCCGAAAACGCTGAAAATCTGCACCAGGCCGCTGGCGGTTCCCAGGATGCCGAACATGGGGGCGATCATCACAATCATGTCCAGCAGGGGCAGGCCCGCCTGAAGCGTTACGAATTCCTTGCGGGCTTTCACCTGGATCATCTCCTTCAGGGAGGCTTCATCCTCCAGCGGGGAATTCAACGCATCCAGCACCAGGCGGCCCTCCACGGAATCCGAGTCCGCGGCAATTCTCTCCAATTCATTACGCTCCACGGCGCCGCGGGTGTACTGCTCCACGGCCCTGGTCAGCGCGGCAGGGCAAATAAAACTCTTCTTCATATTGAACATGCGGTAAATAACGGCCGCAATAAGAAGAACGGAACAGGCCGCCAGCGGGTACATGAAAACGCCGCCTGCCTGGAAGAATGTAATGCAGTCCTTGATCAAGTTCATCATCATATATCTGTGAATGGTATTTGTTGTAGAATGGTAGGTTGTTAAAAATTGAAATCGAAATACATTTCCAAAGAATCCCCCACAACCATATTCCTGACCTCCGGAGGCATCGCAGGAAGCCTGGCGAGTTTGATGGCAAGAAAGGTAAAAGACTTCTGCACCTCGCTGGCTCCCACGCGGGAAGTCTGCCTCATGGAGGAAACCTTGCCATTCTTGTTAATCAGGATGCGGATGCGCACGGTTCCGGTAACAATCAGGTCGCGGTTCAAATCGCACTGACGGTACCACTGTTCCCCGATGGCCCGGTAAACGATCGCCTGGTACGTTCCCATAGGCGTAGCTTCCACATCCAATGTCGGACGGCGGCCAAAGCTGAATTTGCCGGTCTGCCTGGTCTTCCTCTCATGAGTCTTGAAGCCGGGCTGGCTTTCCGCATTAAACATGGGATCATACAGGGGCTGTTTCTGAACCGGTTTCGTATTGGGCACCAAACCCAGATCAGGAAGATTCAGGGGAGGATTGTCCGCTCCTTTCGCGATGCTCCTGGCCAGTTCCTCAAGCGGGTCCGGCTTCTCCGAATCTCCGGGTCTGGGCAACACTACCGCATGGGGAAGCTGCATGGCCCTCTCCTGTGTATGACGGACGTTTTGCTGGGCCGTTTTTTCCTCTTCCGATTTGCCTGGAATACCCTTTTTGACGGTAGAACGGGCCAGGGAATCGGGATGACCGGAAGACGGCATGGACGGTTCCAGAGGCTGGTAGGGAACATTGGAGGAAGCTCCGGGGGAGGCATTTTTGTTGCCGTCCCGTTCATGGCTTAAATCCCCATCCTGCCTTTCCTGGTTAAAAAGGACAATCTCTCCGTTTTCCCGTTCCACGCCATCCTGGGCGGGCATGTCCCTGTCGCCGTCCGGATCCTTCCGGCCTCCTTCCGCCCGCGTGTTTCTGTCGCTTTGGAATTTGGGAGCTTCCGGCCTGGTGGCGCTTTCCTGCTCCTCATTGGTCTTCACGACGGCAGGCAGATATTCCGCTGGCTCTTGTTTCCGGCCCTCCAGTTGAGGTTCCACTTTCTTTACCATGCGCGCGCTTACAGCCACTTTCCTCCGCTCCGCTTCAGCCGGACGTGGGGAAGTCAGCCATTCTTCAGGAACCAGACAGCTCCCCGCCAGCAAAAACAGGTGCGCCAGCACAGACAGCAACAGGCATGTGCTCCAGGAAACCCGGAACAGTCCGTTTCGCCGCCGTTGCCTGAAACTCATGGAGGTAAAGTTTTCACGGTTCCATGACGAATGCAATGTAGAAAGGAGACATGATGAAGGACGATTCCGTAATTTAGTATTGCACAAAACCATGTGCAGGATCATACTTGCTAGCGACCAAACACATGCCTTGCCATAAACGGCAAGGCCCTTATCTTATATACCATACACCTCGTTAACACCCATCTTATATGGCCAATCTCAACAAAGTCTTCTTAATGGGCAACCTTACCGCTGATCCCGAACTGCGCTACACTCCCAAAGGAACCGCCGTTACGGACATTCGCCTTGCCATCAACCGTTACTACGCAGGCGACAACAGCGAACGCCAGGAAGAAACCACTTTCGTGGACGTTACCCTTTGGAACCGCCAGGCGGAAGTCGCCGGCAACTATCTCAGCAAGGGCCGCGGAGTCTTTGTGGAAGGACGCCTGCAACTGGATTCCTGGGAAGACAAGGCCTCCGGGCAGAAACGCACCAAGCTGCGCGTGATTGGAGAAAACATCCAGCTCTTCCCCCGCGGCGGTGAAAGCGGCGATATGGGCGGCGCTCCGCGCCAGCAGTACCAGAATGCTCCCCGTTCCAATAACTACGGACAATCCCGCCCGGCCCAGAACTACAACCCGCCCCCCATGCCCTCCTCCAATCAGCCGTCCAACGACTTTGGAGACATGGACGACGAAATCCCGTTCTAAACGCAAATACCTCCTTTTCTTTTTACAGGCCGCCTTTCCTCCGGGTCAGGCGGTCTTTTTATCATTACCTTCCCCATGAACAAACGGCAACGCCGTGCTGTGAAGGGAAAAAGAGATACAGCCCCATTCCCGGCAATGGAGAAAAAGCACGGGAACAACGGACAAAAGGGAAAGCCTCACCGTTCATTTCAGCTTGGCAAAACCAGTCCGTCCCGGCATACTGGCGGCGTATGAAAATAGCCGTTATTGGAAAAGGTGGACGTGAACATGCACTGGTCAAGGCGCTCAAGGAATCTCCCTCCGCACCGGAAATGTTCTGTTTCCCGGGGAGTGACGCCATCAACCGTCTGGCTACCCCCATCCCGGCCAGGGATCTCCCCTCGCTGATCGACTGGATGGTTTCCAATAAAATGGATCTCTGCGTTGCCGGAGAGGAAAGCTATCTGGTCAAGGATGAAGGCTTGGCCAATGCCTGCACCCGTGCGGGCATCCCCTGCTGGGGACCGGTAAAAGAAAGCGCCCAGCTGGAAGCCAGCAAAGAATTTGCCAAGGACTTTCTGCTCCGCCACAACATCCCTACCGGGCAGGCCCGCGTAGCGGCCACATTGGAGGAAGCCCGGCAATTCATCGGAAACACCTATCCTACCGTGCTGAAATTTGACGGCCTGGCCGCCGGAAAGGGCGTATCCGTCTGCATGAGCAAGGAGGAAGCCGACTCTTTCCTGAAAGAAGTATTTACGGACAGGCGCTTTGGTGAAGGGCGGCTGCTGGTGGAAGAATTCCTTACCGGGCCGGAAGTCTCCATCTTCGGTGCTCTGGTGGACGACCATTATCTTATTCTCTGCCCGGCACGGGACTACAAGCGCCTCAAGGAAGGCGATGCGGGCCCCAACACGGGCGGCATGGGAGCGGTGGCCTCCCGCCGGCTGGTGGAGCCGGAAATGCTGGAACGCATTGAAAAGGAAATCGTGGCCCCGACGGTAGCCGGGCTGAAAAAAGACGGACTGCCCTACCGGGGGTTCCTGTACTTCGGCCTGATGCTGACCCCAAACGGCCCCAAAGTCATTGAATACAACTGCCGCTTCGGCGATCCGGAATGCCAGGCTGTCATGCCCCTGCTCTCCGGAGACTTGGCCTCCTTCTGCCTGCATGGGGCCAAGGGAGAATTTACGCCGGAAGAAATTTCCTTCCAAAACGGCTGGAGCGTCTGTTGCGTACTGGCCTCCAAAGGATATCCGGAGACCTCCCATTCCGGCGACGCTATTCAGGGACTGGACGATATTTCAAATGCTTCCGTTTACCACGCCGGCACCAAATGGAATGCGGACAAAAACTGTTATGAAACCAACGGAGGCCGCGTCCTGGCCGTCGTGGCACAGGGGGACACCCTCTCCGAAGCGCGCCAGCGCGCCCACAACGAAATTAAAAAGATTCAATTTGACGGCATGCAGCGCCGGCCGGACATCGGCTTTGCCAGCTTCGTCTGATTTTCCATCTCTTTCCTCCCCGCCTGCCCCATGAAACCGGCAGCCCTTCTCTCCTTCCTGTTTCTTTCCTGCTCCGCATGCCTGATGGCGGACAACGCCGCGTTGGCCGCCAAGGCGCGTGAACAGGTAGGAGTAACGGTTTCCTACAATGGAGACTATCAATCCATCCCCTACCCCAACGGGGATGTTCCCCTCGAAACGGGAGTATGCACGGACGTAGTCATCCGCGCCATGAGGGCTTTCGGCCTGGACCTTCAAAAAGCCGTGCATGAGGACATGAAGGCCCACTTTTCCAAATACCCTAAAATATGGGGGTTGAAAACGACGGACCGCAGCATTGACCACCGCCGGGTCCCTAATCTTCGTACCTTCTTTGCCAGAAAAGGCTGGGCCGTTCCCATTACGGAAAACGCGGCGCACTACAAGCCCGGTGACCTGGTTACATGGAACCTGTCCGATAGTATTCCCCACATTGGCATCGTTTCCGACCGGAAAACGAAGGAAGGAACGCCGCTGATCATTCATAATGTCGGCTCCGGAACGCAGGAAGAAGACTTTCTGTTCTCCCACACCATCACGGGCCATTACCGTCCCGTGCTGGCTGAAGGGAAACAGAAAGCGCACCCCTGATTCTTACCCCGTCTTAGCACAACCTGCCATCACGGGCATTTCAGGATATTTTCCCGGAGTTGCGCGGGGCATCCAAGGAAAGCCGCAGAACAGGCAGAAGACGGTTCTTGCCGCCTCATTGATTCATCCGGCCCGGAATGCCCATGAACCTTCTTGCCAAAAGAGGGGGCTTCCGTCATCATGTGCGCATGGCTACATCTGCATTCTCCGACTGTATCAACAAGCTGGGCGTCGATGAAAAAGACGTCATCCCCTTCGGCCGCAACAAGGCCAAAATTTCTCTGGACGTATTGGACAGGCCGGCAGCCCCCGGCAAACTCATCCTGGTATCCGCCATCACTCCCACTCCCTCCGGAGAAGGCAAAACAACCGTTTCCATCGGCTTGGCGCAGGGATTGCAGGCCATCGGCAAAAAAGTCTGCCTGGCGCTCCGGCAACCTTCCATGGGGCCGGTGTTCGGCCGCAAGGGCGGAGCTACCGGAGGCGGCAAAAGCTCCCTGACGCCGGCAGAGGAAATCAACATGCATTTCACAGGGGACTTCCACGCCATCACATCCGCCCACAACCTCATCAGCGCCATCATTGACAACGCCATGTTCTTCCACACGCTGAACATTGACGAACGCAAAGTCATATGGAAGCGGGTCATGGACATGAACGACCGTTCCCTGCGTTCCATCATCGTGGGGCTCAACAAACAGGGGTTCCCCCGGGAAACAGGCTTCGATATCACCCCGGCTTCGGAAATCATGGCGTGCCTGTGCCTTGCCACTTCCTACAAGGACATGGAGGAACGCATCAACCGCATCGTGATCGGATTCACCACGGATGACAAACCCGTGTTCGCGAGGGAACTGGGCATTACCGGTTCCGTCATGGCCCTGCTGAAAGACGCCCTGATGCCCAATCTGGTTCAATCCGTGGAAGGAGTGCCCTGTTTCCTGCACGGCGGCCCGTTTGCCAACATTGCCCACGGCTGCAACTCCGTGCTGGCCACCAGGATGGCCCTGCATTTTGGGGACTATGCCGTCACGGAAGCCGGATTCGCGTTTGACCTGGGTGCAGAGAAATTCCTGGATATCAAATGCCGCCAGTCCGGACTGGATCCGGCGGCCATTGTCATCGTAGCTACGGCGCGCGCGCTGAAGATGCACGGGGGCACTGCCCTGGCGGATCTGAAAAACACGGACGTGGACGCGTTGAAAAAAGGCCTTGCCAACCTGGATGCGCATCTGGACGCTGCCGCCCACTACAAACGCCCCGTCGTGGTTGCCGTCAACAAATTCTTTGACGACTCCCGGGAAGAACTGGACGCCATCGTGAAACACTGTGCGGAACGCGGTATTCCCTGCGCCATTGCGGACATCTTCTCCCAGGGAGGAGAAGGAGGAAAAGACCTGGCCCAAATGGTAGTGGAAGCTGCGGACAAACACTCCGCTCCCTTCAAGCCTCTCTATGAATCCGCCCTGCCGGTGGAAGAAAAACTCAATATCATTGCCCGCAACATTTACGGGGCGGACGGTGTGGAATTGACGGCCGCCGCCAAAAAGAAACTGGCCCAGTTTGAAGCCAGCCGCCTGACGGACCTTCCCGTCTGCATGGCAAAAACCCAGAACTCGCTTTCCGACAACGGACGCCTACGAGGACGCCCCACCGGCTTCACCATCACCGTACGCGATTTTGAAATCGCCAACGGAGCCGGCTTCCTGGTGGCCCTCTGCGGGGAAATCATGCGCATGCCCGCCCTTCCCGTCTCACCGAACGCCATGCACATCTATCTGGACGACAAGGGCAACGTCCAGGGGCTCTGAAAAATATCGCCAAACGCGCTGCACGCCATGAAAATCGCCATTCTGGGAGCCGGAGCCCTGGGCTGCTATTACGGAGCCAGACTCCAGGAATCTGGCCAGGACGTATCCTTCATCGTACGTTCGGAATACGGCTATCTGAAAGAACACGGCCTTCAGGTGAAAAGCCTGCATGGGGACATCTCTCTGCCTCACATCAACGTCTACCGGGATACGGAGGAAGTCGGTCCGGTAGACCTCGTTGTAGTTGCATGGAAAAGCACGGCAAACGCCGGATTTTCCAGAGCCCTTCCCCCGTTGATGGGACCGGATACGACTGTTGTTACACTTCAGAACGGCATGGGGAATGCGGAGGAAATTGCCCGCATCATCCCGGCGGACCGTATCTATGTGGGCCTGTGCTTCATCTGCGCCATGCGGGAAAAACCGGGCCATGTCAACCATCTGGAAGGGGGCAATATCCAATTTGCCCCCTTCATCCCCACTCCGGAAGGGACTGAAAAAGCCAGGGAACTCTCCGAGCTGTTTGCCAATGCCGGCATCAAAACGCGCGCCTTTGACGCCGCAGAGCAAATCCAGTGGTACAAACTCGTCTGGAACATCCCGTTTAACGGACTTTGCCTTGCTCTGGGAGGCATCAGCATTGCGGAACTTTACCAAAACCCGGAAAACGTCATGCGGGCGCGCCGCATCATGGAGGAAGTGGTGCAGGCAGCCAAAGCCCGCGGCTATGCCCTGCCGGAAGATTTGGTTGAATTCCACCTTTCCCGTACGGAAACCATGGGGGCTTTCATTCCGTCCAGCGCCGTGGACTACAACGAAGGCCGCCCCGTTGAATACACGGCTATCTGGGGAGACCCTCTCTCCAAGGCCCGGCAAGCCGGAGCCTCCGTGCCGGAATGGGAACTTCTGGACAAGGCCATCCGCAAGCGCCTGAACATGAATTAACCCGAACCAATTGCGAATCATGCTGAAGACCATCGTCATTTTCATCATTGCCCTGCTGGGCTTCGGCATGATCCGCCTGCCTTTGCAGAATCATATTCTGGAACAGGAAAAGGCGGCGGGGCTGCTGTATAATCCGGCAGAGCTTTCCTCTTCCGATTATCTGGAACAACAACTCGCCATGGTCTCCCTGGGAGGGCTCCGCTCCCTGGTGGCGGCCGTGCTGAGCATGGAAGCTTTCGACTGTTTCCTGATTTCCGACTGGGCCAACCTGGAACGCCGCTACAACCAGGTTACCGCTCTCGCTCCTCACTCCGATTTCTACTGGGACAACGGATCGTGGCATTTGGGCAATAACGCTTCCTCCAGTTATCTGGACAATAAACGTCTTTCTCCCATGGAACGCCGGGAAGGCTTCCGCAAATACATTCAAAAGGGGCGCCGCTTCCTGGAAAAAGGCATCAACGCCAATCCTGACAGCTGGTACCTTCAATCCCTGCTGGGCAACATGTACAGCGATACCTACCGGCAGCCGGACTTTGAAAAGGCGGCGGAAGCCTACCGCAAGGCACGGGATTTGGGAGCGCCTCCCCTTACGGCCCGCAAAGAATTTTATGCGCTCGTCCGTGTTCCTTCCAAATCCAGAGAAGCTCTGGAACTGGGCCGGGAGTTATTCAAGGATCCCCGCAACAGGACCCCCAGCCTGGTGAGTAATATTTTTGTTCTGGAAAACAGGCTGAACATACCGGAAAAGGAGCGCATTCCCTTCCGGGAACTGTTTCCTACGGATGAGATCGCCCGTGACCTGATGACCAGCCATCTGGCCAATTCCCTGAAGTATCCGGTAGACGGGCTGAGAGAAGCCCTGGAATCCTTGCCTCCGGCAAAAGGCGAGTAAAGTAAACAGACGCAAATAAGGGTACATGGGAGGGACGGGACCCTGTGCCGCAACCATGATTTCCTGCGAGCAAACGCGCTTGGCAAAACCTGCCCAAAGTGCTATGCTCTTTGCTTGCAATACCATGAGTAGAATAGCCCTGATTAGTGACATCCATGCCAATCTGCCCGCTCTGGAAGCAGTAATGAAAGATATAGAACAGCTTCAGTGCAACGCCGTTTACTGCCTGGGAGATGTTGTGGGCTATAACGCTAATCCGTCCGAATGTCTTGAATTCATCCGCAGCCTTCAGATTCCCACCGTGCGCGGCAATCATGATGAGGAAGCCATTAGAGAAAACAATCCGGCGGGAATGAACCCTGTGGCGTACAATGCCCTGATGTGGACGCGGCAGCAACTTTCCGAAGAACAGAAAAAGTGGCTTCGCCGCGCTCCTTTCCAGCGCATTCTCCCTAATGAAATCGTTCTGGTGCACGCCACACAGGACAAACCCAACTCCTGGGCTTATGTCACGAATGTGGATACGGCCACCCACAGCGTCAATATGTTGCGTGACAATCAATTCCTGTGCTTTAACGGACACACGCACGTTCCCCGCACATTTATCCGCCATGAAGGAAGCATCCATGAATATGAATCCGGGGATATTCAGCTTCTTAAAACTAACAAATATCTGATTAATGTGGGTTCCGTGGGCCAGCCCAGAGACGGCGATCCCCGCGCCGCCTATGGCGTGCTTGACGAAGACAGCATGGTGTACTACCAGCGCCGCGTAGAATACGATGTAGAGGAGGCCCAAAGACGCATTCTGGCTGCCGGCCTTCCGGACATGCTGGCGCGCCGGCTGGGAGAAGGAATGTAATATTCCCCGCCTCTCGAAAGGCCATTCAGGAAGATGAATGGGAATTTGCCGTATTTTATTGTTTCCCTTTCATCTTAATAAGAACAGGGCCATGCTTCATGTTAGCAAAGGCTCACAAATTTGTATTGCTACTTGCCTCACCTTCCACAAACCGGTAGAGTTCAGCGCGACGAATGAAGACCTATATCATCAGACGACTCCTTCTCATGCCCTTGACGCTTCTGGGGGTTACGTTTCTCGTCTTTTGCATAACCCGTTTTGTTCCGGGAGGTCCCATTGAGCAGATGATGCAGCAGCAAAGCATGAGCGCCCTGTCCGGACAGAAAGCCGGCTCCCAGCGCGGCGACAATAACCTGAGTGAAGCGGATATGGAGCGGCTGGAAGAACAGTACAGCCTGCAGGAGCCTATCATCACGGCTTATCTGCAATGGCTGGGCGTCCTGCCCAAAAAGATTTTCATTTCCCGTGAGGAATTTGGGGAAATCGGCGGAGCGGGAGAGGAAGACAAGGAGGATGAATATTCCGGTATTTCCGATACGCATACACGGATCAACCTGAATGAAACAGGAGAACAAGTCGTCGTCGTTCGCCAGGACAAGGATTCCGGCAGCGTGAAAGATGCTTTCTTTTCCGGCACGCCGTCCCGGAAAGCCTCTTCAGAAGGCTGGACCGTGGATATAGAATCCCCCATGGACCGCGCCGAACGCTGGGCGCGCCGCATGAGGCAGACGGATAATACGGAGGCCGTCCGCGACAAGGCCCGGGGCTATGCGTGGCGGGCCGTTATGTACAAGACCAGTTTTGACGGGCTGCTCCAGGGCACTATGGGCAATTCGTTTAAGTACAATGAACCCGTATGGGACATGATCAAGGAACGCATTCCCGTTTCCCTGTACTTCGGCATCCTGAGCGCCATTATTACCTACTCCGTCTGCATTCCCCTTGGGGTAGTAAAGGCCATCCGCCATAAAAGCCTGGTGGACAACATCTCTTCCGTCCTGATTTTCTTGGGATACTCCGTGCCTGGATTTGCTTTGGGCGCCGTACTGGTGGTATATCTGGGCGCTCGGCTGGAATGGTTTCCGCTCTGCGGGCTGACGTCTCCGGACTTTGCGGACATGGGGTTCTGGCAACAGGCCGGAGACCTGCTGCACCATACGGTGCTTCCCCTGATTTGCTATGTAGTCAGCTCCTTTGCCATCACCACCATGATGATGAAAAACAACCTGATGGATAACCTTTCCGCGGACTACATCAGGACGGCCATGGCCAAGGGCGTGAGTTTCAGAGGGGCCGTCATCAAGCATGCCTTCCGCAACTCCTTTATACCCATTGCTTCCACTCTGGGCAGCCTCATCAGTCTGATTGTGGCCGGCTCCATGCTGGTGGAAAAGGTTTTCGATATCCAGGGATTCGGGATGCTGAGTTACCAGGCTCTGATGGACAAGGATTACGCCCTGATCATGGGTACGCTGCTGCTTACCTCCTTTCTGATGGTGCTGGGCAACCTTCTCTCCGATATCATCGTGGCCGCGGTAGACCCGCGCATCAAATTTGAATAATACACATGGTTAGAAAACTGGCATACCTTTTGGTCATCCTGGCGGTGCTTACTGCCGCGGGAGAGCTGTGCGGGCTGCTCCTGCCCACGTTAAGCTGGCCCTTCACCGTCTCGCGGGAAATGAGCATGCTCAACATCGTCTGTACGGACCAGAACAACAGCGGCCTTCTGACGCCTCAGGGGAAATTCCTGTGGTTTGGCTGGGTTTGCGTGCTGGTCATGGGAGGCCTCGGTTTCTGGCTCATGCTGAAAGGCCCCCGGAGGTTCCATCCAACGCCGATCACCAGACGCCGCATCCAGCGTTTTAAAAGCATCTCCCGCGGCTACGTATCCCTCATCATTTTGCTTGTATTAACGCTGCTGGCCTGTATGGACCAGTGCCTGGTGGGCAAGCGGGCCCTCCTTGTCGTTCAGGACGGCTCCTGGTACTTTCCGGCCATTATGCGCAAAGTATACAAGGGTTCTACATTTGGCCAAACCGGAGATTTTGCGGATGCGGAAGCCAACTACCGCGAACTGAAAAAACAGGCAGGCCAGCCGGGAAAACCCTCCCTTGTCATCATGCCCCTGGTTCCGTACGATCCCACGGGAGATTCCACCAACCCCGGTTCGGAAGCTTTGATGGTGAATGAAGGCGGCCTCGTCTGCGAGCCCGGCGGCAAGCCGTATTCCGGTTTGGCCTCCCGCTTGCATAAGGATGAAGAAGCCCTACCCCACATCAGCTACAAATTCCGCAAAGGAAAGAAAGTGGACCGGGCCACCGGATGGCTGGAAGACAGAACGGAGGTGTACAGTGCCACGTATGAAAACAACCAAATTGTGGCGGAACATTACAGCGGCCCCGGCACCAAGGAAGAATTCCTGAAACAGACGGATGAACATAAAATCAGCCGTATCTTCTACCACCCCTCCCCGCCCCTCAAGGGGGGCCACCTGCTTGGCACCAATACCCAGGGGGCGGACATCCTGGCCTATCTGTACGGCGGCCTCCAGGTAAATATGAAAGCCGCCCTATTCTACCTTCCTATCGTATATTTTATCGGCATCACTTTCGGAATGATGATGGGATACTTCGGCGGCATGTTTGACCTCGGCATGCAACGCCTCATAGAAATCTTCTCCCAGGTTCCCTTCCTTTTCATCATCATGATTATTTCAGATATGGTTCCCCTTCACATGAAGGGCATGTTCCTGATCATCAGCCTTCTCATCATGTTCGGGTGGATGTCCATGACCTACCAGCTCAGAACCTCCACCATGAAGGAAAAAGCGCGCGACTACGTAGCGGCGGCCCGCGTGCTTGGGGCTTCCACCAGCCGTATTCTTTTCGTCCATATCCTGCCCAACCTGGTCGCCATTCTGGTCACTCTGGTTCCGTTCAGCGTTTCCGCCCTCATTTTGGCTCTGGCTTCCCTGGATTATCTGGGCTTCGGCCTTCCTGACACATACGCCAGCTGGGGGCGCCTGCTCAATGACGGACTGGCGGATCTTTCCGCCAGCTGGGTGGTCACCTCCGCCTTTTCCGCCCTGGTGATTACCCTCCTGCTCGTCACCTTTATCGGAGAGGCTGTCCGCGAAGCCTTTGACCCTAAAAAATTCACTACTTATAAATAAAAGACTCCTGTTTTGCCATTCCCTATGCTCAAGCTGTCCACCATCTTCCGCTCCATCCTTTCTTCCGTGATGCTGTCTCTTTTGCTGACAGCCGGAGCCGGTTGCAAGGATTCCTCCCAATCCCAGGGGGCAGGCTGGCAGCCAAACGTGCCTTTCGGCACGCTCCCTCCGGGATTTGATTCCTTCCCGGAACGATGGAACAAACAGATCAATGACCGCCTGGCCCGTGAGGAAGCCGCCAAGCAAAAGGAAATACGGGAACTCCGGGACAAATTTTTCAAGGAGGAAGATTCTAAAGTCAGGGAAAAACTGCAAAGCAAACTTATTGCGGATGAAGCAGCCCTGTCCGTCATTCACCGCAGGCAGACGGAAGGCGACTACATTAAATTCAAAACCCCGGCGGACATTCCCCAAGACCTGAAATGGGAAGATGGACTGGACAATCCGGAGATAGGAGATCCGAATGCCAAAAAAGGAGGCGTGCTGCGCCAGTGGGCCCCCGGCTCCTATCCGGACACATTCCGGCCCAACGGCCCGAACAGCAACAGCGGCTTCCGCGGCCCCCTGTATGATGAAATCATCATCGGCCTCGTTTCCATCCATCCGGTTACGGGAAAAATCATTCCGGGAATCGCTCATAAATGGGCGGAATCCCCAGACAGGCGCACCGTTTACTTTGAACTGGACCCGGATGCCCGCTATACGGACGGAGCCAAGGTAAAGGCCATCGACCTCCTGGTGAACATGTACATCCGCACTTCGGAATACAGTCGGGATGTGTTCTATAACAACTTTTTCTACCAGAACGCTTCCAACATCACCATTTACGACGACAGCCGCTTTTCAATCACGCTCCCCTTCGCCAAACCTCTGCTCCCGTACTACTGCACGCTGTTCATTCCTTCCCCTCCGCACTTTTACTGCGAGTTCGGCCCCAACTACGTGGAACGCTACCAGTGGCGCGTACCGCCCACCACGGGCGCTTACGTTGTCAAGCCGGACGGCATCATCCGCGGCCGCCAGGTAACGCTCCAACGCGTGGCGGACTGGTGGGCCAGGGACAAAAAATTCACGAAATACATGTATAATGTGGATCAAATCGTATACAACTTCATTGCGGAACCTTCCAAGGCCATCGAACTCTTCCGCATCGGAGAGCTGGACGTTTTGAACATCACCAAACCGGAACTGTGGCACGAACGCATGGAAATACCGGAGGTCCACAACGGCTACATCAACCGCAGCACATTTTACACCATTTACCCCCGCCCTCCTTACGGAGTCTTTCTGAATACCTCCAAGGCCCCCTTCAATGACCTCCATGTTCGCCGGGGGTTCCAGCACGCGCTTAATATCCAGAACATTATTGACATTACCTTCCGCGGAGACTACCAGCGGCTCAATTCCTACAATTCAGGTTTCGGCAAATTCACCAACCCTTATATCAAGGCGCGCCCCTATTCCCCGGAACAGGCCCGCGCTTATTTCGCCAAGGCGGGCTACACCATTCCCTGCCCGGACGGCATCCTCCGCAAGCCGGACGGCACCCGGCTCACCGCAGCCATCACCTTCCCCAATTCATCTCCTTCCCTGGCTTCCACCCTGGGTAAGCTGAAGGAAGACGCGCGCAAGTGCGGCCTGGAAATCCAGCTTGACCCTCTGGACTCCACCGTAGCTTTCCGCAAAATCATGGAAAAACGCGCCCAGGCCTCCTTCATGGCATGGGGATTCACTCCCCCCCATCCGATGAACGAGCAGGGATTCCACTCCCGGTACGCCTATGATGAGCGCGGTGGCCTTATTACCTATACCAATAACATCTGCGCTTACGCGGACAAGGAAATGGACAAGCTGCTGGACGCAGAAACAAATGCCGCCACGGAAGACGAACTCCAAAAAGCCACGTGGAAAGTGCAGCAGAAAATTGATGATGAAGCCCTGTGGGTTCCCTGCTGGACCACGGAATTCATCAGGCTGGGCTACTGGCGCTGGGTCAAATGGCCGAACAGCGCGACTACGCAATTCTGCCACCCCGTCGTATTTGATCCCATGGAAAGTTATCTGTACTGGGTGGATAACGATATTAAAAAGGAAACGCTGGACGCCAAGCGGGAAGGAAAAACATTCGAGGAAGTGGATGCCGTGTATGACCAGTACCGCTACATGGACTCCATTGAAAGCCTGGATAACAAAAATGGCAGCGGCAAGCTGCCGTCTGTTCCTGTCATCCCGGAAAACGGCGCCCTTCTGGAACCTTCTGCCACGGAAAAATAACACATGAGCGATCCCCTGTTGGAAATCAAGAACCTGGTCACCGGCTTCGAAACGGAATCCGGCCTGTTGAAAGCGGTGGACGGCGTCAGCTTCACCGTCCCCAAAGGCACCTGCGTAGGCATCGTGGGGGAATCAGGCTGTGGAAAAAGCGTTACAGCCATGTCCATCGTCCGGCTGCTGCCCCAGCCCATGGGGAAAATTCTGGACGGGCAAATTCTGTTCAAGGGCCGCGACCTGGTTCAGGCAAAAGAGACGGACATGCACAGCATCCGCGGCCGCCATATCGGCGTCATTTTCCAAGAACCAATGACGGCGCTCAATCCCGTACACAGCATCGGAAGGCAAATTGGGGAATCCCTGATGCTCCACCGGGGAATGAACACCAGGGAAGCCCGGGATGCAGCCATCCAGCTCCTGCAGCGCGTCCGCATCCCCGCTCCGGAACAGCGTGTGGACGAATTTCCGCATCAGCTCTCCGGAGGCATGCGCCAGCGCGTCGTCATAGCCATTGCCCTGGCCTGCCATCCGGAACTCATCATTGCGGATGAACCGACCACGGCCCTGGATGTCACCGTTCAGGCTCAAATCCTGTCCCTGCTCAAGGATCTTCAGGCGGAAATGGGGTCATCCTCCATCCTCATTACACATGACCTGGGCGTCATCGCACAGAGCTGTGACTCCGTAGTCGTCATGTACGCTGGCCGCGTGGTGGAAAAGGCCCCTGTCCGGGAACTTTTTGCCAATCCCCGCCATGCTTACACCAAGGGACTGCTGGCCTCCATCCCTCAGCTAAGTTCCGTGCGGAAAACCAAACTGCCCACCATTCCCGGGCAGGTGGCCTCTATTGCGGATTTCGTTCCCGGATGCCGCTTCTGCCAAAGGCAGGACGTGCCCGCGGAAGAACTTACGGAACGCCCTCCCCTCGTGGAAATATCCCCGGACCACTTCGTGGAAGCCTGCCCCCGCTGCACTAACCTTTAACTTCTTTTTTCTCCCAGCCATGCCGGAACCACTCTTGCAAGTAGACAATTTGAAGATGTACTTTCCCGTCCGCTCCGGAATCTTCCTGCGGCAAGCGGGATGGGTCAAGGCTGTGGACGACGTTTCCTTCCATATTTACCCGGGGGAAACGCTGGGCCTGGTGGGGGAATCCGGCTGCGGAAAATCAACCATTGGCAAAAGCATTGTCCGCCTGTTGAAACCCACCGGGGGCTCCATCCGGTTCAACGGCAGCAATATCGCCAGACTCTCCCAGCGCAAAATGAGGCCTCTGCGCCCGCACATCCAGATGGTCTTCCAGGATCCTGCGGAATCCCTCAATCAGCGGCAGTCCATCGGTCAAATCGTAGCGGAACCCTTCGTCATCCACCGCATGGGCACCCCCGCCGCGCGCCGGGAATGGGTGCGCGGTCTGCTGGACCGCGTAGGATTGCCGGACAGCGCTATTGACCGCTTCCCCTTTGAATTCTCAGGCGGGCAACGCCAGCGCATCGGCATCGCCCGCGCCCTGACATTGAATCCCAGCCTCATTATTCTGGACGAACCTGTCTCCGCCCTTGACGTATCCGTCCAATCCCAGGTTCTCAACCTGCTGCTGGAGCTTCAGGAGGAACGCAAGCTCTCTTACCTGTTCATTGCCCATGATCTGGCGGTCGTCAAACACATCTCCGACCGCGTGGCAGTCATGTATCTGGGTAAAATCGTGGAAATGTCAGATGCGGAAACCATCTACCAAGCCCCCAAACACGCTTACACCAAGGCTCTTCTGGACGCAATCCCGGAACCGGACCCTGCCAGGGCCAACAAGCACCAGCCCCTGCCGGGAGACGTTCCCTCCCCCATCAATCCTCCGCTCGGTTCTGCTTTCGGCCACCGCATCCAGCACCCCTCCTATCCGGAGACGGTGGGCGCGGACCTTACCCCTGTGGAAATAGAACCGGGCCACTGGGTAGCCCCGGATCCCTGCGCTCTGGAGCCGGAAGACTGGAATAAGATCCGCCAGCGGTAAAAGTACGGTAAAACGTTCATCCGCGCCCGCCGGGAAACAAAATATCTGCAAACAAATCCCCTGATTTTTCCGGCGGCGGGCAACAGCTCCCAACCGCCAGGCATCCGCACCGTTTCAGCTGACAGCCGGCATCCTCCTACACGTAAATCCGGGGCACGCGGGCGCTGATGCTGGTCAGTACGTTGCTGGGAATGGTATTGGCGCGGCGCGTCAACTCCTCCCAGCTTACATTTGGCCCCATGATTTCCACCAGGTCTCCGGTCTCCACATGGTCCATATAGGTAACGTCCACCATGATCTGGTCCATCGTCACACGGCCCAAAACAGGACAGTACTGGCCATTGATATACACCCTCGCTCCCTGGTTGGACAGGTATTGAAGATAGCCGTCCGCATAGCCGATGCCGATAGTGGCCACCTTCGTGCTCCCCTTCGTTATATAACAGTGGTTGTAGGAAACGCCGTGATTTCCCGGCAGCGTGCGTATCAGAGTAATGCGGCTGTACAGGGTCATGGTAGGCCGCAGCTCCTTATTATAGGGAGACGGCATGGGGGAATACCCGTACAGGATTCTGCCCAGCCTCACCATGTTGGCGCAGGGAACCTTGTAATTAAACACAGCGGCGCTGCTGCACAGATGCCGGAACCTGTACCGGTGGCCTTGGGAAAGTTCGTTTACGGCCTCCGTAAAGCCGCTGATCTGCCCGTGGGTGAAGGAAATATCGTCGGAAGCTGCGGATAAATGGGAAAACACGCCCTCCAAATCCAGATAACTGAACTGTTTGAGTTTATCCGTCAGGCCGTGCAATTCGCTCGGTAAAAAACCGCTGCGCCCCATGCCGGTATCCACGCCCAAATGTACATGGACGGTTTTGCCGTAAAGGGCGCCCAGGGAATTGAAATGCTCCGCCTCTTCCAGGCTGGAAAGAGCGGCGCGCCAGCCGTTCTGCACAATTTCCTCCCGCTCCCCCGCAAAACAGGGGCCGAGAATAAACGGGCATGTTGTTGCCCCGGCATCCCTCACCCGGCAGGCCTCCGCCACCGTGGCAACGCCAAAAAAAGCGCAATCTTCGCCATCCAGGGCCTTCACCACCCCTTCCAGACCGTGCCCATAAGCCTCCGCCTTCACAATAGCCATCAGACGGTGATCCGGCATGACGCGACGGACGACATTCAAATTGTGTCTCAGCGCATTGGTATCAATCAGGGCCCATGCTCTGGGAGGGCTTGTGCAACTCATGCCCGGAGTGTAGGAAGACGGTTGATGCTGTACAAGCCGGAATTAAGCCACCTTTCCACTTTTCCAAACGTTCCTCGAAGAAGACAGCACGCCGGTCACTCCTCCGGGAACTTGTTGACGGCGGAAAAGCGAAATCCTTTTTCACCCGATTTCAAAAAACTCCTTGCCAATCCCCGGCACGAACGATATATTTCCTCCGCACTGCAAACGCGCGGTTAGCTCAGTGGTAGAGCACATGCTTCACACGCATGGGGTCACTGGTTCGAAACCAGTACCGCGTACCATTTTCCTAAACACCCCGGAATTCAATATTCCGGGGTGTTTTTACATTCAGAACCGTTATCTTCCCCCTTTTTTTGGGTAATCCTGCATGCTCCTGACTATATGCTCTGCGCCATGGGCATTGACTTGGTTTCCTTTTCTCCGTATGCTCCGCCCGCATGTCTGCGTTGCTGATCACGTCTTTCATCTGGGCGTTGTCATTCGGACTTCTGGGAAACTGCCTGTCCGGCCTCCCTGCCAGCTTTGTCGCGATGGCGCGTATGGCTGGCTCGCTTGCCGTTTTCCTCCCCTTCGTCCGGAGGGTTCCTTTCAGTCATGCCTTGGGGATGATGGGCATAGGCGCCGTCCAGTTCGGAGGAATGTATCTTTGTTATATCGCGGCCTTTCACTATCTGCCTTCCCACCAGGTTGCCCTTTTTACAGCCACCACGCCGATTTATGTGGTTCTGATTAACGGTCTGATGAAAAAACAGCTTCCGCCGCTCCATCTGGCGGCGGCTATTCTTGCGGCCATGGGAGGAGCGGGCATCCTTTGGAAAGGATATTCCGCCGGTAACGGGGTGTTTACAGGAATTGTTCTTGTCCAGCTTTCCAATCTCTGCTTCGCGGCAGGTCAAATAGCCTACATTTCCTTGAAGAATTCCCGGTTCGGGAGAAGCGAAGCTTCCTGCTTCGCCTATGCCTATGCAGGCGCTCTGCTGGTCACGTTGCCCTCCGGCCTGCCGTCAGGGCTGTCCTGCTGGCAGGGGATTTCTGCCGTGCAATGGTGGCTGCTGGCCTATTTGGGGATCATCGCTTCAGGAGTCTGTTTTTTCCTCTGGAATTACGGTGCCCGGCGGGTCACTCCCGTGAAGCTGGCGGTTATGAACAATCTTAAAATTCCCCTGGCGGCTCTGACTTCCCTGCTTCTGTTCAGAGAGCATCCCAACATGTTCCTGCTTTTCATCGGCTGCCTGCTTATCCTGTCCTCTTTCCTGATCGCCCCCATCCCCTTCAAAAAAACTGCGCGCCCGGCACACGCCGCCCACGCTCCTGATTGCGGACGCGCGCATTGACACGGACGGCAAGGCGCTCCTGCAATTGGAGCGGGACTGACGCTGACCTATTGAATGCCCTCTCTATTTTCTTCTGTTCCAGCCGGGTATTCCCCTGTAGCATTTCTTTACCATGTCAGGGATGATGAATTGGCAGCAGCTTTTGTCGGACGCGCGCTGGGGATCCAGGCACCGGAGCACGGCGTCTCCGCAGAAAAACCGCAGCAATTATGACCGGGATTACGGCCGCATTCTGTTTTCCAGCGCGTTCCGCCGCCTTCAGGACAAGACACAGGTTTTTCCCCTGGGCCGCAATGATTACGTCCGCACCCGCCTGACCCACAGCCTGGAGGTAGCCCACATCGGTTCCTCCCTCGGCATGCTGGCGGGGGAGTGGCTGGCCCAAAAGGGTTCCCTGCCCGCACCTATCATGCCTTCCGATGTTGCCACCATTGTTTCTACCGCCTGCCTGGCCCATGACATCGGCAATCCGCCCTTCGGCCATTCCGGAGAAGACGCCATTGAAACCGCCCTGAAACGGCACGGCCTGGAGCTGCCTTTTGAAGGTAATGCCCAGGGATTCCGCATCCTGACACGTACAGGGGATCCGATGGAGGGCAGCGGCCTGAAACTGACGGCAGCCGTTTTGGGCGCCTTTATGAAATATCCCTGTACGCAATCCTATTCCGCCGCCGTCAAGAAAGGCAGCATAGTTGCGGCCAACAAACTTGAATGCAAAAAATTCGGCATCGGGGAACAGGAAAGGGAAGCTGCTTCTTTCATGGCTGGCCATCTGGGTCTGATCCCGCGTTCCACACCTGATGCAGCCCATCTTTGCTGGAGCCGCCATCCCCTGGCGTATTTAATGGAGGCTGCGGATGATATTTGTTACCGCATCGCGGATATTGAGGACGGGTACTTTTCCGGCCTTCTGGATTTTGCTCCCACCAGGGATTTATTCAGTCCTTTCCTGACGGAATCCCAGCTCCGTTATGTCCGGGAGCTGGAAGAAAAGAAGGAAAAAGATTCCTGCATCCATTACATGCGCGCGATCGCCATCGGAAAAAGCATTCAATCCGCTGTGGACAGTTTCGTGAACCACGAGGAAGATCTGCTGCAAGGAAGGATGGAACAATCCCTGATAGACAGCTCGGAATTGTCCGCCCCGCTGAACGGCCTGTACCAGTACGCCATCAAGAATGTGTACCGCGCCAGGGAGGTTATTGAGGTGGAAGCCATGGGGTACAAGGTTCTGGGCGAATTGATCGACTTCTTTATGGAATGGGTGAACCATCCGTCCTCCGGACAATCCCAAAAAATCGCCATCATGCTTCAGGGCACCGACGTGCCCCAAAATAACGGAGGGGAGGCTGCGCGCCTGGCGCATATGCTTGATTATATTTCCGGCATGACGGATTCCTTTGCCCTGGAGACTTACCGGAAGTTGACCGGAATTCTGTAGCTCCTTCCGGCAAGCCGGCTTGTGGCCGGATTGCAGAATTCCCCTCCCTTTCACTGAATAAAAAAGCTGCCCCATACGGGGCAGCTGCCGTTAATTCCATGAATCCGGATTTCCCCGCTATTTCATGAAGCCGTTAAAAGCAGAAATTGGTTTCTATGTTTTTCAAACGTTCCCTGACGGCTTCCGGTACAGCGGCTTTTTCCTCCTGCGTATTGTAGGGACCGGAATACAGAACTTTCCCTGCGGAGTCCGTCACATGAACTGTGGTTCCCGTCCGGGAATTGGAAGAAACCACGATAGTCCCGTTGGCATCCGACATCCGGACGGAAGACGTGCTCTGGCCTCCTCCGGAGACCTTGCCCATGGGAGGCATAGGCATTTGGTGAAGGCCCTGCAAGCTCCGAAGCATCTGCGCCGCGCCGGGAGTCAGATTCATCCGGCCGATGATGTCGTCCATCCGGGAATCATCCATGGCGGAATCTCCCAAAAACTCATCCATCATCTGCTGAATATCCAGAATACGCTGAGAAAGATGAGGCCGTGCAGACATTCCGGAAAAAGGCGCCGCCTGACGCCGAACGGAGGGAACTGCGTGCGGCTGCGTGCGGGGATCCCCCTGAGCTGCCAATATTTCTTCAGCGGAAAGCGTTCCCCCATCCAGGGTAATTTCAGCAGTCTCCCGCTTTCCTTTCCGGTAGAATACCGCTGTAATCCTGTCTCCGGGAGCCTTTTCAGACAGGGCTTCCGTCACGGATTGCGGACCGGACAGGGAAACATCCCCCAGCTTGACGATGACGTCATTTTCCAGAAGCCCGGCCCTGGCCGCGGGGCTGTCCGGCATCACTTTGGTCACCAGCACTCCGGGGAATCCGCTCAGTTCCAGCTGGGCAACAAGCGCTTGAGGCACCGTGCCCGGAACAATTCCCAGTCTGGCCGGTTTGGAAGAGGGGAGAGGCCTGACCTGATGCGTGTATGGCGTCAGAGGAGGCGGCTGAAGGTTATCCGTACTTCCTGCGGGCCGGTCAATGGAATATCCGGAGCCCGAACCTGCCAGCAATCCCAATGTCAGAAAGATACAGGGTTTCATATCCATGTGGGATAATATACAACATCTGTCCATACAATGTTCAAAATTCGTGCATTTTTTCTTCCTTCCCACGCCGCAGAATATCGGAGAATACCATATCTCTAAAATAAAAGATTCTCCCCTTGGGATAAAACCGCTGATTTTCCGGCTTCTTATCACCATGACGCCAGCCGGGCTTCTTTCCTCCCTACCAAGAAAAACCTGAAGGCCGCAACAGATCGCCCATTCCGGCGAGATGCATGCACCGCACTTTCTCAGTATTCCTTTTCAGGAAGAATCCTGCGGATAACGGCAGGAGCAATCACAGGCACACGCTCATCCCCTCCCTGCAGTTCAAAAATGGTGGGCGTCCGGAGCAATTCCCGCTTTTCACCGGGAATTACAGGCGTTTCAGCCTTTTCCGTGGAGGCTTCCCCGGCATTTCCGGCAGCCACCGTTCCGCCGGAAGGCGCCAGTGCATGTTGAACCAGCATGACAGCCCCCACAGCGGCAGCTGCAGAAATGCCGGAAATACAGGCAAAACGCCGCCACAGGGAGATGTTCAACGCTTTTTCCCGTTTCTCATCACTGGCGCAATTCATGGCTTGCGCCATTTTACAGACGGAAAATTCCAGCATGGAAGAAGCGGAAAGCCTTTTCAACCGGGTTTCCATCTCATGTTCGGATTCCGCGCACATCAGGGCACAGCACTGCTCCCTGAACAGGACTCTTGCCGGAGAGGGCTGAAGACGTTTCAAGAGGGATTCCATCTCATGAATTTCATCATCGGAGATTTCATCGCGGCGGAATCGGTTGTTCAAAGGGAAGATTTCCTCACACTTTCCGGCCAGCCGGGAAATCAGTTCATCAGATACGGGAAGGGGCTGCAGGGCGGCAGTACCGCCGCCTTCCTCCCCTGCGGCAGATGATGTTGTCTCATGTTTCATAAGGGCGGAACGGCGTTAGAATTGATTCTTTTTATTTCTTAAAGCCCTGCGGAGCAAGTCAATCCCGTAACGGTACCGGCTCGCCGCCGTATTCTGTGAGATTTCCAGCGTTTCCGCAATTTGCTGAAAAGTTTGCTCCCCCCATATTTTCAGGACAATGACTTCAGAGAACTTGGGAGGGAGCTTCCTGAGCTGCGTTTCCATGAATTGTTTGAGTTCCTCATCCGCCGCAGCGCTGGAAAACCAGGGGTCCGCATAAACATCCTCATCCTGTTCAGCGGCGCAGGCCTCATCTTCCCTTTTCTGACGGCGGTCGGATTTGCGGCCATAATCCACCGCCAGACGCCGGATAGAGGCAAAGACATAGGAGAGCCACGCCTCCTGCCCTCCCACAAATTCCCCGGAGGCCTCCTTGCGCGCCAGGCGTATCAGGGCATCCTGAAGTATGTCCTCCGCATCTTCCGGTGAGCGGGACTGCTGGCGGGCAAACAACAGCAACTGGGCAGCATGTTCCCGCAGCCACTCATCCCAACTCAGCAAATGGCTGCTTTCTCCCTCAATCACCTCCTCTTTTCTGACATAGGCCGGCGTATTCATTTCTGCATATTCGTTCCCTTCATCAGCCATAGCGCAACAGCCCCATTTTTTTGTTTAAAATAAAAAACGGAAAGGCATGGCGGCCTCCCACGGAAGTCCGCCATGCCTTTCAGGACAACTTCTACTTCTCCTGATTGACAAATTTCCGCATGTTTTCAATCCATGGTTCCAGCTTTTTGGCCGCCTGTGATTCCGGATCGGCATCCCGGGCAATTTTCAAGTATTCCAGAACCTTGGGGAAATTACGTTCCAGGGCATACCCATCGCTGATATATTTGGCGATTTCCAGACGAATCGGAGGGAGCATGTCTTTATTTTCCAGCATATTCAATGCTTCCTTACGGGCGGCGAGCATATCTGCCGCAGAGAATTTTCCCGAATATTTCCGGCAGAATTGCTCCCACATAAGCCGTTGCTTCTCCATGGTTGCAGCCTTTTCAGACTTCCCCGCGAATCCGTATTTATCTTCCGGGTCCAAGACGGAAATTTCTGCAATCAACTCCTTCTGAAAAGGCTGCAAATCTTCCGGAAGCACGTTCAGGGCCTTAACCAGCTGCTCCAGTTTTTCCTTTCCTTTCAGCGGCAGGGCCGCCGCCACAGCCTCTTTCAACTTCTTCCTCGTTTCTCCGGCAGCCTCCAGTTTCTTCAGATATTCCTCCGGCGTCCTGGTCGCACTCATTATTTTAGCATAAGGAGCGCCATTCCCTTCCATCAGCAAAACAGTCGGGAATGAGGAAACGCCGTAACGGCGCATCAGATCTTCATGGAATTTAAGCTGTTCCGGAGGCATTTTCCCGGCGGTCTTGGGAAAATCCAGCTCCAGCAGCACGAATTGATGATGCGCCGCATATTTGGCGAACGCATCCGTGTCAAAAATATTCTTGCGCAGATAAATACATCCGGGGCACCAGTCGGAACCGGTAAAGTCAACCAGTACCGGCTGTCCGCTCTTTCCGGCTTTCTCCAGCGCCTTATTCCAATCAGTCTCCCAGGAGGAAGACGCGGAACAAATCAAAGCGGAGGCCAAGGAAAGAACGCCAATTGCAGGGAAAAATGAACTTCTCATGTTAACCGCACTATAGCATTATCCCTGCGCGTGTCATTCTTTTTTAAGAAGAACCGGCTTCATCAGAAACTCCTGAACAAAGACGCCTACTGCTGCGAGCGGCGGCGGACATCCTGGCTCAGGCGCATAGCGCAAAAATCCGGACCGCACATGGAACAGAAATGGGCTTTTTTGGCGTTGGCATGAGGAAGCGTCAGGTCATGGAAGGAACGCGCCTTTTGCGGATCCAGAGAAAGATTGAACTGATCCTCCCAGCGGAATTCAAACCTGGCCTGGGCCAAAGCGTTGTCCCTCCATTGCGCGGATGGATGCCCCTTCGCCAGGTCTGCGGCGTGGGCCGCCAGTTTGTAGGTGACCACGCCTTCCCTCACGTCTTCCCTGTCCGGAAGCCCCAGATGCTCTTTTCTGGTTACATAGCAAAGCATGGCGCAGCCGAGCTGGCCGATAATCGCCCCCCCGATGGCTCCGGTAATATGGTCGTAACCGGGGGCGATGTCCGTTACCAGCGGCCCCAGCGTGTAAAAGGGCGCTTCCATACACCATTCCAGCTGCTTGCTCATGTTTTCTCCAATAAGATGCATGGGAACGTGGCCAGGGCCTTCATTCATGACCTGCACGCCCGCCTTCCATGCGCGCATGGTCAAATCCCCCTGCACTTCCAGCTCCGCCAGCTGGGCGAAGTCGTTGGCGTCCGCCACGGAACCGGGCCGCAGGCCGTCCCCGATGGAAACGGCAATGTCGTAAGCCGCCAGAATGGAACAAATTTCATCCCAGTGGGAATAAAGGAAATTTTCCTGTTCGTGGATCATGCTCCACTGCGCCATGATGGAACCGCCGCGGGAAACGATGCCCGTCATGCGCCGCGCCGTATGGTTCACGAACCTGAGCAGAAGGGCGGCGTGCACCGTCACATAGTCCACACCCTGGCGGGCCTGCTCAAGCAGGGTATCGCGGAAAACCTCCCAACTCAGGTCAGCCACCTTTCCTCCCACCTTTTCCAGAGCCTGGTAAATGGGTACAGTCCCGATGGGAACAGAGGAATTTCTTAAAATCCATTCCCTCGTCGCGTGGATGTTTTTCCCGGTGGACAGGTCCATGACGGTATCCGCCCCCCAGTGAATGGCCCAACGAAGCTTTTCCACCTCCTCCTCAATGCTGGACCCCAGCGCGGAGTTGCCTATGTTGGCGTTGATTTTTACCAGGAAATTGCGGCCTATGGCCATCGGTTCACATTCCGGATGATTGATGTTGGCGGGAATCAGCGCACGGCCCGAGGCAATTTCATCCCTGACGAATTCAGGCGTAAAGTAAGCAGGCATGCGGCAGCCCTTCCGGCGTTCCGGGGCATGCTGGTGATCCAGCCGGTCGCGGGCCACCATGCTGGACGGCCCAAATCCTTCCTGCGCCTCCAATTCGGACGGCCGCGGCATCATGGTAAGCGTTTCCAGGGCTTCCGCGGCCCCGTCCGGGCGGCTTTTGGCGTTCGGATAGCGGTCGTATATCGCCTTGAAAGCCTGTTCCCTGCCCAAATTTTCCCGGATGGCGACAAATTCCATTTCCGGCGTAATAACGCCCTGTTGAGCGTAATAACGCTGTGTCACAGGCGTTTTACCCGCGGCACGCAGGGAGCGCTCCTGCCCCTCATCCTCTTTCACATCCCCGCGGGCCCGTATCCAGGCGGCACGCAGGGAGGGAAGCCCGTTCTCTGCAGTCCCTTCATACGCAGCGTCCCCCCAGGGGCCGGAGCAATCGTACACGCGCACCGGGTCATTAGGATGGGAGGTCCCGTCGGGCAGCAAGGTATCGCTCAAAAGGATTTCCCTCATGGGAACCCGGACATCCGGGTACAGACGGCCCGGAACATAAATGCGGCGGGAACCGGGATAGGACAAATTGGAGGTATCGTTCATGGGATGAGTGCTGTTCTGTTTCGGCAGGGGAACAGCGGAAACGAAACCTCCCCGAAAAACGGGACGAGCCCGTTCCATCGAACTCCCTGCGGCGGAATTATTCGCATCAGGTTTGAAGGGTTCTGCGGAAACAGCATGCCGTTCCCGCAATCTCAGCCTTTATTTGGGCACCCCTGCCGAACTGGAAAAAGAATAACATGGACTTTCTCTCCATCCAAGCGTTTTCCAGCCCGGCGTGGTGAAACCGGAGAGCCAAAGGGACGGCCTCCATTCCTCCCCCCGGACAATCCCCTTCCGCCCTTGTCAAATCGGCGGGCATGGAAGGAATCCATCAACGCCCCGGCCCCGCTTCTTCAAAAGCGTGAATATTTTCCGGGCTTCGAAAAGAGCAAAAGTTTTACCAGCCCCCTGTGCGAAAAAAGAAAGACCTGTTTTCATCTCGTCAGCCATGTAAAGACAGGATAAACTTTTTTCTGGAATACGCCCTGCCGGCCGCAACCTTTCACCGGACACGGGGTTTATAGAAGGGTATTTCATGGACGAAGCACAAGACATGCCGCCTGCGGAACCAGACGAAGATGCCAAGCTGATGCTGAGGGTCAGGAATGGCGACGCTTCCGCCATGGAAATGCTGGTCCGCAAACACCAGAATTCCGTATATGCGGCTGTGGCCCGCATGTTGAACAACGGTCCGGAGACAGAGGACATCGCCCAGCAGGTATTCATCCGCATCTGGAAGGGAGCCGGGAATTACGAACCTTCCGCACGGTTTACCACCTGGATGTTCACCATCCTGCGCAATCTGGTGTTCAATGAAGTGCGCCGCCAGAAACGCAAGCCTACCACCTCCGCAGACGCCATGGAGGAGGAAGGTGGAATGGCCGTATTTCTGGAACCTTCCCAGGCCCCGGACGAAGCGCTGGAGCATACGGAACTCCGGCAAGCCGTGGACGCGGCAATCGCCGCCCTGCCGGAAAAGGCGCGGCTGGCCGTTCAATTGCGCCGTTTCGAAAACATGCCCTATGAGGAAATAGCCAGGGTGCTGGATATGACGGTTCCCGCTACCAAAAGCCTGCTGTTCCGCGCCAGAAACATGCTGAAGGAAGCTCTTGCTTCCTTTTTATCCTGACAATTGCGTCTTTCAAAAAATTAACAATGCACTGCCAGCTTTCCCGTCAGAGGGAGAGGAGCCGTTTCCTGCACGGTTTCCCGCCTTTAGCGGCAAATAATCTCCCGGAGCCCGGCGGCCAGGTCCTTTCACAAAAACACACCCGGAACAAAAAACGGGCCGTTCTCCAAAGAAAACGGCCCGTTCAACATGTTACCGGGAAACGGAATCAGCGCGCATTTTTGGCGTTAAGAACATCCTTGTAGGGAATTTTCAGAAAATTCAGCGCCCCCTGGGATTCGTACAGCACGCCCACATGGTTCTTGTCTACCGGCGCCAGGCAGGAATACCCCCAGCCTTTGCGGGCATCGTAAAGGAGCCACTTGTCTTCCGGCCATGAACCGGCGTCATCCGTAGAGGCTTTCAGCGTCATGTGGGAACGTCCGGATGTGGTATTGGGATTGGAAAACAGAACCACTCTGCCCGCCCCCGGCACGCCGTCCACGGCAAGCAGGCTGCCCTGACAGACCGGCTCCTTCAGCTGGGAAGTGCGGTTGGTGGGGTGTTTTTCCCAGGTCTGGCCCAGGTCCTTCGTAACGCCCACTACGCGGGAACCGCCCCAGTTGCACCGGGCGTTGATCATGATGGAACCGTCTTCCAGCTCAATCACCTGGGCTTCCGTCGTCTGCTGGTTGACGCCCGTGCCGCAGTGCCAGGTTTTTCCCCGGTCTTTGGAATAAACAATGGTGGACCACGGCACCCCCTTGCCGTCCCAATACTGGGCGGCGAAAACCAGCGTGCCGTCTTTCATGCAAATGCCGTTGCCGGGGCCATTGAACAAAATGCGCCAATCCTTGTTCTTGGTCTGTTCCGTGATATTAATCGGCTTGGACCAGGTCAGGCCATCGTCATCGCTGTAGGCCAGCACCAGCTGTCCGCAGGCCTCCGGGGAATTGTCTCCGGACTTGCTGCCCCAGATGGAATGCCTGTGGCTCCATATGGCGGCCACCCAGATGCGCCCCGTCTTTTCATCCACCAGAATGGCCGGATCCCCTACGCCTTTGGTAGCCCCCAGAGAAGGGTCAATTCTGGAATCATCAATGGCGATCTTGACGTCAGACCAGGTACGGCCTCCGTCCGCGGAACGGCTTACGCCCACGTCAATGTTGGCAGGCAGGTCTCCGGCATGATTGTACCGGATATCGTACACGGCCAGCAGAGTTCCCTTCTTGGAACGGGCCAGCCCGGGAATACGGTAAAATTTGGAGTTGAAATCCCCATGCCTGACTACGGCCGCGCCGATGCGCTGCGCTACGGGAGCCGCATTGGCAACCTTCACCAGTTTATTGCCCGCCACAAGGCTGGCCGGACGCACCACCACCCTGCCGTCCAGGGAGGCTCCTTCTTTCATCGTCACGCAAGCCCACAGGTAATTGTCTCCGGGCTCCAGCTCCATGTTCCCCTTCACAGAAATCTGGGGTCTCGTGGAACCGGCAAGCTTTACCGTGCCAAGAACCTGGGAAGAGTCTTTCGGAAACGGCTCTTCCCCATGATGAACGTGGGGCTCCTCTTCCCCCCGCATGACAGTCACGGATGCAATGTCGGAAAGCTTCGTCGTACCCGTAAAATCCAGATTGACGGCTGTCAGGAACTGGGGATTAAGGCAGCCGTCCGTCTGGACATTCAGGGAAAGAACAGGGTTGCACGGGATGCGCACCATCACCGGATAGGAGGAAGAGGCCATCTCCACCTGCGGATTCACCTTCATGGGAATACAGGGAACGATGAACAAATCGTCCAGCTTCATTCCCTTATTCTCCGGAGAAGTAAGCCTGAACAGCAGGGAACGCGTTCCGGCGGGAACACTGGCTTTTATCTTGGTATGAAACCCGCCCGTCCTGATATCCTTGCCGTCATAAATCTTCTTCTCTCCCTTCGGCCCTATGGCCACAATGGAAAATTCAAAAGGGGCCTGTCCGGTCCATCGCTCCGCCCAGGCAGACAGCCGGACTTCTCTGGAAGGAATATCCTTCAAGTCCAGTTTCAATTCGGTATCCTGCCCGCCGAACATCCGCAGGGAAGATTTCCCGGATTTTCCTCCTCTCCCGATTTCCGCCACGCCGTCCCCGCAGGACATGGGGCCGTATTTGGTGGGAAGAGACGTGAACCTGCCTTGTTTGGCCTGCTCAAAGCTTTCCGTACCAAGAGCAGCGGGAACAGACAGCCCCAAGGCGCACAAAAGGGCCACCCCCGTTAATGTATTCAAAGATAAACGCATCGTATTTATGGTGTGTTTCGCTGGATATATACGCCGCTCATCAAGACAATCTTGCCCGGAGCAGCGCCATTTGCCGGTCCGTTTTCTAACACACGGCTTTCCGTTGCGTCCAGCCCCGCTTGAACGGCCTGAAGAAAGACCAGTCCTTATTTTCCCGTTTTTCCTTCGGAAAGAGCCGCCGGCTCCACGGAAATCACGGGGCGTTCCGGGAAAGAACTGGAGTTCCGGTGCATATAGTAATGGGCCCAGTGAAGAACCACCTTGTCCCCCGGTTTGAGGGCGGATATCTTCTTCAAAACATCCGCGCCCTGCAGAAGGGGCTTGTGCGCCGGATTAACGTCCACCATCAGCTGCTCCTGCTTTTCATCGCCGTACTTGCCCGGTTTCCGGTAATCCAGGTACTTGACGATCCGGAAAACGGCGAAATCCCTGGCGTGGTCACACTTGTCCGGACACAGGGAAGTAAGAAACATGCATTTCCGGTGAATCATTCCCGTAAACTCCGCTTCCGCCACATGATCCGACAACAATTCCCCTGAAGGCAGCTTCGCATCGCTTTGTTCATTTACCCTTTCCGGATCCGCAATGGGAGAATCTTCAGCCTGAACGCTCCAGAATCCCGCCAGGCCCAGACAGACGGCCAGAATGCTCTTTTTCATCTTTCTATCCCTAGCCGCCGCAAAAACACAAGTCAAGAAGAAAGAGCTTCTGCTGCGGACAGTGACGGGGCATCACCACGAAAAAAACATCCTTTTATTTTTTCTATCAACAGGTTGGATAATTTCTGGACTCTTTCAGGTTTCCAGATTGACGCACCGCCGTCCTTATGAGAAATTGGCAAAAGCAATATGGATAACAACCGTACCTCTACCGTGCCGATCGTTCCCCAACGGTACCGGCTGCCGTTCTTCATGCTGGTCTCCTGTTTTGCGCTGTGGGGCCTCCTGAACAACATGACGGACAACCTGGTCCCGGCATTCAGCAAAATATTCATGATCAATGCTTCGGAATCCGCCGGGGTTCAAATTTCCTTTTATGGGGCATACGCGGTGCTTGCCATTTTCGCCTCCATCCTTCTGGAGGAATTTTCCTACAAGGCGGGCGTCCTCATCGGACTGGGGCTCTACATGATAGGCGCGCTGTGCTATATTCCCGCCGCCATCGGGCAAAGTTTCGATATCTATCTGGCAGCCATCTTCGTGCTGGCCGGAGGCCTCTCCATTTTGGAGACCACCTGCAACCCCTTCGTTCTCTCCATGGGGGCCCAGGAAACGAGTGTCCGCCGTCTGAACTTCGCCCAGGCCTTCAATCCCATAGGCTCCCTGACGGGTATTTTCCTGGCCAAATATTTCATTCTGGCGCACTTGAACGATGCGGACATGGACACCCGCAAAGCCATGGACCCGGAACAGCTGAACGCCATTGTCAGCGATGAACTCTTCTGGGTGTGCGTTCCTTATGTGGGCCTGGTAGCCATCGCCGCCGTGATCTGGTTTTTCTTCTGCCGTTACCAATCTGACGATAAAAACGTGCCCACCCGGGAAAACACGCAGCCCCTTTCCTCCAAACTAGGCCGTCTGGGCCTCTGCATCGCCCTGATTCTCATTCCCTTCCTGTTTCAGTACTATTCCTCTTTCGAATTCAGCATGGTGCAGCAAATCCTGATTATGATGATCGGCCCCATCGCCTTCCTGCTCATCATGCCGGACTACCGCTGCCAGCTTATGAAGCTGGTGAAGCTTCCGCGCTACTTCTGCGGCGTGGCTGCCCAGTTTTTCTATGTAGGCGTGCAGATCGCCGTGTGGACGTGGACGATTAAATACATCATGTCCGTCTTCCCCGGAATGCAGGAAGCGGCAGCCTCCAACTACTATATCTTTTCCATCATCCTGTTTATCGTCTGCCGCGCCATTACTACGGCCCTGATGAAAAAATTTAACCCGGCCAACATGATGTCCCTTTTCGCCGTCGCCGGCATTCTCTGCTGCCTGGGCACCATCTATCTGCCCAGGGAAATCTCCGTCTGGACGCTGGTCGGCATCTCCGGCTGCATGTCCCTGATGTTCCCCACTATTTACGGCATCGCCCTGCGCGGACTGGGGTCTGAAGTGAAACTGGGAGCGGCGGGCCTTATCATGGCCATTCTGGGCGGTGCAGTCATTACCCCGTACATGGGGTCCTGGATAGACAACACCACAGTAAAAAACCAGGTGGCCTATTTTGAATCCATCAACCGGCCCCTGATCGCGCAGGCGGAAGCGGCAGACGCCCGCAAATCCTTATCCGGAGCCATGCTGGCGCTGTACAGGATGTCTGAAGCCAACCCTGCGGACGGAGAAGAACAAGCCAGGGCCGCCGGCAAATTCCAGAAAAACCTGGCAACTTTCCTTTCCCTTCCCTCCCTGGAAGGGGCAGCTTTTGAGCAGGCGGCCCAATCCCTGCCCGGCTGTTCCTCCCTCAAGCCCGAGGAACTGGCCGTTTTCAAAGCCAATCTGGAACGCCTCCCCGCTCCTGCCGGAAGAGAACAGCAAATTCAGCAATTCTCCCTGATCCCCGCTCTCTCCACGCTCTCCGGGAACCAGGCGGAAGTGCTGGACAACCTCATCGCCAGCCCCCTGGATATGAAGCAATTCCAGACGGCCCAGGAAAACTTTGTGGAAAAAGCGGTACGGTCATCCTTCTTTATTCCCATCATCTGCTTTGCCGTGGTACTAATCTACGGCTTCTTCTTCCGCAACACTCATCTGAAAAAAGAAGAAGAGCCTGCCCGGGCATGACCAGCTTCACATCACCTACGCAAAATATGAAAACAGCATTACCAACCATCGGAATCCGCCCCACGATTGACGGGCGCCGCCTCGGCGTTCGGGAATCCCTGGAAGATCAAACCATGAACATGGCCAGGGCGGCGGCGGCCCTCATTGAGGCCAACATCCGTCACGCCTCCGGCGAACCCGTTAAATGCGTAATCGCGGACACCTGTATCGGCGGCCCGGCGGAAGCCGCCGCCTGCGCGGACAAGTTCAAGGCCAACAACGTCGGCGTCTCCCTGGCCGTCACGCCCTGCTGGTGCTACGGCAGTGAAACATTTGACATGGATCCGTTCACTCCCAAGGCCATCTGGGGCTTCAACGGCACGGAACGGCCCGGCGCCGTGTACCTGGCCGCCGCGCTGGCCGGACTGAACCAGAAAGGGTTCCCGGCTTTCTCCATCTATGGAAAAGACGTGCAGGACGCCACGGACACTTCCATTCCGGAAGACGTAGCTGAAAAAATCCTGCGCTTCTGCCGCGCCGGCCTCGCCGTAGCCACCCTCCGCGGAAAAGGCTATCTCTCCATCGGCGGCTGCTCCATGGGCATTGCCGGTTCCATCGTGGACCAGTCTTTCTGGGAAAACTACCTGGGCATCCGCGTACAGGCCGTGGACATGACGGAAGTGCGCCGCCGCATGGACCAGAAGATTTATGACGAAGCGGAATTCGACCTCGCCATGCAATGGGCGGACTCCGTCTTTAAATTCGCCGAGGACAAAAACCGCCCGGACCTGAAGCTGGACGAAGCCGGACGCCGCAAAACCTTCAGGGAAAGCGTGCTGATGGCCATGATCTTCCGCGATATGATGCAGGGCAATCCCAAACTCAAGAAAATCGACCGCGAAGAAGAATCCCTGGGTTACCAGGCCATTGCCGGCGGTTTCCAGGGCCAGCGCCACTGGACGGACTTTTACCCGAACGGAGACATTGCGGAAACTCTGCTTAACTCCACCTTTGACTGGAACGGCCCGCGCGCCCCGCTTCCCTTCGCCACGGAAAATGACTCTCTCAACGGCGCCTGCCTCCTCTTCGGCTATCTGCTGACCGGACAAGCCAACGTCTTCGCGGACGTTCGCACCTACTGGAGCCCGGAAGCCGTGAAGCGCGTCACGGGTTATACGCTGGAAGGCCATGCCAAGGACGGCATCATCCACCTCATCAATTCCGGCTCCGCCGCCCTGGACGGCTGCATGGCCTGCACGGACAAGGACGGACAGCCCGTCATGAAAAAACACTGGGACGTCACCCCGGACGATGCGAAAACCATGATGGAGCAAGCCGTCTGGTGCCCGGCCAACCGGGAATACTTCCGCGGCGGCGGCTACTCCGTCCATTACGTCACCAGGGGCGGTGCCCCCGTCACCATGATGCGCCTGAACATCGTCAAGGGGCTCGGCCCCGTTCTGATCGTGGCGGAAGGCTGGTCCGTGGAGCTGCCTGCCGAGGTGCACAAAACCCTGGACGAACGCACCGATCCGGGCTGGCCGACCACCTGGTTCGCCCCGCGCCTGACCGGCAAGGGAGCCTTTACGGACGTGTACAGCGTCATGGCCAACATGGGAGCCAACCACGGAGCCTTTACTTACGGCCACATCGGCGCGGACATCCTGACGATGGCCTCCATGCTGCGCATTCCCGTATACGCCCATAACATTCCGGATGACCAAATCTACCGCCCCTCCGCCTGGGGTCTCCACGGCACTGCGGACCCGGAAGGGGCTGATTTCCGCGCCTGCGCCAACTACGGCCCGCTGTACGGGAAATACTGAAAACGAAAGGCAACAGTTAATAGGTAATAGTTAACAGCTTCGGATAAAACATGGCAGGAAGTCTCGTTTCCTCTAAAAGCTTTTCTTTCTCGGGCCGCATCATTCAATGATGCGGGCGCTTGAAAAAGCAGGAGGCAAGCGGGAATTGCCCATCCGGCTCATACGTTCCGGTACGGGCATTGCCGCCAATTTATCCGAAGCTGTCTACGGGAGCAGCAGAAGGGACTTCTTTCCCAAAACCCGCATACCCTGAAGGAATGTTCCGAGACGCATACATGGCTTAAACTGCCGCATGCCGCCGGAAGCCTAACGAAAGCGGAAGTATTCCTTTATCGACCAGGACTGCACAGAAATCCTTAACATGCTCATTTCTATTAACAAAACAGCTCAACCGGATTCCTATTAACTTTTCACGATTAACTCTTAACTCATGTACTCCCTTTGCTTGGACTGCGGCGCGACTAACGTGCGCGCCATGGTTGTGAATGAACAAGGCGTCATTGTGGGGAAAGCCGCACAGCCGAACGCCACGCTGCCCGGTGAGGAAAATCCCGAATTTCATATCTGGGACGCCGACCGGATTTTCAAACAGCTCTCCGAATGTGCCGTGAAAGCCCTGGAAGGCCTGGATGTCAAACAGGTGGTGGCCGCCACGGTTACCACCTTTGGCGTGGACGGGGCGCTTGTGGATGACGCCGGCAGTCTGCTCTATCCAGTCATCTCCTGGAAATGCCCCCGCACGGCGGAGGTCATGAAAAACATCGGCAAATATATCCCGCAAGAGGAGCTTAACCGTATCTCCGGCGTGGGGGCCTTTGCCTTCAATACCATTTACAAACTCATCTGGCTCAAGGAAAACCGCCCGAAACTTCTGGAAAAAGCCCATGCGTGGCTCTTCATCTCCAACCTGCTGGCGCACAGGCTCACCGGCATCATGGCGACAGACCGGACCATGGCAGGGACCTCCCAGCTCACGGATCTGGAAACGGGAGATTTTTCCGAACTTATTTTGAACCGTCTCGGCCTGAGACGCAGCCTCTTTCCTGCCATCGTGAATGCAGGGGAAACTATCGGCCACCTTACGCCGGAAGCGGCAGACGCGATGAATCTCCCGGCCCTGGAGGGCATTCCCGTCATTTCCGCCGGGCATGACACCCAGTTCGCCATTTTCGGATCCGGCGCGGAAAAGGACCAGCCCGTCCTTTCCTCCGGCACATGGGAAATCCTGATGGCGCGCTCCGCGCAGGCCACGCTGACCCGGGAAGATTATGAGGACGGTGCCACAGCGGAATTCGACGCGGAATCCGGCCTGCTCAACCCCGGGCTTCAATGGCTGGGCTCCGGCATTATCGAATGGGTGAAAGCAGCCTGCTTTCACGGGGAATCCTATGACGCCATGGACGCGGAAGCGGCCGCCGTCCCTCCCGGCTGCGACGGCGTAACCATGATTCCGGACTTCCTGGCCTCCGGAGACCGGAAAGGCTCCATCAACGGCCTGGTGCTGGGAAGAACACGCGGCCATATCTACCGCGCCGCCATGGAAGCGCTCACCTGGCGGCTGAAATCCCGTCTGCGCCGTTTGGAATCCGTGGGCGGGTTCAAAAGCGAATTCCTTATCCTGGTGGGCGGAGGCGCCAGAAACAGCGTCTGGACCCAGATGAGGGCGGACATTCTCCGGATTCCCGTAAAAGTCTCTGAAGTTTCAGAAAGTACGGTATTGGGAGCATCCATGTTTGCCTTTGCGGGCGCCGGGGTGTACTCTACGCCGGAGCAGGCCCGGGACGCCTTCGGCATTACCTACCGGACATACATGCCGGGTTCCCAGGAAGCCGCCTACGAAAATCTCAATCAATAACACGCTATTACATCTCAATATGTCAGAAGACTGGTCAATCTCCCCCCCCCTTCCGGACAAAGTGTTCCCATGGGAAAAATACAACCCCGTCACGCGGGAGGAAGTGAATGAATTCTTCCATTCCCCGGAAATTCTGGTTATCAAGGAACGCATGTGTGACATAGGGCGCCGCCTGTGGAACCGGGAATATGTGGACGGCAACGGGGGCAATATCTCCGTGCGCGTGGCCCAGAACCTGCTGCTCTGCTCCCCCACCCTGTGCTCCAAAGGCTTCATGACTGTGGAAGATATCTGCATGGTGGACATGGACGCGCGCCAGAAGGCGGGTATACGCCCCTCCACCAGCGAGGTGAAAACGCACATTGCCATGATGAAATCCGTGGGAGTCAATGCCTGCATTCATGCCCACCCCCCACACTGCAATGCTTTCCTGTTTGCCGGACAGGTTCCCCCCTCCGGAATTAATCCGGAAGCGGATATCTTCCTGGGACATATCCCGCTGGCCCCTTACGGAACGCCCGGTTCTCTGGAAACGGCCCGGGCTGTGGCGGAAGCAGCCAAACAGTCCACCGTCGTTTTCATGGAAAACCACGGAGTCATTACCGGAGCACGTGACGTGGAAGAAGCGGAATGGTTCATGGAAAATGCGGACGCCTACTGCCGCATGGTGCTGATGGCCGGCCTGCACAAAGAGCCTTTGAACCAGGTGGGGCCGGAAGGCGTGGCGGACTTCCTCGCTATTCGCAAATCCATCGGCTACGCCGTGCCGGACAATCAGCCCCTGTACAATACGGAAACCTACGCCGGGTACAGGCTGGGCAAATCCGGCAAATAGCGCATTCACCATTTTTCAAAGGGGCGCCGGCATCTGCAAGGCGCCCCTTTTCTCCAGCTTTCTCCCTGCCCCGTTCTTTCCCGCGGCCCGCGCACACGGGTAAAATCCGGCTCCCGGCCTTTTTGATGGGCGTTTATCCGTCTCCCTTACCACCTGCGTTACAGAAGGGTTCTTCATGCCCGCATCCATTGATTCCCGTGATCTCCGGGGAAAAGGGAAATACAAAATTTCAACAAAAATTCATTCTCCGAATTTCCCCGGAAGGGAACGTACCCCCAAGTTGCCCGGAAACAACATTGGAATGCAATATTCTTCCATAAAAAGAATAAATAATTAAGGATAAAACGGTTCCAGATAATCTTCAAAGGTTTTCATGGCGCCGGGGAAAAGGGTTGCTGACAGCGGATTTTTAATCCGCTGTCAATCCTATTAATTTGATAGGAATTAATTTTTTCATATCGTTTTGGCAGATATTTCGGGAAAAATGATAAGAATATATTGACCATGAACATATAACAACGCAACTTCAACCAAGGGGTAAAACAGACGGCTGCACTTTTCCGGGTCACAAAACGCCGGACTTCTCCAGAAAATCATATTCCAAGGAAATTAGAATATTTTCTAATCTACTCATTGTTAAAACGTTATTTTAACAGCGGATTAAAAATCCTCCTATGATGCGGCGTCCTCATATTAATGATAATTATTATGAAAATTACTATTCCATTAACATTACGCCGTTTTCTCCTGACACACTTCCTTGTTGCCGTAACACTGGCTTCCGCCGCTACCGCGACGGAATTCGTGGTGGATGCCTCCCAGACAACCAACAAGGACCGGAACGTATACGCCACGCTTCAGGAACTGGCCGTTTCCGGGACTCTGTCTTCCGGAGACACCGTCATTCTGCACAATGACGATGCTACCCTGAAAACCAGCCTGCCGGCCGCCGTCAATTTCCGTTCCAATGATTCGGGAACTTTCCGCACCATCAACCTGTCCGGGCTGGGTCTTGACAAGCAACTGTATGCTCCCGCAAAACAGCAAAACAACGTGATTCTGGAAATGGATTCCATCATCTGGAGCAATTTCAGCCGGCCCCTCATTACTGATGAGTTAGAGGCTTCTTCCATAAAAATAACGGGCCGGGTCCAGTTTACCCAGTGCGATGATGGATACTACGTAGTGGAAGTTAGCACTCCCACAACGTTTGGAGACGGTGTCGTTTTCCACAACAATACTCGTGTTTCAGACGTTGCCGGGAAATCTGCCGGGAACGGTGGATTGATTATGAATATCGACAATCACCTGACCATGGGGAACGGAGCAATCTTCTCCGGCAATGTGATTATATCCACTTCGGAATACGACCTGTATGCTGGTGTGATTTATAACAGCGGGGGGAGCGTGACCATAGGGGACAACGCTACCTTTTTCGATAATTCGTCCAGAATCGCCAGCTATCGTGGAAGCCATATCTATGGCGGGTCCATTTACAGCTACGGCGGAACAGTCACTCTTGGAAGCAACGCTGTTTTCGCCAGAAATCAAGTTATTAATTCATCACAGGACGCTTTTGGAGGAGCAATTACTTCCGCCGGCTCCGATCTTATCTTCCAAGACGGGGCAACATTCATGAACAACTATGCCACAACATCAGGAGGAGCTATTCACGTTTCCTCAAGAGCTGCCCTTTCCCTCCATGCTCTGACGAAAGACGTGCTCTTCAGCGGCAACATGACCGGGGGAGCCTTCGACGGGAATGCATTCTCCCTGGATACGTTACGAAACGGCATCGCCAATGCCATTCACATAAACGACGGCAATACCGTGCTGACGCTTGCCGCGGCGCAGGGGCGCGAAATCCGCTTCAACGACCCAATCACTTCGGACATACTGCCCGACGCCAGGGAAACCTTCACGCTCAACCGCTACACGGATGAGGAAGGGAAGGTTCACGACACAAACGGAACCATCATCTTCAGCG
>ERZ779880.401-NODE-401-length-55537-cov-7.525233_pt1 | contig 55537 bp, 49 predicted proteins | sample MGYA00511555_ERZ779880 | MGnify/ENA primary metagenome ERZ779880 (study PRJEB29588, sample SAMEA2145815) | human gut metagenome | biome: human gut; feature: human-associated habitat; material: faeces | place: Denmark | collected 2008/2010 ... | reverse complement strand
TGCCCCATTTCCATATTATATGTTTTTTCTTTTTTTCACTTTTTTTCATAACTTTTTATCCTTTCTGCTTTTTTGCTGAAAGCCTCAATCTATATATAAATTTTATCGGCATTTTGTGTCAAAAATTATGATATGATTCTATTTTATAGGTAACTATTCCGTTAAAATTATTATACAATAATTTTCATCCGTTTTCAACCTTTGGACGCTCCTATTTATTTTTCATCTGTACCGGGAATCTGCTGGATGGCCAGCCTAAAAAAATATAAAAAAAGAAGCGCGAGACGGGACTCGAACCCGCGGCCCCAACCTTGGCAAGGTTGTGCTCTACCAACTGAGCCACTCGCGCATTTTGTTGTCGCCGTATCTCTCAGCGACAATCATTATTATACATAAGGTTTACATAAAAGTCAAGGAAAATTTTAATTTTTTTTGATTATTTTTTGATTTTTTTGAAAGCCTCGTAAATTCGGTGTATTGGGAACCCTACTACATTAAAATAATCTCCCTTTACCCCAGCGATATGTTTGGAAAATACACCTTGGATGCCATAAGCCCCTGCTTTATCATAGCAGTCTCCTGTCTCTATATAGGCTTCGATTTCTTTTGCGGTCATAGGTGCCACCTCTACCTCTGTTGTTTCCGAAAAAACATCGCACTGCGTTATTTTACCCGCTATCACCGTAAGCAGAACTACTCCTGTCGTCACTTCATGTGTTCGCCCCTGCAGACTCGACAGCATAACAAATGCTTCTTCTCTGTCTTTTGGTTTGCCGTATATTTTCCCCTGCAGGCTGACCACCGTATCGGCTCCAATTACAAGGACCTCTTTTTCTTTCTGCAAAATCTCCTTAAACACCGCTTCTGCTTTCTGCTTTGCCAATTCTTTGGTCACTTCTGACGGCACATCACTCGTAATAATCTCTTCACAATCCGAAACATGCACTTCAAAAGAATCCGTGATCATTTTCATCAATTCTTTTCTTCTTGGCGATCCTGACGCCAGTATCACTCGTTTTTCCATACAAAAACCCTCTTTCTATCCGTATTCCACCTCAAATTATAATATAATTCAAACGGTGTTTCAAGTAGAAAGAGGGTTCTCTATTTTTAAAATACCTTCCTATACAACATAACCAAAAAAAACAATTTTTTACTTTGTACGCGATGCCTCTAAAAATGCCTGAAATGCCGGCTTAGGATCATCAATCGAAGTACCAAAAAGCAATGGCTGGCTCTTACCTCTCCAGGAAATGCTATCGTAAAGCCCCCAAATCGTGAGCCCGGTAATTCCTTTCGGGCTTACTGTCTTATCGCGGTTTTTCTGCTTTGCGATCACCATCTCCATAAAATCTTTCACAAAGGCTGCCTGCTCTTCTATCGTTTCCCCTTCGTTTTTGTAATCATACGAAGGATCTTTTTTATCGGTTCCATCGGTATCAAAATTAATGGTAAAGTCAAGTTCTGTGATCTGAACTTCGTATCCTGCCGCCATAAATTTCTCCAACGCTGCACCATACTCTTCAATCGTCGGTCTTTTGATATCTACATGGCTCTGCATACCGATTCCGGAGCAGATTTTTGCTTTTTCCCCTTCATTTATAAAATTGACAAGGGCAAGAAGATCCTCTACTTCAAAATAAGTATCATAGTCATTGTAAAATAATGTAACTTTATCTGTTGCATCATATTTTTCCAGCATCTCATAAGCACGCTCAAATGCACGTTTCACATAAGACGGAGTTCCTTTCATATCTCCGTAAACACTCGTCCAGTTAAGAGACCATGCTCTTCCCCGATGAAGATATTCATTTACAACATCCCATGCATATACGATCTTACCGGTTTCACCTGCAATTTCTTTTTCTTTCTGCATTACATGATCCATTACAGTCGATACATAAAAATCAATTCTTGCATCCATCGTATCCTCATCTACGGCATCTTCGTCAGCGTCATAATCAATTCCAAAGAACCACGCCGGTGTCTGGCTGTGCCACAAAAGGGTATGACCACGGAGTCCAAGACCGTTATCATAAGCTATCTGTAATATTTTGTCAATTCGATCAAAATTCAACTTTGGAACACTCGTTTCCTTATAATTATCAGGAATAATGTAACCCAGTTTTTCCGCCTCTTCTTTTGTGATCATTGTCACTTTGGAACCAAGAACCGCATCCGGTTTCATCTCATTTTCCATCGTGATACTGTTAAAATGTTTTTTGACAAATGCCAGCGTCTTCTCGTCCTGAAGCTGACTCGTACTCGGATTCGAACCGTAATTTACGCAGGTTCCAAGATGTCCAAAAACATCTTCATAGTTTTCCAAAATGCTATCCGACTTCAAAGGCGGCAATGTCACTTCCGGTGTTGCCGATGGCGTGGCTGAAGGCTTAGCGGAAACGGCTGGCGTTCCGGAAGCCGCCGGTACTGTACTTGGTATCACTGTCGGAGTAGTCGTCTTCACAGGATTGACCTTCGCCTTTGTCACTTTGACCTTACAGACAAGGGTAAATTTCTTTTTCTGCTGTCTTACCTTACAGCTGATCTTTGCCGTTCCTTTTTTCTTTGCAATGATCTGTGCTGATTTTTTTGTTTTTTTACCAATGGAAACAACGCTCTTTTTACTGCTTTTCCAAGTAACTCTTGCTTTCTTCGCCGTTTTTACTTTTAATGTCGTTTTTTTACCGGCTTCTAACCGAATTGATCTTTTTGACAAAACCGGCTTCTTTGCTGCCTCTGTCCAAGTTGTGGCCGGAACCGCCACTGATACAAGCATAACTCCTGCCAGCAGTTTGGCAATCATTCTTCTCTTCATTTCTTTTTCTCCTTGTTTTATAAAATTACTGAAATACTCGTCTTGCAAAATTATACAATCCTTCTCTCCATGCATTCCAGTCATGTCCATATGGCACATTATTGAACATATGGCGTACTCCATTTTTCTCTAACGCTTTATGATACTTCGTCGGATTATCGGATACTACAGTGTCATTATCTCCCTGCTGGATCATAATGAGCGTAGTGTCCTGATACTCTTTTGGTATCTTGAAAGTATCTTCCGTAAACAGTCCCTCTTCTGCACTGTATGGAAGAACTCCCGGTGCCGGTTCAAAAGCTCCGATGTAACTAAAGTAATCCAACATATAAAATCCACAATACAAACTGGTTCTTCCTCCCATTGACAGACCGGCGATCGCATGATTATCGCGTCCCTCCATAATAGAATAATTTTCCTCCATATATGGGATCAGGCTTGTTCTCAATTCATCTACCATACGATTGAACATCACAAATCTTCCCGGGTCTAAGTAATTACTCGGCATTTTTTCACCCGGCACCTGAACAAGCTGGTTCGGGCACACAATGATCATTTCCGGAATTTTTCCCTCTTTATTCAAATTTCCTGTAATATACTCCGGAAGGCCGGATTTCCACTCATTTTCGCTTCCACCGATGCCATGCAGGAGATACATGATCGGATATTTTTTATTCGCATCATAATCTGCCGGAAGATAAACAACGGCTCTTCTATCTGCTTCTGACACTTTCGAATAGTAGGTAATTGTCTGCGGTTCCGCATATGTATAACCGTCCAATTCCTCTGCATAATCTTCCGGCACATCAAAAGATTCATCAATAAATGATTTTGCTTTTGAAGACGCAACCGGTCCATTGTACGGTGTCGTCTTTGGCGATGCTGTCGGTGTAACAGTTGGTGATGCTGTCGGTGTTGACGACGGTGTTGCAGTTGCTGCCGGTGCACTTGGTGCAGCTGACACAGGACTTTGCGAAGCATTTGCTGCCGGTGTCTGTGAAACAGTTGCTTCCGGAGCCTTTGATGGCTGTGTAGATGGTTCTACTGTTTTCTTTACTTCTTTTTTGTTTTTTACAATTACATTTACTTTACCAATTACTATTTTCTTTGCTTTTTTCTTTTCTGTTATCGTAATCACTGCCTTTCCCACTTTTTTCGCTGTCACGGTTCCTTTTTTATTCACTTTGGCAATCGATGGTTTGGAAGATTTAAACATATATTTCGCCTTCTTAACCTTACCTTTTATTTTAATTGTTTTCTTTTTCCCTGCTTGAAGCGTCATCTTCTTTGTGGTACATTTTGCTTTTGCGGAAACCAATGTTCCGGAAGCCATTCCCGGCAACGCAATAGCACCAGTAAGAACGATGGCAAGCACTTTCTTTGTTTTTCTTGTTAACATATTCATCTCTCCATTCTTTCTAAATAAAATTTCAATTTTATTATTCTTATTTTACAACCTTGCATTTTGTTTCTCAATGTCGTATAATTGCAATAAATACACATATTATTTTGAAAAGGAGAGATATTATGCATATTCACAACGCTATTTATAACACCATACATAAAGACGGAATTTCCCTTTCCAGAGCATCTGGCATAGCCGACTTTCTTCTTTTATACATAAAAACGCCGACTTTACTTCAAGTATACGAAAATACGTATACAATTACAGATCCATCTGTCGTTATCATATCCGGTTATACCCCTTACAAATATCTTTCTGTTACAAAACCATACTGCGATGACTATATCCATTTTTTGCCAAGAGATACGGATGGCTTTTTAAAAGAATTGCACTTTCCTTTAAATAAACCCATAAAAATTAACAACCATCACTTAATTGATCCTATTATTCATGCGATCTGCCGGGAATATTACGAAGCAACCGAGTATGTCCTTGATATTCAATATCATCAAATGATGCTTCTCATGGCGCGTATTGGGGAATCCTGGTCTGCCGAACACTATCAGAATTCTCATGTTCCTTATTTTGAAAATCTGATGACAATACGAAAAAAAGTTTTGGCTGACCCGACAAAAAATTGGAAAATAAAAGATCTTGCGAAAGAAACCACCCTGTCTCCTGCTTATTTTCAGGTTTTATATAAAAAAGCGTTCGGCACTACATGTCTGTCAGATATCATTGACAATAAAATTGCAACTGCGAAAGAATATCTTCTTTCAACGGACATGTCTGTCGCTGACATCTCAGTTGAACTGGGATATAGCCAGGTATATCACTTCATCCGGCAATTCAAAAAAAGCACCGGAGTTACCCCCGGTGCTTTTCGAAAATCAATGCGGTAATTTACTATTCAGGACTTCTCCCATATCCAGAAAGCGAATGCCTTTTACGTGTAAACACGACAAGGTATTCGCTTTTTAGATATAAGTCCTGAATAGATATTTTTTATTTAAAATACTGAACGCCACTCTCGAAGATCAACTGGTTCTGGTCGCCGCAGATATTCAATGCCACGCCATCGCCACGACGCTCGGAATGTGCCATTTTTCCTAACACTCTTCCATCCGGGCTTGTGATACCTTCGATTGCATAGTAAGAACCGTTTGGATTGAAGTCTTCATCCATCGTCGGATTGCCATTGACGTCGACATACTGTGTAGCAACCTGTCCATTTTCGAACAATTTATCAATCCACTCTTTGCTTGCGACAAAACGTCCTTCTCCGTGAGAAGCCGGTACGGCATAAACACCGCCGAGTGTCGCCTTCCGGAGCCATGGAGACTTGTTCGTTACTACTTTTGTGTAAACCGATTTACTGATATGACGGCCAATGCTGTTGGTTGTCAATGTCGGGGAATCGTCTTTCTGGGTCTTGATTTCTCCATAAGGAACCAGTCCCAGTTTAACCAAAGCCTGGAAACCATTACAGATACCAAGTGCCAAACCATCTCTCTCCTGAAGGAGACGATGAACGGCTTCTTTGATGCGTTCATTGCGGAATACGGAAGTAATAAACTTCGCAGAACCATCCGGTTCATCACCGGCACTAAATCCACCGGAGAACATCAAAATCTGGGATTCATTGATTGCTCTTTCAAATGCATCCACACTATCCTTAATGTCTGACTCTGTCATATTCTTAAATACGATACTCTCTGTCTCTGCGCCTGCAGCCACAAATGATTTCATCGTATCATATTCGCAGTTTGTACCTGGGAATACCGGAATAAATACTTTTGGTTTTGCCACTTTATGCTTGCACACATAAATCTCTTTGGCATCATAAAGTCCGGTAGTAATCTTCTTGTCTTCCACTCCGGAACGGGTTGGGAATACTTTTTCCAAGGTCTGTGTCCAGGAAGCAATTGCCTCTTCCATGGATACACTTTCGTTTCCGTAAGTAAACTCAGCTTTTTCCGTAACCGTACCAACCACTTTGTAATCCAATCCAAGTGCAGCTACTTTTTCTACATCTGCAGCATCCACTTCAAGAAGGAGATCACCATAAGCCGGTTCAAAGTATGTGGAAACGGCTTCTTTCTCTTCAAATGCAACACCCAGTTTATTACCAAATGCCATCTTCGCAGCCGCCTGTGCAATTCCTTTGCCTTCCAAAGCATAGGCCGCTTTTACGAGACCGCCACGCATCTGTGTCGTTACTGTCTCGTACATGTTGAGTACATAATCGTAATCCGGAAGATCATACGCATCTTTGCGGATTGGCAGACATACAAGTACATCTCCTGCTTTTTTCAATTCCGGTGTAACAACATCGGAAACCTTAGCCACATCTACAGCAAATGAACACAATGTCGGTGGAACATCTATATCATTGAAAGTTCCCGACATACTGTCTTTTCCACCAATTGACGGAAGACCGAATTTCATCTGTGCATCATATGCACCAAGCAAAGCTGCCATCGGCTCTCCCCAGCGTTTACTGTCTTCCGTCATACGTTTGAAGTATTCCTGGAACGTAAAACGAATCTTTTTATAATCCCCACCGGCAGCAACAATCTTGGCCACCGAGGTAAGCACTGCATATTCTGCTCCATGATATGGACTCCAGCTGGTAAGATATGGATCCATGCCATAACTCATCATTGTAACCGTATCACATTTTCCATCCAATACCGGAAGTTTTGCAATCATCGTCTGCGTAGGTGTCAGCTGGTATTTACCACCATATGGCATTGTAACCGTTGACGCTCCGATAGAACTGTCAAACATTTCCACCAATCCTTTTTTGGAGCAGACATTCAAACCTTTTAATGTGTCTGTGAAAGTATCTTTAAAGTTATCTTTCACTTCCACTTTTTCCATATAATTTTCTGCTTTTGAAGGCATCGTAACCGTTACATCTGTTTCCTGATGTGCTCCGTTGGTATCCAGAAATGCGCGGGAAATATTTACAATTTCTTTTCCTCTCCAGGAAAGAACAAGTCTTGGAGTTTCCGTAACTACAGCTACCGGAATCGCCTCCAGGTTTTCCTCGTTTGCATAACCAAGCATTTTATCTACATCCTTCGGATCTACAACAATCGCCATACGCTCCTGGGATTCGGAAATTGCAAGCTCTGTTCCATCCAAACCGGCATATTTCTTAGGCACTTTATCAAGATCCACGCGCAGTCCGTCTGCCAGTTCACCGATTGCAACGGATACACCGCCGGCACCAAAGTCATTACATTTTTTGATCAAACGGCTGACCTCTTCTCTGCGGAACAATCTCTGAATCTTACGCTCTGTCGGAGCATTACCTTTCTGTACTTCTGCACCACAGGTATCAATAGACTCTGTATTGTGGGCTTTCGAAGATCCTGTCGCTCCACCACAGCCATCTCGTCCGGTTCTTCCCCCAAGAAGTATGATGACATCATCCGGATCCGAATTTTCACGAATTACATTTTTGCGAGGAGCAGCCCCCATAACGGCACCGATTTCCAGACGTTTTGCCACATAATTCGGATGATAGATCTCATCTACCAGTCCTGTTGCAAGACCAATCTGGTTACCATAAGAACTGTATCCGCTGGCAGCCCCTGTCACAATCTTTCTCTGTGGCAGTTTACCTTCCAATGTATCTTTCAACGATTTTGTCGGATCAGCAGCGCCGGTAACACGCATTGCCTGGTACACATAGCCACGTCCTGACAACGGGTCACGGATCGCACCGCCAAGACAGGTAGCAGCTCCACCAAATGGCTCAATTTCAGTCGGATGGTTGTGTGTCTCATTTTTAAAGAACACAAGCCATTCTTCCATAACCGGTCCTTTACCATCTTCGTGATCGATCTCAACCGGAACAACAATCGAGCAGGCATTAATTTCATCCGAAACTTCCATGTCGTCCAATTTTCCTTCTGCACGAAGTTTTTTCATCGCCATAAGCGCAATATCCATCAAGGAAACGAATTTATCATCTCTTCCTTTATAAATTGTCTCATGATCTTTTTTATACTGTTCAAACGTGTCCTGAATCGGCTTTTTGTAATCGCCTTCTTCAAATGTAACATTTTTCAATTCTGTCAAAAATGTGGTATGACGGCAGTGATCCGACCAATATGTATCTAACACACGAATCTCTGTCACGCTAGGGTCACGTTTTTCTTCATTTTTAAAATAATTCTGAATGTGTAAAAAGTCTTTAAATGTCATGGCAAGACCGAGAGACTGATACAATTGATTCAGTTCTTCTTCCGGCATGTCCTTAAAGCCATCAAAAATCTTAACATCTGCCGGCTCTTCAAACTTGGTTACCAGTGTTTCCGGAATGGTTTCATCCGTCTCTTTCGAATCTACCGGGTTGATGCAGTACTCTTTGATACGGGCAAAATCTTCTTCGGAAATATTGCCTGACAAAACATAAGTAGTAGCCGAACGAATAACCGGTTCTTCGCTTTCGTTCAACAATTTTACACACTGCTCTGCGGAATCCGCACGCTGATCAAACTGTCCCGGCAGATATTGAACGGAAAACACCTTATCTCCTGCTTTTTTCTCAAAACTTCCCTCATAGACATAATCTACCGGTGGTTCTGAAAATACGGTTGCCAGTGCTTTTTTGTAAGTTTCTTCCTGAATGCCCTCGACATCATAGCGAATCAATACTCGAACCTGCTCAAGATCCTTAATTCCAAGGTATTCCTTTACCTCCTGTTTCAACTCTTTTGCAGCTACGGCATAGTCCTCTTTCTTTTCTACGTAAATTCGCTTTACATTAGCCATGATTTTCTCTCCTATCTTGTCTTATCCATCATTATCACTACAAGTTCCTCTTATATTGTGTAAGAACCAAGTTTTACACGGCCCTTCCAATAACTCTGAACTTCTGTAACATAATTTGGTGCAAATTCAGCATATCTTGCGTTGAACTGCTTTGTTTCTTCTTCATTGACAACAGACTGGCACTGATTGTCATACGCTTCACTGTCATCGTTGTTTACCATTTTGATCAGATAATAACCGTCGTCTCCCTCAATAATATCTGAAATCTGACCATTATCCATCTTCATGATCTGCTTACGAAGTTTTTTATTCAGGAATGTAGAATCTTTCAGATCCTTTTTGATCAGATTCTCTGTTTGATACTGGATTCCCGTTTTGTCATTGTCATCCAACAGTTTTGTAAAATCCTCTGCTGTCTTTGCTTTTTCCTGCAACGCCTGCATATTGGTAAGATTTGTCTGCTTCTGTTCTGCGGAAACCTCTTTGGTTTCTTCTCCGCTGGTTTCCTGATTGCTGACTTTATAATACTGCAATGTATACTGTCTGTAATCTTTTTTATTTACAGTTGCCTTCAATGCCTCTTCATCCACACCGCTTTCTTTGATCAAAATCTGACGGAATTTCTCTGCAAGTGCATTTTTCTTAAATTCACTTTTCAAGGTCTTTTCATCCAGACCCTCCAGGCTTTTCTGCTTATCCGTAAAATTTTTCATGGTATCTGTGACATTATCTTCTGCTGTTTTCTCTTCTTCTGCCGTGAGGGAATATCCTCTCTTCTGAGCCTCCATATAAAGAACCTCACGCTGTTTCAAAGAATCCATCACTTGCTTTTTCGCAGCGGAAGCACCATTTCTTCCTTTACTGTCAACATCTTCCATTTCCCAATATGTCTTTCCGTACAACTGCTGATAAATGGAAGAATATTGATTGTACTGGTTTTCTACCTGATAAATGCTGTAAACGGCTTCTTTCATATAAACCGTGTCTTTCTTTTGCGTTCCATTTTCATCTGTCGTGGAAACTACCAATACGGCACGCGGGCGAAGCTGCATATAGCACACCCCTGCGCACAATACGATAACGGCAAGAATACCTAAAATCACCAGAACCTTATTTTTAGAAGAAACAAAAGACAAAGCGCCGGTGCCTCCTCCCTGTTTCTTACTTACTCCGTTGTTTTTTGCTAATTTTTTTGAGTTGTTCATTGTTACCCTCCGAAATACATTTTTTTGCTCAAAGCATATAATAATATTTTACCATATTATTTTCTTTTGTAAAGAACAAACTCTACGAATTTTTTGTGAACGCAAACAGAACAATTCCAGATAACAAAAAACTCTGTCCATTTTCTGAACAGAGTCTTGGATGCAGGAAAAGGGACTTGAACCCTCATGGTATTGCTACCACACGGACCTGAACCGTGCGCGTCTGCCAATTCCGCCATTCCTGCGTGCTTTATTACAATATCATATTTTTTTTTACTTGTCAACAAAAAATCATGGAAATTTTTCAAATAATGTAGTATACTGTTTTTATGCAACATAACAGAACATAATTTGAAACGGAGGATAGTCCTATGGGAATCAATGTTGGTATGCTTATTTTTGGTCTTTTCGACAGTGCACTCGCTTTTTTTCTGGTGTATTGCCTTTGGACCTCTTGGTTAAAGGGAAAACGCATCGGTCAGATTTTGGGCATTATTTTCGGGACTTTGGTATTTACCACCTACCTCACGTTATTTATCTGGTTTAACTCCCCAGGCGTCCGGGTTCGTTCTGATATTCGAACGATCATCTACGCAGCACCTATTGTTTTAACAATTCTTCTCTCCATTCTGACACTGCTGTCGCAGACGTCAAAGAAAGAAGAAGGCGAAAATGATGAAAATGCGTCCGAAGAAACCGCCACCGGTGAACCGGCAAAATAATTTTTGTTTCAAATACTACAATCATACAGGAGGTTGCCTATGTTTGAAAATGCGATTAAAATACCATCAAAAATTAACAGTAAAATTTTATTGAAAGTGGTTCCCGGACATTTTGCTACCAGCCACTCACACATCAACTACTACATGGATATGACACGTTTGAAAGTCGGACAGCGCGAGGCAAAAGCCGTGGCTTCCACCATGGCAAACAATTACAAATACAACACTCCGATCGATGCGATCGTCTGTATGGACGGAACCTATGTCATCGGTGCTTATCTTGCTGAGATTCTGACAGATGCCGGCGTTATCTCCATGAACGCACACCAAAGCATCTATGTCATTGAGCCGGAATTCGATTCCAGCGGACAGATGTTTTTCCGTGACAATATTCAACCAATGGTCAGAGGGAAAAATATTCTCCTGCTTGTTGCTTCTGCCACTACCGGAAAGACCATTGACCAATGTCTGGAGTGTTTGGAATATTATGGTGGAATCATTCAGGGATTGTCTGCGATCTTTAGTGCAAAAGATGAAATTCACGGATATCCGGTTCGTTCCATCTTTACTACAGATGATTTTTCAGATTACAAATCATTTACTCAGAAGGACTGCCCTCTTTGTCATGCAGGACAGAAAATAGATGCGATTGTAAATAGTTACGGATATTCGAAGCTGTAAATACTGTTTAAGAAGATAAAAAACATCCGCTGCAGGGAAACATTTTCTCTGTAGCGGATGTTTTTATTTTCCTTATTTTTCCAAAACCTCTTGAGCCAGCCGGTTCATTTCTTCTACATTTTTCTCATTCATCGTAGACCGGATTGTTACCTGATTGTCACAAATGGTAAGATTTTTCATCTCATCCAGAATCGCGCGCATCTGTTTTCCTGCCATCGGCGCCCAGGAACCATTTTCCATAATACCAACGACACGTTTCTGATAATTTTTACTCTTCAAATGGCGAAGGAAGTCTTCCATAACCGGGAAAATTCCTCCATCATAGGTTGCTGCTGCGACAATGATCTTATCATAGCGGAATGCATCTTCTATTACTTCTGCCATATCCTCACGGGAAAGATCACTGACAACTACTTTCTTAGCACCTTTTTCTTTGAGGATCTCGCCCATCTTTTTAGCAGCTTTGGCAGTATTTCCATGGATGGAAGCATATGCCACCAATACCCCCTCATCTTCCGGCTCATAGCTGCTCCAAGTATTATATTTGTCAATATAATAGCCAAGATTTTCTTTCAAGATCGGTCCATGGAGTGGGCAGATCATCTGAATATCCAATGTCGCCGCTTTCTTTAACAAAGCCTGTACCTGTGCACCGTATTTTCCTACAATATTGAAATAATATCTTCTGGCTTCACAAGCCCAGTCTGCTTCTACAGACAAGGCACCAAATTTGCCAAATCCATCTGCAGAAAATAGAATTTTTTCACTCTTCTCATATGTTACCATAACTTCCGGCCAATGCACCATCGGAGCCATGAAAAACTGAAGCGTATGTGCTCCCAGCGAAATTTCTTCGCCTTCTTTTACCACAACACTTCGATTGCTCAGATCAAAGTCGAAAAACTGTGGCATCATCGAAAATGTTTTTGCATTTCCAATAATTTTCATTTCCGGATACATTTCCGCGATTTTCTGAATATTGGCCGCGTGATCCGGTTCCATATGAGATACCACCAGATAAGCAGGTGTCTTATCTTTAAGGACATTTTTGACATTAGCGATCCACTCGTCTGTCGCGCGCTGGTCCACAGTATCCATAATTGTAATTTTATCGTCCATGATCACATAGGAGTTGTAAGACACACCTTCCGGAACAATATACTGGCTTTCAAACAAATCCAGTGTCGTATCATCTGCACCCACATAAAAAATGGAATCTGAAATTGTTGTATCTTTCATTTTATCTGCTTCCTTTCTGCCTTGATTTTTTTCTTAAATCATATCATAAAGTTCTTTAAATTTCAAAGGGATTTTCAATCATTTGTTTACAATATCAACATTTTGATGTAAAATAAAATCGGAAATCATGTACAAACACACAAGGAGGACATCATGAAACAACTTACTATTGGTTTTTTAGGGCTGGGCCTGATCGGCGGTTCCATCGCCCGTTCCATCCGCAAAAATTTCCCCTCTTGCCGGATCATTGTCTACAGCCGTAGAAAAAACGAAGATCTTTTGCAGGGAATAAAAGATGGAATCATCAGCGATATCACCTATGCGATAGATGCTCATTTTTCTGAATGCGATATTATTTTCCTATGTGCTCCTGTGTTGCAGAATATTCAGTTTTTGGAACAATTAAAACCTCTTATTAATAAAACCTGTATTATTACAGATGTCGGAAGCGTGAAAGGAAACATCCATAAAGAGGTCGAACGTCTCGAACTGGAGTCTCAATTCATCGGCGGACATCCGATGGCAGGCTCGGAAAAAACCGGGTTTGCGAATTCATCCGAAGATTTACTACAGAATTCCTTCTATCTTCTCACTCCATGCAAAACGACCGCAGAAGAAAAAGTTCTTTTTCTAAAGAAAATTCTTTCCGGAACAGGCGCCATCTTTGCTACGGTAGATGCCGGTCTTCATGACGATATTACCGCTGCGATCAGCCATGTGCCACATATTGTAGCCGCTTCGCTTGTCAATATGGTCCGCGAAAATGATACATCAAATGAACTCATGAAAACTTTTGCCGCCGGCGGTTTCAAAGACATTACGCGAATCGCCTCTTCTTCTCCGGAAATGTGGGAAAGCATCTGTCTCTCCAACGCCGACAGCATCGACCATTTTCTTTCACTTATGATTGATGAGCTGACAAAAATGCGTTCTTACATTGCCAACGAACAAGGTACCGAGATCAATCGCTTTTTTGCTTCTTCAAGAGAATACAGAGACTCGATTCATTAAGTTATCAGATTATATTATTTATAAAAGAACCTTCGATCACTCGTCTGAGTTTTCAAAGGTTCTTTTCGTATTTACTACCAATCAACGATTAATCATTTTCTTTTTTATCAAGCCAGTTCTGTTTATCCTGCTCTGTAATCTTACGGATAATGCGGCAAGGATTTCCAGCTGCAACAACTCCGTCCGGAATATCTCCTGTTACAACCGACCCCGCTCCGATCACAACATTGCTTCCAATGTGCGCTCCCGGTACAATCGTAACATTTCCGCCAATCCAAACATCGTCGCCAATCGTCACTTCTTTTGCGTATTCATAGCCTTCATTTCGAGCCGGTGCATAGATTGGATGACACGGTGTATAAATCTGTACATTTGGTCCTAAAAATACATGGTCTCCAATGGTTACTTTTGCAGAATCCAGCACAACGCAGCCATAATTTGCATAAAAGTTATCGCCAACATGAATATTAAAGCCGTAATCACAGCGGAATGGAGCTTCTACACATACCTTTGCTCCAACACTGCCAAACAGATCACGGATAATACGTTCTCTGCCATCTACGTCATCATATCGTGTTTGGTTAAACTCATCTGTCAATTTTCTGGTCTTAAATATAACTTCATGCAGTTCATCATCAAAACGATATACTTTTCCGGCTATCATCTTTTCCTTCTGCTCAGAAGATGCTGCTGTGCCAAATTCCAGTGTTGTCAATCCACCAAAATCTGTCTGCGAACTACCTGTAGAAGCATCAAGTGAATCCAATGTTCCACCGGTTACAAACTCAATACCGCCCAGTCCACTTGGCTGTTCTTCCTGAAGCATCGATGCCAGATCATCCTCCTGCTCGGATGCTGCTGCAGATGCTGTAATCTCACCGGACAAAACAATATTATCCTCTTCTTCCTGTGCCGCCGGTGCAGACAAATCTACATCGCCAACCTGCCAAACCGGAAGATCTTCCTGATTTGGATTCATCGGATCAAATACCGTTTCTTTTTCTGCTTCTCTCGCTGCCTCTTCCAAAATCGCTTCCTGTTTTTTGCGCGCTGCTTCCTCTATCTCTTCCTGCTCACGGCGTGCCTTCTCTTCTGCCTGAGCTTTCTGTAATGCCTCTTCTTCGGCCTTACGGCGAGCCTCTTCTTCCGCTTTAATCCGTGCTTCTTCCTCCGCTTTTTGACGAGCCTCTTCTTCGGCTTTCCGGCGGGCTTCTTCTTCGGCTTTCTGACGTGCTTCCTCTTCGGCTTTCCGGCGGGCTTCCTCTTCGGCTTTCCGACGAGCTTCTTCCTCCGCTTTTTGTCGTGCCTCCTCTTCGGCTTTCCGACGTGCTTCTTCTTCCGCTTTCCGACGGGCTTCTTCTTCCTCGGCTTTCCGGCGGGCTTCCTCTTCCTCCGCCTTACGACGAGCTTCTTCCTCCGCTTTCCGGCGTTCTTCTTCCTCTTCCGCACGAATCTCCTCTGCAAATGCTTCCATTACCTTATCTTTCATCGCCGCACCAATCTGCTGGTGTTCTTCCGGCATAAGATGAAGACAGTCTGCACCACTTGACACAGCCACAACAGCAAGGTCAATAAATCCTGCCCCCACTTCTTGGGCTACTTTCGAAAACTGTGGCGCAAAATCAAAAGAATAATCAATCTGAGCACGTCCAAATTCCAAACTCAATGTCGGTGAAAATTCAATTTCATCTCCCAAGAGCATCGGACTTGCGATCAAAAGCTTGGCATCTGTTTTCTGCCGGATCAGTTCACACATTGCCTTAAGATTTTGCGCGATCTGAGCCGGTGTAGCATCAAAATACTTTTTCAGATCATTGGTTCCCAGCATCAGTACAACAAGATCCAATGGTGCATTGGCTTCAAGACTTGCCTCAATATCAAGCATACCGTTACAGCCTTCCATATACGGATCATCAAACGCAATCGTTCTTCCATTTTTTCCATCGGCAATAACTTCAAAACGATCTCCCAATAATTTTCCCATGATTCCCGGCCATATGCTGTCTGCTTCGTATCGCTGTCCGTCCGGAGCATAACCATATGTATTTGAATCTCCAAAACATAATATCCTTCTCATTATCAGTACCTTCCTTTACAAAAATTGTTACTACCTGCATTATAATAATACTAGTATAACATACTTGTAAAAATATCGCTAGTGTTAGAACAAATTTTTTCACTTTTTTTGTATATCATCCAATGTCTTTGTATACGAGGGCAGAAATTCTTCCATAAACGTGTCAACTTCCGGAAGTTCCATCTGTTTTAAGGATTCCAGAATTGTTACATAAGCCGTGGAAAACTCCGAATTTCCAGCCTTTTTCTCCTCAATGCACTTGATCAGAGCAGACAATTTATCTGCCCCCTTTACAAGACGCCACAAGGCTTCTTCCCCGGATTGTTCCAGCAAAATTTCCCGGTAATAAGGCTGCATATAATCCGGAAGCTGATTTAACAAGGTAACGCTTGCCACTCGCTCCACTTTTTTATATGCCTTTTGTATCTCTTCGTCATAGTATTTTACAGGAGTAGGCATATCTCCGGTAATGATTTCATTGGCATCATGGTACAAACCCATTAACGTAATTTTTCCAAGATCAATTTCTTTTCCGAATTTTTCATTGGCAATAATTCCCAGTGCATGTGCGATCATCGCCACCTCAAGCGAATGTTCACTGATATTTTCTTTTACAGAATTTCTCATCAGTGCCCACCGCTCAATGTATTTCATCCTTGCCATCATAGCAAAAAAAGGGTATTCTTTCATTTCTTCTTTCCTTTCTGCGGCAGCATTTTACGGATATACTCCCCGGTATAGGAACCTTCTGTTTTGGCAACTTTTTCCGGTGTTCCCTTGGCGATTACCGTTCCGCCTTTTTCTCCGCCTTCCGGTCCGATATCAATGATATAATCTGCTGTTTTGATCACATCCAGATTGTGTTCAATGACAAGTACCGTGTTTCCGCCATCGGTAAGCCGCTGCAATATGTCGATCAATTTGTGAACGTCCGCAAAATGAAGTCCCGTGGTCGGCTCATCCAAAATATAGATGGTTCTTCCGGTACTCCGCTTACTAAGTTCTGTTGCAAGTTTAATACGCTGCGCTTCTCCACCGGATAACGTCGTCGACGGCTGTCCCAATTTCACATAAGACAATCCAACATCATACATCGTCTGTATCTTGCGATGAATCGAAGGAATGTTTTTGAAAAAGTCAAGCGCCTCTTCAACCGTCATATCCAGCACATCGTATATACTTTTTCCTTTGTACAAAACATCCAATGTTTCTCGATTGTAACGCTTGCCATGGCACACTTCGCAAGGCACATATACATCCGGCAAAAAGTTCATTTCAATCTTTAAAATTCCGTCTCCTCGACAGGCTTCGCATCGACCGCCCTTCACATTAAAACTGAATCTTCCTTTCTTGTAGCCTCTTGCCTTTGCGTCCGGCGTGGCAGCAAACAGATCTCGGATCATATCAAATACTCCGGTATACGTCGCCGGGTTGGATCTCGGCGTACGGCCGATCGGTGACTGGTCAATATTAATGACCTTATCGAGCTGATCCATCCCTTTGATCTCTTTCACTTTTCCCGGAATGCATCTGGCACGGTTCAACGTCTTCGCCAAGGTCTTATACAAAATCTCATTTACCAGTGAACTCTTTCCCGAGCCTGACACACCGGTCACACAGTTGAATACCCCCAAAGGTATATCTACATTTATATTTTTTAAATTATTTTCTTTTGCACCGATTACTTTTAAATATCCGGTTGGCTTGCGCCGTTTCTCCGGTACAGGAATTACGATACGATGACTGAGATAAGCCCCTGTCACCGACTCTTCGCATTTCATAATATCCTCTGCCGTTCCTGCCGCAACGACTTTTCCACCATGCTCTCCTGCACCGGGTCCAATATCTACCACATAATCCGCAGCCAGCATCGTATCCTCATCATGTTCTACCACGATTAAGGTATTTCCAAGGTCTTTTAAATGCTGCAATGTCTTTATCAATTTGTCATTGTCACGCTGATGGAGGCCAATGCTCGGTTCATCCAAAATGTAGGCAACACCTACAAGACCCGATCCTATCTGCGTCGCCAGACGGATACGCTGCGCTTCTCCACCGGATAAAGATGATGTTGCACGGGATAACGATAAATACTCCAGTCCGACATCCAAAAGGAAACCAAGTCTTGATTTGATCTCACGCAAAATCAATTTACCAATCTGAAGCTGTGTCGGTGTCAATTCCAAACCATCCACAAATTTCTTTAAATCACCGATGGAATAATCACAAATTTCCGCAATATTCCGATCTCCCACTGTAACAGCCAAAGATTCCTTTTTCAATCTTCTTCCCCCACATTCTGAACATGGAGTAATCCGCATAAACGTCTCGTATTCCTGCTTTGTCGTATCCGACGCCGTCTCACGGTAGCGCCGCTCAACATTTTTTATCAATCCTTCAAATTCAATGCTGTACACACCACGTCCACGTTGTCCTACATAATGGACATCCACTTTTTCTCCCTTTGTTCCATGAAGAATGATATCCTGAATATTCTGCGGATAGTCTTCAAAAGGGGTAGCAAGGTCAAAATTGTATTTTTTTGCCAATGCCTCCATCGTCGCTCTGGTAAAACTTCCCTCGTTTGTCACAGACTGCCATCCCAGCACAGCGATAGCTCCATCCTCAATACTTAGTGACGGATCCGGGATCATCAATTCCGGGGCAAACTCCATCTTATAACCAATTCCGTGGCAGACCGGGCAGGCTCCAAACGGATTGTTAAACGAAAAACTTCTCGGTTCAATCTCATCAATACTGATCCCACAGTCCGGGCAGGAAAAACTCTGGCTGAAATTAATCGGCTCTCCGTCAATTACATCTACCACAAGCAGCCCACCGGAAAGCTGCATCACACTTTCAATAGATTCTGCCATACGTTTTTCGATTCCTTCACGAATGGCAAGACGGTCTACCACAATCTCAATATTGTGCTTTTTATTCTTTTCCAGTGAAATCTCTTCCGACAGATCATACATATTCCCATCTACGATAACACGTACATATCCACTCTTTTTTGCCCGCTCGAACACTTTTGCATGCTCTCCCTTTCGTCCGCGGACAACCGGTGCCAAAAGCTGTATTTTCGTACGTTCCGGTAAATTCATAATTTCATCTACCATCTGATCTACGGTCTGTCGTTTAATCTCTTTTCCACATTTTGGACAATGTGGAATTCCAATACGTGCGTATAATAAACGAAAATAATCATAAATTTCAGTTACCGTCCCCACCGTAGATCTTGGATTACGGTTTGTCGTTTTCTGATCGATCGATATCGCCGGAGGAAGTCCGGAAATACTTTCGACGTTTGGCTTTTCCATCTGTCCCAGAAACATTCTGGCATACGAAGACAGCGATTCCATATAACGTCGCTGCCCTTCTGCATAAATCGTATCAAACGCAAGGGACGACTTACCTGAACCACTCAATCCCGTCAATACCACAAATTCATCGCGCGGAATGTCGAGATCAATACCTTTTAAATTATGCTCTTTTGCTCCTCGTATCTGTATGATTCTCTTATTTTCCATTTTATTCCATCTCCTGCAATATCTTTTTCATTTTTATCATCTGATCACGAAGTGATGCCGCCAACTCAAAATTCAGTTCTGCCGCCGCCTGGTTCATTTTCTTCATAATCTTCGCAATCTGTTTTTGCAATTCTTCTTCTGACATATATTCCGGATCTTTCTGCAATTCTTCCATTCCGGCATCTGCCTTGGACGAAATACGGATCAACTCTCTGACCGCTTTCTTAATCGTCTGCGGTGTAATACCATGTTCCTTATTATAGGCATCCTGAATTTTACGGCGTCGTTCCGTCTCCGAAATCGCTTTATCCATCGAATCCGTCCGCTTGTCTGCATACATGATTACCCGGCCTTCTGCATTTCTGGCTGCACGCCCAATCGTCTGTATCAGCGAGGTTTCCGAACGAAGGAATCCTTCTTTGTCCGCATCCAGAATCGCCACAAGGCTCACTTCCGGTATATCAAGCCCCTCTCGCAGCAAGTTAATACCAACCAGAACATCAAACACATCCAAGCGCATATCGCGGATAATCTCACTTCTTTCCAACGTATCAATATCCGAATGCAGATATTTTACCCGGACGCCAACTTCTTTATAATAATCCGTCAAATCTTCTGCCATACGTTTCGTAAGCGTCGTTACCAAAACTTTTCCTTTTTTCTTTGTTACCGCTTTAATTTCTTTCAGCAGATCATCCACCTGACCTGCCACCGGACGAACGATCACTTCCGGATCCAGAAGACCAGTAGGCCGAAGAATCTGCTCCGTACGCATCAACTCATGGGTTTCTTCATATTCGGATGGCGTAGCTGAAACAAACATCATCTGATTGATATGACTCTCAAACTCTTCAAAATTTAACGGACGATTGCTCTTTGCTGACGGCAGGCGGAATCCATAATCTACAAGTGTCGTTTTACGCGACTGGTCACCCGCATACATTCCTCGTATCTGTGGAATCGTTATATGAGACTCATCCACCATGATCAGAAAATCATCCGGAAAATAGTCTAAAAGGGTATGTGGCATCTCGCCCTCTTTCATGCCATTTAAGTGCATCGAATAATTTTCGATGCCGGAACAAAATCCCGTCTCACGCAGCATCTCAATATCAAAATGGGTTCGTTCTGAGATTCGCTGGGCTTCGATCAATTTATCTTCACTTTTAAAATATTTCACACGTTCTTTCAATTCCTTCTCTATCCCCGTTATCGCTTTTTCCATTTTATCCGGAGACACGACATAATGGGAAGCGGGAAATACAACCATATGCTCCAAATTGTTCAACGGTGTTCCTGTCAGCACATCAATTTCCTGAATGCGGTCTACTTCATCTCCAAAAAATTCTACCCGGATCGCCCGGTCCGTCGCTGATGCCGGGAAAATCTCAAGCACATCGCCACGTACCCGGAATGTACCACGGTGAAAATCCATATCATTTCGAGTATACTGGATCTCCACCAGTCTCTGAATCACTTCATCCCGTTCACGCATCATTCCCGGGCGGAGTGATACTGTCATATTTTGGTAATCAATCGGACTACCCAATCCATAAATACAGGAAACACTGGCAATAATAATGACATCCCGCCGCTCCGTCAGTGCCGCTGTCGCGGAATGGCGCAGTTTATCAATTTCATCATTGATGGCGGAGTCCTTTTCGATATACGTATCTGTCGACGGCACATAAGCTTCCGGCTGATAATAATCATAATAGGAAACAAAATATTCGACTGCGTTCTCCGGGAAAAACTCTTTAAACTCACCATATAACTGAGCTGCCAGGGTCTTATTATGGGCAATGACCAAAGTAGGCTTATTCATCTGCTCGATCACATTTGCCATCGTAAATGTCTTTCCGGAACCGGTAACACCGAGAAGTGTCTGAAACTGGTTTCCCTCTTTAAATCCATCTACAAGTGCTTTAATGGCTTCCGGCTGATCACCGGTCGGTTCGTATTCAGAATGTAACACAAAATGATCCATAATTATCGAAACACCTCCGTCTATGCTTATGTTCGCACGGTTTATCATAAAATATACTCAAAAAATAAAACTCATCGTGTGACTAGTATAACACAATGAGTTTTATAATGCAACAAAAATATGAACATTTGTTCGCTTTTCTTTTTATTAGTCAAAACAAATTTCATCCATTCTCACGTATTCCGCAATATTTCCATGATCCTGAATCAAATTCAGCAAATCATCCGCTGACATCCAAAGTGTCGCCGTATTTTCATTCGGATGCACGCCAACCCTGTTTCCTTTAAATTCATCATCCATATAAAAATGCACACGGCATTCTGTATCATTTAATATTCCAAGCGGACTGACAGCCCCCGGTGACACTCCCAAAATCTCATCCAGTTCATCTTCATAAGCAAATGATAATGCCGGCAGCTTATTTTGCTTACGGAATCCTTTTAAATCTATTTTTTTGTTCTGTTTTATCGTAAGAAGATAATAATTTTGTCTTTTTCCATCACGAATAAGTAAATTTTTCGCTGTACATTCGGGATAAGGCAGATTGAGGGAATATAAATCCCCCATGTCACGCACCGCTTTATGCTCTGTTATTTCATAGGGAATGTCGCGTTCTTTCAAATAATTGCATATAGATTCTCTGCCCGTAAACAGATCTGTATTTATCTCAATCCAATATCTTTGCACCAGACTCCCCTCATCCATCACTTCATTTTCTAAAACGCCCCTGTTTTTAATAATTGTTTTTGCAGATGACGGATTGTCCTTATCACAGCACATTAAAACTCGGTCTATCCCCAGTTTTCTGCATTCTTCCAACGCTAGCGCGATCATTTTTGTACCGTAACCTTTTCCTCGTTCACTTGGGCGGATACCATCTCCGATATGCCCACCTCCAAGCAATAATTTTTCATTCAAATAGTGTCGAATATTAACTGCTCCTACAAAAATATTGCGTTTCGTATCAAGACAGAAAAATGTTGAATCCGGAACCTTTTCCTCACTTTCTTTCTTTTCTTCTAAAGCATTCAGATAAGTTTCAAAATTGTGATAATCGCACTTCCGGATTGACCACGGAATGATTTTCTCCTTTGATGCGGTCCATTCATCCATCATCTCATTTAGTTGTTGCTGATACTTTAGTTCGAGTTTTACTAGTCTTAACATAATTTAGCCCCTTCCCGGTTTCATCTTGCTTATTATCTTACTTATCATCTTGCTTACTATCTTACCATGTCATCCAAGGACAACTCCTTTTTATGCCGTTTCACATGCAGCATAATATGACCGATATTTCCTTCTCCGGCATATTTGGTTGTATCAAAAAAATTCTGATCCAGTTCAGTCCAGACCAGTTCGTTTTCATCCCCGTCAACCGCTACTTCGTTATTTAATTTTCCCACATAAATTTCCAGATTGCAATTATCAAAAGGATACGATAATTCCATTAAATAGCAAAGTTTAATATCCTCTTTTGTAATGGCAGTTTCCTCTTCTAATTCACGGTATGCTGCATCCAAACCGCTTTCATTTTGCTCCCTTTTGCCACCAACAAAGTTTAATAATCCCTTATAAGGATTCTTTCTCCTTTTACACATCAGCATTTTATCTTCTTGTTTATTTAATACCACAATTGCATTATATTTTTGCATTTTACACTTCCTCACAACTACGATTCATCACGAATTATGTCAATATCTACATTATACTCATCGTCTATCAAAATATAAGAAACCTTATTTTTTTGAACAAGTTCTAATGTATTTGCATTGTCTTCCAGCACACGTTCTAACGTACAGCTTTCATCCTCTAACCGATCCTCAATTGCCCTTGCATACCGTTTGATGTCTCTAAAGTGATTTTTTATATAATTTTCACTCATTACGAGGCAATAATATTTTATCAACTGGAGATATTCTGTTGTAAAGTCTTTTTCCCAGCCAAACGGAATATAGCATCCCTCGACGATAAGATTTTGCTTATTTTCTATCGCCGTTTTTATCATCTCCCGGACAATCGGCCATAAAAATGCTGTCAATTCTGTTTCATCACTAATCGGTGTCAGTTCTGTATTTCCACTACGAATCAATCCCATTTTTAAATGGTCTATGGATAAATAAGGATACTTATATTTTTCCAATAATTTTTGCGCCAACACTGTTTTTCCTGTATGGGACGCACCCGCGATCAATATAATCATTCGCTTTGCATTCCTCTCTTCTAAAACTCTCAGTACATCAAATCTAATATACACAAAATGCTATCTCTATCCGGGAACGAATATGGGACCGGCAATTGTTCTTTACTGGTCTTATAAAATCCAGAATTCGCCGCCCTGCTGCTGATAATAGTACCCAATATCAAGTAAATCAGGCTGTTCCTGAAGTGGCAGATTAATTTTAAACTCTTTATTTTGAATATCCAAAATAAGTGTTATAATTTCATTGTCGTACTTCTTACTATACGTTTCAATTTTCAACGCCTCTGCCTCCATTCTTTTTGACACCAATCCTCCAATATATTACAAGCATATTTTTTCCACTAAAGAACACCAGTCTTCCGGGTAAACTCCGAGCAGTTCTTCATGTCTCATATCCTGCTCATGATGATCGAATTCTCTTTGTTTCTAAATTCATAAACGTTCATTATTTTAAAATCTCCTTTTTTTCCTTTCCCGTATCACAATCTATATAAGGCAGTATTCCATCGTCACAGGAATAAAAAATCTTTTGATCCAGTATGATATCAAACTGCTCCATTGTTGAAATTCCTTCTTTTGTTATCCATTTCTTTTGTCCATCCGTCAGATTCAATCGTTTGATTCCGTCCCAATAATTCACTTGATAATAAATATAATTATCACAAAAGAAATATTTACTTACTTCCGTACTTGTCAAAGGTCTTTCGCTCTTCTCGTCACATTTAAACTGGTATAAATACTCTTTTTCACCATTATCATTTGGTTTTATATAATAGATAGAATTTCCCTGCAAACATACAGAATCTTCATATGCCTTAAATTCTGCTATCTGCTTTTGATCGGATCCATCTAAATTCATTTCGTATAGATCACACGTATTATCCGATTCGCAGGAAGTATCCTTATTATAAATCATATAAATTTTATCATTTATCACATAAAAATATATTCCATGATCCTTTTCAACAATAGTTTTATTATCTTTCCCATTTATGTCCATTGATTCAATATCACTTCCACCCCACTTTGTAAACCATGAATAATATATTCTATTATCATACAGCCAAAGATCCTCCACCTTGACATCAAATTTTTTCACATCCGACCCATCACTTCTTAATCTTACAATAGTAGAATCATCTATCTGTCTGTTTTTTCCCTTTCTTTCCAGTAATTGAAATACGATCCAGCCGTTTTGAACATTCAGATAACGAATCCTTCCATACTTACTTTTATATATTACCTTCTTCTTTCCATCACATCGATAAAGAACAGACCCCCAGCCTTTGTCTTCAGCAACATAAAGACTATCGCCATCTTTGCAAATCGTTCTTATACAATGATCACTATTCATATATGGATAACCGGACTTCTTATCTTTACTAATGTCTACATAAAATGATTCTTTTTCTTGTATTGCCGAATGTGATACAATTTTCTCGTTTTGTTCTAAATTCTGATTCACTTCCTTGTGTATGCCACAAGAAGTTAAAACTAAGCTTATTATGAATAAGCTTAATACCTTAGAAAATTTCATATATCGTTTTCTCCTTTTCCGTATTTTTTCGGTTTCCACGGTGCCGGGCATAACAATGTCGTTTTCTCAATATCCGGTAACACATCATAAATTGAACATCCCATTTGCTGTTCAAAATATTCTTTGTTTTGAAATGTTATTTCCCAGCCTTTTATGTAATTTTCCATAATTCCGTATCTGCGTGTCACATCCACAAACCGTTTTTCCAATATCACAAATCCATAATCTGTCGCCAGTGCATCTGCTATCTGGATCAATTTATCATAATCATCTGCCTGACAATTCATAATATATTCTTTTATTGCTATTTCTTCCTCTGTTTCCGGTATATAATCGAACTCATCTTTCATAAGCGGATAAGAATGTGTCATACAAACTCTGGCAACTTCATCCCATCCTTTTGTAATTGCATATTTATACCCCTCATAAACGTGCTGCGGAATATTTACAATTCCAACTCTTCGCCCAATATCATGAAGCATTCCCACAATATAGGCTTTGTTTTCGTCCATTCCCGGCACTTTTTTTGCAATATTCCTTGCCGCAATTCCGACATTAAGTGAATGTTCAATCCACGGACCGGGATTTAATTTTCCCGCTATTTCAAGTTCGCTTTTCGCTTCTTCTATTGTAGGTAACATAAGCTCCCTCTGCATTTACAATTTTTTCCTTTCTCAATGTAGTTATAATGTCATCACTTATTCCAGTTATTAATTACATCTTCTACCTGAGCAATTAACTGCTCCTTATCGGGCATATGAAGAACATATTTTGCTGCAAATATTTGATTTGACAAGCCTCCCAAAGCATATTCTGCTGTTATATCATCTTTATCTGTACACAAAATAAGACCAATTGGTGGGTTATCATCTGAATCATTTACTTCCGAAGCATAATAGTTTAGATACATATTTATCTGTCCTGCCGCTTCTGGCGTTAATTTTTTTGCTTTTAATTCAATCAAAACATATGCACGAAAAATTTTATTATAAAAAACCATATCAACATAATAATGTGTGTTATTGATTGTTACTCTTTGTTGTGTTCCTACGAACATAAACCCATTCCCAAGTTCAAGCAAAAAATCCTCAATTCTTCTAACCAATGCTTTTTCTAAATCATTCTCTAGCATTGGTTTATCCTCTGGAATTCCTAAAAATTCAAAAACATAAGGATCTTTAATCAAATCAGATGGATTAGCATATTCAACTCCCTTTGCAGCCAACTCCAATACCTTTTCTTTATTTACATTTCCTTTTGACAAAAGAATTCTTTCAAATAATGAACTATCAATCTGTCTCTTTAATTCTCTAACCGACCACTTTGCATTAATACACTCTTTTTCATAAAAACAACGTTTATCTTTATCTGAAATAGAAAGAAGTTCACAATAATGTGACCAAGATAATTTTCCAGACACTGTCTGGAAAATTGGATAGCAGAGATAAAACTGCCTCATATTATAAATATTAGACCTCGAAAAACCTTTTCCCAATTCTCTGGTTAATTCTTTTGAAAGAATCAATAACGTTTTTTCTCCATATCTGGCACGTATTTGATCATTTTGTTCATAACGCACAATAATCTCACCGATTTTCCAATATGTTGCTATTAATTCCTTATTGACTTGTACTGCTACATTTTGTCTGGCATTTTTCAATACACTTTTAATTTCAGTAACAACCGATAACATTATTTTATCATCTTTATTAATAATTGTATTTTCCATAAGTAACACCCTTTCTGCACTTCAATTAATCACTCAACAATTTCATACGACGTAACGATACTCCCGTTCATCTTTTAGTGGTTAAGCAAAATCCAATCAAAATTCTTCTAATTCTAAGAATTCAACTGTATTTCTTGTCGCTACTCCACTATATATTTTATCATTCCTATGCCCTTCCGTCAAATAATGATTTATCACATATTTTGACGTAAAAGGCATATCTAATTTTCCAATTTCATCCACCGGGAACCATTTCAAAATCCCCTCATTTGACTCCAATGAAATATCCTGATCCAGTTTCGCAAAGAAATAATAATTCTGCCGAATTTCTCCTTTTATATTACGCAGTGTAATGTACTTCAAAGTCAGCTTAGACAGTTGGCTTTCTTCCACGCCCACTTCTTCCTTCAACTCACGCAAGACACATGCCTTTGCATCATTTAACTCAAATTCTTCAAAATGTCCACCCGCTGTCCCCAGCCATACATCGTTTACTACTCTGCTTCCCTGCCGAAACAAGAGCAAAACTTCTTGTCCTCGAAATAAATATATGGATGTCATATTTCGTAACTTGCCTAACATAAATACTCCTTTCCTTTTATCTGTCTCGTTCATCAATAACATGAATTATTTTATTATCATTGATAATCTTATTGATATTTTCCTTCAAAAATTCCGGTTTAATTTTACTTGATTGGATTTCATCCAGTGATAACCATACCAATTCTTCTCCATCATCTGTTTCCTTTTTACATAAACTTAAATCTTCCTCAATAACTTTCATGTAATAATAAAATTCTATCGTATGACAATCAAAACCATCAATCTTGCCACCGATACCTTTGAAAAAGTTTTCGCATACGACCGCAAGATGATCCACGCAAGTATGGATACCTGCTTCTTCATAAACCTCTCTTTCAATACAATCCTTAGACGTTTCGCCCATGTGAACTCCGCCGCCAATCATATAATAATAGTCTCCCATGCAGCTTTTTACAAACAACATTTTATTATTATGTATTATAATTCCACCTGCGCGATACCTAAACCAATTATTTCCTTTTTCAAATCCACAATCGTATCTCATATTTACCTCCACAAATTTACTTTTTATTTCTTTTTTGTAACCAATGTTGTCCACTTGCCGAATGCCTGAGAATCTATGCTTGAAACATAGCCGAGATCCTTATATCCTAATTTCTTAAGTAATTCAATACCGGCTTTATTCTCGCATTTTGTAAAACTAATAAACTCCCATTCCGGAGCCATCTTATGAAGATGCTCATGCAAAACGGTTAGAGCCTCAAAAGCATATCCTTGTCAATGATATTTATAAGAAAAAGTATATCCTAAGGAAATTGTATTATCTTTTGGCTTAACAACTATTTCGCCAATCATTTCGTTCGTTCCTTTTAGAGCTACTGCAATCATACAAGGCGAATCGATTGATATTTCATCATTTTTTCTACGTTCAATTAGATTTAGAATTTCTTCAAAGTCTTTTGCCTGGCCTCTCTGATATCTAGCACATATTTCATTATTTCTATAATCAAACATTACATATACATCATTTTGCGATACATTGCGCAGATGTAGTCTTTTAGTGTCAATGGAAATCATCTATTTATCCTCCATAATTCAAGTTTTCACTGACTTCACTAACTTCCAAATCATCCATTCTCAAAGCCAGAATTTTACAAATCATTTCATCTTTAACTGTTCAAAATGATAACGCGGTTTTCCCATGCTCTATTGCTTCTGTGGGACAATAACAAATACATGCCATACAGTGAGTACATTGTTTTCCCCATGTTGGCTTGCCACTTTCAAGTGTAATATTGTTCATTGGGCAGTTTTCAACACATTGACCGCAGCTGATACAAGTATCATCTGTCTGAAATGCATTAGCTTTCACGAAGAACCGATAAAAAATCGGATTTACCGGACCACTCATAAAACGGTCGTAAAGATTATTTCGTGTTGCAGGAAAAGGTTGTTCTTCCTTAATCCAGACAACAGTGTCCATAATAGCAGGCTCAGCATTCTTTACAATTTTTCTTGCTTCCTCTGCTTCAGGTGCATCGAACATGGCAATATAGTTTTCCGACATAAGAATTTGAGATGTGCCCATATAGCATAAGTGCTTTTGCTCTGCAATATTGCGATTATATTTTGCCGCATTGCCAATTTCACTACCACAGTTCATAACAAACCAAATACGTTTTGCAGAAAGTAATTCTGTTTCAGAAAGCCAATCCGATACAATCCGTGGAATACGCCACGCATAAGTCGGAGTTACAACGATTACATTATCACCTGTTTTTATCGGTGAATAATCTACTGCCCTGATTTTTGCATTAATATCTACAATCTCGTCCTGCAATTTATCTGCAATTTTCTTTGCTATATAACGGCTGTTGCCAGTTCCTGAAAAACACAAAATCATGATAATAGTACCCCCACAATTTCCAATTTATAAATCATTTTACATTGTCAACAAATTCATTACCAAATTAACCATAATATCTTTTTCTTTGGGGTCTGACTCAGCAATCATCAATGTTATTGCCACTAAAGCACCATCGCTTATCCTCTTTTGTCCTTTTTCATAAAGTACATTATTACGAGCTAAAAACTCTAGAAATAACGAGGCTGCTATTCGCTTACATCCATCAGCATATGGATGATCTTTTATCATAAAATACAAAAGATTAGCTGCTTTTTCTTCTAAAGAAGGGTACGCATCTTCACCAAACGCACTTTGGTAAACCGCTGCAAGAATGCCTTCGACCTTTCCTTTTTCTTTTTCAACACCAAAGACATCCGAATGAAAAGAATCTTCCATTGCATTCACCATATTTCGACAATCTTCATATGTAATTCTATATATAGGTTTGTTTCCAGTAGGCTTTTTTAAAGATTGATGATCATACTGATCTAATAGCATTAATGCATTTGTATATAAATTAACGGCCTTTAGCAACTCTGCTTCATCCACTTCTAAAGTACTTGCCAGCATTTTGGTTTGAATATCTACTGTTCTCTGCAATGCTGCTAATCGTTTTTCATTGATTGCATACCCTTGCATGATATACTGTTTCAGAACACTATTAGCCCATTGTCTAAATTCTACACCTCGATTAGATTTTACTCTATAACCTACAGAAATAATTACCTCCAAACTATAAAACTGAACTGGCCTGTCAGAATTTGGAATGTGCATTTTTTGCACATTGCTTTCTCTAATTAATTCATTCTCTTTGAAAACGTTATTCACATGCCTCGTTATAACCGTTCTGTCTACTTGAAAAAGTTCCGTCATCTGAGCCTGTGTAAGCCATACAGTTTCATTTTCAACAGGTACTGTCAATTTTATTTCATTATCTTTCGTTTCAAATATCATGATTTCTGTTGCCATATTCTAATCATTCCCTTCAAGCAAACTGGAATTTGTAGACTAATCTATATACATATTATTTTCCTCGAACAATTTGCAGTATTCCATCTGCCAGTTGTAGAAAGAATCATCAACATCCTCCGGCCAATTTGCTTTAGTTTCTTCATTCAAGGCGTCATTTTCTTGAACAAGCTGCGGAACCGTATGTGCGTAGAAAAGAACTCTTTTTTCCCATACATCACATAGCATACTCGGATAAACAAAATCCTCATTTTCTCCTTTGAACAAATCACTTTTATGACTAATATGTTGTTTTTGACCACCCGCCTCAATCAATCGTTCTGTTTGAGCGTTCAAATGCCCGAATCCACATATAACTAGAATTCTTTTGTTTTCATAATCAGTAAGCTTTTCCATAATGTTATTATGAATGTGGTCATCTCTTTCAGTTGTAGTAGTATTAGTTTTAGAATCATTAGTAATTTCCCAATAGTCAATCATTTCGACAGGAATGTTATTGTCAGAACAATAGCTATAAGCTATGCACATATCTATCGGTCCATCCACAACTCCATATTCTGTAAAGCTGTTTTCTCTCGCTTCAATAAATACCACATCTGGTTCAATATTACTTACAGCATTTATCATTTCCTCTATTGAATAATTTGCATATCGTTCAAAATGTTCTGTATGAAATGTCCCCATAATATACACTTCTTGTTGTGCTGACATAAAAACCTTTTTGATAGTAAATACCTTGAGATTTGCATACAAAGCGGCAACACTTAAGATGACAAAAGTAATTACTATTGAAATAATTATTATTCTCTTTTTCTTTTTCGTCATTTACATCATTCTCCTTATGAATTAAGGTAATTGAGAATTCAAATAAACGCGTGCTTTCAATCTCGCTGTGAAACTGGAATTTGTCAGTATCTGTCGCCATATATTCGGCGGGCTTCTGTTGTCCACTTGCGAATGAACTCAGTCTTTGCATCGGTATATGCGTCTCTGTCATGTTCATATTTCTTCCATAATTCTAGCTTCAAAGATTCATAATCCTTTGCGACCTGCGGATGCTCGTTCAGATAGTCGCGGAAATACAGTTCATCATTATCTCCGGTGTATCTGAGATGAATGTGATAAACCTTATCCGCAAAGCCTTCTTTTGTATACCCTTTATTGAGTGAAATCCGGTTTGTTTCAGCGGACATTCCGATAAAACCATTCCGCTCCATAACATGTGCCAGTTCTTCCATGTAGGCTTTTTCAGAAATCTCAACCATCACATCAACAATGTTCTTCGCCCATATGCCCTGTATCGCTGTACTTCCAATGTGACTAATCCTTTCAACAGGATAGTCTGGCAACAGGTCCATTATTGAGGCTTCAATCTCCTTGTAGTAGTTTTTCCACTTATCATCGTGCTGAACAAGAAAGATGGGAAACAATTCCCACAATTCGGCCAGCGTCATTTCCGACAGTTCCTTTCCCATCGTCAAATCCTCCACAAATTCAAATAATCACGTGCTTTCAGACTCTCTGCAAGCCTGAAATTTCCACCTTACAATTACATATTCATTTCATCCACAGTTGAAGCAGACTTTACTGTCATTTCAACCCACGCCGGACGAAATCCGCTTTTTATTGCATTTCTCGCAGATTTCAGATTCGACCATGCACAACAGTAGAATGGAACCTTATCTCTTTCTAATATTTCCATCGCCAATCTACTGGTTAATGCCGATGCTATTCCTTTTCTACGATATTCCGGAAGCACGTCAACTCCAATCTGCCACATGGTTTCACAGTCTGCGGAGCATGCTGCCATCCCTATTAATTTTCCATTATAATATGCTCCAACACCAAGAACATCTAACTCCTTACGTTTTTCGCATAGTGCATTACTCCACTCTGCTGTGTATAGTTCTTGAAAATCTTCTGCATATAAAATCTTTAGTTCATAATCGCAAGGCAATGCAGTCAACACAGACACATCAGGCAAAAAATATTCAGCCATAAAGCACACACGAAATCCCAATCCCTGAAATGCATCATTCAAGACATGCATATTAGGTGTTTCAAAGCAATGCTCTACTGGGTACTTGTTGGTATATTGTTCTACAATATCTCTATACTTTTCTGAAATAGTTGCAACAATATTATCTCCATATGATATCAAGTTGCATACATGTGGAAGTTTTAAATACTTTCTTGCTAATTCGTTTTCTTTTGAAATGATTACCATGTTCTTACCACAAATAAAATCTTTAACGCTACAATTGGCATCTAATGCTGATTGTTGCATAGCAATTTGTTTTATCATCCCGTTTGTCCACTTCATTTTAATGCTCCTTAAAATTCAAAATTTCTCGAGTATTTTCTCAACTTTCCCGTATTTACGGGCTTTCCATCCCATCAACATCTATGTAATTTGCACTTTTCCCTTATTTTTTCCCTTACGAAAAACAGATAAGGGAAATACTACTTTTTCTTTTCTGCAAATCTTTTACATTCACTTTCCATTCTTTTAAAATCCAAACATTGCTCTCTTGCCGAAAATTTCTCGCCAGATACATATTTTGAATATAAGACATTTGCTGTATTCGTCAAATCTCTAGCGTTCTCATTACACCATTCCAATTCTTTGATCAGTAATTCCTTTTTCTTTCTTGTGTCTGTATTATCATGCTTGCGAATCTTGGTGTCTATCTTTTGGATTAATGTATCTTCAACCGGTATCATAAGATTAAAATTCAAAACACCTATCAACATTCCATTATGTACAATCTTTTTGAAATCAATCTTGTCCCTCATCTTTTCATGCTTTTTCTTTGGTTTAGAAAGCGGAACGCAGTATTTATGTTCATTACAAATAACAATCACTCCAAGAAATGGTCTCTCATCCTTACCAATCTGGGGCGACACAGATAAAACTCTGTCATCTATATTATGTAAGTTTCTGATGTATTTCATATCAATACGATATACTTCTAATGGTGCTTGAATCATTCATTTCTCCTTTAAAATATTTCAAGGACTATGTTTCCATAGTCCTTGAATGTAGTGTCACCGTAGCGACCCTAACGCTTTTTGAACGTCCACTTATCGGCAGGACTCTCCTTTAATATTATTGTACCAAATGCATTTCTTTTGTCAATGAGTTTCTAAAAATTCATAATCTTTTTATATATTCTGGCACAAAAGATTATTTTGAGCCTCGCAGAGCGAAATACACCCTTCGCACAAATCTTCGATTTGTACTCCGTGGTATTTCTACTCATGTATAAATTAGTCACTTAAGTAAAAACATTTAGCCATACTGTAATCAATGCATCATACACTCCATGCGCGATAATAACCGACAACAACGTGCAATTCTTAATTTTAACTCTACAGATACAAAAGATTGCGCCAATAAAACCTGTTAATATTATTTGTCCGATATTTCCGCCCAAGAAATGAAACAAACCAAACAAAATGGACGAACCTATAATCGCACCTACGGCGGAACCGAAAAGTGTTTCTAACTTCTTGTAGAAGAATCCGCGAAAAACAAACTCCTCCACCAGCGCAACTGCACCAATACATTGGATAAAATCATATATATACTGCCATGCATAAATATATATATGTTGATTATTCACCCAGTCACTCTTTCCGATCAGATGCGGTATTACTGTAAATACGAATGACATACACAAAGCAATGGCAAGACCAATCAACAACTGATATCCTATCTTCTCTTTGGAAAAACCGTAATCCGACCACTTTTCCTTATTAAATATCACAATACAAAAGGGAACCAATGCAATCGGTAAATATGTTACAATCATCAAAACCATACGAACAACAAGTGGAAGACTCATAAGCACATATTGATAAAATGCATTCACTCCCAACAAACCACCAACCACACCGATGATTGCAATTACCATCTGTATTATTATTTTATTACGTTCCTTCACTTTCATCTTCATCTCTCTCTTTCTTTGTCAGTACTTTCAGGCACCATCTCCATTTGCCGCAATGCGGGCATCGCATCATTCTTAACGCAACGATATTCATTCCTATTGTATAGTTAATGAAGCCGGGAACAAAGGTTTCTTCACAATGTAAACACTTATAATATCCAAATGTGCGTTCTCCCTCCATCAGCGCAAGCAAACCAACCGAAAAAACGGCACATGCAATAAACACCAATATACCTTTCGCCTGATTGCTTATTACTTCCGCATATGTATTTACAACAACAATCAGCGTCACAAAAGAAATGATGGATATAAGTCCCATTAACAGAATCAGAATTAATTTCGTTCTGTTCTCTTTCTTTTCTTCTACCAGATGAACCATTTTTTGTTCTGCCTTTTTCATATAATTCTCTTTATCCAAGCGTTCACCCGTCAGCAACTCATTCACCGAAATTCCCAGCGTCTTACAAAGGGGCTGCAACAATGAAACTTCCGGAAATCCTTTGCCGCATTCCCATTTGGAAATTGTTCTGTCACTAATATTAAGAATATCTGCAAGTTGCTTCTGCGTATAATTTTTCTTCTTTCTTTCCTCTGAAATAAACTTACCTATTTTATTCAGATCCATGCTTGTCCTCCTTTCGGGTCTTATTATTATAAAAACAAGCTTTTTTGTCTACCAACGGAGCGTAGAGTTCCGTATTTTAAAGGAATTCTACGCTCCGTTGTGCTAATTCTTTCCCTTGTTTTTTCCCTTATTAGAGGGCGTAACCAAGGGTAAAACGATATAACAAAATACAAGATTTGACGAAAAGGGCACCCACAAAAACTTTAGTATTTTCAGGGTTCCCCGCAATTTTTATAACAAGATATAACAGTTATTAAATCCCTTAAAATACCTCAAGTGAGAATTCAAATTTTCATGCGTTCGACAAATTCCGATTTAAACAATCCACAAAAACTTTAGTTCCCATGTTAGAAATCCATTATATCATTACCGGCAGTATATATCAATGATATTCCACATTTTTTGATAATTTTTTGATAATTTTTTCCAATTCAATTCCCTTTCCGTACAGAAACTTTTATTATCCACCATAGTAATCTGTTATTCCTGTAATTCCATCCAACGCTCCCTGCCTCAATAAATACACCATAAATCCTTCATCACCCCATTTTTCTCTATCTTTATGATAAATTCCATATTTATAAGATGGCTCAAATCCAAATCTAGAATATAACACTGTATTTCCTCCAAGAAATACCGCTCCATATCCCATGTTTTTTGCTATTTTTAATCCCTCTTCAACAAGCATTCTCATAATGCCCTGTTTTCTATATTCCGGCAAAACTGCGCACTGCGATAAAGTCAATTCCGTAACATTTCCCTTATCCGTAATTATGTCAGTCTCATGTATGGCAACTTCTCCAACAATCTTTCCATTTTCTAAAACAGAAACAAGTGACAATTCCGGAATATACGTATCTTTCCGTCTTTCCTCAATGAAATGCCGTTTCATAAATTTACCGGTTTCTATGCCGTGTTGTTCGGAAAATGCCTCGTAAATCACATTGTCAACTTCGTTGTATTCAGAAGGTGTTTCCGGTCTGATTATTATTTTCATGTTTGCAATTATCTCCTTCTATAATTCTTTCACATACAAATCAGCTATTATACCAGCTGCAACAATTCATATAAACTGCTAATGCTTCCCTCAGACTTCGTTGTACGTTGTATATGAACAAACTTACAATTTGCATTGCGTGCTGTTTTTCTATCTTTTTCTTCATCTCCCACAAAAACCAATTCTGTAACAGGAACACCATATTTATTGGAAATCATCTGCAATCCTTTACAATTTGGTTTCCGATATCCTGCAACACAAGAAGATACATAATAATCAAAATAACTCAGCAATTCTGAAATATCCTTTTTAAAAATTTCATCGGGCATTGCATTTGGCAGATCAGTAAGCGTCGCTATGATATAGCCTTTCTCTTTCAACTCCTTTAAAACTTCTATTGTATCCGGATATATTTTTGCCGACAGTTTTAATCCCTGCCAAAATGTTTCTATACAATTTTTAATTGGCGTATCAATATTCCAATGTTCCAATGCATTTGAAAAAATATGCTCTGCCGAATATTCCACTTCTCTACCGCTGACTCGCGGATTAAAATCCTTTAAAATTTGAACTGATTTTTGAATATCTTCCTTCGAAACATTGCAATTATATTTCTGAATAATTGCATCAAAACCCTGTTGGTAAAAATCCACCCATGAATATGGCATTCCCTCATACTGCATTAATGTTCCGCCCAGATCAAAGACTATTAATTTCAAAATGAATCACTTCCTTAAAGTTCGTTTTATTCTACTAGCTCCTTATCACCATAATATTGCATCAATATTAAAACCAATGCCGTACCGGCAAGTATTCCATCCATGATTCCGGCTGGCAGTAAAAACATCATAAGGGCAATTGTAATAGTACAATTTATTACTGATAACACAAACCCCCACATTCTATTTTTGAGCAATCCAATTGCTCCGATCAGTCTAAGAACTCCATACATAGCTCCCATAATCATCATCAAGTAAAGATTTTCCTGAAAATATTGAAACTTGAATTCAAAATATTTTCCGATATCAAATTTATCTGTTCCAAACATCAATGCAGGAATCATAGCCAAAATTCCACCGATTTCCATAAATCCACCGTGTATTATCATTAGTATTGCGGCAATTTTGTATTTTTTCATAAAATTCTATCTCCATTTCTATCAATTAAATATTTCATTGTTAAAATCAGAATACAACATACTTGATTTGACCTTATTTCATCTTTTTTCAATTAGACCAAGCATTTTACGCATCTCTTTTGATCTAATATACATTTTTTTAATAAAAGTCAAATTTGTCTTCTTAATTTTATGACCCAAAATCATTATTCATAAGATCGGACCAAATATTTAAGGATAACCTTTACTCTTTTTTTGACTTATATCACAAATTTCATGTTCAGACCAAAAATGACCCTAGAATTTTATGACTCAATTCGCGGTTTTTTCATATAAAAGTCAATCACAAGGGGAATCACACATTATCGCAAAGCAAACCTCCACCTCAAAAACAAAACTCTCCCGGCAAACCAGCAGGCATCTTCCTCTACGCTTCCTCCGTCCACGCAAGTGTACACCGCACGGCGCGTTTCCATCCCTCTAATTTCTGACTGCGCTGCTCTTCCGTCATATCTGCGTGAAATACCTTTGACAGCGCCCAGTTTTTGCGGATATCATCAATATCTTTCCAGTAGCCTGCTGCAAGTCCTGCCAGATATGCCGCTCCTAACGCCGTCGTCTCTATGCATTGTGGGCGAAGCACATCCACATTCAGCATATCCGCTTGAAACTGCATCAGGAAATCATTGTTTGAGGCACCGCCGTCCACCTTAAGACTGACAATATCCACACCGGATTCCTGCTCCATTATTTTCAGAATGTCGTATGTCTGATATGCCATCGCTTCTAAGACAGCCCGCACAAAATGTTCTTTTTTACATCCTCTTGTCAAACCGACAACCATGCCACGCGCATATGGATTCCAATAAGGCGCACCAAGTCCCGTAAACGCAGGTACGACATAAACTCCGTTTGTATCTTCTACCGCATCTGCATAGGCTTCTGTCTGGGAAGCATCTTTCACCATATCCATTTCGTCACGCAGCCATTGCACGCCTGCTCCTGCCACAAAAATACTTCCTTCCAATGCGTATTGGATCTGATCGTCGAAACTCGCTGCAATCGTTGTAAGCAGACCGTTTTTTGAATTGACTGCCTGCGCTCCTGTATTCATAAGCAAAAAGCAGCCTGTGCCATAGGTATTTTTTACTTCTCCTGCCGAAAAACAACATTGACCGAAAAGAGCCGCCTGCTGATCTCCCGCTGCACCGGCAATCGGGATTCCTCCACTAAGCACGGCAGAATCGGTAACACCATAAATACAGCTTGACGGACGCACTTCCGGAAGCATCAATTTGGGAATCTGGAAATAGGCAAGAATCTTTTCATCCCAGCATAAATGATGAATATCAAACATCATCGTTCTGGAGGCATTGGTATAATCCGTTACATGAACCGCGCCCTTGGTCAGATTCCAGATCAGCCAGGTGTCGATCGTTCCAAAAATCAAATCCCCCGCTTCTGCCTTTTCCCGTGCCCCTTCTACATGATCTAAGATCCATGCAATTTTTGACGCAGAAAAATAAGCATCCGGAATAAGCCCGGTTGTTTTTTGTACATACTCTGACCATCCATTTTTTACCATTCCTTCAATCCGGTCTGCCGTTCTGCGGCATTGCCAGACAATCGCATTGTACACCGGTTGTCCCGTATGGCGGTCCCAGACAATCGTCGTCTCTCTTTGGTTCGTGATGCCGATTCCAGCGATTTCTTCTGCGGCGGCACCGATTTTACTAATCGCCTCTGTGGCGACAGACAGCTGGGACGCCCAGATTTCCATCGGATCATGCTCAACCCAGCCTGCCTGTGGATAAATCTGTTCAAACTCTTTCTGCGCCATGCTGCAAATATTTCCCTGCTTATCAAACAAAATGCAACGGGAACTTGTCGTTCCCTGATCTAATGCCAACATGTATTTTTTCGTCATTTATTTCCCCTCAATATCAATCACTACATATTCCGATTTACACCCCGTCTTAAACTTGATCGCCCAGTCTGAAATACCGGATGTGACGATAAAATTCGTCACATCGCGTGTTTCGAGACCATAAGTTTTGTCATTTTCGCCGGACCACTCTCCCACATAATTGATTGGGAAAAATTGTCCGCCATGCGTATGTCCGGACAATACCAGATCCACTTTGGCTGCCGCCTGATTGTCATAATCGTGCGGCTGGTGATCCAATACAATGCTGTATTTCGAAGTATCCAGATTCTCCGTCAATTTTTGCATACTTGCCCGCGAACCTCCCTTTTGCTCTTCGGAGCGGTCCTGACGCCCGATCAGATAAAAACGGTCATCGATCAATTCCACATCATCCTGCAACACATGAACTCCATTTTTTTCCAGTTCTTTTATCAAATCGTCTCCGTCATATCCGCGGTATTCCGGATCATAATATCCCTTGTCATGATTTCCGAACACAAAATATACCCCATACGTTGGATTTAATTTTGATAACGCATGACAGGCATCGATCATATCCTGTTTGGAGGTATCATCATCGACAAAATCTCCAGTGATCACTACGACATCCGGATTCGTCTGCTGCATTTCCTCCACATATTTTTCAAGTCCTTTTCCGTCAAACGTCGTTCCTACATGAGAATCCGCAAACTGAACGACACGCAGCGTTCCGGTCTGTTTCTCCGTATGCAGTGTGTATGGCACTTCCCATACATGATTGGCAAGGAACCATCCACAGATCAGATAACCAGTCGTCAAAACAATAGCAAAAAGACCGGCAACTTCCTGTCTGCTCCATTTGGCAGGTTTGCCGGTCTTTTTGTGAAGGAGTGCGGTGACTCCATCACATAAAAGCCAGATGATGACAAGGTGGATCATACATATGAGGGCATCCATCATTCCCATGGTATACCAAAGTACACCAAACATCGCAAGAACCGGCACCAGACTTTCTAAAATCCGAAGCCATTTCCTGCCTTTTGATACCTTTTCCATAAAACGGAATTGAGAAATCCGTCTTGTTACATAGAAAAAAGAACCAAGTACTACGAGAAACATTGCCAGCATAATAAAAACCCACATCTTTTGTCATCACCTCCGCTTTGTACCTTTAGGCACGAATACGTTTTACAAGTTCAGCTGCATCTTTCGTCATTTTTTCGATCTCGTCAAATTTACCTGCGCTTACGAGGTCGCCTTTTACCATCCAGCTTCCGCCACAGGCAAGAATACGGTCATACTTGAGGTATTCTTCTACATTGCCAAGGTTAATTCCACCGGTAGGCATAAATTTGAGTGTTGTGTACGGAGCTGCTACTGCCTTGATCATTTTCAATCCGCCAGCTGGTTCTGCCGGGAAGAATTTTACGACATCAAGTCCCATCTCCAAGGCTTTTTCCATCTCACTCGGTGTCTGTGTTCCCGGTGTGACCGGGATATTTTTATCGATGCAGTACTGAACTACCTTCGGGTTCAATCCAGGACTTACGATAAATTTAGCACCGGCTGCTACAGCACGGTCAACCTGCTCTGTCGTAAGAACGGTTCCTGCACCTACAAGCATTTCCGGGAATTTCTCCGTCATAATACGGATGGATTCTTCTGCTGCTTCTGTACGAAATGTCACCTCGGCACAAGGAAGTCCACCATTACACAATGCTTTTGCCAATGGCTCTGCATCTTTTGCATCGTTCAAAACAACAACCGGTACGATACCGATTTTCTCAATTTTTTCTAATACTGCGTTCATACTATATTCTTCCTTTCTTCCGGTAATAACCGGGCATAAAAATCTTCAAACATATTTATTATACCATGTTTCCCTTGATTTTCAACCTTTTCGAAAAAGATTTCGCCTTGCATTTTGTATATTTTTTTCATAATGGGAAATGATGATAAAAAAGCTATAAAGGAGTTATAAAATTATGCAATTAACAGAAAAAGAACAAAGTGTGATCAAAGATCTTCAGACACAGGAAAAATCCTGCGTGGAAAAATACCGTTTTTATGAATCTTCCGCAAAAGATCCGGAACTGCAGAAATTATTTCATCAGATCGGAGACGAAGAACAAGAACATTTTGACTCTCTTGCTGACGTATTAAAGGGAAATGTTCCCGATGTAAAAGCACAGGAAAGCGGCACACAGGGCTACACACCATCCGTAACGTATGACAAAAATTGTAATTCCGAGGACAAAAAACATGATGCTTTTTTATGTACCGATTCCATCGCGACAGAAAAACTTGTGTCCTCCACGTACAACAATGACTTGTTCCAATTTGCCGCTTCAAACATCCGCAAATTATTAAATCACATTCAGACCGAAGAACAAAACCACGCAGAGATGATTTACAAATATAAAACCGCAAACAACATGGCTTAATTTATCCTATTAAAAGAGGCAGCACAGGCGTGATCTCGTCACTTTCCTGTGCTGCTTTTTTTCTATAATACCTCTTCTTTTAATGTTTCTATGATCGAATCATTTCGCAGTTTATACATGGCATAATACATCGATAATCCCACCAATACAAACACGGCTGCAATGACAATAAGATACGTTTTCCAAGGAATGAAAAACGGAACCGATGCCGCATTGAGATTTACATTCATATTGTAGCATAAAAACAAACTGACAGGGATCGCTGCAATAAGCGCCCGCTCTCCATAAAAGAAACATTCCAGACAGATCATTTTACGAAATCCTTTCGGCGTAATTCCTACGGATTTCAACATGGCAAATTCCTTTCGCCGCAGTGAAATTCCGGTAGAGATAGTATTGATAATGTTGGCGATCGTGATCAATGTGATCAATACAATAAACCCGTAAATAAATACCTGCATAATAAATATTACGGTATTCATCGTCTGAAATGCCTCTGCATTATCAATGACCATACCCTCTTTATAACCACCTTCTTCAATGATCTGCTGTATCTCTTCTGTCACTTTCTCATGCCGGCTTGTTACCACTCCGAGTTTCGCATTGTTCTTGTATTTCTTCACATAAGTGCTCTCCGGCATATAGACAGAAACAGCGCCACTGGCATTGAAGCGGCAGGGAAGCAGATCCGAATCATAAGAAATAAAATTTTCTATTTCTACTCCTTCCTTCCCGTCTTCCGACACAAACTTTTTGTGCAGTATCTGATTGGTAAATACGTTTCCACCATCTTTCGTATGCTGTATATTGTTCATCAATAAGCCCTTACAAGTATCACCATAAAACGGAGCAGGATCCATATGATTTTTCCGGCACATCTCATCAAAAATCTCGTTATCCAAAAGATTGATGTAAACAAAAGCCTGGTCTTTAAAGGCTTTCTGATAACCGGATGTCACTGTATCTTCCGAAAATACACGTTTATCCTCTGCACTCCTGCTCGACATATCATAGATATAACATTTTCCGGAAACGTTGAGCACCTCATCCACATCGTCTAACTGTTCTATTTTTTGTTTCATTTCTTCCTTATCTTTCTGTGAAACAAGTACCACGATCTGATGTGGCTGACTGTCCTGCATGCCATTGGATTCTATCAGCAACTGACAGAAATAGTTGATACACAAAAACAAAATAACGGAAAATCCAATCGATCTTGTGATAATTTTTGATTTCCTGCTGTTTCTCTTTAAACTTTTATGCGCCAGTTCCCCCTCATAACCAAATATTTTACGGATATAAAACGGCGTACGGATTTTCTTTTTGCGGATACGTATTTCTCCCGTCTGTCGTATCGCATCCATGGGTGAAATGGCAGAAGCCCGTCTCGCGGGAACAAGAGCGGATATCAACACCGTGATAAAACTAATGAAAATGATCAGACACACACTCCACCACGGAACAACCGTGCGCATAGAAAATGTGTCCGCTGTAACTCCCTGTACCATTCCGGTCGAAATGATCTTACCTCCAACCAGATTCAGGGTGATCGATATTCCAATGATTCCAACCACGATACCAAGAATAAGTCCTGCCATCGTCTGCAAAAACACTTCAAAATACACGGAATTTCGTTTCTGTCGTTTGGTTGCACCTATACTTGCCAACATGCCGAGATAACGTACTCTCTCTGAAAGTGACATGGCAAATGCATTGTAGATCAATACAATGGACGCAGCCATTACGATTGCCAGTGCAATTCCAATTACCGGAAGCAGATTCTTGAACGTAGAACTATTTTCGTCTACTGCAAATTTTGTTTCCAGAAAGATAGTCTCATAATCCGTATTATGCAGATCGTATTTTTTTACAATCTTCTTTAATTCTTTGAGTGAACTGTGGTCAATTTTTTTTAATGTAATAGAAACATCTGCGTTTTCCTTCTTTTCTGCCTCGCTCATTCCACGAATCATCTTAAAGGAACTTGTCGGCACATTCTGATGCAGAATCGCCGTCACTTTTACCGTCCGTTTTTCCCCTTCGGCAAATTTCTCTCCTGCAATGAATCCTCCGCTATAAGGCATCTCCTGTCCTTCGGATTCAATGGTTCGTTTGCCAAAATTCACCTCTATTATATCTCCCGGTTTTATCTGAAACCGGTTTTGTTTTATCACCTTTTCTTCTAACGCAATCTCATTTTCATTTTGAGGAAGTTCTCCGTCATATTTGCATGTGATAAGCTGCTTCATTGCCGTCGTATCCGCTGCCATGACATCGCCTCTTCCGGTCCGCCGACTCGCTGCCCCGTCAAGCTGAAAGGCATTTTCTTCGGGCAATGCCAGACTGGCACCTGCCATGCTCACACGGTCGTCTTTTCTTAATTCATCTAACTGTTTTGGCGAAACATCTCCCGAAACCGACTGCCGGTTTCCAGACGAGTACAGGCAGATTTCTCCTGTCATATCCAAAAAGGAAGCAAGGCTTACAAATATTGCCGTGATCAACGCTACCGCAGCCGCAATTCCCAATGTCGTTACAATCGTCCTTCCACGGTTTGTTTTCATATGGCGGAGAGTTAATTTATTTACTATATTCATCGTTCTCTCCCCCATTTCTACAGTCTTTTACCAGTTTTCCATCGCGTATTTCTATGATTCGGTCCGCAGACAAAGCAATCTTTTCATCATGCGTGATCATAATTACCGTTTGATGAAATTCTTTGTTAAACAGACGAAGCAGCGAAATGATCTCTACGCTGTTTTTACTATCCAGATTTCCGGTTGGCTCATCGGCCAAAAGCAGTGCCGGATTGTTCATCAAAGCGCGTCCGATGGAAACTCTCTGCTGCTGTCCGCCGGATAACTGATTGGGAAGGTGTTTTAAACGTTCTTCCAGCCCAAGTCGCTCTACCAGATCGGTAAGCAGTCTCGGATCCGGCTTATTTCCATCAAGTAAAAGCGGCAGCGTAAGATTTTCTTCTACTGTCAAAATGGGAATCAAATTATAGAACTGATAGATCAGTCCGATCTGACGACGGCGAAAGATCGCCAATGCGGTTTCATCCAATGTAGAAATATCGGTCCGGTCTACGATCACCCGACCGCTTGTCGGTACATCCACGCCGCCAAGAATATGCAAAAGAGTGGATTTTCCGGAGCCGGAAGGCCCAATGATTGCGACAAATTCTCCCTGTTCTACTTCAAAAGAGACATCATCTAGCGCTTTTACCAGTGTGTTTCCTTTTCCATATGTTTTTGTTAAGTTTTTCACTTCCAAAATATTCATTGTCATTCTCCTTTTCTTTCTGATAATTTAAGTGTAACATCGCATCCTTACATCTCCGTGAAAGAAAAATGACAATTTTGTCACACAATCATTTTATAAAACCGGATTTCAAATTCCGTTCCCTTTCCCACTTCGCTTTTTACAAGTATTTTTCCCTCTTCTTTTTCCACAATGGCTTTTGACAATGCCAGCCCGATCCCCACACTGTCTTTTTTTGCCTTTTTCCCATTGTAAAAACGTTCAAATATGTGTGGTAGTTCGTCTTTTTCGATCCCGCATCCGTCATCTCGCACAATCAATGCTTGATATAGCATATAATCTTTCGTCTCCACATAAAGATGTCCGCCATCTTCCATATGCTCCATACAATTTTTTACAATATTACCGACTGCCTCGCACGTCCAGTTAAAATCTCCCCGGATCATTCCTTCTAATTTTCCTTTTTCCACATGAATATTTCTCAGATCCATCGTCAGTAAATATGGTTCTATACTTGCCTCCAAAACCTCTTCCAATGCGATTTCATCGATATGAAATACAACCGTTCCGGCATCCAATTTTGATAATTTCAGTAAATACGTGATCAGCCATTTCATTTTCTCTAACTGCTTGTCAATGGTTTCGACAAACTGCTTCCGCTTTGCCTCGTCCTGCTCTCTTTCAAGCAGTTCGGTCATTACCATCATAGAAGTAAGCGGCGTTTTTAATTGATGCGAAATATTCGCAAGAGCATCTGCAAGATAAACCTTATCTTTCTCCAACATAGCATTCTGCGAACGAAGCAAAACAATTACTTTATATAAATTGTTTTTTAATATGGAGATTTCCCCTTCCTCGTTGTCTGCGATATCAAGATCGTATTTACCGGCACAGATCAGGGATAAATAGGTGTTAAGCCGTTGCAATTTATCCCGTCGTTTCTTTATTTCCAAGCTGTAAATAGCAATCAACAGAGCAGTAAATACAAAAAAGAGAACAGCACACCATGGGTGAATCCATGCCATGAGTACGGTTCCCAAAACAGTAATTACACTGCCCAAAAGAATCATATGTTTCAGACTTTTATCTTTCATTGTCGATTCGATACCCCCTTCCCCGAACCGTCTGAATGTATTCCGGTTCGGCCGGATCTGTCTCTATTTTTCCGCGCAGCCTCTTGATATACACGGTCAGCGTATTGTCATTGACAAAATCGCCCTCCACATCCCATATATTTTCAAGTAGTTGATTCCGGCTCAGGATCATGCCCTTATGATTCATCAAAATCAACAGCAGCCGATACTCCATCGCCGTAAGTTCAATTTCTTTTCCATTTTTTTCCACTCGTCCTTCATTGGTATAAATGCAAAGCTGTTTGTACCGCAGCACTCCATCTGCTGTTTCTTTCGTATAGCGGCGAAGGACACTTTTCATTCTGGCAAGCAGTTCTCTCACGCGGAAAGGTTTTGTGATATAATCGTCCGCACCAAGCTCCAATCCCATCACGACATTGACCTCCTCTTCCATCACGGTCAGGATGATCACCGGAAAATCGCCCTTTTCTTTGATTTTCCGGCAGACATCGTAACCACTTCCATCGGGCAGAGTAAGATCGAGGATATATAAGGAAAAGGTGCGTTCTGCCATCAAACGCATTGCCTCTTTTACCGTAGAAGCCCGCGTCACCTGGTAGCCTTCCGGTTCAAACGAATAGGTCAATCCCATCGCAATCGCATCATCGTCTTCCAATAAAAAAATGTCCATCGCCTGTCACTCCTTATTTGATCTTTGCTTTTTTTCCTACCCCTCTGGCACGCAGAATTTTCTTATAAGCTGCCTTTTGCTTCTTGGAAAATCTACCTTTTGGCAGTGTGATCTTTGCTTTTTTATAAATTCCCGCAAATGCTTTCTTTCCGACACACTTCATCGTCAATTTTTTCGTCTTTATCACAATGGTCTTTAATTTTTTACAATTATAAAATGCCTTTGGTTTGATTCTACGGACATTTTTTCCGATTACCACTTTGGTAAGTTTTTTACATTTTGCAAAGGCATTGCTTTGTATCGAAATAACCGGATATTTCTTACCCTTTATCGTAATATAATCCGGAATGGTAATTGTCGTTTTCCGGGAATCAAAATTTGACATTTCGACCCCCTGCACTCCGTCGACTACAGTTGTCGTATAGGAGCTGGCACTTACCGCAACCTCTAACTCTTCGTCCTCTTCCGAAGCTGTATTTTCACCGCGTTCACTCGGAGAAGCACTCATACTAGGAGTGGTACCTTTTCCCGGCGTGGTACTTATCGTTGGTTTTGGTGCTTCACTTGTTCCCGGCGTGGCACTCGCGCTTGGAGATGGTACGGCACCGGTCCCTGGCGTAGCACTGACCCCCGGTGCTGCACTGACGCTTGGCATGGCACTCGCGCTTGACGTTGGTACTACGCTTGGCGCTGCACTTGCACTTGGCGTTGGCACGGCGCTTGGCGCTGCACTTGCACTTGGCGTTGGCACGGCGCTTGCTCTCGGCGTTACTCCCGGTGTCTGTCCCGGCTGACTGCTTGAAGCCGGCAGATTACTTGCTCCCGGCGCAACACTTGGCGTTGGCATGGCACTCACTCCCGGCGCAGCACTGACACTTGGTGCTGGCGTTTCGCCGCCCCGGCTTCGATATGTATTGATAAGCCATGCCCCGGTCGCACCAAGATCTGCATTGGTAAAACCATTCACTTTATTGCATTCCGGCGAGAGCATCGAAGCACTTTCATTTTTCTTGCTGAGACTCCAGCAGCAATAACTGATTCCATTTTCCTCAAAAAAATCGATCCAGCGGTCTGCTTCCTCGAGATCAAAACCACCGTTTCCTGAGGCATCACAGACACCAAATTCCGTACAAAATACCGGTGTTCCTGCTTTCAGTGCGGTACGTACTTTTTCGCGAAGACTTTCCCCGTGGCTGCCCGAATAAAAATGAATCGTATACATCACGTTCGGATCATCGATTTTTCCGCCATTTGTCGCCACTTCATCGACATCCTGTGACCAGGTATTGGTTCCCACTACAATAATCGCATCCGGGTCATTGGCACGTATCGTATTTATCACATCTACCGCATACGGACGGATCTGGTTCCACGGTGTTCCCGTAGGTTCATTGCAGATCTCGTAGATGATATTGCTCTGGTCTTTGTACATTTTCGAATACATATCAAAAAATTCGATTGCCTGGCTTTTGGTATCATTCGGATTTTCCGCATGAACATGCCAGTCAATGATGGCATACATTCCAAGATCTGTCAGATTCGAAACGCCTTCCTGAATGTGCTTGTCCAGTTTGTCCTTGGATCCCTGGGTGTAACCGCCCTGCGTCACATAGCTGACAAGGCGCACCATATTAACGCCCCATTCATCGCGCAGATTCTGAAATGCGGTCTTATTTAAAAAGGTTTCACCATCGCCCCAATGCATTCCGTGGGTACTTGCCCCACGAAGCGTAAATGGCTGATTGTTCTTATCCTTAACCTGCAGTCCATCGACATGTAACGCCCCGTGTTTCCCATATGGTGTATCTTCATATTGTAAATCTTTCGTTTGTCCGGTCAATGTATAATTGCATTGATAGCCTTCCAGATAGGTTGCCCCGGAACCGACACTTCCTTCATTGCCTCCGGTGCTCTGGCTGCCGTACTCATAAGTAATTTCCGCTCCGGTAAAAGAAACCTCTCCTCCAAAACAGACTTTAAAATTGTCGTCCACTTTATATGTACTTCCTGCGGCAACTACTTTTCCGTTTCCCTGACCTTTTACTACAAGTTTATCATTTTTTACTGTCGCCAGACATCCAAAACTTTTACTGTATTTGGAAATATCATTGACAGAAAGTGTCAGCTGCCAGTCACGGATCGATTGGTTCGAATGGTTCGTCACGGCAAGATAATACTCACACCAATACTCATTTACCTTACTCTCGGTAAGCGTGATCTCCACTTCTCCGTTATCCGAGGAAAAACTTTTACTGCTTTCTGCTTTTACTTCTGCCAGCGGCCATGGACCGAGTCCTGCCATCAAAGCAAACACCAAAATACACGCCCATACTTTTCTTACCTTCTGTTTCATTTTTCTTCTCCTTTTCCTTATTTAAGATCTTCGTACTCTTTTCTCGTAAAACGATGATAGGTCAGTCCAAAATCATCGTCTTCGACACAATACACATACCGTTCTGTCGAATCCTTTTCAAAGTAAAATACGGAACCGAGTCCGTCATGCACCATATTTTCCTGATGTAACACATCCTCTTTTTCTTTGGCAAACTGCCGAAAACAATTACAAACATCATCCATATTGCTTGCAGGATTTTGAATCACTTTCAAAAAACGCTCCAAAAACTCAGGATCCGGTATCGTTTCTGCGATATGAATCACACCATCTTCCGGGATTTCGATACCATATCGTTCTTTCTCTTTCCAAAAATAGAGTTTTCCAAATAAACTCTCATTTTCCTTTTGAAATTCTGTCAATGTCTTCTCCAACTCTTCCGTCGAAGCCGCCGGATCCAATTGCAGTAATTCTTTCAATGATTCCAATGGATAAAATAGATCCATTTTCTCCTTCCGCACACCAATTTTACACTGCCATTCCTTTACGGTGTCTACCATATGCTGTGCTAACTCGTTCATTTTCTCTTCCTCCCTTACTGTTCGATGATCTGAAGTGCATGCTGCAGCTGCGTATCTTCTTTCTCGGTATCGGTATCTTTTTTCTCATATTCTATCGTCTCATCCGGGTTAATTCCCTTTTTATGGATGCACTCGCCATTTGGGAGATAATATTTGGCTGTCGTTAATTTGATTCCGCCTCCACATGCATTTTTCAATGAAAATACTGTCTGAACAATGCCTTTTCCAAAGCTTTTTGTTCCGATCAGGGTCGCTGCGCCGCGTGTTTTCAATGTGCCGGCAAACACTTCCGAGGCACTGGCACTGTTTCCATTGATCAAAACGACAATTGACTTCTGATAACTCTGTTTGTCATCGGAATGATAGGTCTTATCGCCCTCTTTTTTGCTTTTTTCCGTGATCAGATCTCCTTTTGGCAATAACCGGTTCAACATATTAATGGCGGAATCCAACGAACCGCCGCCGTTATCGCGCAGATCGATCACAAGTCCTTTGATCTCATCGTTATCATATTTATCGACCGCTTTGGAAAATTGATCATCCGTTTCATTGTCAAATTCTGTCACTTTGATATATCCGGTCTTCCCTATCTGCTTATCTTGTACAGACACGACGTTGATCTTTTTGCAGACCAGCTGCAGGGTAACCGTCTCCTGCTGATTATCATCATTGGTACGAAGCACCTTGATCTCCACCGTCTTTCCATCATTGTCATCCACTTTTATCATGGAAACTACATCGTTCAGCGTTTTTCCGGTAATATCTGTTCCGTTTACTTCTTTAAAAATATCACCGGCCTTCATCCCTGCTTTTACAGCCGGCCCGTCCTCTGTGAGTTCCGACACCTGGATATCTCCATTTTCAAGCTGCTTTAATGTGACACCGATGCCGACATAGGAACCGTCGATGCCCTTCATCACTTCATCATATTCACTCTGAGTGTAATACGCAGAATATTTATCTCCCAGCGCCGCGACCATACCTTTGGCTGCACCGTTCGCCAAGTCTTCGTCGGTGTAGTCTCCTTGATAATAGGAATCAATACACTGCTCAATGCATTTATTTTTCGTATATGCCTGTGTTGCTGCATTTCCTGCCGGCAGGATGCGGATACCAAAAAAACGCAATACGGACAGCACGCACAAGGTAAATACGATCCCGCAGACCGCTCCTTGAAAAAAACTGCTTGATAAAATCTTTTTTAATCGTTTCATCGTGATCTCTCCTATGCTTCTTATTCTCGCAAAACAGCCTGAAACCGCAATTCGTTCAGGCTGTGTTATCTTTTCTGACTATTGACTTACGTAATTTAATGGATTTACATAGCTTCCATTCACAGTCACTCCAAAATGAAGGTGTGGACCGGTCGAGATTCCAGTCGAGCCGACATTTCCAATGACATCTCCCTGATTTACCGTATCTCCGACCTTGACGCCCAATTTCGAGCAGTGCATGTAAACGGTATACAAACTGTTTCCATGATAGATCATAATGTAATTTCCCGCTGTAGAACTATATGTCGCCGTAACCACGGTTCCGGCTCCGGATGCCACGATCGCCGTTCCGGAAGAAACGGAAATATCGATTCCTTTGTGGTATGTGCTCGCTCCTGCAGTCGGACTTGTACGGGAACCAAATTTGGAAGAAATTCTTCCGGATACCTTTAACGGCCAGCGCAATTCGCCGGTATTTGCCGCATAGGAATCATTGGAAGAAGCCGGATCTGCACCATCCGTCGAAGTATTTCCACCGGATGCCTGTGCCGCCTGCTGTGACTTTTTCGCAGCCTCTGCTTCTTTTTTCTGAATTTCCTGCTGTTTTTGAAGCAAAAGTGCCTCTACCTTCTGTTCCTGTTTTGCCACTTCTGCATTATACGTCTGTACACGCTTATCTGTCACAGAAATTGCCGAATTCAATTTTTTCACTTCGTCTTTTTTGCTTGTTTTCAACTTTTTCAAGGAACTCTGGTCAGCAACCGCTTCATCCTGAAGACTGCAGATTTCATCGACTTTAGCTTCCATCAAGCTCTGCGTATGCTCGATTTCTGTCATACGCTCTGAATATTCTTTAAAAATGTTCGCATCGTATTCTGAAATTTTTTGTACATACTCCGAGCGGCTCAGAAAATCGGCAAAACTGGCTGCACTGAAAATTGCTTCCACATAACCATCTTCGCCATTTTCATACATATATTTTATTCGCTTTTTCATGATTTCATACTGCTCTTTTTGCTTTTTCTTCATATCAGAGCATCGTTCCTGAATCTTTGCCAGCTCTTTTCGCGAAGTTTCAATCTGCTTTTTCAGACCCGATATGGTGTCCGAAATCTTTTCAATCTTTTTATCCACTTTTTTGATATATTTGAGAATATCGCCCTTGCTGTCTTCCAGTTCTTTCAGATCTTTTTCCAGGCTTTCCAGACGGCTCTCCGCCTTCTTTTTCTCTTCTTCTGCCTGGCGGATCTGCTGGTCATAGTCTGTCGTCGTACTTTCTTCTGCCTGCGCCGGTGACTGCTGCAGCCCGGACAGACAATAGGCAAATACCAATGAAATCACAAAACCAATCGCAAGAATTTTTCGTTTCATCTCTGCCATCCCCCTTTAAATGTCCAAATGTTTACGTACCGTAAAGAAACTGCCGATAAAACCTACGCCGATTCCGATCAGCAGACACAACGGAATCAAAGCTTTGAATATCGTTCCGACCGGCAAAAAGGTCATCCAGCTCGAAATCATGTCAAACTTCGTCTTAATGTACTGTATGATGGAGGAATAACTGACCAGAAGAATGACAAGCGGAATCACCGCTCCGATCAATCCGATCACCACTCCTTCTACGATAAACGGCGCACGGATAAAAAAGTCCGACGCTCCCATAAGACGCATAATTCCAATCTCGGCACGTCGTACCGTAATTCCCGTCGAAATCGTCGATTGAATCAGGAAAATTGACACCGCAAGCAGGATCACAATGATCGCGATGGAAATATAACTTACCAGACGGCTCGCATTTGCAAGACTTTTCGCGGCATCCGCTGACTGTTTTACCAAACGCACACCTGCTATTTCACGAATATAAGATGCCAGTTCATCCTGTTTTGAAATATCTTTTACATAGACCTGATACGAGGCAGAATCTGCCAGCGGATTGTCCCCGGCAAAACTGTCTACGAGATCCGGATTATCCTTAAAATTTTCAGCAGCAAATTCCTTCCAGGCCTGCTCTGCCGATACAAATTCAATATGATCCACTTCCTCCCGGGATTTAATCGCTTCCCCGATGGAATCCATCTGTTCCTGTGAAGCGCCCTCGTCAAAGAATACCGTAAGTCCGACGGAACTCTCCACTTCTTTGATCATATGACTGAAATTTCCAACAATAAAATAGAACATGCCAAATAAAAACAGGCACGCCGCCATCGTACTGATGGACGCGATCGTAAACATCCTGTTTTTCCGCATGCTCTTCAGCCCCTGACGGATACTATATAAAAATACACTAATCCCTCTCATATTCATAGCCACCTTTTTTATCATCACGAACAACGGTTCCTTCGCTTAATGTTACCACTCTTTTCTGCATCACATCCACAATATCATTATTATGTGTTACTACCACTACCGTCGTTCCCATCTTATTTACTTCCTGTAACAGCATCATGATCTCCCACGCATTCTGGGGATCCAGATTTCCCGTCGGCTCATCGGCCAAAAGGATCGTCGGCTGATTCACAAGAGCTCTGGCGATCGCTACACGCTGCTGTTCTCCACCGGATAACTCATTGGGATACGCATCTGCTTTGTCCGTCAGACCGACAATCGTAAGCATCGTCGTCACATTGCGGATCATCTCACGTTTGCTTCTGCCGATGATTCGCTGAGCAAAGGCAATATTTTCAAACACTGTCCGGTCTTTTAACAAACGGAAATCCTGAAATACGACTCCAATATTCCGCCGATACAAGGGAACCTGTTTTCTCTTTAATTTATTTACAATTCTTCCGGCAATATACAGTTTTCCGGAAGTCGGATCCAGTTCCTTCAGCAGCAGTTTAATAAAGGTTGACTTTCCGGAACCGCTCTTTCCTACGATAAACACAAACTCGCCATTTTCAATCTGCAGCGTAACGTGCTTTAACGCATCCACACCGGTCTGATACTGCTTGCTTACGTCATCCAGCGCAATAATCGGCAATTGATTTGCTGTCATCTCTTCTCATCCTTTCCCCTGTCACCAGTCTCATACTCTGTCGATCAATAATCTATGGTTTCAAGATAGTTCATATACTTCACAACCATAAGGGCAATTTTAAAAGTAATGGCATCATCAAAAATACGAAGATCCAGTCCTGTACTCTTTTCCAACTTATCCAAACGGTATACCAAAGTATTTCTATGAATGTATAACTGTCTTGACGTCTCAGATACATTCAAGTTATTTTCAAAGAACTTATTGATCGTCGTCAATGTTTCTTCATCAAACTGATCCGGTGTCTTTTCTTCAAAGATCTCTTTGATAAACATTTTGCAAAGAGGCATCGGCAGCTGATAGATCAAACGACCGATTCCCAGATTACTGTAAGCGACAACCTTCTTGTCGCTGTAGAAAATCTTTCCGACATCGAGAGCCATCTTCGCTTCTTTGTATGATCTGGAAACTTCTTTGAGTTCTTTTACGATCGTACCGAATGCCACATGGACACGGGACATGGCTTCGGTGTTCAGCATGTCAACGATGACATGCGCCGTCTTTTCGAGATCTTCAATCTGATCCTTCTCCCCAATCTCTTTTACAAGAATAATATTTTTTTCATCCACCGCAGTAATAAAATCCTGCGTCTGTGTTGCAAACATACTTCGCACCGTCTCCAGTGCTCCGGAATCTTTTTCTTTATTCGTCTCAATAATAAAGACAACCCTTCGCGCACTCATCTCAATGTGCAGTTTTTTGGCACGGTTATAAATATCCACCAAAAGAAGATTATCTAACAGAAGGTTTTTGATAAAATTATCTTTGTCATAACGCTCTTTGTAAGCCACCAAAAGTCCCTCGATCTGAAGCACGATCATTTTTCCGATCGTATATGCTTCCTCCGAATCTCCCCGGATCACAATTACATATTCTAACTGTCCTTCATCATATACTTTAAAATAATGGCATCCTTTTACCACCTGACTGTCTGCCGGTGACTGAACAAAACTCAAGCCATCTTCATGATTTACTGAAAAATCATCTGATGTCGTCGCCAGTGTATTTCCCTCTGCATCTGACACACATAGATCATTTTTTATAATCCCCTTAATCCCTTCAATGGTATTTTGTAAAATCTGATTTGATATCATTGCCACACCTCCGAAAATAGTCTACTCTTGTCGCATTATAGTTTATTGTACCATTTTTTTAGAAAAAACGCAAGAAATGATTTAAGGGATGCCTGTTTAGGCATCCCTTATTTTTACTCACATATGTAAGTTGAATCCTAGTTTGTAATTGTAACTTCTGTCTCTTTGTCGAAGAGGTGAATCTTCTCAGCATCCAGAGCGATTTTGATTGTATCACCAGGACGAGCTGTTGTACGAGGGTTAACACGTACTGTGATATCTGTATCTTCGATCGTGAAGTACAAGAATACTTCTGCACCAAGCATCTCGTATACTTTAACAGTAGCTTCCAATGTAGTATCAGGAGAACTGCTGATGAACATTTCCTCATCTTTAATGTCTTCTGGACGAATACCAAAGATGATGTCTTTATCTTCATAACCATTCTCGATCAGTTTCTTAGCTTTGCTCTCTGTCAGTTTTACAGAGTTGTTACCAAATACAAGAAGTACATCGGAACCGGAAACGGTTACTCTTGCTTTGATGAAGTTCATCTGAGGAGATCCGATGAATCCGGCAACAAAGAGGTTGTTTGGTCTCATATACAAATCCAATGGACTGTCTACCTGCTGTACAATACCGTCTTTCATAACGACGATACGAGTACCAAGTGTCAAAGCCTCTGTCTGGTCATGTGTTACGTAGATGATCGTAGTTTCAAGTCTCTGATGAAGTTTGGAAATCTCGATACGCATCTGTACACGAAGTTTTGCATCCAAGTTGGAAAGTGGCTCATCCATAAGGAATACTTTAGGATCACGAACGATCGCACGTCCCATGGCAACACGCTGTCTCTGACCACCGGACAAAGCCTTTGGTTTAC
>ERZ779880.399-NODE-399-length-55564-cov-8.603398_pt1 | contig 55564 bp, 57 predicted proteins | sample MGYA00511555_ERZ779880 | MGnify/ENA primary metagenome ERZ779880 (study PRJEB29588, sample SAMEA2145815) | human gut metagenome | biome: human gut; feature: human-associated habitat; material: faeces | place: Denmark | collected 2008/2010 ... | reverse complement strand
TACTTATTCCGGTGCTGTTAGCAGCACCGGAAAGTGAGGCGAAAGTGTACCGGGGGAAATGGAAAAATAACACAACGTGGAATTATGATACAAGAGAAAATACTTTGATGATAAAATGTTGTGGTAAAATGATTGATGATATCGAAGATTGCGGGGAACATTCGGGGTGGCCTCGTTTTTATAAGTCAGCACAAAAAATAGTATTAGTAAAAGGAATAACTTATATAGGAAGTGGTGCGTTTGAAGGCTTTTCCCATATAAAGAAAATTCAAATACCAAACGGAGTGACCCAAATTGGAAAATCAGCATTTGAAGACTGTTATAAATTACACAAGATTTATTTTCCAGAAACCCTAAAAAGCATAGAAAATGATGCATTTAATGCGACAGCTATAGAAGAAATTTCATTGAAAAATATTGAATTTTTAGGGGAGTCATGTTTTAGTGGTTCGCAATTAAAAAAGGTACATATTTTAAGAAAAAATAAAAAAATAGGTGCCTATGTTTTTGAGGGGTGTAAGAAATTAAAAAAAGCAACTATCGAAAAAGGTGTAAAAAATATAAGTGATGGTATGTTTTGTGCAACTGCTTTAAAAAAAATCACTATTCCTGGAAGTGTAACGAAAATCGGGGAGGATGCCTTTTCCTATTGCCAGAATCTAAAAAAAGCGACCCTTCATGAAGGAGTAAAAAAGATCAGTAAAGATGCGTTTAGCAACACGGCACTGGAAGAAATTACCATTCCAAGTACAGTAACGCAACTAGGCAAAAATGCTTTCCGCTGGGAATCTACGGAAAAGTCATCGTTGAAAAAAGTAGTGATCCGTTCCAAGAATATCAAAAAATGGGGGACGATGGTATTTGGGGCGACGAGAGATGACCTTGTGATTTATGTTCCGCAAAGCAAAAAAGCAGAATACGAAAAAATACTGCGGAGTACAAATGGATTGGATTTTCATGCGAAAATCGTGGGAAAGAAATGGTAAATGGTTATTTCAAAGAAATTTTACGGATAGAAAAGGGACTGCTTACTTAGCATAAGCAGTCCTAAAATTTTTTAGTATTTCATATTTTTCAAAATATCACAGAAATCAAAAGTAGCAAAATAATCTTTTGGAGTTTCTGCGCGGCGGATCATCTGGACACTTCCGTCTTCTTTTAATAACAATTCCGCAGATTTGAGTTTACCGTTGTAGTTATAACCCATTGCGTAGCCGTGAGCACCGGTGTCATGGATGACAAGGTAATCCCCAATGTCAACTTTTGGAAGCATACGGTCTACTGCAAATTTATCATTATTTTCGCAAAGAGAACCGGTCACATCGTATTTGTGGTCGCATGGCTCATTTTCCTTGCCGAGCACCGTGATATGATGATAAGCACCGTAAATAGCCGGACGCATCAAGTCGCAGGCACAGGTGTTAAGGCCTACATATTCTTTGTAAATGTGTTTCTGATGAATGCATTTGGTTACAAGATTTCCGTAAGGGCCAAGCATGAAACGTCCGAGTTCCGTGAAAATCTTCACATCGCCAAGTCCGGCAGGAACTAAGATTTTTTCAAACTGTTTGCGTACACCTTCGCCGATCACTTTGATATCGTTTGGCGCTTTGTCTGGTGTGTAAGGAATTCCCACACCGCCGGAAAGATTGATAAACTGGATATCCGCTCCGGTCTTTTCCTTCAATTCGACAGCGAGTTCGAAAAGAATGCCGGCAAGTGTCGGATAATAGTCATTGGACACGGTGTTGCTTGCGATAAAAGCATGAATTCCAAAATGCTTTGCTCCAAGTTTCATCAGTTTTTTGTATCCCTCGATAAGCTGTTCTTTGGTAAATCCGTATTTGGCATCGCCGGGGTTGTCCATGATGTCCGTGCCAAGTTCAAATACACCGCCCGGATTGTAGCGGCAGCAGATGGTTTCCGGAATGCCTACACCCTCTGCAAGATAGTCAATATGTGTAAAATCATCGAGGTTGATATAAGCACCAAGCTCGCTGGCTTTTTTGTATTCTTCCATCGGTGTTACATTCGATGAAAACATAATATCATCTTTTTTGAAGTCCAGTGCTTCGGAGAGCATAAGCTCTGTCAAAGAAGAGCAGTCCACGCCACAGCCTTCTTCCTGCAAAATTTTCAAAATAAATGGGTTTGGGGTAGCTTTTACAGCAAAATATTCACGATAGCCTTTGTTCCAGGAAAATGCTTCCTTCAATGCTCTTGCATTTTCACGGATGGCTTTTTCATCATAGATATGGAAGGGAGTAGGATAGGTTTTTTCGATTTCCTTTACTTGTTCCAATGTTACGATCGGTTTCTTCATTTTTACAAATCCTCCTTATAATGTATGACACTATTCTTTAGTATAATAATTTTTTGCGTTTCTGTCAATGTAGGAATCCGAAATCGCTCTTATTGAAATGTTTTATCAAATTATAAGACCATAAAAAATTACAAACCAATGCTTGAAAAAAAACGGTTGTTCGATTATAATGTAATTTTGAAATAGTATAACTATTGAGGATCAAAGCAAGAAAGGATGTAGCAGATGGATAAGTACGATGGAAGCCAGATTGTCATATTGGAGGGATTGGAAGCGGTCAGAAAGCGGCCGGGTATGTATATTGGAAGTACCGGAACGCGGGGGCTGCACCATTTGATATGGGAAATATTGGATAATGGAATTGATGAGCATCTGGCAGGTTTTTGTACACAGCTGGGGATTACCTTGACGAGAGATGGCGGTGTCGTGATCGAAGACAATGGACGAGGCGTTCCGGTGGATATCCATCCGACAAAGAAAATTCCGACTGTGCGCGTGGTTTACACCATTTTGCATGCCGGAGGAAAATTTAACAACAGTGTCTATAAAGTGTCCGGAGGTCTGCACGGTGTCGGAGCTTCGGTTGTCAATGCCCTTTCGAAGAGCATGATCGTGGAAGTGAAAAAAGACGGAAAAATTTACCGCGATGAATATAAAGATGGAGGAAAACCGGTTGTCAAACTGGAAAATGGACTGCTTCCGGTGGTCGGAAAATGCAATAAAAGCGATACCGGGACAAAAGTGACCTTTTATCCGGATGATACTATTTTTGAGACGGTTGAGTTTAAACCGGAGACGATAAAAAAGAAATTAAAAGAAATTGCGTATTTGAATAAAAATCTCAAAATCGTATTTAAGGACGAGCATACCGGAGAGACGATGACATTTTTGGAAGAATATGGAATTCAAAGTTACGTCGGTTATATTAACCGCGATGCGACGCTTTTGCACAAAGATGTTATTTATGTCGAAGGAACCAGCGGAGATATTGAGGTGGAAGTGGCGTTCCAATACACCGCTTCGTTCAGCGAACAGATCAATTCGTATTGTAACCGAATCAATGTAACCGATGGTGGGACCCTTGTCACAGGATTTAAAATGGCACTTACCCGTGTTATGAATCAGTACGCGAGAGAACTTGGTTATCTGAAAAACAACGAAGAAAATTACGATGGAAAAGACATCCGAAATGGTTTGGTGGCGATCGTATCCATCAAGCACCCGGATCCGCAGTTTGAAAGCCAGACAAAAAATAAGTTGGGAAATACCGATGCCAAGACGGCAGTGGACGAAGTGTTCAGCCAGGAAGTACAGCGCTATTTTGATAAAAATGTCGAAGTGTTAAAGAGTATATTGGATAATGTAAGAAAATCTTACAAGGCACGTACGGCAAGTGATAAAGCGCGACGCTCTGTATTGAAAGAATTGATGAATGTAGATACGAAGAGCAAACTTGCTGCCTGTACGTCAAAGAAAGCGGAAGAATGTGAGATTTACATTGTCGAGGGAGATTCTGCCGGTGGTACGGTAAAGACGGCGAGAAACCGAAGAACACAGGCCGTGCTTCCATTGAGAGGAAAAATTCTGAATGTGGAAAAAGCACCTCTTGAGAAAATCTTGTTGAATAATGAGATCAAATCAATGATCGCATCCTTTGGCTGCGGGATCGGAGACGATTTTGACATCAAAAAACTGCGCTACGATAAGATTATCATTTTGACAGATGCCGATGTCGATGGCGCACATATCAGTACGCTGCTTCTGACATTTTTCTATCGTTTTATGCCGGAACTGATCTATCAGGGCAAGGTGTACCGCGGACTTCCGCCGCTGTATAAGGTGGATTACGAAGATACCGAGAAGCGGAAAAAGGTGAAAAAGAGCGAATATTTATTCAATGACTTTGAATTGGAAAAATTTAGAAAAACCGGCAAAAAGATCAATGCCCTCCAGCGTTACAAAGGTCTGGGGGAGATGGACGACAAGCAGTTGTGGGAGACGACATTGGATCCTGACAGCCGTATATTGGCGCAGATTTCCATCAGTGATACCGTAGAAGCCGACGAAGTGACGGACATTCTCATGGGAAGCAATGTTCCGCCGAGACGACAGTTTATTATGGAAGAAGCAAAAAGTGCCAATGTGGACATTTAAGGACTTGGAGGAAAGAGCATGAGCCAGGATAATATTATACAATTGGATTTTTCGGAAGAAATGAAGACTTCTTACCGTGATTATGCGGTAAGTGTTATACGTGCGCGTGCCCTGCCGGATGTGCGGGATGGTTTGAAACCGGTACAGCGCAGAATTTTATATGCGATGAAAGAACTGGGATTGTCGCCGGACAAGCCACATCGAAAAAGTGCCCGTATCGTCGGAGATACAATGGGTAAATATCATCCACATGGAGATAGTTCGATTTACGATGCCCTTGTGCATATGACCGAAGAGTATTCCTTAAATCTTCCGCTTGTTGACGGGCATGGAAACTTCGGTTCCATCGATGGAGACGGGGCAGCAGCCATGCGATATACGGAAGCACGTTTGTCACCGGCAGCGATGACGATGCTTGATAATCTCGAAAAAGGTCTGGTTGAGTTTGACCCGAACTTTGACGAAAGTGAAAAAGAGCCACAGGTTCTTCCTGCCATGGTGCCAAACCTTTTGATCAATGGAACGACCGGAATCGCCGTCGGCATGGCGACCAACATCCCGACGCACAATCCGGTTGAAGTGATCGATGCCGTAATTGCGTGTATGGACCGTCCGGGAATTTCCGTGCAGAAATTGATGGACTATATTCCGGGACCGGATTTCCCGACGGGAGGAATCATTACGAATGCCAGCGAGCTCGCAAACATCTATGAAACCGGAGAAGGAAAGATCAAAGTGCGTGCAAAGACCGTCATTGAAAAAGGAGACAATGGCCGTACAAACATTGTGATCACTGAGATTCCGTATACTGTTTCCGGCAATAAGACGAAACTTGTGGAGAGTATCTCCGGTCTGATGAAAGACAAAGTATTTGATGAAATTTATGATGTGCAGGATGTCTCGTCCAAAGAGGGAATCCGTATCGTTATCGAAGTGAAAAAAGACCGCGACGTGCAGAATCTGTTAAATGGTTTGTACAAAAAAACACAGATGGAAGACACGTACGGGGTAAATCTGCTGGCAATCCGCGATGGGGAACCACATACGTTTAATCTGAAAAGTATGATTGAAGAGTTTATACTGTTTCAGGAAGACTTGTATACCAAAGAGTATAAATTTTTGTGTGCAAAGGCGAAAAAACGTCTGGAAGTCGTAGCCGGACTGATGAAAGCGACCGATGTCATTGATCTTATCATTGAGATCCTTCGTGGAAGTTCTTCGGTGAAACAGGCAAAAAGCTGTTTGATCGAGGGAAAGACTGAAGGAATCCGCTTCAAGACAGAAGGGGCCGAAGAACAGGCAAAGACGCTTTTGTTTACGGAAATTCAGGCGGACGCGATCCTTTCCATGCAATTGAGCAAGTTAATAGGACTTGAGATTTTGAAGCTGCACGAAGAAAATGAAACGCTTCTTAAAAATATTGAAGAATATGAAAAAATCCTTTCCGATACGAAAGAATTGTACAAAGTGATAAAGACAAGACTTCGCAGCTACAAAAAAATGTTTGCAAGAGAGCGGCGCACGGAACTTACCGATGATGTGGCAAAGGCTTATGTTGAAGAAGTGAAAGTGGAAGATGTGTGCATCTGTCTTGATCGTTTTGGATATGCCAAATGTCTGGATGCGGCCGCATTTGGGCGTGCCAGTGACGACGCAAAGAAAGAATTTGCCCAAGTCGTTATGATGAAAAGTACCGACAAATTGTGCTTGTTTACCAATAAAGGAAATATGCATCAGATCAAATGCGACAAGATCCCGCGCTGCAAGATGCGTGATAAGGGAACATTGGTCCACAATCTGTGCAAAATGACAAACGACGAAGATGCTCTTTTGTATATCAGTTTTGAGCAGTTATTTGAATCCATGCTCTTCTTCTCGACAAAGAGTGGTTTTGTGAAACTGGTTTCCGGGGCGGAATTCGAAACCAATCGTCTGCAGGTGGCGGCGACAAAGCTGGATGAAGGCGATGAAGTCAGCGGTGTGACGGCATTATCGGCAGCAGATATCCTGGCTGGCGGAAAGAAAGTAATCCTCTTGACGAAAAAAGGATTGTCGCTGGGATTCCCGTTGGAGGAAGTGAGCGAATTTAAGAAGACAAGCCGAGGTGTCAAAGGAATTGCGCTGGAAAAAGAAGATACGGTAGTGCATTCTACAATTGTAGATCTTACGCAGGAAACGTTTGAATACGACGGAAAAACGTTGGATGCCAAGCATGTAAGGAACCGTAAACGTGCAGCCAAGGGGCAAAAAGCAAATTTGGAATGGAAAGGATGATCATCAGATGTTAAATCAGTTTTCTAGAACGCAGCTGCTTCTCGGCGAAGAAGCAATGGAAAAACTGAAAAACAGCAGAGTGGCCGTATTTGGCATCGGAGGTGTCGGCGGCTATGTCTGTGAGGCACTGGTGCGGAGTGGGGTCGGTGCTTTTGACTTGATTGACGATGATAAGGTGTGTCTTACCAATCTGAACCGCCAGATTATCGCAACGAGAAAAACGGTAGGAAAATATAAAACCGAAGTAATGAAAGAACGTATGCTTGATATCAATCCGGATGTCGATGTGCGGATTCATAATTGTTTCTTTCTGCCGGAAAATTCCGATGATTTTCCATTTGAAGAATACGATTACATCGTGGATGCGGTGGACACTGTGACGGCAAAGATTGAACTCATCATGAAAGCAAAAGAAAAAAATGTACCGATCATGAGCAGCATGGGAGCCGGAAATAAATTGGACGCCAGCCGTTTTCAGGTGGCAGATATTTACAAGACGAAAGTCTGTCCGCTGGCGAAGGTGATGCGCCGTGAATTAAAAAAACGCCGGGTGAAAAAATTAAAAGTGGTTTATTCGGACGAACTTCCAACGAGACCGATTGAAGATATGAGCATCAGCTGCCGGACGCACTGCATCTGTCCGCCGGGGGCAAAACATAAATGCACCGAGCGGCGTGATATCCCGGGAAGTGTCGCCTTTGTGCCATCGGTAGCGGGTCTTATCATCGCCGGAGAAGTTGTGAAAGACTTATGTACAATTTAGCATTGTGAAATCGAAGAAAATTGTGTATAATAGGAAACAGATAGAATGTTTTCGTGGTACCAGCAGGAGAATGTGAGGAACGGAGGAAGGATATGATCGACAATAAAAAGGTTCTTGCGATTATCCCTGCCCGCGGGGGAAGCAAGGGGATTCCGAGAAAAAATGTAAAGGCGATATCAGGAAAGCCGATGATCCAATATACGATTGAAGCGGCGAAAGAATGCGAATATATTGATAAAGTGATTGTTTCTACCGAAGACGAAGAAATCGCAGATATTTCTATGCGTGCAGGAGCAATCGTTCCTTTCTCGCGCCCGGAAGAACTGGCTACAGACGAGGCCAAGATAATCGATGTCGTTATGCATGCAGTTGAATTTTATGAGCGCAAAGCGGAACATTTTGACATTATTGTCCTTCTTCAGCCGACAAGCCCGCTGCGAAATGAGGAAGACGTGACAAAGGCTTTGGAATATTTTATCCGAAAAGAGCAGAAATCGCTGGTAAGCGTCTCGGAAGTATCGGAGTCACCGATTTTTATGCGTTCCTTTAACAAAAAAAACGAACTGGAAAAAATTGTATCCGAAGACGGCGGCGTGCACGGTCAGGATATGAAGAAATATTATCGCATTAATGGGGCGATTTATATAAACAAAGCTTCGGAATTAAATCCGCAGACCAGTTTCAATGACAATCAAATGGGGTATGTGCTTACGAAAGAGCATGGGATTGATGTCGATGAGCCACAGGATCTGGTTGTGGCAGAATACTATCTGTCACAGGCATGCGACGGAGAATTTTTGTCTTTTATTGTTTACTAATTCTTAGGGAGTGCCGATATATAATGTAAGAATTATCGCAGTGAAAGGGGCGAAAAAGGATGCAGAACGGAAAATCAAAAAAGAAATATTATGGGATCGTGGGGGCAGTGACGTTCGCTGCTCTTTTTTCCATTTTTATAAATGAAGCACCGAGCGAAGCTAAAAAGAAAATTCAGCCGAAAAAGATTACGGCAGAGGCTTCGGTTCAAATGACAAAAGGGGAGAAAGAGACACTTTCTTATCAGGTAAAACCGAAGAAAGCGACAAATAAAAAAGTGACATTTTCATCTTCCAATAAGAAAATCGTTACTATCAGTAAAAAGGGTGCTCTTCAGGCAAAAAGTGAAGGAACCGCGACGATTACGATTCGTTCGAAGGCAAAAAAACAGATTAAAAAGAAAGTAAAAATAAGTGTGGCGGCACCAAAGAAGATTCAAAGGACACTTCCGGTCACAGTACCGAAAACAATGCAGCCGCAAACGGCGGTGCAGACGGCATTGGACGAACTGGAAATGAGTGCCTTGTCTGCCAATACTTCAATCACAAAGATTACATTGGACCGCACCTATATCGAGCTGGCTGCCGGCGAGAGTGACCGGTTGACAGCGACAGTATTTCCGGTAACTTCCACAGAAAAATTGACATGGAACTGTGACATTCGTGGTGGTATCAATGTATATCAGGATGGACGTATATTTATCACCGAAGATACGCCGGTTGGTACGACGGCGACGATTACGGTCTTTTCCGGAAAAGTATCTGCGACCTGTAAGATCGTTGTCGTTCAGGGACCGTGTGAACATGTCTGGGGAAACTGGGCGATTGTAGAAAATCCGGAATGTACGAAAGAGGGACTGCGCCGTTCTATCTGTACAAAATGTTCGAAAGTGCGGGAAGAGCCTGTGGCAGCGACCGGACACAGCTGGCTTAGCAGAACGGTAACGGATGCGACTTGTGATGCGGTTGGTGAACGTGAAGATACCTGCCAGAATTGCGGTGAGAAGAAAAGAGAAGTAATCCCGGCGAAAGGGCATGAGTGGGCACCGAATGGTACGATCAAGACCGAGCCGACTTGTACCAAAGCCGGTGAAATGGAATATGTTTGTAACATCTGCAAAAAGACAAAGACAGAGCCGATCCCGGCAAACGGCCATTCATGGGATCTCGGCGAGATTACAAAAAGTCCGACCTGTACGGCGGCAGGTGTGAGAACCTATCATTGTACGGTGGATGGATGTGCCGGTACGAAGCGAGAGACGCTGGATGCGCTGGGACACACTTGGACGTATGGTGACATCACTGTAGAGCCGGGGTGTACGACGACAGGAACCAGAGTTTCTTCCTGTCTTACCTGCGGAGCGACCAGTTCAGTTAGATTGGATGCACTCGGACACACTTGGGATGCCGGTGTGGTGTCCAAAGAACCGACTTGTACGATCAGTGGTGTACGTGTTTATACTTGTCAGGTTTGCGGAGGCACGAAAAAAGAAAATATCGCACCGCTTGGACATGATCTGGGCGGCTACGTGACAGATAAAGAAGCAACTTGTGAAGAATCCGGCAAACAGTCCAAACATTGTAAGCGAACGGGCTGTACGTATCGGACGGATATTCGTACGATCAAAGCATTGGGGCATGACTGGGATGCCGGCGTGGTGACAAAGAATCCGGATTGTTACAATAACGGTGTTTTAATAAGCAACTGTAAGAGAACCGGATGCACAAAGACACAGACCAAACTAACACCGAAGTTAGACCACCAATTTGTAAATGTAGTTCTGCGCGAGCCGACATGTACGACAAATGGAAAACGATGTGATGAGTGCCGGTTATGTGGGGCAACCAAAAATGAAGTGATGATTCCGGCAACCGGTCACAATTGGAAAAAAGTGGATGCGGATACGGTGGATCCGACGTGTACCAAGGACGGTTCGGCACATTATAAGTGCATCAATACGTATACAAAAGATGGAAAAACATTGACATGTGGTGCCGACAAGATTGAAATTCTGGATGCGACCGGCCACAATTACAGCAGTACATATACCATAGACAAAAAGCCGGGCTGTGTGACAAAAGGAGTACAGACAAAGCATTGTACAAATACTTATAAAAATGCCGCAGGAACTGTAGTAGCATGTACAAGTACAACCGATGCCAAGAGCATTGCCCCGACAGGTCATATCTTTGGCGGCTGGAAGCAGATTCTTGCACCAAGCCATGGGATTTCCGGACTGGAACAGAGAACGTGCTCGGTCTGCAAAACGGTGCAGGAAAGAACTGTAAATAGCGGACACAGTTATACGGCAGACGGAAAATGTAATTCCTGCAGCAAGAGTTTCACGTTTGTGAAGACGACAGCAAAAGATTGGGATTACGTGACAGACGATACGGCGAAAACCATTCTTTTGAAAAAATACACCGGTACCAATACGGCGATAAAAATTCCGGCGAAAATGGATGCCACGGTCAGCGGAGTTACCTCTTCTTATCAGGTGGTGTTTGCCGGTCATTATGAGGACCGCACCAAAGCCGGAGTATTTGCTTCCAATAAGAAAGTACAGATTCAGGCGGTTACTTTCGAAAACGGAGTGCAGATCGACAACATGGATTATATGTTCTCAGGTTGTGAATCTTTGGAAGTGATATCCAATATTCCTTCGACGGTAACGAGCATGCTTGGAACATTTAAGAATTGCACCAGTCTTTGCACCGTTTCCGCACTCCCGGCAAACGTGGAAAATCTTTCCAATACCTTTGAGGGGTGTAAAAGCATGGAGACGGCACCGGCAATCCCGGATGATGTAACAAGTTTGTATGCGACCTTTAAGAAATGCAGCAGTCTTTCTGCAACACCGACACTTCCGTCTAAACTTACCAATATGGATTGGACATTCAGTGGTTGTGCAAGCATTACGGCGGCACCGGCACTTCCGGATACGGTCACATCAATGACCAATACGTTTGAGGGATGTAAAAATCTTCTTGATATTCCGGCAAATATTCCGGAGGGCGTCAAGAAACTTACAATGACATTTTATGACTGCGATGCATTGGAAATGATCCCGGTTCTTCCGAACACGATTGAAGAGATGGAATATACATTTAAAAACTGCGATAATCTGAGTTATGCGGCGGGACTTCCGAAGAATCTCATACGAAGTGTAGGAGTGTTTGACGGTTGTGACAAATACGAAGCATAAGACAGGTAAAAAGATAGAAAAAAGGGAAGTGATACCGATGAGAATTATTCTCAGGTACTGCTTCCCTTTTTCTGGTTACAACCACATTGTAATTCTAAACTTTTACACACAAGAGCATATTTTGTGATTCAAAATCACAAGAAACTCTTTCATCTATAAAAATTAGTCATTAAATTCGATTATAACTTTGTTACGTTTGCTGCCTGTGGACCTTTTTCTCCGTTGACAACTTCAAATTCGACTTCGTCGCCTTCGTCTAATACTTTGAAACCGTCCATCTGTAAAGCAGAAAAGTGAACAAATACGTCGTTTCCTTCTTCATCAGAGATGAAACCAAATCCTTTTTTAGCATTAAACCATTTAACTGTACCTTTCATGTTTTTTGCCTCCTAAAACTATAAATAATTGATACTCCCTTACAATACCACATCTGGATATAAAAGTCAAAGAAAAGTTGTAGCAATTTTGCTGCGTTTTATTATCATAAATATGCCCCTTATTTTCCCACTTCGGGACCGCTTGCGCTTAGAGACCGCTCGCAACGGTGCATGAGGACAAAAAACGTCCTCTAAGCACCGGCGGCGTCCTAAATCCCTCGTTGGGAAAACAAGGGACACATTATGATTAAGACAAGACCACAGCAAAAAAAAGGGGCTAGGGGAAAGGCTAGTCACACGGTCGTATGGTCTCAAAGAGGAAATTGTTGTTTGAGGTCAAAAGAATTGTCACGGTCGTATGGTCTCAAAGAGGAAACTGTCGTTTGAGGTCAAAAGAATTGTTATGGTCGTATGGTCTCAAAGAGGAAACTGCCATATTAGGTCAAAAGAATTGTCACGGTCGTATGGTCTCAAAGAGAAAATCGTTGTTTGAGGTCAAAAGAATTGTTATGGTCGTATGGTCTCAAAGAGGAAATCGTCATTTAAGGTCAAAAGAATTGACACGGTCGTATGGTCTCAAAGAGAAAATCGTTGTTTGAGGTCAAAAGAATTGACACGGTCGTATGGTCTCAAAGAGGAAATCGCCATTTTAGGTCAAAGGGAACGTCACAATCATATGGTCTCAAAGAGAAAATCGTCATTTGAGGTCAAAAGAATTGACACGGTTGTATGGTCAAAAAGCAATCTACAAACATGGTACATTTTCTATTTGAAATCTCACCCAAAATGTAGTACAATATAAACAACTATGTATTTGCCATTTGTCAGGCAGGCATAAGAGGAACAAGAAAAGAAGATATGTCACATCCGGTGACAGGAAATGAGGTTAAAAATGAGCGACAAGTTACGTGTAGGTATCCTTGGTGGTACAGGAATGGTAGGACAGAGATTTATCTCCCTTTTGGAGAATCATCCATGGTTTGAGGTTGTTGTAATTGCAGCAAGCCCACGAAGTGCAGGGAAGACATACGAAGAAGCTGTTGGTGGACGTTGGAAAATGCAGACTCCGATGCCGGAAGCAGTGAAAAAAATTGTCGTTAAAAATGTAAATGAAGTAGAGAATGTCAGCAAAGATGTTGACTTTGTATTTAGTGCTGTAGATATGACAAAAGAAGAAATCAAAAAGATCGAGGAAGAGTATGCAAAGACAGAAACTCCGGTTGTATCCAATAACAGCGCACACCGCTGGACACCAGATGTACCAATGATCGTACCGGAGATCAATCCGGAACATCTTGAAGTCATTGAAAGCCAGAAGAAACGTCTTGGTACAAAAAGAGGTTTTGTATGTGTAAAACCAAACTGCTCGATCCAGAGTTATGCGCCGGCACTTACTGCTTGGAGAAAATTTGAGCCTACAGTTGTAGTAGCAACAACATATCAGGCGATTTCCGGAGCAGGAAAGACATTTAAAGATTGGCCGGAGATGGAACACAATATCATCCCTTACATCGGCGGAGAAGAAGAGAAGAGTGAGCAGGAGCCACTTCGTCTCTGGGGTAAAGTGGTAGATGGAAAGATCGAAAAAGCACAGACACCATTGATCACAAGCCAGTGTATCCGTGTACCTGTATTGGACGGACATACTGCAGCCGCTTTTGTTAATTTTAAACAGAAACCGACGAAAGAAGAATTGATTCAAACATTGGTAGAGTTCAAGGGAGCACCTCAGGAATTGAATCTTCCAAGTGCACCAAAACAGTTTATCCAGTATTTGGAAGAAGATGACCGCCCACAGGTTGCTTTGGATGTAAATTATGAAAATGGATTTGGAGTAAGCATCGGACGTCTTAGAGAAGATTCTTACTTTGATTGGAAATTTGTAGGCTTGTCCCACAATACAGTACGTGGTGCTGCAGGTGGAGCCGTTCTTATGGCAGAACTTTTGAAAGCAAAGGGGTATATTACTGCCAAATAATCAGATACCCATACGAAAAGGAGGTTTATCATGGATAAGTATCGTATTCTTGTAAAAGGAATCGTTCAGTGCCAGGATCACTACCTTGTAGTAGAAAAATGGTACGACGATCGTATATTTGATCCCTATCAGTGGGAATTTATCGATGGAACCATTGAATTTTCAGAGACACCGGAAAAGGCTGTACAGCGCGTGGTGGAAGAAAAGACAGGATTGTCGGTTCTGGTAGATAAACCTCTTTATACATGGGGATTTACCGTTGGAGAAGTCTGCAGTGTCGGAATTGCCTTTGAATGTACTTCCCAGTCAGAGGAAGTGATCCTGGCAGAAGATCTGAATGATTTTAAGTGGGTGACAAAAGAAGAACTTTCGGAAGTCATCACCAATCAGGCAGTGTTAAAAGACATTGAAAAAGCGGGGCTGACAAATCAGTTTACGCTCGATGATTTTGGAAAGGTGGACTTGTTTATTGAACCTATGGATTAAAAACGGACATATTGTGGATCCGGCGACCGGAAGAGATGAAGTCGGAGACGTGTATGTCGTAGATGGAAAAATAGCAGATACGATGACCGGTGAGTATGAGACAATAGATGCTTCCGGAAAATATGTGATGCCGGGATTTGTGGATCTTCATGTGCATTTGCGTGAACCGGGATTTGAGTACAAAGAGACGATCAAAACGGGAACAATGGCAGCGGCAAAAGGCGGATTTACCGGAGTATGTCCGATGCCAAATACCAAGCCGGCGACGGACTCTCCGGAGCGGATCCGGAAAGTTTTGGAAATCGCTGAGAAAGACAGTCCGATTCATGTGTATCCGGTAGGAGCTGTGACGGTCGGACAAGCCGGAGAAACGGTAACCGATATCGAAGGCATGGTAAAAGCCGGAGCAAAAGCAATCAGTGAAGACGGTAAGAGTGTGATGAATGCAGCCGTTTATGAAAAAGCAATGAAAGAGGCAGCACGCCTTGGCATCCCTGTGATGGCGCATTGTGAAGATAAAAACCTGGTAGGAAAAGGGGCAATGAATGCCGGAAAAGCGGCAGAGCGTCTTGGAATCCCGGGAATTACCAATGCGGTGGAAGATGTGATCGTAGCAAGAGATATTTTGCTTGCGAAGGAGACAGGGGCAAAATTGCATTTGTGCCACTGCTCGACGGCAGACAGTGTTACCATGATTCAGAAGGCAAAGGAAGACGGTGTATGTGTCAGTGGAGAAGTGTGTCCGCATCATTTTTCCATGACAGAGGATGATATTCTCGAAGATGATGCAAACTATAAGATGAATCCGCCTCTTCGTACGGCGGCAGATGTGGAGCGCTTGAAAGAGGGATTGAAAGAAGGCATTTTGGAGGCCATTTCGACAGATCACGCGCCACATGGAGAAGAAGAGAAAAAGAAATCAATCGCTGAGGCACCATTTGGTATCGTAGGTTCTGAGACGGCATTTGCACTTGCAGTCACGGAACTGGTAAAAAAAGGATATCTTACGATGTCAGGCCTGGTGGAGCGCATGAGTGTGAACCCATGTCGTATCCTTGGCGTGGAGGGCGGTTCTTTGGCAGTCGGAAAACCTGCGGACATTACGATTGCAGAGATTGACAAGGAATATGCCATTGATAAAAATACATTTGTTTCCAAAGGAAAAAATACGCCGTTTGATGGAAAAAAAGTGTATGGAAAGATTGAATATACCATCGTAGATGGGGCAGTTGCCTATCCGTTTGCGTAGAACGAAGGAGGAGAAAAAACATGATTAACCAACTGGTTAAGAAAATCAAGGAAATGGAAGCTCCGATCGTAGTTGGACTGGATCCAATGTGGAATTATATTCCGCAGCACATTCAGAAAAAAGCGGTCGATGAAATGGGCGAGACATTGGAAGCGGCAGCAGAAGCAGTTTGGCAGTACAATAAAGGAATTGTCGATGCCATCTGCGATATCGTTCCGGCAGTAAAACCGCAGATTGCCATGTATGAGCAGTTTGGAATCCCGGGACTTGCGGCTTTTAAGAAAACGGTAGATTATTGTAAGCAAAAAGGATTGATCGTGATCGGAGATGTAAAGCGCGGTGATATCGGCTCTACTTCAGCAGCTTATGCGACCGGTCATATCGGAAAAGTGCAGATCGGAAATACAAAGATCGCACCATTTGATGAGGATTTTATTACCGTAAATCCATATCTTGGAACCGATGGAATCAAACCATTTGTGGATGTTTGTAAAGAAGAGAAAAAAGGATTGTTCATACTGGTAAAAACTTCCAATCCTTCAAGCGGAGAGTTTCAGGATCAGAAAATTGATGGTAAGCCATTGTATGAAATGGTCGGCGAACATGTAGCAAAATGGGGCGCTGACTGCATGGGTGACAGTTACAGTTATATCGGTGCTGTCGTAGGAGCAACGTATCCGGAGATGGGAAAAGTGCTTCGTAAAGTAATGCCAAAATCCTTTATTCTTGTACCTGGTTACGGGGCACAGGGCGGAACCGCCAAAGACCTGGCACCATATTTTAACGAAGACGGACTTGGCGCGATCGTCAATTCCTCTCGTGGAATCATTGCGGCTTATAAGCAGCCGGCGTATGCATCTTTCGGGGAAGAAGGTTATGCAGATGCATCGAGAGCAGCAGCCATTGCAATGAAAAAGGACTTAGCAACCATTTTTTAACAAGAAGGAGAACGACTATGAAAAAAATGAGTAAACTTTTGGCACTTGTAATGTGCCTGACATTGGCAGTCTGCAGTCTTGCAGGATGTGCAAAGAGCGAAAAAGAAGTAATCAAAAATTCTGTTTCCAAGATCAACAATGCAAAGAATTTTCAGATGGAATCCACGATGGGTGGAAAAATGACAATTTCTGTGGCAGGTACGACACAGGATGTTGACATGGATATGAAAATGAATGCCACCTACTTTTTGGACCCAATGAAAGTAAAGACATCAGCGACGGTTACTTCTGCCGGAGTGTCCACTACGACAGATTCTTACATGCAGAAAGATGGCGATGATCTTGTGATGTATACGAAAACCGCAGATGGTGACTGGAGTAAGGTTAAAATGGAAAATGCGGCAAGCCTTATGCAGTCTTCCGGGGATATGTCCAAGCAGTTGTCCGAGGACAATACAAAATATACGAAAAAAGACGATCAGACAGAAAATGATAAAACCTACAATGTATATGAGTACACGGTAAGTGCCAAAGATAATCAGGATATGATGGAAGAGCTGATGTCCTCATTGACGGGAAGCATCAGTTCTGTAATGGACGAAAAAGAAATCAAAGAATTGCTTGATACGATCATTTCGAACATGGGCGATATCAAGATGACAATCTGGTTTGACAGCGAAGAGGAAAATATTTACAAGATCACCTATTCAATCACAGATATGATGAATAAGGTTTTAGAAGGCCTTATGTCCAAAATCAAAGAGTCGGCGGCTTCTTCCGACAGTGATGATTCCGTAGATCTTTCCAGCGCATTGGCAGATGCAAAGATCACAGTAAAAGATATGAACATGACATGTGTTTATAAAAATGTAGATACTGCAGCTGATTTTGAAATTCCGGAAGAGGCTTTGAAGGCACAGGAATTGACTTCAGATTTGCTGGATGACGAAGAATAAGAAAATATAAGAAGAGAGGTTTGACTTATGAGTAAAGTGAAATGTCTCTGCAATGTCCGGGAGTCAGTTATGCTGGCTCCCGGGGTGTTTAGTCTGTGGATAGATGCCCCTGAGATTGCAGAATCTGCTGTGCCGGGACAATTTGTATCAATCTATACAAAGAGTGAAGCGCGACTGCTTCCACGTCCCATCAGTATATGTGAAATCAACCGCGGGGAAAAGACGATGCGTTTTGTATACCGCGTGGTTGGCGAAGGAACGGAAGAATTTTCGAAACTTTCTTCCGGTGATAAGATTGAGGTGCTTGGCCCTTTGGGAAATGGATTCCCGATTCCGGAAAAGAAAGCAATCCTGATCGGCGGAGGAATCGGTATCCCACCAATGCTCGCACTTGCCCAAGCATGCAAAGAGCGTCCGACGGTCGTGCTTGGATACCGCGATGCCACGTTGTTTTTGAAAGAAGAGTTTGATAAAGTGGCGGATGTCGTTATCGCGACAGACGACGGAAGCGTGGGAACTCACGGAACGGTTATCGATGCCATGAAAGAAAAAAATCTTACGGCAGATGTTATTTGTGCCTGTGGTCCGATGCCAATGCTCCGCGGAGTAAAGGCATACGGTCTGGAAAACGAAATCGAAACGTATGTATCCATGGAAGAGCGAATGGCTTGTGGAATCGGTGCCTGTCTTGGCTGTGTATGCCAGTCAACAGAGGTAGATTCCCATTCTAATGTGCACAATAAGCGTGTATGTAAGGATGGACCGGTTTTCCTTTCTACGGAAGTAGAATTATAGAATTACGCGCATAGCAGAAATGGAGGACGAAAAATGAGTCTGGAAGTAAATTTTGCCGGAATCACATTCAAAAATCCTGTGACGACAGCTTCAGGGACGTTTGGCTCCGGTATGGAATATAGCGAATTTGTGGATCTCGAAAAACTGGGCGCGGTGACGACAAAAGGGGTTGCCAATGTGCCGTGGGCAGGAAATCCGACACCTCGTATCGCTGAGACAAAAAGCGGAATGCTCAATGCGATTGGATTGCAAAATCCGGGAATTGAAACATTTATCCAACGAGATCTCGCTTTTCTACACGAGAAGAATGCAAGGGTTATTGTGAATGTGTGCGGCCATTCGGAAGAAGAATATCTGGCAGTTGTGGAACGGCTTGCCTCAGAGGATGTCGACATGCTGGAGATCAATATTTCCTGTCCAAATGTAAAGGCAGGCGGTATTACCTTTGGCCAGGATCCGAAATGTGCTGAGGATATCACGAAAAAGGTAAAAGCAATTGCAAAGCAGCCGGTTATCATGAAACTCAGCCCGAATGTAACGAGTATCGCGGAGATGGCGAAGGCGGTGGAAGCCGGCGGAGCCGATGGCGTTTCCTTGATCAATACGCTCACCGGCATGAAGATCGATGTCGCAAGAAAGACATTTGCCCTTGCCAACAAAACGGGAGGGATGTCCGGCCCATGCGTGAAACCGGTTGCGGTGCGTATGGTATATGAAGTGTCAAATGCGGTCAATATCCCAATCCTCGGAATGGGCGGAATCCAAAATACGGAAGATGCTCTCGAGTTTTTGATGGCAGGTGCTACGATGGTTGCGGTCGGAACCGCGAATTTCTTCAATCCGTATGCGACGTCAGAGATCATTGACGGATTGGAAGATTATGTAAAGAAAGAAAACCTTTCCGGAATACAGGATATTATCGGAATTGTGAATCGGTGATTTATTCATTGGAGAAAAGAGGAGAAGGCTATGATAAAAGTTTTTTTAGTGGAAGACGAAGTTATTATACGAGAAGTTGTTCCGGATTTGTAGAGCAGGCGAAAGGTCTTGAAATGGATGCTATTTCTGCTTCTGTTATTGGAGGAACTCTTTTAAGTGGTGGCGTTGGAACGCCATTCGGAACCATCTTTGGTGTATTGATCAAAGGAACTATTTCCAGTTTGATCACAACCCAGGGTACATTATCCAGCTGGTGGGTACGAATCGTTCTTTCCGCATTGCTATGCTTCTTCATTGTACTGCAGGCTGTGTTTGCACATTTTAAAAAGAAATAATTTCTAGAAAGAAATTGTTTTTTACCGCATTGTGTGATAGTATTAGGGTATAATAAAAGGCAAAAAGCCTTGCAAGCAGGAGGTTCAAAAGAAGATGGAACAGTATAAACAGGAATTTATCGAATTTATGGTGGAAAGTGATGTATTGAAATTTGGCGATTTCACATTGAAAAGCGGAAGAAAATCCCCGTTCTTTATGAATGCCGGAGCATATGTCACGGGATCCCAGTTAAAGCGCCTTGGTGAATATTATGCCAAAGCAATCCATGACAATTACGGAGATGACTTCGATGTATTGTTTGGACCGGCCTACAAGGGAATTCCACTCAGCGTAGCAACGACGATCGCATTTTCAGAATTGTACGGAAAAGAGATCCGCTACTGCTCCAACCGTAAAGAGGTAAAAGACCACGGCGATACCGGAATCTTACTTGGCAGCAAGATCAAAGATGGCGACAAAGTAGTCATTATCGAAGATGTTACCACATCCGGAAAATCCATCGAAGAGACATTTCCTATCGTGAAAGCACAGGGCGATGTCGAAATCATTGGGCTTATGGTTTCTTTGAACCGAATGGAAAAAGGCAAGGGTGACAAATGTGCATTGGATGAGATCAAAGAACTTTACGGAATGCAGGCAAATGCCATTGTAACCATGGACGAAGTCATTGAACATCTGTATAATAAGCCGTGCCAGGGTAAAGTTGTGATCGACGATGCCATGAAGGAAAAAATTGATGCGTATTATGCTCAGTACGGAGCCGTGAAATAAGAGGCATAAAGCAAATAGATGCGAGAAATGGGACAGTTGGGAGAAAAGAACTTTAGAAAGCAAAAAAATCACTTGCATTTGGTAGTGTATCATGCTATACTGTCAAAAAGCAAGTGATTTTTAGTCTAGTATAAAATAAATGAAAAGTCGAATAAGTTGGTATATCATTTTTGCTTTAAATCTTCGATTTTTCTAAAATACCCCTAAATCAACTCTTTTACATCCTCATAAATCTCCTGGATCCGAGCATTGTCAATCTCAGTTCCCAAGAAAATTTCAACAGCATATTTTGCCTGAGCGACAAGCATTTCCAGGCCGTTCACGCCGATCATGCCAAGTTCCTTTGCCTGAGCGACAAATTTTGTTGTGAGCGGATTGTAGACAACGTCCAGGACGGCCTCACATTTTGGAAATTTCGTGAGGTCAACCGGGGAAGCATCCACTTTCGGGAACATGCCGACAGGGCTTGTGTTGATGATGACTTCTGCGTCTGTGTGATGCGCAAAACATTCATCATAGGAAATTGCCTCGCCGTCATCGATTACGTCTACGACGATCATCGTTTTGGCGTTGTGCTTGCGGACAACGGCTTTGATAGCCTGAGCAGCGCCGCCATTTCCAAGGACAATTACTTTTTTATCCGTTAATGTGATGCCGTGGCGGAGTACCATGTACTCAAAACCGGAAAAATCAGTGTTGTAACCGCGGAGTTTTCCGTCGTTGTTTACGATTGTGTTGACAGCACCGATGGCTTTGGCATTGTCGTCCATTGAATCCAGATAAGGGATGACATCCTTTTTATAAGGAATCGTGACATTGATTGCGCGGAAAGGTTTTTCTTCCATAAATACCTTAAACTCCTCGCGCGTCAAAGGGTGAATATCGTAAGTGTAGTCAGCAAGACTTTCGTGAATGGGTTTTGACAAACTGTGTCCAAGTTTTTCTCCTATCAATCCGTAATCCATAATATATCTTATCCTCGTCTTTCTATAGTATTGAATAGTTGTCATTTCTCTCTATAAAACAGTACCATATTTTTTTTATTCTTTCAAGCATAATCCCAAAATAATCGCATATATTCAAGTAAAACATTTCGAAGGAGGAACGATTATGGCAGGACAAGATATCATTGAGGTCATACCACGGAAATACCGACCGCTTTTGGAACAGAGTCTGCGGGGCAGATGGCAGGCGCTGCAGGAAGTGCGGTTTCGCATCGGACAGGCAGTAGAATGGTATGACGGAAAAAAGCACCGGATCGATGCCACGCGGGTAACACGCATGGATATGAAAGAAATGATGGACTATATGAGTGGGTATTCCCTGTATGCTTTTGAGGATGAAATTGCTAAAGGGTATCTGACGATTCCGGGAGGACACCGCGTAGGGGTAGCCGGACAAGTTGTCGTCGAAGAAGGAAAAGTAAAATACATACAAAATATATCCTTTGCCAATATTCGTATTTCGCATGAAAAGATTGGGTGCGCTGACAAAATATTACCGTATTTGTGGCAGGAAAACAGAATTAAAAATACGCTGATAATAGCACCGCCAAGGTGCGGGAAAACTACGATACTGCGAGATCTTGCGAGAAAAATATCGGGAGAATATGCAAAGAAAAACGTCGTGGTTGTGGATGAAAGAAGCGAGATCGCCGGATGCTATCGGGGAGAGCCGCAGAAAGATGTGGGACCGCGGACGGATGTACTTGATCGATGCCCGAAGGCGGTGGGGATGATGATGGCAGTGCGGAGCTTATCGCCGGAGGTACTTGTCGTCGATGAAATTGGCGGAAAGCAGGATATATTGGCACTGCAGGAAGTGCTGAAATGCGGGTGCAGTGTGATCGCGACGGCGCATGGAGAAAAATGGGAAGAATGGAAACGCCGCCCGGACATGCAGGAACTGTTTGAAAAACGGTATTTTGAATGCTACATTTTATTGCAGCAGGGAGAAACGCCGGGGCAGATTGCCAGCGTGCGGGAAGCAGGGGGAGTGGAATGTTATGATATATAAGATCGTCGGAAGCTTGATATTGGTTGTGGGGACGGCAGCGCTGGGGGTGTATTACGCGGGGCAGTATATGGAACGGCTGCGCAATCTTATTGAGCTGAAAAAAGCGCTGATGCAGATGCAGGGAGAACTTCGGTATCTGCATTCGGCGATGCCGGATTTGATGGAAACAATTGGAAACAGAACGCAGGGAGTGCTGAGCCGCTTTTTTCTTTCACTGGCAAAGGAAATGGAGAAAAAAGAGCAGGGAGATTTTGCCAGTCTCTGGGACAGCCAGATAAAGAAAAAAATACCGGCGTCGGCTCTGGAACCGGAAGCGAGAAGCCTGCTTTTTGAGACGGGAAGGCAGCTTGCCGACAATGACAGACAGTCAAAAGAAGATGGAATTACGTTTGCGTTAAAACAGCTGGAGGACATGATACAAAAGCGGAATAAAGAAAAGCAGAACCGGCTGAAACTTTACTATGTGTGCGGTATTATGGTGGGAGCGATGCTTACAATATTGCTTGTATAAGGAAGGTTTTACAGTGGAGATAGGAATTATATTTAAGATCGCGCTTGTGGGAATTCTGGTTACGATATGCAACCAGATCCTAAGACAGTCGGGGAGAGAAGAGCAGGCATTTTTGACAAGCCTTGCCGGCCTCCTGATCGTACTATACTGGGTGATTCCCTACATTGTCGATCTGTTTGAAACGATAGAGAGGTTGTTTGACTTATGATTCAGATTGCTTTGTTTGCCATCGCCGGTATGATGCTGGCGGTCTTTGTGGGAAATATGCGCCGTGAGATCGGCATCTGGATTGCCCTTGTCACAGGGGTTATCGTATTTTTTTATGCGATACGGAAATTTGAATACATGGTGGACATGTTCCGCACGATGACGGAATATACCGGGATCAAAGAAGAATATATTGTGGTTGTCCTGAAAATGATCGGCATCGCGTACGTTTCCGAATTTACGGCGACACTCTGCAAGGATGCCGGGCAGCATGCGATTGCCTGCCAGGTTGATTTCTTTGGGAAAATGAGCATGGTAGTGGTAAGCCTTCCGGTACTTCAGACCCTTTTGGAAACGATAGGAGAGATGATGCCATGAGAATAAAGATCGTGTTTTGGGGTCTGATCTGTCTTTTATTAATTGGCGGACAAGTCAGTGTTTATGCGGAGACAGAGGACCGGACAAGTTCTATTTCCGATGAAATTAAAGAGAGTATTTCGCTGGACGAAATTGATGATAATTTGAAAAAGGAGAGCGAAAATAGAATCCCATTTTCGATTTCCGATTATGTCGAAAGAGTGTGTGAGGGAGACTGTGAATTGTCGATTGATACCATTGCAGATTACATAAAAGAAGGGGCTGTCAGCCAATGGGATGCAAATAAAACATTGGTATTCCGGCTGCTGATCTATGCGCTACTGTCTGGTGTGTTTTTAAACCTGACAGGGAGCATGTATGAAAAGCAATTGGGAGAAAATGGGTTTCATATGCTGTATTTTCTCGTTGTGACCATCCTGCTTTCGGCATTTTATGCGGTATTTTCTGTGGCGAAAGAAGTACTCTGGCAGGTGCTTTCCTTTATGAAAGCCCTGGTGCCCGCTTTTTCGCTTGCGCTGACATGGAGCAACGGGAGCGCGACCTCCTTTGCCTTTTATCAGGCGACGCTTGCGACGATCGGGGTAGCGGAAACATTGATGTATTATTTGTTTTTGCCATTCATTCAGATTTATTTTCTGCTGCGGGTATTAAATCCCCTGTCCGGTGGGAAATTTGATAAGCTGGCGGCGCTGCTGGAAAGTGTTGTGCGCGTGGGGACCAAGATCATATTGGGGATCATGCTCGGACATCAGGGGATTAAAGGGCTTTTGATGCCGGCACTCGATCAGGCAAAGCGGAGTGCGGTTTTTCGGGCGGCAGAGAGCATTCCCGGAGTGGGAAATGTTTTTGGCGGCATCACCGATACGATCGTGGGAAGCGGCGTCCTTATTAAAAGCGCCATCGGAGTCGGAGGAATCATTGCCATCGCGTTAATCTGCCTTCTTCCGCTTTTAAAGTTAGGGTTGTTTACTTTCTTTTACCGGGTGATCGCGGCATTTTCACAGCCGGTAGCAGACCGGCGGATGGTGGCGGTGTTTCAGGGGAGTGCAGACAGCGGGAAATTATTATTTCAATTGGTATTTATGACAGCGGTGCTCTTTTTGCTGACCCTTACGATCATCATTGCGGCGACAAATTAAAGGAGGCAGAAATGGAACAGATATTTGACATTGTAAAACAAATTACGGGAGTTATGATTGTCTTTTCCGTACTTTTGCATATTTTTTCCGGTTCCCCGTACCGTAGGTATTTCCAATTTGTGGAAGGACTCCTCATTTTACTGTTGGTCACGGCACCATTATTTCGACAATGGAAACAAGAAGATATCGTGGAGGACTGTTTCCGAAAATATCAGAAGCAGTGGGAAACGAGAGAGGTCGAAGAGGAGATGAAGCGTATCGGAGAGCGGCGGGAAAACCTCATAAATCAGGAAGGGCAGGCGGTGCAAAATGAAGGAAACGTGGAGTGATACGATCAAACAGATGGTAAAAAAAGCAGGAAAAGGAAAAATTTTACTGTTGATCGCAGTCGGAGTGCTGCTTTTGCTGGTGTCGATAAAGGACAGCGGAAGACAGGCGGCGACCACAGAGAAATCGCAAAATACAATGACGGAGCAAAGCACTTCGGACGATATGCAGAGATACCGGGAAAAGATGGAAAAGCAGGTGAAAGAAATTCTGGAGCAGGTGGAAGGTGTGGGGAAAGCGGATGTTATGCTGACGCTGCAGGCCTCAAAGGAAAAGGTGACACTCAAAGACAATAAGCAGGACGACACCAAGACGGAAGAAGAGACGGTTCTTTTGGATGGTGAATCCCGCGAATCTTCGCCGTATGTGGTGCAGGAGATCGAACCGCAGATTGAAGGAATCGTCGTGGTGTGCAGCGGTGGTGACAGTCCGGCGATGCAGCGTGAAATAATCAGTGCAATTTCGGCATTATTTCCGGTGGAAAGTCATAAAATTAAAGTAATGAAAAGTAAGGAGGCAAAATAAGTGAAAAAACTTTTGCGAAAAAATCAGATTATTATAACGGCTCTCGTTGTCATGGTTGCTCTTGCCGGCTATCTGAGCCTTACGGGGGAAGAAGAATTGGCACTGAATCTCACCGGGGACGGGACGACGGCGCAATCCGAGCAGGAGAGTACGGAAAATACGGAGGAAAATGTCGCAGCGGAAAATGTGGATGACAGCGAGGTAGCAGACATCAGTGACGAGGATACCGCAGGAGAAACCGCAGAACAAGTAGATTCGGAAAATGTAGCATCCAAAGAAAATGCGGGCGAAGCTGTGCTTGTCAATAATACGGTAAAGGGAGATTATTTTGAATCTGCCAAACTTTCCCGAGAGCAGACGAGAGCCAAAAACAAAGAAACACTCTTGGAACTCGTAAACAGCAAGACTGCATCCGATGCGCAGAAAGAAAAGGCGATGAATGAAATCGTTGCCATGACGGCAGTCAATGAAAAAGAGACAGCGACAGAAAATCTGCTGGCGGCCAAAGGGTTTGATGAGACCGTCGTAACGATCGTCAATGACAGCGTGGATGTTATCGTCAATGCCGAAGAACTTACGGAGCAGCAGATCGCACAGATCGAAGATGTGGTGAAAAGAAAGGCAGAATGCACTTCTGATAAAATTGTTATTTCTCCTGTTGGCAAAAAACAGTAAATGTGGTAAACTAGTACTATATAATGTTTTTTAAGGAAAGATAGATGAGGTGACAGATATGGCAAAAGAAGTATTTGGATCAAAAAACAGCATCGGGGAAGTGCAGATCGCAAGTGATGTGGTTTCTGCTATCGCAGGGATTTCCGCAGCAGAGGTAGACGGAGTACAGGCTATGGCTGGTGGAAGCATCAATGACATTGCCGGAAAACTGGGGATGAAAAACTATTCCAAAGGAGTCCGTGTGACGATTGCCGGCGATAAGGCAGCAGTTGAAATTTCCGTCACTTTGAAATATGGATACAGCATTCCGGAAGTATCAGAGAAAGTGCAGAAAAAAGTTTCGCAGGCGATTGAAAACATGACTGGCTTGGAAGTTGAGAAAGTTAATGTCCGTATCGCAGGAATTGCAGCGGAAGAACAGGCATAAAAAGCATAAGACACCTTGGGAGCATGCAGCGAAGCGGCTTGAAAAAAAGGCGCTTTGTTGCGCTCTTGTTATGTCATAAAGACAAATAGAAAGAAATGAGGACGCATATGACTAGAAGAGAAATCAGAGAACAGGTTTTTATCTTGTTATTCCAAAGAGAATTTTATGGAAGAGAACCGTTTGATGAACAAAAAGAGACCTATATGGAGACCAAAGAATGGACGGAAAAAGATCAGGCTTATATCGAAGAGCATATGGCTAAGATCATGGACAAGCTGCCTGAGATTGATGAACTGATCTCAGAACATTCCAATGGTTGGAAACTTGATCGAATCGGAAAAGAAGAACTGGCGATCCTGCGTCTGGCAATTTATGAAGCAAAATTTGATGAGGAGATTCCGGTCGGAGTCGCTGTCAATGAGGCTGTCGAGCTGGCAAAAACGTACGGCGAAGACGGCGGTGCTGCTTTTGTAAATGGAATCTTGGGGAAAATTGTAAATGAATAGAGGACAGGTTTACACCGTATCTGCCGTCAATCAGTACATCAAGATGATGTTTCAGCGAGAGGAGGCACTTGCGGTTGTATTTGTAAAAGGAGAAATATCGAACTGCAAGTATCATAGCAGCGGGCATATTTATTTTACCTTGAAAGACGCTTCTTCGGCAATTTCCTGTGTGATGTTTGCCGGTGACCGCAGACGGCTTTCGTTTCGGCTGGAAAATGGACAAGAGGTCTTGATCGGCGGCACGATCAGCGTGTATGAACGCGATGGCAGATACCAGCTGTATGCGAAAACCATTCAGCATGCAGGCGAGGGAATCCTGGCGGAAAAGTACGAGCAGCTAAAGAAAAAATTGGAACAAAAGGGATATTTTTCCGAAGAACACAAGAAACAAATTCCCAAATATGTAAAACGAGTTGGCGTAGTCACGGCAAAGACCGGGGCTGCCATTCAGGATATTATCAATATATCGACACGGCGTAATCCTTATGTGCAATTGATCCTATACCCGGCGAAGGTGCAGGGAGAGGGTGCGTGTGATACGATCGCGGCCGGAATCCGTATGCTGGATGCCATGGATCTTGATGTGATCATTGTCGGACGTGGAGGCGGTTCGATCGAAGATCTGTGGGCGTTCAACGAAGAAGTGACGGCAGAGGCAATCTATCAATGCCATACCCCAGTCATATCGGCGGTTGGACATGAGACCGATACGACGATTGCGGATTATGTGGCAGATTTGCGTGCCCCGACACCGTCTGCGGCGGCAGAACTTGCTGTTTATGATGTAGAACGTCTGCTGGATCAGATTGACGATTACCGCAGTTATCTGATCCGTGGGATGAGGGACCGCATCGGTATGGCAAGAGACCGCATGAAACTTTTGGAGCGGCAGACAAAATTGTATCATCCGTCCAATCAGATTGCGCAAAACCGGCAGTACATCGCCGATCTGAGTGACCGGCTTACGATGCAGATGACTCGGATGCTTCAGCAGAAGCGGCAGGAACTGCAGATCCTTTCCGGAAGATTGGATGGGCTGTCACCATTGAAACGATTGGAAAGCGGATTTGCTTACGTAGAAAAAGAAGATGGCGCGATGCTTGACAGTGTCGACCGGATTGAAACGGACGATGTGATCCGTATTTTTGTGGCAGATGGCAGACTGGAAGCCAAAGTGGTTGCAAAAGAGAAAAATCCGGCTTTGAAAGGGGAAGAATAAATGGAATTAGAAGAAATTATGGAAAAATTAGAAGAAACCGTGATGACGATGGAGCATGAAAAACTTTCTCTGGAAGAGGCGTATGCGACGTTTTCCCGAGGAATGAAGCTTGTTGTGGAAGGAAATAAAGCCATCGATCAGGTCGAAAAGAAAGTTCAGATCCTGATGGAACAGGAAGCGGAGGAAGAAGCATGAATATCGAGCAGACCTTAAAGGAAAGAGCCCAAGAAGCCGAAGCTACAGTGGTTTCGTATCTTCCGGAAGTGACCGGATATCCGAAAACGGTTTTGGAGGCGATGGAATACAGTGTCGAAGCCGGAGGAAAAAGAATCCGACCGGTTTTAATGCGGGAAGTTTATCATATGTGTGGAGGTGCCGAGGATTCGCTGATCGCACCTTTTATGGCAGCGATTGAAATGATTCATACGTACTCTCTTGTGCATGACGATCTGCCGGCGATGGATAATGATGAATACCGACGCGGTAAATGGACGACGCATAAGAAATACGGCGAAGCGATGGGAATTCTCGCAGGAGATGCTCTTTTGAATTATGCTTATGAGACGGCAATTCAGGCATTTGAGGCAGCTTCGGCGGAAAATCCGGCACAGACAGCAGAGGCATTGCGTGTCCTTGCCCGAAAAGCCGGAATCTATGGCATGGTCGGAGGCCAGGTCGTGGATGTGGAAAAAGATGGTAATTTTGTCGATGAAGACATGTTATTATATGTTTATGTAAATAAAACATCTGCGCTTTTAGAAAGCTGCTTTATGATCGGAGGAATCCTCGCAGGCTGTACGGCAGATGAGGTGCAGATATTGGAAAAAAGTGCGCGGAAACTTGGTGTGGCATTTCAGATTCAGGATGATATTCTGGATGTGATCGGCGATGAGCAGACGCTTGGAAAACCAGTGGGTTCGGACGAGCGAAATGAAAAGACAACGTATGTGTCGATCCACGGACTGGAAAATGCGAAAGCAAAGGTAAAGCAATATACCGAACAGTCGATTGAACTTCTTCAGGCATTTGACGGAGATAAAGAATTTCTCACCGGACTTATGACCTGGATGATCGACCGCGACAAATAAGAGAGAAAAGAGTGAGAGAATGAGCCGTTTACTGGATGAAATAAAAAAAGAAAATGATATAAAGAACATTCCGCCACAGGAATACCGGAGACTGGCAAAAGAGATCCGTTTTCAACTGGTGAAAAATGTAAGCCGTACCGGAGGCCACCTTGCTTCGAATCTTGGGGCCGTGGAGCTTACAATGGCACTGCATCTCTTTCTTGATTTTCCAAAAGATAAGCTGGTTTGGGATGTAGGACATCAGGCATATGTTCATAAAATGCTGACCGGAAGATTGAAAGATTTCCGGAGCCTCCGCCGGCTCGATGGTTTGAGCGGATTTCCGAAAGTAAGTGAAAATCCGGCAGATACGTTTAATACCGGACATAGTTCCACGTCGTTGTCTGTTGCGCTGGGACTTGCCAAAGCCCGTGATCTGAGCGGCAGTGATGAAAAGGTCGTGGCAGTCATCGGAGATGGGGCGCTTTCGGGTGGTATGGCATTTGAAGCACTGAACAATGCAGAGCAGATGAAGTCGAATCTGATCATGATCTTAAATGATAACAAGATGTCGATCTCCAAAAATGTAGGCGGCATGGCAAGATATCTTGGAAAGGTGCGTACAAACCGCAAATACAATGATTTGAAAGTAAATATCGAAGAACGTCTTGACCGCATCCCGAATGTCGGAGTGTCAATGGCGGAAACGATTAAAAATGCGAAAAACTCGCTGAAGCACTTGTTTGTGCCGGGGATGTTTTTTGAAGAAATGGGAATCGTATATGTCGGTCCGATCGATGGGCACGATGTGGAAAGCATTCTGACGGCATTGGAGGCGGCTGCGCGGATGAAAAACCGCCCGGTTCTCATTCATGTAGTGACAAAAAAAGGAAAAGGATACCGCCCGGCAGAAGAAAATCCATCGATTTTTCATGGCGTCGGACCATTTGATCCGAGAAGCGGTGAAGTGCCGGAATCGGAGGAAGAAACCTATACGGATGTGTTTGGAAACTGGATGATCGAAAAAGGAAAACTCCATGAAGAGCTGGTATCTGTATGTGCAGCGATGCCGGATGGTACTGGCGTGAAGAAATTTGCCGAAGAATTTCCAAAACGATTTTTTGATGTGGGAATTGCCGAAGAGCATGCGGTGACGTTTGCAGCAGGACTTGTGGCTGGCGGATTACGCCCGGTCGTATCGATTTATTCGACCTTTTTGCAGCGTGCTTACGACCAGATCATTCACGATGTCTGCCTGAACAATCTGCCGGTTATTTTCGCGGTGGATCGAAGTGGGATCGTGGGAAGAGACGGCGATACCCATCAGGGAATATTTGACATTTCATATCTTACGAATATTCCGAATATGACTGTGCTCTCGCCGATGGATAAAGAGGAATTGACGGCGGCACTTGATTTTGCTTATGATTTCGATGGCCCGGTGGCAGTGCGTTATCCGCGTGGATCAGTGTATAAAAATACACTGAATCATAAAACGTTAGAATTAGGAAAAGCAGAAGTTTTGCTGGAAGCCGAAAACCCGCAGATTGTGATTTTTGCGGTAGGAGATATGGTAGAAAAGGCACTTCGGACAGCCGAACATTTTGCCGGAGATGTAACTGTCGTAAATATGCGGTTCGTAAAACCGTTTGACCGTGCGCTGGTAAAAGAGCTGGCTGTGAAACATGACATTGTCGTGACGATGGAGGACAGCGAAAAAATCGGCGGATTTGGGCAGCAGGCAGAGTCGTATCTTATGGAAGAAGGCTGCATTCCAAAGAAATTTATCAATTGTTCGGTGGATGACTGTTTTGTGGAACATGGTTCGCCGGAAGAATTATATGAACGCTATGAAATGGACGAGAATTGGGTTGTCGGACAGATCAATGAGGCATTGGAAAGGAAATAAAGGATGGAAAAAGAGCGTCTGGACGTGCTTTTGGTAAATCGAGGGATGGTGGAATCCCGGGAAAAGGCAAAAGCGATCATTATGACAGGCAATGTATTTGTCAATGAACAGAGAGAAGATAAAGCCGGACAAAAGTTTCCGGTGGATGTCTATATAGAAATCCGTGGGAAAAAGTTAAAATTTGTCAGCCGTGGAGGCTATAAACTGGAGAAAGCTCTGCAGGTATTTCCCATTGATCTGACAGATCTTACCTGCATGGATGTTGGTGCTTCTACCGGTGGATTTACGGATTGTATGCTGCAAAACGGAGCAAAATTTGTCTATTCGATCGATGTCGGTACGAATCAGCTTGCCTGGAAACTGCGGCAGGATGAGCGTGTGCGTTCGATGGAAAAAACGAATATCCGCTATGTGACGCCGGAAGATGTCGGCGAATTGGTGGATTTTGTTTCGATCGATGTGGCATTTATCTCGCTGACCAAGGTGCTGGAGCCAATCTGGCATCTGATGAAAAACGAGGCACAGATGGTATGTCTGATCAAACCGCAGTTTGAGGCCGGCAGAGAAAAAGTCGGAAAAAAAGGTGTCGTGCGCGATCTAGCCGTTCACAAAGAAGTGATGGAACAAGTCATTTCTTATGCAAAAAGTCTCGGCTTTTTGATCAAGGCTCTTGATTTTTCGCCGATACGTGGTCCGGAAGGAAATATTGAATATTTGTTATATATCCAAAAAATGGAAAATAGTGCCGCGACATTTTCGGAAGATGAGTGGAATGAGTGGCAGAAGACGATGGACGAAACGATTGAGGCGGCGCAGGAACATGCGGTAAAACATGCGGAGGATATATCGGGATGAGTATGTATTATCTTATCGTAAATGAAGAAAAGGATTCCGGATGCCAGGTGGCAAAAGGCATTCAGACATATATGCAGGAAGCGGGACACCGCGTTGTCATTCAGTCCCACGATGCCATTGATGTTCAGGAAAAAGCGGATATGGCGATTGTTCTCGGTGGAGATGGCACGGTGATCACGGCCGCAAAAAAGATTGCCGATAAAGAAATCCCGATCCTCGGAGTGAACCTTGGTACACTGGGGTTTTTGACAGAGATTGAGAAACCGAAGATTTATCCGGCACTGGATGCTGTCATGTCGGGAAAATACACGATTGAAAAGCGCATGGCATTGACGGCAGAAGTGCAGAAGACGGGGGAAACGTTTTTTGCGGTCAATGAAATTGTCGCCGGAAAACGGGATTTTGGAAGAATGGTGACGACGAGTGTCTGGGTCGATGGCGAATGGATGGATAGTTATGTCGCAGACGGCGTATTGATCGCGACACCGACGGGGTCAACGGCTTATAATTTATCTGCCGGAGGACCGATTTTGTCGCCGACGATGGAAGCGGTTGTCATCACACCAATCTGTCCACATTCTTTTAACAAACGAAGTCTTGTGGTTTCTTCGCAGGCTGAGATTTGTGTAAAAGTGGAAAAGACGCGTGAGAGTTATGTCGATGAAGCGTCGGTTCGGTGTGATGGAGAAGTGTGCGCAGCAGTCGAAACCGGAGATGTGATCCGGATTCAAAAGGCAGAACTTCCGTTTAATATGGTGTGTATCGGAGAAATCGGTTTTTACCAGAAGATGCGAAGCAAGCTGAACCGCACATGACGAGAGGAAGAGTGGCAGCATGAAAAAAAAACGACAGGAACAAATTATTGAAATTATACAAAATCATGAAGTGGAGACGCAGGAAGATCTTGCCGGATATCTGACAGAAGCCGGGTATGCCGTGACGCAGGCGACGGTTTCCCGCGATATCCGGGAATTGTCATTGGAAAAAGTTCCCGGTCAAAAGGTTCGGCAAAAATACGCGATGCGAAGCACAATCCCGATAACAGCGGAGATCAAGCATCCCGCAGCGCAGCCGGCAAACCGGTATGCGACACTTCTTCAAGATGGTATCGTTTCGATGGAGCAGGCAGGTAATCTGCTTGTCATAAAAACCGCAGTCGGTATGGCGATGGCGGTCGCGGCAGCACTTGATGCGATGGAAATTGAAGGTATCATCGGCTGTATCGCCGGTGACGACACGATCATGTGTGCCGTAAAAACAGAAAAAATGGTTCAAAACGTCATTGATAATCTGCAAAACTTGATTCTTCAGATAAAATGATGTATGATATAGAATACAAAGGTAACAAAGTTTAAGGAGGCTAACCATGTCAGGACATTCAAAATTTGCTAATATTAAGCATAAAAAAGAGAAAAATGATGCGAAGAAAGGAAAAATCTTTACCGTAATCGGCCGTGAGATCGCCGTAGCAGTCAAAGAAGGCGGCCCGGATCCAAATAACAACAGTAAACTTCGTGACGTTATCGCTAAAGCAAAAGCGAATAACATGCCAAATGATACGATTGATCGTGGTATCAAAAAGGCAGCAGGAAACGTCGATGCGGTAAATTATGTAAATATTACATACGAAGGATATGGCCCAAGCGGAACCGCAATCATCGTAGAAGCACTTACCGACAACAAAAACCGTACTGCTTCCAATGTACGTAACGCATTTACCAAAGGAAACGGAAATGTCGGAACGACAGGCTGTGTATCTTATATGTTTGATACGAAAGGCCAGATCATCGTCGACAAAGAAGAATATGAAACAGATGCCGATGAATTTATGATGCTTGCTCTGGATGCCGGTGCAGAAGATTTTAATGAGGAAGAAGACAGCTACGAGATCCTTACCGCTCCGGATGATTTCAGCCAGGTACGTGAAGCCTTGGAAAAAGAAGGCGTTCCGATGGCACAGGCAGAAGTAACCATGATCCCACAGAATTACGTAGAGCTGACAAGCGACGAAGACGTGAAAATGTTCAATCGTATCATGGATCTTCTCGATGAGGACGACGATGTACAGGCAGTATATCATAATGTAGAGGAATAAAAAGGTAAAGAGGGCTGCGCCTTAACAATTTTTATATGTTAAAGCGACAGCCGCTTTTTTATACATACTATTTGCGAAAAATAGATATAATAATTACTAAAAGGATTGATTTCAGACTGGGAATATGCTACTATATAAATAGAAAGACGATATTCTCAGTTGAAAATTGACTGAGGTGGTTGTTTTGGTAAAGAAAAATAAGGAAGGAGAGATATGTATGAATGCATGTGCAATAAAACCTACATTACCGTTTGTTACCCGGAAAACGATAAAGAAAACGCCAGCATCTGCTGAAAATAGAAAAAGAGTTGAGTTTATGGATTCACACGATTTTTCCTTTAGTGTGGATAAAGAAACGGGTGTTTTGTGTGGTAAGGTGGAAAAGAAATAATATATGAATATAAAAAAATATACAAAGAAAAATGAAAATTTAGCAAAAAAATTTACTTGCGGTAATATAGTAATTGACAAATTTTTGCATGATGGTAGTGCCTTGGATGTGAACCGAGGCATTACTTATATTATGCTATCGGATGATAATAATTGTACAAATGGGTGGATGATATTGTTAATTGATAATTTGAATTTTTTGTAATCTTTCTTTTTCTGAATCGTCTAATTTACAGATCCCAATAAAAGTAAGGTGGTGAGAACAACGGATGAAACTGACAGAGAAAGCTTTTGATGAGATATATCGAAAGTATGCTAAAATGATCTATGCGTTTGTTTTGCAGCTTTGTAAAGATCCTGTGACAGCAGATGACATTGTACAGTCTACATTTTTGAAGGCAATTGAGCATGCGGAGGAGTTTGAAGGAAAATGCGAAGTATCCACATGGCTGTGCCGCATTGCCAGGAATCTGTGGCTCGATCTTTGCAAAAAGGCAGAACAGAAAAATGTGCCATTGGAAAAGATGCAGGAGCAGCAGAGCGACGAAGAAATCTTAGGTCATATTGTTAAAAAAGAGGAGACCGCGTGGTTGCGAAAACAGATACATAACTTGCCGGAACCATATAAGGAAGTTGTAATGCTTCGGGTGCTGGGAGGGTTATCGTTCCATGAGATTGGCGAAATATTTGAAACAACAGAAAACTGGGGACGAGTAACTTATTATCGGGCAAAAGAAAAATTGAGAGAAAAAGCAGATTCAGAAAATGCAGGGAGGTAGAGACGATGAAATGTAACATTATAGAAGATTTATTGCCGGAGTATGCAGATGGTATGTGCCAGCCGGAGACGGCAGAGGAGATTGAAAAGCATTTGAAGGAATGCAACAGCTGTCTGGAAAAATTTGAACGAATGCAAAAAGATACGATGGAAAATGAATTACAAAATATGGAAGGGATGGAGGATATCCGGCCATTTCAAAAAATTTCAAAAGTATTAAAAAGAAATCGAATGAAAAAAATTGCTGCCGTGTTGGTGTTAGTTGTGGTATGTGCGGTATTTGGCACATTGACCGTGGGACAGATTTTCCCGGAACTGCCGTGCCCGAGCTATGATAGTTTAATGTACAGGCATGAAGCCAAAAAAGTCGCAGGACAGTTTGCCGACGGCGAGATAGAGAAAGTTCTTGGTGGGATGAATGTACAGTTGACAAGCCAGCAGTATGTCAATCAAAAGGCACTTTTCGAAGATGTGGCTGCACAGCTCAAACAATTGCAGCAGAAAATTTTTGCCGAAAAAGAGACTTCGGTTAAGGTAGATGATATCTGTTATGAAGGAGCCGAAAACACCAGTGAACCGGAAGCGTATGAAAAAAATGGGTATGATGTCAGCGTTACGATCACGTGTGAAGAGGAAGAAATCGTCTTGGAACTGCTTTTTTATAACCGCAACAGTTATGTGATACGGAACATTCAGGGAAATGGGGATGCTGTGGCAGAAATGAAGGCATATCTCGACTTTTATTATAATGCCAGCCGCTCGGATAATTTGGGAAAATACTTGACAAATGAAAGGATTTCGGAGCAAAATAAAGATAATCTGTCCGAGGATAAAACGGAAAAGAAAGCAGTGATGTTTTTGGTGGAAGACTGCAAAAAAAATGAGGTGAAAGATACTGAAACGGAAGGTTCTGCGTATCAGGAAAAAGTTGGAAAATGCTTGTATGATATACTGAGCCGGTGTCGGAAAAATTCATTTTGTCTGACGGATGGAAAATATAATTCGGAGAAAAATGCCTATGAAAGCGAATTGTATTGGAAAGTGTTTGATAAAAATGGGAAAAAATGTATTTTGATTCAAAAATTCCTTTATGGACCAATGGGATATCAGGCACTTGATGAAAAAGAAATTCAGGCAGAAGGTGGTTTCGATGCAGAATTGCAGAAAAAGATCACAGACATTTTTCAAGCCTAAAGGAAAGGACACTAAACATGCCAACATGGAATTCACGTGGTCTGCGAGGATCATTTTTGGAAGAACTTGTAAATGTGACAAATGAAAAATACCAGACGCAGAATCTGGCGCTGGTACAGAAAATCCCGACACCGATCAAACCGATCAATATTGATCAGGCGACGAGGCATATTACACTTGCGTATTTTGAACAAAAAAGTACCGTTGATTATATCGGCGTCGTGCAGGGCATTCCGGTGTGCTTTGATGCGAAAGAGTGCGTCGAGGACCGCTTTCCGCTCAGCAATGTGCATGAGCATCAGATGAAATTTATGGAACAATTTGAAAGTCAGGATGGCATCGCATTTTTACTTATTTATTTTAAAAACCGGGAAAAATATATGTATCTTCGTTTTCAAAAATTATTGGAATTTTGGAAACGGATGGAGCAGGGCGGCCGGAAAAGTTTTACGATCGGTGAGATGGAACCGGAGTTTGAAATCTCTACGTATTCGGGAACCTTTCTGCATTATTTGGAACCGCTGCAGAGAGATTTGCAGGAACGATAAAAATTGGCAGTAATTACCAGAATGAAAAACTCCTTCGTGGGTACAATAGTATCAGATAACCGAGTGGCTTACATGAAAATGTTTCGATGACGGAATGTTTTCAGACAAAAGACATTCCGTTATCACTTACGATAAATACTAAAAAAACACGGAGGTGAAAAGTTATGAGTAAAACAGCAAGAATGGAAGTACCACAGGCTAAAGATGCTATGGACAAATTCAAGATGGAGGTTGCGTCTGAACTTGGCGTAAACTTGAAAGATGGTTACAATGGTGACCTCACATCTAAAGAAGCAGGAAGTATCGGCGGCGAAATGGTGCGACAGATGATCAAGAAACAGGAGGAGTCTATGCGTTAGTCTAGACTACCCTGCGATAAGATCGTAAAAAAGATAGTCCTTCGGAAATTCTCCGGGGGACTATTTTTTTGTAGACAGAGGACGGGAAAAAAGATATAATAAAAGCAAGACCAAAGGGGGAACCCGGAAAAATGAAATGGAGGATACATAATGGGATTAATTAAAGCAATCGGAGGTGCGATCCGCGGCACGATGGCAGATCAGTGGAAGGAATATTTTTACTGTGACGCGATGGAAGCGGATGTCCTCGTGACCAAAGGACAGAAGAGAAAAAGCGGAAAATTCGGCACATCCAATAAAGGAAATGACAATATCATTTCAAACGGATCCGTGATCGCGGTCAATGAAGGACAGTGTATGATCATTGTAGATCAGGGAAAAGTCGTTGAATTTTGTGCAGAAGCAGGCGAATTTATGTATGATACTTCGACAGAACCAAGTTTGTTCTGCGGAGATTTGGGAGATACGATTAAACAGACATTTTCTACGATCGGAAAACGTTTTACATTTGGCGGAGATGCCGGAAAAGACCAGCGCGTGTATTTCTTTAATACCAAAGAAATTATGGGAAATAAATACGGCACAGCCAATCCGATCCCATTCCGCGTGGTAGATACGAACATTGGACTCGATGTTGATATCTCGGTACGCTGTAATGGAGAATATTCTTATAAAATCTTTGACCCAATCTTGTTCTATACCAATGTGTGCGGAAATGTAACGGACGAATATACCAGAGACGAGATTGATTCGCAGTTAAAAACCGAGCTTATGACGGCACTGCAACCGGCATTTGCAAGAATTTCGGAACTCGGAATCCGTTATAGTGCAGTTCCGGCGCATACGAAAGAGGTAGCTGATGCACTGAATCAGGAATTGTCTGAGCAGTGGGGAAAACTTCGCGGCCTGCAGATCGTTGCCTTTGGTGTGAATACGATCAAAGCATCCGAAGAAGACGAGCAGATGATCAAAGAGATGCAGAAAACCGCTGTACTCCGCAATCCGAATATGGCAGCAGCGACACTTGCCGGAGCACAGGCAGAGGCGATGAAAGCAGCCGCTTCGAATACGGCGACAGGTCCGATGATGGCGTTTGCCGGTATGAATATGGCGACACAGGCAGGCGGACTTGATGCCAATTCTTTATTTGCCATGGGCGCCCAGCAGCAGGCAGCCGCTCAGGCACAGCCTCAGCAGGCACCGCAGCCACAGGCACAGCCGGTACAGCCACAGCAGCAGACGGCAGCAGGCTGGACCTGTTCTTGTGGAAAGACCGGAAATACCGGAAAATTCTGTATGGAATGTGGCTCGCCAAAACCGGAAGAACCAGCAGGCTGGACTTGCTCCTGCGGAACATTGAATCAGGGAAAATTCTGCATGAACTGTGGAGCAAAGAAACCGGAAGGCGCCCCATTGTACCGTTGTGATAAATGCGGATGGCAGCCGGAAGATCCACATCATCCACCGAAATTCTGTCCGGAATGCGGAGATATTTTTGATGAAAATGACATCCAGTAATGAGAATGGAGGAAAAGAATGAGCCAGCAAGAGGAAAATTTTGACAATATCAATTTTGCAGAGACCAAAGAAGAAACGGATAAAAAATGTCCGCAATGTGGCGGTATTATGGACTTTGATCCAAAAACCGGACATATGAAATGTGGTTTCTGTGATTATGAAGAAGAGATTGCCGTGTCCGATGAGGAGCCGAAAAAGGCTGAAGAACTGGATTTTGATCTGGTGGATAAAACGGCCAATAAAAACTGGGGTGCCGAAAAGAAAACGGTAATCTGTGAGGCATGTGGTGCAGAAACCATTTACGATGCATTGCAGACATCGGCGGTCTGCCCATTCTGTGGATCCAACCAGGTTATGGAAGCAAATGATCAGGATACGATCGCACCGGGTGGTGTTGTGCCATTTCAGGTAAATGACAAGGATGCTTCCCGTCTCTTTAAAGAATGGATCAAAAAGAAATGGTTCTGTCCGCGTCTTGCCAAAGAAAGTGCGAGACCAAAGAGTTTCAAAGGAATTTATCTTCCGTATTGGACCTTTGATACCAATACATTTTCGACATATACCGGTCAATATGGTATCGACCGAGAAGTGCAGGACGACGATGAGCACAGCCATACGGAGACAGACTGGTATTCGACCTCCGGTACATACAGCGAGTTTATCGATGACGAATTGATTTTGGCATCGGACCGCCACGATTCCAACATGCTTCATAAACTGGAGCCATTTGATACGGAAAATAATAAGGCTTACAAGCCGGAATACGTAGCTGGATTTGTGGCAGAGCGTTATGCGCTTGGCGTAAAAGATGCCTGGAAGCAAGCGAAAAAAGCGATTTCGGCAAAATTGAAACGCAATGTCGAAGAGAAGATTGAGAATGAGCACAATGCCGATCATACGAGACGCGTGATATTAAATACGTCATTCAACGATGTGACGTACAAATATCTTCTTTTGCCAATCTGGGTATCCAACTTTAAGTACAAAGACAAAGTTTACCAATTTATGGTAAATGGACAGACCGGAAAGGTAGCCGGAAAGACGCCATTGTCAATACCGAAGATTATCATTACGGTGGCTGTGGCACTTTTGGCAGCAGGAATCATTTACTATATTTGGAGTTAAAGGAATTAGACAATAAGAACTGCCACACGAAAAGGTGTGGCAGTTTTGTTATGTAGAAAGAAAAGTCATTAACTTTCCATCAGATATTTTTCATTGATCGCCAATACTTTTTCCATGGCATTGCGTCCCGGAGCACCGATCGTGTTTCGTTTCTCTACGCAGGTTTTCATGGAAATTGCCTCATAAATATCTTCCTCAAATACCGGTGAGATTTTCTTGTATTCTTCAAGAGGAAGGTCATCCAGAGAAATGTTTTTGTCAATGCAAAGGAGCACAAGCTGGCCGATGATACCGTGTGCATCGCGGAACGGAACTCCGTGGTTGACAAGATAATCGGCGGCATCTGTCGCATTGGTAAAGCCGTTTTTCGCACTGGCTTCCATATTTTCTTTCTTAAATTTCATCGTGTCGATCATGCCGTTAAAGAGGGAAATGCATCCTTTTACGGTATCGATTGCATCAAATGTGAATTCTTTGTCTTCCTGCATGTCCTTATTGTAAGCCAGAGGAATGCCTTTCATCGTTGTAAGCATACTGATGAGAGCACCATAAACACGTCCGGTCTTTCCGCGGATCAATTCTGCGATATCCGGATTCTTTTTCTGTGGCATGATACTGCTTCCGGTCGAATACGAATCATCGATGTCTACAAACTGGTATTCATTGGAATTCCAGACGATGATCTCTTCGCAAAAACGGCTCAGATGCATCATAATCGTAGAAAGTGCACTGAGAAGTTCAATCAGATAATCGCGGTCGGAAACAGAATCCATGCTGTTTAATGTAGGACCATCGAAATTGAGCAGGGAAGCGGTGTATTCACGGTCGAGCGGATAGGTTGTCCCGGCAAGAGCACCGGCTCCGAGCGGACAGTAATTCATGCGGTCATAGATGTCACGCAGACGGCTGCGGTCGCGGCGGAACATTTCAAAATAAGCACCAAAATGATGAGCCAGAGTGACCGGCTGTGCTTTTTGCAGATGCGTAAAGCCAGGCATAAAAGTATCCACATTTTCTTTCATAATGCGGTGAATCGTCACAAGAAGTTCTTTCAAAAGATCATTGAGTTCGACGATCTCATCGCGGGTGTATAATTTCATATCCAATGCCACCTGGTCATTGCGGCTGCGTCCGGTATGAAGTTTTTTGCCGGGATCGCCGACACGTTCGATCAGATGTGCTTCGACAAAACTGTGAATGTCTTCATGTTCAGCGGTAAATTCCAATTTACCGGATTCGATATCCTCCAAAATGCTTTTCAATCCGCCGATGATTGTCTCTTTTTCGTCAGCGGTAAGAATTTTCTGTTTCTCAAGCATCGTCACATGGGCGATACTTCCGAGGATATCCTGTTTATAAAATTTCTGGTCAAAAGAAAGCGAGGCATTGAAATTATGTACCAATTGATTCGTCTCTTTTGTAAAACGTCCTCCCCAAAGTTTCATGGTTCCACCATCCTTTTTAACAATAGTAATACTATGATAGCATTTTATACCAAGGAAATCAACTATTTTCAATTGTACTATGTACAAAAATTTGATATACTGGAAGCAGGAACGATACGATGAAGGAGAATGACGATGACAGGGCAGTTTAGTGATAAAAAAGAATTGACATGGCAAGAATGGGAAAAAATGGAAAAAGATGGCAACGTGCTGGTGGATCTGAGAGAAGAAGTGGTTTACCACCATGGGTCAATCCCCGGAGCGGTCTGTATTCCGCTTCGCTGTTTTGCAGAAGAAAAGGAAAAATTGCCAAAGGATAAATGCATCGTGGTATTTTGCCAGCGTGGGGAAAAAAGTCTGCAGGTGGTAGAAGAACTGCGAAAAGAAGGATGGCAGGCATATCACCTCGAAGGTGGCTTTTTGCGGTGGCTGATCGATCATGCAAAAGAGGTAAATATGGAACGGTATTCCCGCCATGTGCTTTTGGATGAAGTCGGCCAGGAAGGACAGGAAAAACTTTTGGCATCGAAAGTGCTTGTCGTCGGAGCCGGAGGACTTGGTGCGCCCGTCGCTCTGTATCTTGCGGCGGCCGGTGTGGGGACGATCGGAATCGTGGATGCGGATGTCGTGGAATTGTCCAATCTTCAGCGGCAGATCATTCATAATACGAGCCGTCTCGGACAGAAAAAGGTGGATTCTGCCAAAGAAACGATGGAACTGCTCAATCCGGATGTGACTGTAAAAACGTATGCGATGCGCCTTACTCCCGAAAATATCGGGGAGCTTATCGAAGAATATGATTTTGTCGTAGACGGAGTGGATAATTTTGAAACCAAATTTTTGATCAATGATGCGTGTGTGCTTGCCGGAAAACCATTTTGCCATGGCGGGATCCTGCGGTTTCAGGGACAGGTTATGACATATGTGCCGGGACAGGGACCATGCTACCGCTGTATCTTTGAGGAAATTCCCGAACAGGGAAGTGTGCCAAATTGCAGCGAAGCCGGTGTGATCGGCGTAATGGCGGGGATCATCGGCTGTGTGCAGGGATTGGAAACGATAAAATATCTTCTCGGCATCGGCAGACTTTTAACCGGCCGCATGGTCGTTTTTGATGGCCTGAATCTGACATTCCGAGAGGTAAAATTTGGAAAATCGATACCGACGTGTAAAGTCTGTGGAGAACATCCGGAGATCAAAGATGTGAAAGCAGAAGCGTGGCGATATGAAAGCCACGGAATTTGTACACTTCATTGACTTTTTCGAAAATTCTCGGTATAATAGAAAAGAGTGACTAAGGGAGGATTCAGAATGACAAAAGAACGCCTGAAAGATTTGGCGGAAGTCAGTTTTTCACAGGGACGATATACATTTACCCATTTTCTGTCGTTGGCAGAACAGGATGAGTTTTATACGATAGAACCGGAACTCCGATATGCCGGGATTACGGTGTCCAGCGGCTGTGACGGAACCGAGCGGCAGATGATCCGGTTTGGAAATCCGGAAGAATTTGGATATGAGGAAGAGTTTCCCATTTCCTGTATTCACTGCCGGCCGATGGCAGCCAAATTTGCAGAAAAATGTAATCACCGCGATGTCCTTGGAGCCCTTATGCACCTTGGAATCGAGCGGGAGGTAGTCGGAGATATCTGGGTATTGGAAAAAGAGAGTTATTTTTTCTGCCTGACTTCGATGAAAGAGTTTATCTGTGATAATCTTACCAAAATACGCCACACCAATGTGGTGTGCGAAGAGATGGAGGAGATTCCGCAGGCGATAAAACCTGTTCTGAAAAGGGAAGAACTGGTACTGACGTCGCCGCGTTGTGATGCCGTGGTGGCAAAAGTATTTTCGTTGTCACGCAGCAAAGTAATTCCGCTATTCCGCGAAAAAAAGATCTTTGTCGGGGGCAGAGTGTATGAAAATAACAGCGGGATATTAAAAGAAGATGATGTGGTCAGTGTGCGGGGATATGGAAAGATCATTTACCGAGGTGTGCTGAGAGAGACGAAAAAAGGACGATATACGATAGCGGTAGATCGGTTCGTCTGAGATGGAGGATAACGATGAAGTGGAGACGAGATGCCAGAGATAAAAGACATTTTATAATAATGAGTGCCGTGGCAGTGCTGGTTCTTGTAATCGGTCTGTTCTTTGATCAAAACGGCGAGCAGGCGGTGGAGACAAGCGGTACACAGACAGTGACCGTGCGCGAGGGAGCCGTGACGGATGCCGCCGTGATGGCAGCCCCGGTAAGCGAAAGTGCGGTGCAGGCTGTGGCGACACCATCTCCGGAAGACGGAATTTATACGTATCTTCAGGGACCAAAATCCTGGAAAGAACGACGCGAGTGGTCCGGAAAATGGGGAAAAACATTTTATGATGGAAAATCGTTTGGTGCGTTTGGCTGTGGATTTTGCTGTATGGCAAATATTTACAGTTCGCTGACAGAGTACCAATGTCTTCCGACGGATATTTACCGGTATGCAAAAAAAGTAACGTATTATCCGGGGGGAGGGGCCATCTCCTGGGAGCAGATGCAGGCAACCTTGAATTCGGTAGGCTTTGAAACATCGCTGCATCACAAACCCTCAACGTACAAACAATTTTTAAACCAGGTACAGGAAGGCCGGGCGAGTCTTGTGCTTGTGAGCAGTGCGAACGACTCTTCTTATTGGAAAAATACACCGGGACATTATGTGACCCTTTTCTTATACGATAAAACAGACAACACAGTATTTTTGGCAGATTCCGGAGATCCGGAGCACAACCGCCACCGTGTCAGCTGTAAGACAATTTATAAGGCATTAAAGACGAGCAGCGATTATCATTTTATGTCCATTGACAGTTATAATAAAGAGAAGGATCAGTGGAAGCATAAAGGAATCAAAGGAAACTGGGTTCGTCCTCAGACATTAGAAGATTAAGAAAGAGAGAAGATGGCATGCAGATACCGGAACAGGTACAATGGATTCTTGATAAGCTGGAAGAAAATGGCAAAGAGGGATATGCTGTCGGTGGATGTGTCAGAGACAGTGTGCTGGGACATGTGCCGAAAGATTGGGATATTACGACATCTGCAAAACCGGAAGAGGTAAAGCAGATCTTTCGCAAAACCATAGATACCGGAATCGCACATGGAACTGTAACCGTTATGGTGGAAGGAACCGGATATGAGGTAACCACGTACCGTGTGGATGGAGAATATGAAGATCACCGACATCCCAAACAGGTAGAATATACGGCAAATCTGGAAGAGGATTTGAAACGCCGCGACTTTACGATCAATGCGATGGCGTACAATCCGAAAAGCGGGATGATCGATCTGTTTGGTGGCATTTCCGATCTGGGAAAAAAGGTCATTCGCTGTGTCGGAGATGCGAGACAGCGTTTTTCCGAAGATGCCCTGCGGATGCTGCGCGGCGTGCGATTCGCCGGACAGCTGGGATTTGATGTGGAAAAAGAGACGCTCGATGCCATCTATGAACTGGCTCCGACGATACAAAATGTGAGCAAAGAGCGGATCCGGGTCGAAATCACCAAATTACTTTTATCCGGTCAGCCGGAAAAACTAAAACTGGCGGAAGACGCCGGACTTTGTGAATATTTTTTCCCGGAGTTTCGTAAGATGATTCAGACGACGCAAGAAAACCCGCATCATATATTTTCTGTGGGAGAGCATGCGATGCAGGCTGTCAGGCATGTTCAGAAATTATACCGGGAAATGGAAAAAGAAGAGATGAGAACAAGTATTTTTTCACCGTTTGACAAAGCATTCAGCGATGAAAAATGCAAGACAATATTAGTATATGCGGCACTACTCCACGATGTAAGTAAGCTGGAGACAAAAACGATCGATGCGGCCGGAACCGCACATTTTTATGGACACGATGTCAAAGGAAAAGAACGGGCAAGAGAGATTCTACGCCGGCTCCGCTTTGACAATGATACGATTCATATGGTGTCTCAGATCGTAATGTTTCACGAGCGGAGATATCAAGGGGGAAGACGTGAGATGCGCCGGCTTGTCAATCAGGCAGGAAAAGAGGTAATGCCATATCTGTTTTTGATACAGCAGGCAGATATCCTTTCGCAGAGTGCTTACCGGAGAGAAGAAAAGGAACACCGGCTTCAGATGGCAAAACAGGATTATGAGAAGGTCTGTGCACAGGGAGAAGCGGTGTGTCTCAAAGAACTTCATGTGACAGGAAAAGATTTGATTCAGCTTGGAATGAAAGCAGGACCGGAACTTGGAAAAATGTTACAGCGATTGATGGATACCGTATTGGAAGATCCGGGAAAGAATGAAAAAGAGATGCTGTTAGAACAAGCAAAAGAGTGGATGAAAAATGACGAGGGAAGGTGAAGACTATGTTTCATAATGATCGAAAAACAATAGCGTTGTTTAGCTGCAATTCACATGGCGAATATCAGAGGGAAATATGTGCGGGTGCGGCGATGCAGGCGGAAAAATTAGGGTACAATCTTGCGATATTTACGTGCTATGGAAATTATGGACAGAATCCCCTTTATGCACAGGGAGAAAAAGACATTTTTTCACTGCCGGATTATGAAGATTTTTCCGGTATTATCGTAGCGGGAGATACGTTTTCTATCGATGAGGCGATGGAAGAAGTGGTCGAATCGCTGCGAAAGAAAACAAATTGTCCGGTAGTCAGTCTCCGGCAGAAAATGGAAAATGTAAACAATATATTAGTAGATAATATGGCTTCTATGGACGGAATGCTGCGTCATTTGATTGAATGTCATGGAGTAAAAGACATTGCGTTTATGACAGGGCGGAAAGGACATCCGGATGCTGAAGAACGATTATGCAGTTTTTATCAGGTAATGGAAGAGTACGGAATTTCAGTGCCGGAACACCGTGTGTATTATGGTGATTTTTGGAAAAATGAAGGAAAAGCCGCCTGTGACTGGTTTATGGAAGAAGGAAAATGTCCGGATGCGATCGTCTGTGCCAATGACTATATGGCGATGGCGGTCATTGACGAATTATATAAAAGAAATCTCAGTGTGCCGCAGGATGTAATCGTGACGGGATATGATGGAATCAAGTCCGGAATGATATACAGCCCATCGGTAACGACAGTGCGTGTGGATTTTACGGATATGGCGAAAAAAGCAGTTACGCTGATTGACAAGCATCAAAATGACCCTTCCGTGGAAGATGTGTATATGATGGCAGAATTAAAAGCAAGAGAATCGTGTGGCTGTCTTGCGGATAACCATTCTTCCATCGTGTATTACCGCTGTATGAATCACGATAATATTGTAGATCATGATAATCTTGAAATGCAGTTTTGTTTTATGAATATACAACTTGGACGGGTGGAAAAATTTGAGGAGATCAATCCGATCATTCAGACGTATATTTACAACATTGAAGGATTTAAAAATTATCTGATCTGTCTCCGCGATGACATTATGATGGACGATAAAGATCCGCATGGATATACGGATCGGATGGATGCTAAAATTGTATTTCATAACCGGGAAAACCAGGGAAATGTCAGTTATGAATTTGACCGAAGACAGTTGATCCCGAAAGAACTGGTGAGCGATGAGCCACAATGTTATGTGTTCAGTCCGCTGCATTTTCAGGATGAATGCTATGGGTATGAGGCATATTCCTATGAAAGCCCGGAAAATGCCGGGAAATTATATATGCGCTGGAGTATGGCAATTGACGATGTCATTATGAATATTTTGGTAAAAAGCAAGATGAAACGTGCCATCGATGAACTGGAAATTATGTACATACAAGATGTAATGACAGGGTTATTTAACCGCCGTGGATTTGAAAAATACGCAAGAATCCAGTTTATGAATGCGCGAGCGAGAGACAGTGTGGTATGTGTTATCGGAATCGATATGGATGGCTTAAAACCGATCAACGATATTTACGGACACCACGAAGGCGACTCGGCACTGCGTGCGGTAGGCTATGCGATTCAGGAAGCTGCGGTAAGCGGACAGATCGGAGCGCGCATCGGCGGGGATGAATTTGAAGTATTATTCCCATGCCAGGATGAGGAAGATGTAAAAAACTGGGTGCGCGTCTTTGAACGAAGCCTTGCAAATTATAATAAAAAATCGCACAAACCATATGAGGTATATGCCAGCCTTGGTTATAAAATGGGCATCCCGGGAGCGGGAGATACATTGGAAAGTTATATGCGGGAAAGCGATGACATCATGTATCACAATAAAGTGGCAAATAAAATGAAACGAAATCAGGCATTGCGCTGATTGAATCTGGAGGATAAAGACGAATGGATATTAATAAAAAAATAGCAGAAGAATTAGAGATTAAGGTATGGCAGGTTGAGGCCGTCGTTAAGCTGGTTGACGAAGGAAATACGATTCCTTTTATCGCCCGTTACCGAAAAGAACAGCATGGGGCATTGAACGATGAACAGCTTCGTAATCTGCATGAAAGACTGATCTATCTCCGCAATCTGGAAGAAAAGAAAGAACAGGTTCTCGCAAGCATTGAAGAGCAGGGCAAACTGACTGACGAATTGAAAACCCAGATCCTTGCGGCACAGACACAGGTTGTCGTGGATGATCTGTATCGTCCATATCGTCCAAAACGCCGTACTCGTGCGACGATTGCAAAAGAAAAAGGATTGGAAGGACTTGCTAATATTATCTTGCTTCAGATGACCGAGCAGCCATTGGAGACCGAAGCGGAAAGTTATCTTTCCGAAGAAAAGGAAGTAAAGACGACAGCAGAAGCGATTCAGGGAGCGATGGATATCATCGCGGAATCCGTAGCCGATGATGCCGATTATCGTATGTATATCCGTAAACTTACGATGGATGAAGGGCTTCTTGTGTCCGTGGCAAAAGACGAAAAAGAAAAGTCGGTTTATGAAAATTATTATGAGTTCAGTGAGGCGGTAAAGAAGATCGCAGGATATCGTATTCTTGCGATTAATCGAGGAGAAAAAGAAAAATTTCTTACCGTAAAAATAGAAGCACCGGAAGAACGTATTCTGCGTTATCTGGAAAAGAAGGTGATCACGAAAGAAAATCCATATACGACGCCGTGTCTCAAGGAAGTGTTGGCTGACAGTTATAAACGTCTGATCGCACCATCGATCGAACGTGACATCCGCAATGAATTGACGGAAAAAGCAGAAGACGGTGCCATCAAAGTATTTGGAAAAAATCTTACCCAGCTTCTGATGCAGCCTCCGATCGCCGGCAAAGTGGTACTTGGCTGGGATCCGGCATTTCGTACCGGCTGTAAATTAGCTGTTGTGGATGAGACAGGAAAAGTATTGGATACGATCGTCATTTTTCCGACAGAGCCACAGAAAAAAGTAGAAGAGTCCAAACGTATCGTAAAAGGGCTGATTGATAAATACAATATTTCCCTGATTTCCGTCGGAAATGGAACGGCTTCCCGTGAGTCCGAGATGGTGATCGTGGAGATGTTAAAAGAGATCAATAAACCGGTTCAGTATGTCATTGTAAACGAGGCAGGAGCTTCGGTTTATTCGGCAAGCAAACTGGCAACAGAAGAATTTCCGAATTTTGACGTGGGGCAACGTAGTGCGGTTTCGATTGCAAGACGCCTTCAGGATCCGCTTGCGGAATTGGTAAAAATCGATCCGAAATCCATCGGAGTCGGACAGTATCAGCACGATATGAACCAGAAGAAATTGAGTGAAGCATTGACGGCGGTAGTCGAAGATTGTGTAAACAATGTCGGCGTCGACCTGAATACGGCATCGGCTTCCCTGTTAGAATATATCTCCGGTATTTCCAAACCGATTGCAAAAAATATCGTAGCTTACCGCGAGGAAAATGGTAAATTTACAAGCCGCAGACAGCTTCTCAAAGTGGCGAAACTTGGACCGAAAGCGTTTGAACAGTGTGCGGGATTTATGAGGATCAGCGATGGAAAAAATCCATTGGATGCAACGAGTGTACATCCGGAATCTTATGGGGCAGCAGAGGAACTTCTTTCCCTTCTCGGATTTGGTAAAGAAGATGTCCGTGGCGGTGTAGTTGGTCTTTCTCTTTTGGCAAAAGACCGTAAATCCCTTTCCGAAAAACTTGGAATCGGTGAGATGACGCTCAATGATATCATCAAAGAATTGGAAAAACCTGGAAGAGACCCGCGCGACGAGATGCCCAAACCGGTTCTTCGTACCGATGTGCTTGAGATGAAAGATCTGAAAGAGGGAATGATCCTCAAAGGAACCGTACGCAATGTCATTGATTTTGGCGCATTTGTAGACATCGGAGTACACCAGGACGGCTTGGTACATGTTTCCAAACTGACAAATAAGAAATTCGTGAAACATCCATTGGAAGTGGTAAGTGTCGGAGACGTGGTTGAAGTAAAAGTGCTGTCAGTAGATCTGCAGAAAAAACGTATCCAACTGTCCATGATTTTATAATGATAGAAATGAGGGCTTACAGTGAGAAGGAAAATATTAGCAATCACATTGGCAAGTATGCTGGTGCTTAGCAGCTGTGGAAGCAGCGAACAGGTAAAAAAAGAAACAACCGACATATCGCAGACAAAAGAAGAGGCAAGATACGAGAGCAAAGAAATGTCACTGCCGGATCCTTTGCAGACCGCAAATGCGTCTGCCAGCGATTATCTGGGAGCCTCTTTTGAAGGCTTTGTGGCAGATCTTCAAGGAAAACCGGCGGTATATTCCAGTGATTTTACGCTGGAAGATGACGAGTACAATGCCACGATAAGCAGATGGACACTCGATGAGAAAGGTAACTGGGAATCTGATGAATTGTGCGATGTTTCCCTGAGTGAATTTTTAAATAATAAGTACGAACAGAAGGAGTGGACACGCTGTAAAGTTCAGAATTTCCGCCGGGGCGACAATGGAAATCTGTATGCGGTATTTGTATATTATGAAAAGGCAGATATCGAAGTGAACGGTGAAGTGACAGATGGAATCGCAGAAAAATATTCGATTCTTGAAATCGATGAAGAAAATGATTCGGTTTATGAAATCCCATTGGAAGCAGCTCCGGCAGTGAAGGAAGATTTTGGAAAACGAGAAGCCTGGGAAGTAGACTGGATCACAGATTACCACGTCTATGAAGATGGAAACATTCTTTTGATCTGCGGAGAAAGCGGAGGCGGATACGGTTACTATATCGACGGAGAGACCGGAAAAACATTAAATGATCTTGGAAGTGTCATTTCCTCCAAGACACGGTTTGCTTACGGAGAGAGCGAATTGATCTTTTATTCCAAAGGCCTCAAAAGTTTTCAGGTGCTTGGAATCCCGGATCTTGAAGAGCAAAATAAATTTGGCAGTTCTCTTGGCGATGACGTGCTTGGAAAAGAATGGTATTTTTATATGAATCCGGATGACTGGAAATTGTATCTGTTTAACGGCGATACGGTATATCAGGCAGCCAATTATCAAAATTCCGAGGAATTGGAACCATTGACCAGCGCGACGACATTTGATGATCTGGCGCAGGGGCAGGCGACGGTGATGGACTTTTTTGTCGGAGACAACGAGGATTATTATATTTGTCTTGTGGAAACCACGGAGGAATATGGTATGGAAAGTTCGAGTTACCGGATGGTTCATTATACAAAGGCATAGGGAAGAGGGGAGATAGGGAAATTATTTTTCATAATAGGTTGGGATAGAATCATATGATGTATCTCGTGGAAGAAATTTGTTCGCTAAGGCAAAACAAAGAATAGAAAGAACGAGACAGCATAAAAAAGCGATAATTATTCGCTTTGCATAGAAAATATGAGTGTCCCAATAAGGCAGAGACTCAAAAAATAAGTCTTGAACGTCCTGCTTGTTTGCATGAGGATTATCTGCAAGATAATCCTCAATGCTTTCGCACAATGCCATGCTGCATTTTTTGAGTTCTGCCTTGGAACATTTATTTGTTCTTTTGTAATAGTGTTTACACTTTAAAAATAATAGCCAATGTGATTTGTATAGCATATTAACTGATTACTCCATTTTTACTGCATGTAAGGGTAAGTGTTTTGGTAGCAACTTTACCATTCTTTTTCATCTTTGCTGTTCCTGTAGCTTTATTGCCGCTTTTAGTAGCAGATTTTGACACAAAAGTCCATTCTGCAACATAGCGGGTTACTGTGTCAGAGCAGGATGTACAAGTTGCACTAACACCGCTGTTTACTTGAAAACTAGCAGTTAAATCGTATTTCCAACACAATTTATCGGTTGAGTCATAGTATTTTGCTGTCTTAGTTGCTGATTTTGTTGTAGAATATGTAGCTATTTCATTGGCACAAACAGTTAGTGTTTCGACACAATAACTGCCGTCGGCAAAATAAGTTGTTTGTTCTGTTACCGAAGCAGCATCTGCATAGGAAACAGGGATACTTATTCCAAGTATTAAACAGACAAGTAAAATAGAGAGTATACGTTTCATGAGAAAAACCCCTTTCTGTAATTAATTAATGATTTCTAATGGTGTAGGCTCAGCATCAGGACTTTTGGTAGGCGCTGGAGTTGAGATATCTTTTATACTCTCAACATAGTATCCGTTTCTTCGCTCATAGCTAGTGCTAAAATGGCGAATACCAAAAAATAATGACGAACCTAAAACAATAAGAACTAACACAGCAACAATAATAAATTTATTGAAGCGAGTATGTTTGAGTTTGTCAGAATAAGTGGATAAAAAAGCATCTTTGATCTCATCTGACTTTCCAAAATGATTTTCCAGATCTTTTAAAGTGGCATCTGGGTTATCAGAAGTAAATTCATAAATTGCTTTGGTTAAATCATCTAAAAAACGCTTTTTTATTTTATGTGGTCCATTATAGTTTTTCTTGACACCATTAATGTAGCGTTTCATCTCTTTCTGCGTCAACATTGTTAAGATCCTCACTTTCTTCGTTGTATAACAGTACATGTTGGATTGCTTCTGTCATCATAAAATATTCTTGAGTAAGCGCATGCAAGTATTGGATTCCCTTCTCGGTTATATGATAATAAATCCGCTTACGACGTTTTCCGACTTTCACTTCATTGTCTGTAAGATAGCCATTATCAACAAGGCGATATAGGGAGGGATACATGCTGGCTTCTTTCAACTCATATTTGTTTAAACTGCGGTCGTATAATTCGTTTTTTAATTGATAACCATACTTATCCGAGTTCTGCAACAAAGATAAAAGAAGCAAATCAATGGTTCCACGTTTTAAATTCTCTCGAATTGCGTCTGTATTCATAACTTAACCAAATCCTTAAAATGTAATATTCTGATTGTTAACAAAGAATATAATGTTAGTGTAATTGAAAAAAACAAAAATGTCAAGAACAATACCTAAAAGAAATATAAAATTTACGAGAAAAATATATTGACATACATATACTTTGTGTGATAAAGTAAGGGCAAGTACAAAAGCCTGGATTGTACCAAGTTAAGGGACGAGAGGAGGAAGTTTTCGTGATAAACAAAGATACAAACACAATTAAAAAACAGAAAGAGAGGACTTTAATTATGAAAAGTACAAAAGCAACAAATAAAATAGTATCATTACTGCTGGTCATGGCTATGCTGACCAGCGGTTTTTGCATTCCGCAGCCGTCTGTCCATGCCGAGACAGAAGAAACAACCACTGTTACAAATACAAAACCGCAGGCAGAAAAGATTACACAAAAGACAGAAAATGCGACTGTTTATGGGGATGGAACAGGAAAAAAACGTGCGGAGATCTATGCACAGGACATCCGATTCAAAGATGAAAAAGGAAAATTGACAGATTATGATACATCGCTCAAAGACATAACAGAAAGAGAAAGCGAAACAGGAGAAAATCTGGCCACATATGATTATCAGACCACAACGACGGATAAAATGACCTATTTTCCGCAAAAAATTACTACCAAAACACCTATCTTATCTGAGTACGATCAGTACGCAGTAAAAATCAATCCCAAAGAAACCGTTCAGACAGGAACATTAAAAAAAGAAGGAAAAGAAGCAATGCAGATTGCTTATGAAACAAAAAAGAACGGGGTAGATTATCAATACGAATCCACGACAGATGGCTTAAAGGAATCCATCATTTTAGACAAAAAAACGGATCAAAATACATTTGAATTTAATATTACTTTAAAAAACTGCAGTCTTGTATCTCAGGAAGATTTGAAAAAGGAAAGTAAAAAAGAAAATAAAAGCTGGCAGACCAAAGAGGGAGAGAGCGTATTTTTATATGATATCAAAGAAGACCGGCTGATCGGAACCCTGCCGGCAGCATTCATGATCGATGCAGAAGGAAACTACAGTGAAGCGTGTAATTACAATATTACATTAGTAAATAAAAATAATGATGAAAAACAATATCATATGGTATTAAAGGTGTCCAAACAATATCTGGGAGACGCAGACAGAGCCTATCCGGTAACCATTGATCCAACCGTGACATGGAATACAAGTGATGTACGTAAATTTTCATCGGCTTATGTATGTTCCACAGCCCCAAACAGTAATTACACAGATGAAAATACAAACATATTATGTGTGGGAAAACGAGATACGGCAAAAGATCTGTGCCGTGCCTATCTTAAATTTGAAGGTGTGGAACGTTTACTGGCAGGAATGTACGTGGAAAAAGCGAATCTGGAATTAAATTTCCATCAGTCAGATGCGGGCATGAAAATGTATGTCCGCCAGGTAACATCCGGCTGGGGAGCCCCGAAGATCACCTATAGCAATCAGCCAAAACGCGCAGAGACACTGGCAGAAATAACGGCGTCTGCCAATATGGGAAAAACAACGGTGCCACTGGATGAGGAATTGCTCGACAGCCGCGCCCGTGATGAAGGAAGAATGTGCGGCTATGAGATAACAACTTCAAAAGACGACAGTGATACCAGTTCCGGCAAATCAGCATGGATTTATAATTCTGTATCTGTCAATGGAACCAAGATTCCGAAATTAACAATTGAATATTATGATAAAGAGGACTATACAGACTGTCCGCGCATTACATATAAAGTATATGATGAGGGAAAACACTGGAGTGTAGAAGGAAATGATGGTGGTTTTGCAGGCGATAATGAAGGCGAAGATGCGATGGCAGCCAGAGCCTTCCAGGCATCGGTTTCTGCTAATGGATACAGCATTCCATCAACCGGCATAAAATATCGTGCCTATAGTGATGAAGCAGGATGGAGTGCGTGGAAAACAAATGGAGCTGCTGCAGGAGACACAAGCAAAACCTATAATATGAAGGCAGTTGAAATGCAGTGGAATACCACATCTGCAGAGAATGCTTATTATGATCTATACTACCGAGTATATGTGCCGGGACGAGGCTGGCTTGGCTGGGCCAAGAATGCACAGACGGCAGGAGATTATACGAAGGGAAATTATATTTCCGCGATGGAGGCTGTGATAGTGCCGAAGATGCTGTATAAAGTGAGTTATAATCAGGTAAGTACAAATCAAAAGTGGTCTTGGGAGGCTGATAGCGGGGTTTATAGAGTATCCTGCATGGATAATAATCGCGTTTACGAGATTGCAACAAAATTTACAGACTCAAACATGAGAAGTAAGCACAGTATTTTATTAAATGTAAAATTTGTAAATGGAACAATAGTATCGTCTGGAAATGCAGATAAACAAGGTTATGTAGGAGTAAATGAAGATGATTCCAGTATTATGCAGTATAAAGCAAAACTGTCAGATGTTGCACTACGGTCACGTTATAATATCGAGCATACTGGAAATGTGTTAGCAGCTGGGGCCTCAGAAGAAAAGTGGAAGAAAAATGAAAGGTGGACAGGAGATCAGCTTAATGGGACCGCCTTAAATAGTATCGCTTTAAGACTTGTGCCTAAAGAATATGATTCAGGAAAAAAAGCCTGTTATTCAGAGAAATTTTTGGTAAGAGAGGATGGCTTTTCATTTGAAAATCAAGCATTCCTATAGAACATGAAATTTGCAATAAATAAAATCTCCCCGTATGATGT
>ERZ779880.372-NODE-372-length-58872-cov-11.599708_pt1 | contig 58872 bp, 54 predicted proteins | sample MGYA00511555_ERZ779880 | MGnify/ENA primary metagenome ERZ779880 (study PRJEB29588, sample SAMEA2145815) | human gut metagenome | biome: human gut; feature: human-associated habitat; material: faeces | place: Denmark | collected 2008/2010 ... | reverse complement strand
CGGCCGCGTCCGGCTGGACAAGAGCCGCCTGTTCAGCGGTCTGGACGGTTACAAAAAACTGCTTCAAACGGATATTGACGTGGCGCTGCTCTGCACCCCTCCCGCTTTCCGTCCGGAACATTTGGCGGCGGCCATTGACGCCAGCAAACATATTTATGCGGAAAAACCCGTGGCGGTGGACGTTCCCGGCGTGCTTTCCGTGCTGGAATCCGCACGGCTGGCAAAACTCAAAAACCTGGTGATTCTGGACGGCTTCTGCTGGCGCTACGACAAAGCGAATGAAGAAGCCCACCGCAAGCTTTCCTCCGGGCAGCTGGGCCGTGTCCTCTCCTTTGACGGGTTATATTATACCACTCCTCCCAAGTCTCCGCTGGCCCTGGATTCCCGCCCCCCCTCCGATACGGACGTGGCATGGGCGCTACGCAACTGGACCGCATGGAACTGGCTGAGCGGAGGCCAGTTTGTGGAACAAATCGTCCATACTGTTGACGGCATGGTCTGGTCCATGAACGAGCAGCTTCCTCTGGCGGCTTTCGGCTCCGGAGGACGCGCCCAGCGCCGGGATGACGGCGACGTATGGGACCATTACGACGTTTATTTTGAGTACGGCCACAACGTGACGGCCCACATTTCATGCAGGCAGTGGGTAGGCTGCCACGGGGAAATCGCGGACCGCACCATCTGCGAAAAAGGAACGCTGGTCACCCCCTACCGCCCCTGCATCCAGGCGGATAACCGCTGGCGTTTCCGCGGGGAGCGCGGCAATATGTACGCAGACACGCACGTGGCCTTTTACCGTTTCCTGCGCTCCGGCGTCTGGACCCAGACGCTGGAAAGCGCGGCCAATAAGACCCTGGCCGCCATTATGGGGCGTGAAGCGGCCCATACGGGCCGGCGCATTACCTGGGAACAGATTAAGAAGAGCTCCACGCGGCTGGCGCCCGAAGACCTGACGATGGATACGCCCCTGCCCCCCGCCCGCATCCCGCGCCCGGGCAGAACGGCCTGACGGAGGCGCCAGCCCTTTCTCCCTACGCTTCATGGCCAACATCTTTCCACCCAATACCAACAGGCGCTTTTACGGGATTGCCGCCCTGACGGCGCTCGCTGCCGCGTTCGCGCTGGGGGGAATCTATTACGTTCATTTCTGCATTCCGGAGTATGAACCCGTGCAGCCCGTCCGCTTTTCCCACAAACTCCATGCCGGAGACCTGAACATGGGCTGCACGGCTTGCCATAGCGCCGCACAGCGGTCATCCAGGGCCGGCATTCCGGACACGAAGTCCTGCCTGGGCTGCCACCAGCATATTCTTCCGGACAGCCCTCTCATCGCCCCCCTGAGGGAGGCGGCGGACCCGCAATATCCCGGCTACACAGGGGAACCGGTCCGCTGGGTGATGGTCAACCGCCTGTCCGGCCACGCCTATTTTAACCACATGGCCCACCTGAACCGGGGCATCGGCTGCACTTCCTGCCATGGGGACGTGGCGGGCATGGAACGCATCAGGGCTCCGCGCGACGCCCGCATGCCATGGTGCCTGGACTGCCACCGCGATCCGGCGCCCCATCTGCGCCCGCTGGAGGAAACGGCCAGTTCCCATTATTCCGCCGCAGATTACCTCCGCACGCATTCCATCCGGGATGAAGAAGGAAAACGCATCCAGACCCCGCTTCAACTGGGAAATTTCCTGAAACGCCAATGGACCATTCAGCCGAAGACGGATTGCACCGCATGCCATCACTAACCATCATGGCCAGTTTGACATCCGCGGCATTCCCGGATACGGCGTCATCAACGGCACGGGATTCCGTAAAAAACGTTTCCTCCCGTTCCCTGCCGATCCGTGATTGGCCCGGAGACAACAACCGCCGTCAATCACCGCTTGATTTCACTCTCCGGATTTCCTAAAAAAAGCCATTCCTGTTTCATCAATCCCCATCACTGCCCGGTTTGACTTCCCCCACGCCATTTTCCCAGAATGAAATTCCCCGGAATCACCCCGCTTTTCTTCCCGAAGAAGAGCGGGGAATAACGCGGCGTTCCTTCATGAAATGGATGGGCGCGGGAGCGGCCCTGGCGGGGATAGGGCTTCCGGCCTGCCGCCGTGTGGAAAAATACCTGGTGCCCTACAATGAAGGGCCGGAATGGTCCGTTCCCGGCGTGGAAACGGCTTACGCCACCTGCCTGGCCATGGGCGGAAATGCGCAGCCCGTACTGGCCGCCTGTTATGAAGGGCGCCCCGTCAAATTGATTCCCTCCCTGCAATACCCGGAAGGTCCGGGGCTGCCGGCCGCGGCCCAGGCCTCCATTCTGGACCTTTACGACCCCGGCCGCAGCAAGCATATCCTGTTCAACGGCAAGCCGGCCTCCGAAGACGAATTCCGGGGAGCCTTTTCTTCCTGGTCCCGCAATCTTCGGAACGGGGGCAGCGTCGGCCTTCTCCTCCCCCCCTCGAATTCCCCTCTGCTCCATTCCCTGCTGGAGGAAATAACCCGGAAAAACCCGCTCGTGCGCATCTACCGGCATTCCCCTGTGCCCGAACCGGGTTCCGGCATGCAGGCAGGGCTGCCGGAAGAAGTACGATTCCGCGTGCGTTTTGCGCGCGCCAGGCGCATCCTTTCCCTGGATTGCGATTTTCTTCATCAAAACCCCTATGGAAATACGCGCGACTTCATTGCGTCCCGCTCCCCGGAAGGGCTTCATTACAAAGAAGAGAACCCAAACCGTACACGCCTTTACGCCGTAGAGGGCCGCGTTTCCCTGACCGGGGCCCATGCCGACCACAGGCTGCCCGTTTCCCCCGCGCGCCTGGCGTTTTTCCTGGAGGAACTGTTCCGCTATCTTTCCGGCAAAAAAAACTCCGTCCAACCGCCTTCCCTCCCGGAAACGGACTGTTCCCTGACGGAAAGGGAACTCGCCTGGCTCCGCTGCTGCGCGGATGACTTATCCGGCCACCCCGGAGAAAGCGTGGTTCTTCTGGGGGACAATCATCCGGAACTGTCCGGCCTTGTCTGGAAGATCAACCGTCTTCTCGGCTCCCTGGGAACATCCATCCAATTATTCAAGGCTCCGCGGCCGGCTCCTTATGGGACGCTGGAGGATTTCATTCGGGACATCAGGGAGAAAAAGGCGGAAATCGTCTTCTTGCTGGACGCGGGAAATCCCGTGCTGGATTCCGGGCGCAGTTCCGGCCTGTCGGAGGCCCTGAACGGGGTGGAAAGCATCCACCTAGGAATGTATGAAGATGAAACCTCCCGCGTCTGCCGCTGGCATCTGCCGGCAGCCCACTTTCTGGAATCATGGGGAGTGGAGCGGGACTGCCGGGGCAGATTCTGCTACCGCCAGCCGGTCATACTTCCCCTGTACGGGGGCGTTTCTCCGGAAGAAGTGCTCTCCGGCCTGCTTTCCACCAAAGGCCAGCTCACCACAGCGGACAATTCCCCCGCCCGCCTCTCCCCCGTTTACCACAGAGCACGCAAATGCTTTGAACGGGCCGTGAATCCGGAAAATAAAGCGGCGGCCTGGGCCCGGGCGCTCCAGCGCGGTTATTCGGAAGAAACGGCCTATGCCCCCCTGTCCCCGCAGGAAGAAACGGCTCTTGGAACCGCCATGGAACAAACGCCCGCAGCATCTCTCGAAGGCCGCGGAAAAAAACAGGAAAACGGGATGCTGGAACTGCAATTCTGCCCGGACTATTCCGTTGGGGACGGACGCTGGAAACGCAACGCCTGGATGCAGGAATGCCCGGACCCCGTAACGGGCGTCAGCTGGGCGGCGTCCGCACAGGTCTCCCCCGCCACCTTTCTGCGTCTGGGAGGGTCGGATTCCGGGCCCATGCGCTGCACGCTCGCCGCCCCCTCCATACAAATGGAAGTCATCCTGTGTCCCGTTCCGGGAGTGGCGGATCATCTCATTGTTCTTCCTCTGGGTTACGGCGGCATCAACCACGTAGCGGAAAAGCAGGAAAATTCCGCCGGATATGAGTTCCGCAGACAAATGGAAGAAACGGCGGCACCCGGCATTGCCCCGGCACAGATTGCGCTGGCCCCCCTTCCGGAGCGTACGGAGGCCGTTCAAAGCCCCGTTATGCAGCCTGCCCCTTTCTCCCGGCATCCCGGCCCGGCCCGCTCCTCCTCTCCCCCTCCCGGCGCGGATGCCGTTTACCAGTGGAAAATGGCCATTGACACGTCCCGCTGCATCGGCTGCAACGCCTGCATGATTGCATGCCGCGCGGAAAATAACATTCCCGTGGTGGGCCGTGACCAGATGGCCAGGGGCCGCGCCCTGGACTGGATACGCATTGACAGGTATTTCACGGAGGAAGGGACGCTCACCGCCATCCCCGTGGCTTGCCAGCAGTGCGGCAGCGCCCCATGCGAATCCGTATGCCCCGTCAATGCCACCGTCCATACTACGGAGGGACTGAACGCCATGGTGTACGCCCGGTGCTGGGGCACCCGGTACTGCGCAACCAACTGCCCGTACAAGGCGCGGCGCTTCAATTTCTTTGATTACGCCAAAGCATCGGAACGGGCCACGCGCCTTCAGCGCAATCCTAATGTCACCGTCCGCTCCCGCGGCGTCATGGAAAAATGCACCTACTGCGTCCAGATGGTGGAACGCGCCAAAATCAGGCACAAAGCCCGCTTGATGAAGGAGCATCCGGGCCAGCCGTCCACCTCCATTCATGTGACGGCTCAAGACATGCTGCTTCCGGACGGAGCGGCTCAAACGGCCTGCCAGCTCGCATGCCCGATGGGGGCCATCACCTTCGGCAATGCGCTGGACCCCGCCGCAGCCGTTTTCCGCGCCAAGTCCCTGCCGCGCCACCAGGACCTTCTCTCCCGCCTGGGCACGTCTCCCGGCACGGGCTACCTGATTCCGGCAGGAAACCCCAACCCGGCCATGGAGAAATTACATGCCCTGCCCGGAGATTGATGAACAACGGCCCTTCATTAAAAAATAAGGCCGCCTTCTTCGGGAGGCGGCCTTACCAGTCAAAGGTTTTTTGATAAGCTGGTCACTCAATCTTCCACAATTTGCTCCACGGTCGTAATCGTTTCCACCACATCGATGTTGGCGGCGTCGGCAAAATCATTTACCGCCTTGAGCAGGGCCGGCGTCATCAGCTTATCCTTTTGAATGCGTTCGCAATTTTCCAGCATGTCCACGATGGTGTCCTGGGCATCTCCGTTCAACTTGGTGATGCGGATAGCCTGCTCGGAAGTAAGTTTCATCTTTTCCATGGACTTGTCCAGCTGCTTGGCCTGCTGGGTCAACGCATTGAGCTGCTTGATGGCGATTTCGACAGCGGCGTTGTCCTTGACGTCGTCCAAAACCTTGTTGGCGGACGAAATCAGGTCGATATTCTGCTTGACCATCTGCACGGGATCGGCAGCGTTCTGGGCAAAGGCGGAGGCGGAGCATACGATGGCCACCACAGGGAGTACTTGATACGTTTGAATCATTGTTTTATCGGTGTTCGGGTTGAAGAAGAAACATCTTCTTTGCCTCTTTAGACGCATTCCGGCAGGCAAATCGTTGCCCTCTTATCTGTCATGCGCCCCTTACAGACTGACCGTCAGCAAACGGCAGAAAAATAATCTTAACCGGCCACACGCCTCTCCGCCCCGTTTTCCAGCAGAAAACGGAGAGGGCGGTATTTGGCGGATTCCAGATTGGGATCTTCCGCCAGAATAGCCTCCGCCAGCTGACGGCCGCGGTGGATCAGGCGCGCGTCCAGCAACCATTCCTCAAAGCGCACGCCCTTCAGGCCGCTCTGGGACGTGCCCAGCACGTCTCCTGGGCCGCGGAGCCTCAAATCCTGTTCCGCCAGGTCAAACCCGTTCGCCGTAGTCTCCACGATACGCAGCTTCTCCCATTGCTCATCCTCCGGACGGGCGGCCGTCATCAAAATACAGTAGGACTTGTGCGAACCGCGGCCGATGCGTCCCCGGAGCTGATGAAGCTGGGAAAGCCCAAAGCTTTCCGCGTTGTTGATGATCATCACCGTGGCATTAGGAACATCCACCCCCACCTCCACCACCGTGGTGGACACCAGCACGCTGACGCGGTTGGCGCGGAAGTCCTTCATCACCGCCTCCTTTTCCTCTGAAGACATCCTGCCGTGCAGCAACCCCACATCCACATGAGGCAGCAGCGTCTTCCACTCGTCCCATTCCTTCGTCACGGCTTTCCCCTTCCGGAAATCCTCCCCGTCAATCAGGGGGGAAACCACGTAAATCTGCCTCCCTTCCTCCAGCTGGTTCCGAACGAATGCCAGCACTTTTTCCTTATCCTTTTCCGTACGGATGGCCGTCACGACGGCCCCGCGCCCTCCGGGCACACCGTCCAGGATGGAAACGTCAAGCTCCCCGTAAAAAGTCAGCGTCAGCGTGCGGGGTATGGGGGTAGCGGTCATCACCAGCACGTCGGGGCGCTCTTCCCGGCCAATCAGCTTCTCCCGCTGGTTCACGCCGAATTTGTGCTGTTCGTCAATCACGACCAGCCCCACGCGCTCCGGCACATTTTTCCCGTACAGCAGGGCATGCGTGCCGACCACAATCCCCCCCTGCTTGCCGAACGACACATGGGATTCCTCCTTCCTGTCCGCCGTCACCAGGGAAACGGGCACATCCAGCCTGTCCAGCATCTGCCGGAACTTCAAATAATGCTGTTCCGCCAGAATTTGCGTGGGAGCCATCATCACGGCGGAATAACCGTGCTCCACAGCCAGCAGCATGGCGCACAGAGCCACCAGCGTCTTCCCGGACCCCACATCCCCCTGGAGCAGGCGGTTCATGGAACGGGGGGCTTTCATGTCCCGGTAAATCTCCCTCACGCAGCGCTTCTGGGCCTCCGTCAGCTCAAACGGCAGGGAATCCGCCAAATCCTTCACCAAATGGCAGGAGCCTGCGGTCCGCATGCCGGGCACTTCATCCGCCCGCCTTCTCCTGTAAGCCACATTCAGCTGCTGAGCCAGGCATTCCTCCAGCGCAAAACGGCGCCTGGCCCGGTCCCGCGCCTCTGCGGTCTCCGGGAAATGAAGATCCCTCAATGCCGTTTTGCACGGAACGTCCGGCACAAACTCGTACACCTCCGGTTCCGGAACCGGGGAAAGCCCGGACAGCGTCTCCCACACGATTTCCCGCAGCCTGCGGACGGCAATCCCCATGCGGCCGCCATACACGGGAACAATGCGGTTCAGATGAATGGACTGCTCATCCCCCTCCCGGATTATTTCAAAATCCGGATGAACCATGCTGAGCTTTTTCCCATACGGTTTCATGCGCCCGTACACAATCATCTCCTGCCCGGCGCACAACATCCTGGCTACGCCCGGCATACTGAACCACAGGCAGGAAAAACGGGCCTGCCCCAAAGACTGCTCATCCGCCAGCACGGCTTCCACATACCGCCCCCGGCTCTTGCCGCCCCGGCCGCCCCAGCCTTTCCAGCCCACATCCACCACCCTTCCTCTCAAACAGACGGGAACGCCGGAAGACAGGGAATCATAGCGGTCAAACATGCGGCGGTCCTCATACCTGCGCGGAAGCATGAACAGCAAATCCCGTACGGAAGCCATTCCCGCCGCCTGCATGGCCGCCAACTCTCTGGGGCGGATAAAAACGCATTCCTCCAGAGGAGTCGTTAACAGCAATTCTCCAGCCATGAATCCAAAAACATACCCCACCTCAATTCCATCGCGCGCCTCCGTCAGAGCGCCGCGGCGGGACGCGTCTCCAGACAGCGCCTGTAATAGTCCACGCGGGAAATGAACCAGCTCCATTTATGCCCCGGGCGGCCGTTGGTCAGCAGCGGGGCCGGACAGTTTTTGCCCGTCCAGTAATAATGGGGAACCACATTGCGGAGCGGAATATGGTACTGTTTCATCAGCACTGCCGTCAGCTTGGCGGAGCGGTTCCAGGTAATGATGGGGTTGTGGCTCCTTACCTCCCCCATCTCAATGCCGATGGAATACATGTCTCCGGGGCCGCCCCGGTCCGCATGGCGTCCCGTCTCATTCAGCGGAATATGCTGGACGGCATGGTACTGGTCCACCGTAAAATGCCAGTTCAGGGACCCCATGGCCCCCCTTTTCAACGCCCGGGCATGCGCCGCGGCGTCACCCTTGGGATTGGCGGTGCTGTGAATCGTGATAAACCGCGGATGCATGGAATGGGCGGCACGGCGCGCGCGGGAGCACGGGGACATGAAATCGCGGCTGATATGCACCTCTCTGGACATCTGGGACATGGTGCGCGGCACGGGAGGCGCATTCTGAATCCTGAAGCTGACGGCAGGCGGGCGCGGGGCGTCCGAACACGCCGCCAGCAGAACCGACAGCATCAGAAACGCCACATTTGCCGACAACATTCTAACATTCATGATTCTTCCCTAGACTATCGCGGGCGAGCTGGCAAGCAGATTTCCAGTCAAAACAGTCTTTTTCACTCTTTCCGGAACACGGCGCCAGGAAAAAGGGCGGGCCTGAAGGAAGCCCCCGCGCACGGCCATCCGGCAATCAGGGCAACGCCTTCCCCCGCATGCGGTTTCCATGCCCGAAGAAACAAAACCGCCCCATAAAAAGCCGCACGGGAGACTTGCCAACGGTTATTTCCGCGCGTACACTGTCATGCACCATGAGTACCACTCACGAAGCAGCTAAGAAGTGGGTCGAAGAAATCGCCCAGCTTTGCCAACCCGACTCCATCTACTGGTGCAACGGCTCTCAGGAAGAAAATGACGAGCTTTGCAACATGATGGTAGAAAAGGGCACCTTTATCAAACTGAACCCCGAGAAGCGCCCCGGATGCTTCCTCGCCCGTTCCACCCCCTCCGATGTGGCCCGTGTGGAAGACCGCACGTTCATCTGCAGCGAGAAGGAAGAAGACGCCGGCCCGACCAACCACTGGGCCGATCCCGTTGAAATGAAGGCCAAACTGAAAGGCCTCTTCAATGGCTGCATGAAGGGCCGTACCATGTACGTGATTCCCTTCTGCATGGGTCCCCTGGACTCCCCCCTGGCCAAGATCGGCATTGAAATCACGGACTCTCCCTATGTCGTGACCAACATGCGCATCATGACCAAGATGGGCGAACAGGTTCTCAAGCGCCTTGAAGACGAAGTCAAGGGCGGCGGCAATCCGAAGCGTGACGGTTACGGAACGTTCGTTCCCTGCCTCCACACCGTAGGCGCCCCGCTTGCAGACGGCCAGGTGGACGTGCCGTGGCCCTGCAACGAAGAAAAATACATCTGCCACTTCCCGGAAACGGAAGAAATCTGGTCCTTCGGTTCCGGTTACGGCGGCAACGCCCTGCTCGGCAAAAAGTGCCTGGCCCTGCGCATCGCCTCCGCCATCGCCCGCAAGAACAAGTGGATGGCCGAACACATGCTCCTTCTGGGCATCGAATCCCCGGACGGCACCAAGGCCTACGTCGGCGGCGCATTCCCGTCCGCCTGCGGCAAGACCAACCTGGCCATGCTCGTTCCCCCCGCCTCCTACCGGGAAGCCGGCTGGAAAACCTCCATCATCGGTGACGACATCGCCTGGATCTGGCCCCATGAAGACGGAACCTTCCATGCCATCAACCCGGAAAACGGCTACTTCGGCGTGGCTCCCGGCACGTCCTACAAGACGAACCCGATTGCCATGGACACCATCAGGAAAAACGTCATCTTCACCAACGTCGGCCTGACCGACGACGGCGACGTCTGGTGGGAAGGCATGGACGGCCCTGCGCCCGCCCACGCCATTGACTGGCAGGGCAATGACTGGACCCCGAACTGCGGACGCAAGTGCGCTCACCCGAACGCCCGCTTCACCGCCCCCGCCTCCCAGTGCCCGACGATTGATCCCGAATGGCAGAACCCGGAAGGCGTTTCCCTCTCCGCGATCCTGTTCGGCGGCCGCCGCGCCACCACCATGCCCCTTGTCTTCCAGTCCCGCGACTGGACGCACGGCGTTTACGTCGGCGCGACGATGGGTTCCGAAATGACCGCCGCCGCCTTCGGCAACATCGGTCAGGTCCGCCGTGACCCGATGGCCATGCTTCCCTTCATCGGCTACCATGTGGGCGACTACTGGCAGCACTGGCTGGACATGGGCAAGACCGTTGCCAATCCTCCGTTGATCTTCAACGTGAACTGGTTCCGCAAGGACAAGGACGGCAACTTCATCTGGCCGGGCTACGGCGACAACATGCGCGTTCTCGACTGGATTCTGCGCCGCGCCAAGGGCAAGGCTGAAGGCCAGAAGACCGTGCTGGGCGTCTCCCCGACCTATGCCGAACTGGATAAGACGGGCCTCGACTACAGCGAAGAACAGTTCAACGCCAACATGGCTCTCAACCCGAGCGAATGGCAGGCGGAACTGGAAAGCCAGACCGAACTGTTCGACAAGGTGGGCAAGAAGCTCCCGGCCGAACTGGAAGAACAGCGCCAGATCCTCATCAAGAGCTTTTCTTAAAAGCTCGCCTAACTTAAGAAAAAACTCTTAAGGCAGAGGCTGCCCTTTGGCAGGGCGGCCTCTTTTATTCCATAGCAACGAATTTCAAAATCGTTGAATGTTTTTGCAATTACATGCTATTGTCATATGGCTATTAATCTATGCATTAAAAAATAAGCTCTGTTTGTATAGAGTATTGTTTTTAATCTAGTATTAAATTATAATTATCCCTACAAAACAAAAGGATAATAGCAATGAAGCAAACAGAAGAGTTGGTTATTCTCAAGCAGTTATTCTCTAACCTTTCAAAAGCTAAGAAACGAGAATTCTTAGCTTCAATTCGACCAGCTAAAGAGGATACATCCCTGCTAGAAGAATCCTCTACGACTCAAGAATTTTTATCCTCTAAAAAATTTAAGGAAGGTAAACCGGAGGTTTGTCCGTTTTGCGGTAAATCCCATATCATTAAAAACGGTAAGAAGGATGGTATCCAACATTACCTCTGTAAAGATTGTGGAAAGACTTTCGGTAATACCCATAACACCATTCTTAAATCTTCTAAGAAAGATCTGAGTGTTTGGAAAAAGTACATTCATTGCATGATTGAAAAGTACCCTCTGCTTAGAGGGTGCTAAAGAATGCGGTATTGACCTTAATGGTTTATTTATTTCCCGTATTAGCAACTTAAGTGAACCTAAGTGGACGGATATTGAAAAAGTTTTAGGTGGTAGAGTTGAAAAAGACTCGGTGTTCGTAACGGATAGTTTTAGAGGATATCAAAGACTCAGTTATGAAATGAACCTAAACCACATTCGTATTTCACGTAACAAGCATAAGAACGGCGTATTCAATATCCAACTCTTGAACAACTATTACGCTCAGTTAAAAGGCATGATTAACATTAGGTTTAAGGGTGTAGCCACTAAATACCTCAACAACTACCTTGTTTACCATAACTTGGTAAACTTCAGTAAAGGTTCCATGGAACATAAAGAAGAAGTCATGCGAGACTTTGTACTAATCACCGATTGTATTAGTAAGAGTCATGATGTTTCAAAGAGACAAGCTATTCCCGTTCTATGATTGATGTTCTCAAGGAGCTATTGACTATGCATTGGCTATGGCTGCCTTTTTGGGCTAGTCCAAAAAATGTTGAGCTTATTCGAGGATGCCAAATGTGATGATGCGATCGTGATCCTTCAAAATTGCGCAGAAACTGAATGTGGTTCTGTTGAAGATGGGCTTCTTGTGAAATGGATATTGAAGACCTTCTTAACCAAAGGACTTAGAAGTAATTGTGAAACGAATTGAGACAAAAGAAAAAGTACAGAATAGTGAGACAACTGCACCTCGATACTCTATGCACAAGTATTGGGGTAAAAAAACAGCTGCAGGAATCAGTCAATTAATTGATAGATACACTAATCCTGGAGATACAATCATTGACCCCTTTTCTGGGTATGGTGTTTTTTGTTGTGAAGCCTACCTTAAAAATAGAAATGTAATCGTTAACGATCTTAATCCTGTTGCGAATTTTATTGCTCGTAATCTGTTCTCAAAGGATTTAAGTATCAATTCTGTCAAAACGACGTGGGAAAAAATTAAACAGGATCTTTCTTCCTATGTGCAACAGTGGTATCAAATAACCATTGACGATATCGACTATATACCAATATCAGTTTTAAGAAGTAAAGAAGGAAAACCTCTTCAGTTTACTTTTAAGGATGGCAGAAAGACATCAATCAAAGATATTCCCGATGATATTGCCACGAAAATATGCCTTAAAGAGAATAACTATATTGTGGAAGATTGGTATCCAGTCGTTGCAGTTATTGAAAATTCCAGAATTTCTGCCTGCTCTGAAATGACAGTAGAAGATCTTTTTACAAAAAGAACGCTTGCTTGCCATGCGAAACTACTATCTTTGATAGAGAAATATGCGACAGGCTCAGAAAAAGATTTGTTATTAATTGCATTCACAGCGAATTTGGCAAATTGCTCGAAATTGGTTCCTCCTATCAAAACTAGAGGGACTCTTTCTCAAGGTGCATGGATGACAGGTTTCTATGTGGGAAATACCTACATAGAAAATAATGTTATGCATTATTATGAAAATCGTCTAAAAAAGGCAATTAGGGGGAAAGAAGATTTTCTAACCACGCTTACTGGTGACTTGCTATCGGATCAAGTTTCATCAACTTATCAAATTACAAATTTTGACGCAAAGGATCTGAAGATCCCAGATAATTCAGTTGACTACGTGTTTACAGATCCTCCTTACGGGGATAGCGTGCCATATTTTGAACAAAGTGTTATTTGGAATTCTTGGCTAAAGTTAACACCCGACTATCAGAAAGAGATTGTCATTTCCGACAGTAATCAACGGAAAAAGAATAGAGAAGCATTCGAGGATGATATTAAGCAAGCATTTTCAGAAATTCACAGAGTCTTAAAAGACAATAAATATTTTTCATTGACATTCCATTCACTTTCGGGATTGGAATGGAAGGCAGTGAGTAATGCCTGTATTAGTAACAATTTCAAAGTTGTCGATTATAAATGGTTGGAGCAGAAAACACTTCCTCCAAGACAACTGAATCGGCTAAAGACTATAAAAGGCGATGTGTTGGTAACTTTTATTAAGAGCCCGACTCCGGCGTGTATACGTCATTACGATAATCAAGATTTCACTAATATTATTAGTAATCTTATTGCTACTAACATTAAAAACGGTATCAGCGATACAAATAGAATAATGATGGCAATAATGGAGTGGATACTGCGAAATATGGTTATTGTCGGTGATGTTGATGTGTTTACAGTGCTAAACGGTAATTTCCTACTTGGGGGTGATGGCCAATGGAGCATTAAATAATGTTAAAGAAATTTTAGAAGATCTCGTTATGACTAATTTTGAAAAATGGGACAGGGAATTCCGTGCGCAGAATTTATATCTTTTCAATAACAACGATAATGCGTTGTTGTATTTGAAAGTAAGAGCTGTATCCCGAGGAAAGCAGATTAAGCAATTTGCTGATAAGAACGATATTGAACTGAAATCAACAAAAATTAAGGATCAATTTGCTGAACTTTTTGCAGTTATGGAGTCCAGAACGGATGGAATGCAGTTGCTTGATACCTACCTCCGTGACAGAAATAACGAGTGGTACCATAGCATGGGCGTTGATGAGGAAAAGTTGAAGAGTAGTCTACGCCGAATTAAAAACTATGAATGGGGCGGTGACCAGGAAAATTCTCTTGATCAATATCTTGTTCGTCGTTACATCAAAGTAATTAGTGATTATGATGAGCTCCTTAGTAAGGCCGATGCTATTGCTATAAATGCGTGGAAGTTTGTACAGACTAGTTGGTATAACAACTGGACTTCATATCTTATTGAGTCAATTTTTAAGAAACATCCACGAGTATTATCCGCGGTTGGGGAGATTAAAAGTGTGGACTTTTTTATCGATAATAATCCTGTTGACTTGAAAGTAACTTACTTTCCTAGTGCTTATATGCATAGCAAGTTAAAAGACCTGTTGGGTAACCATGAATTAACATGGCTTAAAAACCAGGCAAGGAAGTTTGGCATTAATTCTGATAAAAATCTTTCCGATTCTGACCAATATAATTTTCTAAAAGAAGAGCTTGAAAATAAAGGGTATTCTGAAGTAATTACCTCCCTGACGGCATTGCGGAAACGGATTGTTGACAATGCTAGAAATAATCCGCAAAGCTTAATGCAGTGGCTTTACGAAAATCAGAGTCCACGATTGTTTGGTGCTGAAAATCGTTTGTTTGTCGTTCTCGTCGACTCAGTAGCCATGGAGCAATCATGGAAAATGAAGAGAGCTTTCTCATTGATCGAACCTAATGTGAATGACTATCTTGATCGGTTCAATGCAAGTTCATTGAAAAAGATTACTTTTACATTTAACAAAAAGATCTATGAAAGTCTTGCCGACATTATTTTTGTGATTAAAGAAAAATAATTGTTGTATTGTGAAGTGTCCTAGGCGGTTCTCCGCAAGACGGTGAATGAGTAAGAAAGGGGGGAGGGGGGGGTAACGACTCTCTTTTCTGTGTGATTGATTTGGATTATTGAGCAATACCATTTTACGGATGAGATGAGTTTAAAGATCGGATTAGGATTTCTCTGTCAACGGAGTGATAGAACAGAGCTAAAAAATATTTGCCGCTGGCAGCAGGGCTGCTTTTCTGTGGTGCGGCACAGGCAGCGGAGACAACCTATACATGGGATTTTTCCTCCGCAGCTCCCGTCATGGGGGGAACTGCTACAGGCAATTTCACGACCTCCCAGGATCCAGAGAAAGGGTTGGTGCTTACCGGCTCCACCTTTGACGAACGCGGTACAAATGTATTCCGGGAAATGCTGAACGGAGCCCTTTCCGGGGAGGGGACCATGAGCATCACCATGGACATCTCATGGGGAGGCAACAATTCCCTTGAGAATATCATTCACGTTGCCCGCAGCGGGAACGGCTTCAGCCTGGGGCTCAGCAACGGGGCCATTTCCATTAACTCCAACGGCAATCTTTCCGCCGCAGGAGCAATCCCGGGAGCCGGACTGACGGCAAACACGTGGACGAAGGTAACCGTTGACATCCTGGGTCATGACGTAACCGTCACTCTTGATGACGGCGCCGCCACCAGCACAGCCACCGCTTCCATCAGCGACATCAACTGGTATACCGGAAACCTTGACGGAGGAGACACTCAAAATGAGATGTACAGCATTGGACACCGCGCCCCCGGTTGGAATAATGACGGCCTGAACGGCACGAAACTGAGTTCGCTCTCCGTTTCTTATGCCGCTGTTCCGGAACCCTCCGCAGCGGCATTGTCCCTGCTCGCGTTCATGGGATTTGCCGCCCGCAGAAGGAGAAAATAATTTCCTCTTCCTCTTTTTATACCGGCCGTTCCTTTCTTCCAAAGGAACGGCTTTTTTATTGCGCCAAAGCAATAACGGCGGCGGCGGCGCTCAAACCGGAATGGGTCATGGTCAGGAGCCAGCCCGTAATGCCCAGCTCCCGGGCGGTTACGCCCGCAGCCCCGTGCAGAAGAATGGAAGGGGCCCCCGCATCATTGCGCACCACTTCCACATCCGTAAAAGCGCACTTCGCCCCAATTCCCGTTCCCAGGGCTTTCGCCACGGCTTCCTTGGCCGCAAAGCGGGCCGCCAGGTGCGGGACGGGGTCCGCGTGTTTCCGGCAATAAGCCCACTCATCCGGGGTGCAGATGCGCAACGCAAACGCCTCCCCGTTTTTCTGCAGGGCCTGGCGTACGCGTTCCAGATCCGCCAAATCCATTCCCAATCCTGCAATACGGCTCATATTCCGGCAATCGGAATTAATTGAAACGAAAAAATCAGTTCAGGCGGTCGATCGCCTGGCGCATTTCCCTCACGGCCTGTTCCATCCCCACAAAAAGAGCGCGGGAGACAATCGTATGGCCGATATTCAGCTCATGCAGGTAAGGGACGCCAGCCAGCAACTGTTCCAGATTCTGGTAATTGATGCCATGGCCCGCATTCACCTGGATGCCCAGGGAATGGGCCAGTTCCGCAGCGCGTTTCAGACGGGCCAGTTCCGTAGCGCGCTCCTTGCCGGAATGGTTGGCAAAACATCCGGTATGCAGCTCAATCATGGGGGCGCCCAGACGGGCGGCAGCCTCCACCTGAGCCGCTTCCGGGTCAATGAACAGGCTCACCTGTATACCGTTGTCGGCCATCCTTGCCATGGTCGGAGCCAGTTCCTTCTCATGAAAAACGGCGTCCAGGCCGCCTTCCGTAGTGATTTCCTCGCGTTTCTCCGGAACCATGCAGATATAGTCCGGTTTCAGCCGCAAGGCAAAATCCACCATTTCCGGGGTATTTCCCATTTCCAGGTTCAGGGGAAGAGCCACGCTCTCCCGGACGCTCAGGGCATCCGCATCCTGCATGTGGCGGCGGTCGCCCCGGACATGGAGGGTGATGGAATCCGCCCCGCCCCTTTGCGCCGCATAAGCGGCATCCAAAACACTCGGCTCCACATTGAAGGAATCCAGCATGGTCGCATAGCGGGCCTGCCTCAATGTGGCGATGTGGTCTATATTTACACCTAGCAGCATATCGGTTTTAAGACAAAGGGACGGGGACGAACATTCAAATTAATGGAGGAAATGCCGGTGTCCCGTAAATACCATGGCAATTCCCGCGGCGTCAGCGGCGGCAATCACTTCCTCGTCGCGAATGGAGCCTCCGGGCTGGATGCAGGCGGTGGCTCCGGCGTCAATGGCGACCTGGAGGCCGTCCGCAAACGGGAACATGGCGTCAGACGCTACAACGCTGCCCTTCAGATCCAGTCCGGCCTGTCCGGCCTTCCAGACGGCAATGCGGGCGGAATCCACACGGCTCATCTGCCCGGCGCCGATGCCAAGCGTGCGGTCCGTGCCGCCAAAAACGATGGCGTTGGAATGGACCTGCTTCACGACGCGCCAGTTGAAACGCATGGCGGTCAATTCTTCCTCGGTCGGGGGGCGCTTGGTCACCACCTTGGCCTCCAGATTGTCCAGCCCCATCACGTCCGTATCCCGCTTCATGGTCATGAATCCGCCGGGCGCGGAACGGATGATGGGTTCGCGGCGAGCCTGCATCCAGGCTTCCGTGTTCATGCGGATGATGCGGCAATTTTTCTTTTTCTGGAGAATGGCGCGGGCTTCCGCATCATATTCCGGAGCGATGATGACATCCGTGAAAATGGCGCTCAGCACACGGGCCAGGCCTTCCGTCATCGGGCGGTTGACCACGATCACGCCGCCGAAGGGGGCCTGCGTATCCGTTTCAAAAGCCTTCTGCCATGCGTTGCGCAGGTCTTCGTCGTCCTGGCCCACGCCGCAGGGGTTCGTGTGCTTCAAAATGCCCACCGTCGGGCGGCGGAACTGGGTAATCAGCTCGGCGGCCCCTTCAATGTCCAGCACGTTCGTATAGGAAAGCTCCTTGCCCTGGAGCTGGTGGAAAATGTCCCCGAAGCTGCCGTACAGGCTGGCTTCCTGGTGGGGGTTGTCCCCGTAACGCAATTCCTGATACAGGGGAGCGCAGATGCAGAAGCTGCCCTTGGTGCTTTCCGCGCTCTGGTGGCCAAGATAATTCGTGATGGCGTTATCGTAATTGGAGGTGCGCATAAACACCTTCACCGCCAGGTTTTCACGGGTTTTCAGGGTCGTGTCCCCCTTGTGGGTCTGCATTTCATCCAGAATGCGCGCGTAATCCGCGGGGTCCGAAACCACTGTGACGGAAGCGTAATTCTTGGCGGCGGAACGGAGCATGGACGGCCCGCCGATATCTATCTTTTCAATCGCTTCCTCCAGCGTGACTCCGGGCCTGGCGACGGTTTCTTCAAAAGGATACAGGTTCACGCAAACCAGATCGATGGGCTTGATGCCGTTTTCCTTGGCCTGGCGCACATGCTCCTCATTGTCGCGGCGGTGCAGCAGGCCCCCGTGCACCATGGGATGCAGCGTCTTCAGGCGCCCTTCAAACAACTCCGGCTCTCCGGTATAGTCGGAAATCTCAATCACCGGAAGGCCCAGGCCTTTCAGGAAGGCGGCGGTCCCGCCAGTGGAAATAAGCTCTACTCCAAACTCATGCAGGCCCTTGGCAAACCCCTCCAGGCCCGTCTTGTCGGAAACGGATATCAATGCGCGCTGAATAGCCATAAGATCAAATATCTGTAATGTACCCGCGGGCGCCCCCTCCGGGAGGGAACGCGATAAATGCGGTTCCTTTCCCTACATACTACTGCCGCGTGAAGCAAGCGCAATGTCGCCAATCATGACAACCGGGAGGATTTTTCCTCCCAAAACATAAAAAAACGCCCTTTTTATCGCTCTTGTCTTGACATTCGGGCGAATACTTACTACTTCAACCGCTCACAAATAACCATTTCTTTTTAGCCATGGCAACGATGGAAGTAATTCTCGCAACAAAAATTGAAGGGCTCGGCGCAGAAGCCGACCTGGTGACCGTTAAGGCTGGCTATGGCCGCAACTACCTCATTCCCAAGGGTCTGGCCCACGAAGCAACGGCTTCCAACCGCCGTTTCATCGCCAATCTTCAGGCCGCTCGCGCCAAGCGCGAAGCGGAAGAACTCAGCGCCGCTCAGGAAGTGGCCGCCAAGATCAGCGGACTGACCGTAGACCTCACTCTTGAAGTGGGCCAGGGCGGCAAGGCGTTCGGCGCCATCACCAACCAGAACATTCACGATGCCCTGACCGCCCAGGGAGTGGAAGTGGACCGCCGGGCTATTGAACTCGAAAAACCGATCAAGAGCGAAGGCGAACACGAAGTCGTCATCAAGGTGCATCCCCAGGTGGAAGCCACGCTCAAGGTGGTCGTCAAGGAAAACGCCTAAGAGGCGCGCATCCCTTTTCCGGCAGGCCCGGTTCCCATCCTGGGGACCGGGCCTCTTTTTGTCACCCTTTTTACTTCCCTTCCCTGTACAAACAAGGCATCATGCCCGCGTTGGGCGTCACTCGACCTCATGCGCGGCATCGTTCCATCCCCCCACCCAAATCAACGGCATGATCCGGCTCTATCGTCAAACCCCGGAAGGCATTGAGCGCACCACCCAGGTGGATGCGGCGGAACAGCACTTGGATTCCGTCTTCTGGATTGACCTCCTTACCCCGGAACCGGCGGAAATCAAGTTTGTGGAACGCCTCTGCGGGCTGGAAATGCCGACCTATGACGAGATGCGGGAGATTGAGGCCACCAGCCGTCTCTACACGGAAGACGGGGCGCGCTTCATGACCACCACGGTTCTCAGCCGGGTGGATACGGAATCCCCCTCCCTGTCGGAAATCACCTTCGTCCTCATGGGGGCTAAAATCATCACCATCCGCCATTCGGACTCCTATTCCTTCCGCGTTTTTTCCCACCAGCTCCTGCGCCAGAAGCAGATCAGCCGGGACCAGGTTTTCACCGGTCTTCTGGAAACCATTGTGGACCGGCAGGCGGACGTGCTGGAACGTTTCGGCGCGGAACTGGACCGCCTTTCCAAAAACATTTTCCGCCGGGACGAACCTGAGGGAAAATCCAGCAAGCGTGTGCCCGTCTCCAGCGCCCTGCGCCTGACGCTCCAGGATCTGGGCCGCGTGGGCGACCTGCTCACCCGCCAGCGGGACTGCCTGGTCAACCTTCTGCGCCTGCTCACGTACGCCAGCAATGAAGAGGCTCTGGACGACACCAACTCCACGCTGTACATCAAGCTGCGCCCTCTGAGCCGTGACGTCACCTCCCTTTCCGAATACGCCAACTTTCTTTCCAGCAACGTCAACTTCATGCTGGACGCCGTTCTGGGCCTCATCAACATCGAACAGAACGAAATCGTTAAAATCTTCACCGTGGCGGCCGTGGTCTTCATGCCTCCCACTCTGATCGCCAGCATTTACGGCATGAACTTCGCCCACATGCCCGGTCTGGAAAACGAATACGGCTACTACATCTCCCTGGTGGTCATGCTCGTTTCCATCATTCTTCCCCTGGTTTACTTCAGAAGCAGGCGCCTGCTTTGAACGGGGCCTGCCTCAACATCTCCCTCTCCTTCCGTTAAAACTCCTACCGTTTCATTACTGACATGGACTCCAAAATCACCCGCCTGATTGAACAGGCCTCCGTCATTGTCGGCGCCCTCCCCTACCTCCAGGCCTACAGGGACAAAACATTCCTCATTAAATTCGGCGGCAGCGCCATGGATGACGCCCGCCTGGTCAAGAAGCTCATGCGGGACATCGTTCTGCTGGAGGTCCTGGGCTTCAACCCCGTGATCGTCCACGGCGGAGGCAAAGCCATTTCCAAGGCGATGGCGGAGGCGGGGCTGGAAGCCCGTTTCGTCAACGGGCTTCGCGTCACGACTCCGGAAGCCATTTCCATCGTGGAACGCACCCTCTCCGGAACCATCAATCCCGGCCTGGTCCAAATGTTCCGCGACTACGGCGGCAAGGGCGTAGGCATCCCCGGCACGGAAATCTTCGTGGGGGAACGCATCCATGAAAAAGATGAACAGGGCAACCCCATAGATATCGGTGAAGTGGGCAATGTCATCGGTTGCCTGACGGAGCGCATCACGGAAGCGCTGGAACTTCAGATCACCCCCATCGTCTCTCCGCTGGCAAAAGAGCTGGGAACCCATAAACCGCTCAATGTGAACGCAGACCTGGCGGCAGCCGCCCTGGCCAAGGAACTCAAGCCGGTGAAACTCATCTATATCTCCGATGTCCCCGGAATCATGAAAGACCCTTCGGATCCCTCCACCCTCATTAAATCCGTCACGCGTACGGAAGCCCTCGACCTCATCAAGGACGGCACCGTGTCCGGCGGCATGATTCCCAAAATCCACTCCGCCATTGACGCCCTGAACGCGGGCGTGCGCAAAGTGCATTTCATTGACGGACGCCTGCCCCATACCCTGCTGCTGGAGATTTTCACTCCGGACGGCATCGGCACGGAAATCATCCGTGAACAACGCTGATTCCCCGCCATGAGATTTTCCTTCTTTCTCCCGGCCCTATCCCTGCTGGCGGCATCCTGTTCCATGCAGCCCACTCCCGCCAGCCTCTCCGGCTCCTGGACCCAGCCCGTCCCCGGACAGCCCGGGAACGTGCAGGGAATGCGGCTCCTGCCGGACGGCAGGGCCGTCTCCATCAACATGCACACGCTTCTCTACCAAAGCTGGCAGCTGGACGGCAACCGCCTGAGCCTGACAGGGAAAAGCATGGGAAACGGCAATTCCTCCCTCTTCACCGCCACCTCCACCATTGACAGCCTCAGCAGAAACACGCTGATTCTGGACACGGACGGAACCCGGGAGACGTACACCCGCATGCCGGACGCGGACGGAAGATAAGCCTCCCCGCGGCTGCCGTCATTCATCGTCCAGCAGGGACTTGTTGGCCGCCTTCGCCAGCTCGCAATTCGGGCATTTGTCCATCAGGCGGTCCATCAGGGCTTCAATGCGGGCATCCTTCGCCATCAACTGTTCATCCTTCTTTTTGAGCAGATTCAGCGTATAGTTCACGGCAATCGTCAGAACGCCCAGGCCTCCGATGGCTCCGGCGGAAGACACGGCCGTGTCTGCGGAAATATTGCCCAGGATCGTCGTGCATCCCCCTATGGAAAACAAACACCTGGCTATGGAAAAATTCATCATGGGTCCCGTCTAGCAGACAGTTTTCCCGCCTGCATCACGCCCAACCCGTCCGCATCTTTTGCCCGGCATGGGCGGCAGCAGAATTGCCGCCTGATGCACACACTTTCCTCCGTTGCCGCATTTCCTTCTTCGGCTTTGCGGCGTTTATGCTAAATTGGCGTCAACCTGCCCGGTCCGGGGCCAGCAATACTTCATTTCATCCAATAGAAAGGCATCAACATCATGCATATGGCGGACGGCTTCATCTCACCGGCGGCAGGCTGTACCATGTGGGCGGCATCCGCTGCAATGACAATGCTCTGCGCGCGCAAAGTCAGGCAGGAAAAAGAAATGCGGCTCGTCCCGCTTATGGGCGTGCTGGGGGCCTTCATCTTCGCCTGCCAGATGCTGAATTTCACCATTCCGGGCACCGGATCCAGCGGCCATCTGGGCGGCGGCCTCATCCTGGCGATTCTTTTGGGACCGTATGCGGGCTTTCTGGTCATGGCGGCCATCCTGGCGGTGCAGGCGCTTTTCTTTGCGGACGGAGGGCTGCTGGCCCTGGGCTGCAACATCTTCAACATGGGCTTCTTCTCCTGCCTGGTGGCCTACCCCTTCATTTACAGGCCCCTGGCCGGCAAACACCCTGGTACGGGCCGTATTACGCTGTCCAGCGTCACCGCCGCCGTCATCGGGCTTCAGATGGGAGCCTTCGCCGTCGTCCTGGAAACAACGGCCTCCGGCATCTCAGCACTGCCCTTCGCCCAATTCGTGGAACTGATGCTGCCCATTCATCTGGCCATCGGCGCCGTAGAAGGGCTTGCTACGGCCGCCATCGTCATCTTCATCAGCAAGGCACAGCCTTCCCTGCTGCGCCCGGCCGATTTGGAAACCGGAACCGCCAAAAAAGCATCCTGGACCGTGTTGGGCATCTTTGCGGTAGCGGCCCTGCTCTGCGGGGCCGCCCTCTCCTGGTTCGCCTCCGCCTATCCTGACGGGCTGGAATGGTCTGTAGCCGGCGTCACCGGGTCGGAAGAAGCCAGATTGGCGGAACCGTCCCCCCTCCATCAAAGTCTGGAAACTGTCCAGGCGACCACCGCCATCATGCCGGATTACGCCTTTCCCGCTAATGACGGGGCAAACGCTGCAGAAACGGAAACTTCCTCCTCCATTGTCAACCCTGAAACGAGCATGGCCGGCGTGCTGGGAAGCGTTATCATCGCAGTCCTTATTTTTGCGGCCGGTTTCCTGTTCGGAAGAAAACCGCACAGCCGCAGCCCCCGCTGACCCTCCCCATGCCGCTTTTTACGGACGCCTCACAGCAATTCCGCCAGATGGACCGGCTTTCCTGCGGAAATACCGGCATCCACCGTCTGGACGCCCGCATTAAAATCGGAGCTTTCCTCGTCTATCAAATCTGCGTTCTTTCCTGGCCTCCGCAGGAAATCACGGGGCTCCTGCCTTTCTTCCTGTTCCCGGTCTGCGTCATCCGCCTGGCGGGCCTTCTCCTGGGCTACCTTCTGAAACGCGCCCTGTGGCTGCTGCCCGTCGCCGTCATGATCGGCATCTTCAACCCTCTGGTGGACAGAACTCCCATGGGAGAATGGTTCGGCATCCCCGTCACGCAGGGCATGATTTCCTTCATCTCCATCATCCTGAGGTGCATGCTCACCATCCTGGGCGCCTTCACCCTGTTGGCCTCCACCGGCTTTGCGCCTCTCTGCCGCGGCCTGAGGCAGCTCGGCGCCCCGCGCATTCTTATCACGCTGATGGCCTTCCTGTACCGGTACGCCTTTATCCTGGTGGATGAATGCCAACATATGCTGATGGCCTTCCGCTCCCGGCGGGGAAGCTCCGGGCCCATCCCTCTTTCCACGTGGGGGGCTATGGCCGGACAGCTCCTGCTGCGGACATTCGGGCGGGCGGAACGCATTTACCAGGCCGTCCTGTGCAGAGGCGGGGAAGACCCTGAATTCGTCAGTTCCCGCAGCGTCATCACCGGACGCGGCGCAGCGGGAGGCCTTCTTTTCTGCGTTCTCGTCATTCTGTTCCGCTGTTTCAACATCACCATGCTCGCGGGCCAGTGCGCCCGCAGCCTCATCCCATGAGCCACCACCTTGTAGAAACCATTGACCTGTGTTTCAGCTACCCGGATTCCCCTCCGGCGCTGAACGGCGTCTCCCTGCGCATCACCCACGGGGAATCCGTTGCCGTCGTAGGCGGGAACGGCGCGGGGAAATCCACGCTGCTGCTCCACCTCAACGGTTTGCTGACTCCCTCCTCCGGCCAGGTACGGGTAGGGGACATTCCCGTCACCCCCAAAACCGTCGCACGCGTCCGGGAAAGCGTGGGAATGGTCTTCCAGCAGGCGGAAGACCAGCTATTCATGCCTACTGTCCGGGAAGACGTGGCTTTCGGGCCACTCAATATGGGACTCCCCCCGGAGGAAATCCGCCGCCGCGTGGAACAGGCCCTGCGGGATGTTCACGCGGAAGCCCTGGCAGACAAAATGACCCATCACCTTTCCGGCGGGGAAAAACGGGCCGTCTCCATCGCCACGGTCCTCTCCATGAGCCCTGACATCCTAGTGCTGGACGAACCGAGCGCCAACCTGGACCCAGCCTCCCGCCGTATCCTCATCAGCCTGTTGCGCCAGTTCACCCATACCAAAATCATTGCTACCCATGATCTGGACATGGTCATGGATCTGTGCACGCGCTGCATCGTAATGAAAGACGGCTCCATCCTGGCAGACGCTCCCGTTCCGGACATCTTCGCGGACTGCTCCCTGCTGGAAGAAGCGCGCCTGGAACAACCCCTCAGCTACCTCCTGATGCGGCAGGAGAGGCAACGGAACAATTCCGGGGCATCCTGAAAAAACCTCATACAAACTCCAGCCGGGCTTCCGGCAGGGACTTGAGAAAACGCATTCCATACCGCTTGGTAGCTACGCGCGGATCAAGAATCACCACCATGCCGGAATCGCTCCTGGTGCGGATCAGCCGCCCTACCCCCTGCCGCAGCTTCAAAATGGCTACAGGCACGGAATATTCGTAAAACGGATTCCCTCCGCGTTCCCTGATACTCTCAAAGCGGGACTCCACAAGCGGATGATCCGGCACTTCAAACGGCAGACGCGTGACAATAACGTTGGAAAGAGATTCTCCCGGCACATCCACCCCGGTCCAGAAACTGTCCGTTCCGAAAAGCACGCTGTCCACATCCTTCCGGAACGCCTCCAGCATGGCATGCCGCTGCATATCCTGCCCCTGCACATACAGCGTCCAGCCCTGTTCCTCGCAAAAAGGGCGCACCTTCTCCGCCGCCTGGACCATCAGCCGATAGCTGGTGAACAGCACGAAAGCCCTGCCGCGGGACTCCGCCAGATACCTTTTAATCCATTCCGGCAGAACTTCCGCATACTCCGGCTGGTCCGGCTCCGGCATGGAACGGGCTACAATCAGCCGCATCTGCTCCCGGTAATTGAACGGGCTTCCGATCTGAAGCTTCCGAACGCTTTCCGCCCCTACGCGCCCCGCAAAATAACTCATGTCCGCATCTCCGGTCCCCAGCGTGGCGGAAGTCAGAATGGCGGAACGTCCGGCGGAAAACAGGCGTTCCCTCAAAATATCCCCCACCTCCACGAGCGCGGAGCACACGCTCATGTTCCTTCCATCCGGACCGGTCCGCTCCGCCCAATATACGTGCCCTTCCTCCGTCATGTCCATCAGCGCCTTCAGGGAAGCCTGCGCCTCCTCCATCCGGGCGGCCATATCCGCCAGTTCATCCTTCACGGCCGCATTTTCCTCCTGCTTCTCCCTCTCCGTTTTCAATTCCCCGATCAATTCCATCAAAGGCTGTGAAAGAATATCCTGCGACCACTCCGGCTGAAGAATGCGGACAATCTTTCCGGAACCCGCAAACCCCAGGTCATCCCGCGCATTCTGGAAAAACAGGCCGGAGGCGTCCATGACGTCCTGAACCCGCTGGAACAGGCCCGGATTGTTCAGCGGTTTCAGCAATCCCTTATGCGTGCGCGGATTGTACATCCGCAGCAACTCATAATTCAAATGCGGTTCCGAGAGCTGAACGCCAAGCTGGCGGGCGGCGATGTTCTCAATCATATGGGCCTCGTCCAGAATCACAAAATCTCCGGGAAACACGAACCCCGCCTCCTCGGAATCCTCCGCCTGGGCCATCAGCCCGAAAAACAGGGTATGGTTAAGCACCACCACTTTGGCCTCCAGAACCCGCTTGCGGGCTATCTGGTACGGGCAGGAAGGGCCGCAATGGCGCATGCTGCACGCATGCGGTTCACTGCATACCATAGCCCATACCTTGGAAGACGGCCGGAATGCCATATCGCTCAGGGTGCCGTCCTGCGTTCTCAGGGCCCAGTCCTGGATCCTCTTCAACTCCGCGGCCTCACCCTGCGTAAAGAGGGAATCCATCTGCGCCAGAGCACGCCGCAGACGGGTATGGCACAGGTAATTCTGCCTTCCCTTCAGCAGGGCGGCGGAAAAATCAATCCCCAGGGCGGTGCGCAGCAACGGAATATCCTTGTTGAACAACTGCTCCTGCAAATTGATGGTATGCGTGGAAATCACCGCCTTCCGGTCAAAATCCAGGGCAAACTTCACCGCCGGCAGCAAATACCCCAGGGACTTGCCCACGCCTGTGCCGGCCTCCACCAGCAGGGGGGCATCCACCTGAAGCGCCCTCGCCACAGCCAGAGCCATGCTCTGCTGCTCCGCCCGGTATTCAAAATCCCTGGCGCGGGAAAACAGCCCGTCCGGGGCAAATGCCCGGTGGACATAAGCCTCAAAAGCGCTAGCGCCTTCCACGCCCTCTTCCCCGGCGGCCTTCATATGCGGGAACACGCCCCCCCTACTGGCCCACGGGAAGCTGGCGGGAAGAAACCGGCGGAAGATTCACCTTTTCAGGCAAGTCGTAGAACATGGAGCGCAGACCGTTCGCATTCATCCTGGAAGCGTCGATGAACGTCCAGGGCCCCTTATCCTTCAAATCCTTCACCAGCACCAGAACACCGGTATTCTCCACCTTCACGGGCACCCCGTCCGGACGCTTCATGGAAATAACCATCCGCGTGGGAAGGACCACCAGAACTTCGCTTCCGCCCTTCACCAGATGTTCCGCCGCAGGCTGGCCTATTTCATACGTCTCCACCACCATGCCACGCTCCTTCATCACGGCGGAGGCGGCCCGCATCTTTTCCCTCATGGTTTCCATGAAAGAAGCCTCCCCGCCCGGAAAGGAAGCGACAAGCTGCTTCTTCATGGGAGGGTACATCTTCTCAATCATCCACATCATATCGCCCGTCTTCACTGCCCCGGAAAGCTCCCGGGCGGCCCGGACGGCGCTATCCCCGTATTCACCGGCCTGGACGGCGCACACGGCAGCCATCATCACGCCTGCCAACAAACTCTTAATCATGGAGGGAGTGTAACGGCATGCCTCCCCCTCCGTCAAGGCAAGGCCTTCCGCGGAATCATGTTTTTACCGCGCGTCATCCTGCATCACCAGGCCGGACCACATCCATAAAGTGGGGTCCAGCTCCCGGGCGGCATCCTCCATCAGCGCGCGTCCGGCTCCTTCATCCTCCACCACGGCGAACATGGTGGAACCGGAACCGGACATCATGGCGCCGCGCACCCCGGGGCGCCCCACCAGCCAGCGCTTCATTTCCGCCAGGAATAAATGCTTTTCAAACACAGGCCTTTCCAGATCATTGACCAGCACATGGCCGTCCACATCCTGCTCCCCGTAGGGAATGCCGGGCAATTCCCGGGAACCGGACCAGCGGCGGTAGGCGTCCGGCGTGGAAACACCAAACGACGGCTTCAATAAGACAATCCTGGGACGCCAATCCTTCCACTCCGGCAAAGGCTCCACCTTCTCCCCGCGCCCGGTGCAGCGGCTCGCCGCTCCATAAATGAAAAACCCCACGTCGGAACCGATTTCCCCGCCCAGCTCCGCCAGACGCTCCCGGGACAAACCTCCGCGTTCCAGCTCATTGAGGGTGCGCAGCACGCATGCGGCGTCACTGCTGCCGCCGCCCAGCCCCGCGCCATGGGGCACCTTCTTCACCAGGCAGACATGCCACGGCATGGGCCTTCCCAGCTCCCGCTCCATCAGACGTCCCGCTTTCATGACCAGGTTGCTTTCATCCAGAGGCACGCCCGGAGCGTCACAGCTCATTTCCAGACGGGCCGCCGGGGAAAACTCCAGCACATCGCACAAATCCAGGGGAACCATCACCGTATCCACCTCATGGAAGCCGTCCGGCCTCTTTCCCAGAATGCGGAGGGAAACGTTCACTTTGCACGGAGCCTTGCAACTGATCATACGCCGTGGATTCCACCAAGGGACGGCCTCCGGGTCAAGCTTCATCAAACACAAACGGACGGGCCCTCATTTTTTCTTCGCAAATTCCGGGGGCGCCGCTATAATAAGCGCGACCCCGTTGCACATGGCCTACGACGAAAACAGCATCAAAACCCTGGATTGGAGGGAACACATCCGCATGCGCCCGGGGATGTACATCGGCAAACTGGGGGACGGCGCTTCTCCGGACGACGGCATTTACGTCCTTTTAAAAGAAGTCATCGACAACTCAATCGACGAATTCGTCATGGGGTTCGGCAAAAAAATCACCATTGACGTGACTCCGGACGGCCTGTGCGAAGTGCGCGACTTCGGCCGCGGCATTCCGCTGGGCAAACTGCTGGACTGCGCCGCAAAAATCAACACCGGAGCCAAATATGACAGCGACGCTTTCAAAAAATCCGTAGGCCTCAACGGAGTGGGCATCAAGGCGGTCAACGCCCTGTCCGACTTTTTTGAAATCCAGGCCTACCGCGACGGGAAAACGCGGTCCTACCAGTTCTGCCGCGGAAAGGAAATCCCCAAGGGACGGAAGGACGGCGCCACGGAGGAACCCAACGGCACCCGCACCGCTTTCCACGCGGACCCGGACATCTTTCCCGCGGCCACGCAATTCCGGCCGGAGTATATCGAAAAAATGTGCAGATACTACTCCTACCTCAACAAAGGGCTGGCCCTGCATTTCAACGGGCGCCGCTACATCTCCAAAAACGGGTTGCTGGACCTGCTTGCGGAAGCAATGAGCGAAGAACCCCTGTACCCCATCATCCACCTGGAAGGGCATGACATTGAAGTGGCCTTCACTCATGGCGGCCAATACGGGGAGGAGCACTACTCCTTCGTCAACGGGCAGCACACCACCCAGGGAGGCACCCACCAGGCGGCCTTCCGGGAAGCCATCGTCAAAACCCTGAGGGACTTCTTCAAGAAAAATTATGAGGCGGGGGACATCCGTTCCTCCCTCGTAGCCGCCATCTCCATCAAGGTGAAGGAACCCGTCTTTGAATCCCAGACAAAAACCAAACTGGGCTCCAACACCATCAGCCCGGAAGGGGAAACCATCCGCACCTTTGTGGGCAACTTCATTGCCAGGGAGCTGGACAACTACCTGCACAAAAACCCGGAAACGGCCAAAGCCCTGGAAGCCAAGATTAAGGATTCCGAACGGGACCGCAAGGAACTCTCCGGCATCCAGAAGCTGGCGCGCGAAAACGCCCGCAAGGCCAAAATTCACAATAAAAATCTCCGGGACTGCCGGGTGCATTACAACTCCAAACACTCCCGCGCCGGGGAAACTACCCTCTTCATCACGGAAGGCATCTCCGCCTCCGGCTCCATCACTACGGCGCGCGATGCGGAAACCCAGGCCGTTTTTTCCCTGAGGGGCAAGCCGCTGAACTCTTTCGGCATGAGCCGTAAAGTCGTCTATGAAAACGAGGAATTCAACTTCCTCCAGCATGCCCTGAACATTGAAAACGGCTTGGAGGAACTGCGCTATGACAAAGTAGTCATCGCCACGGACGCCGATGACGACGGCATGCACATCCGCATCCTGCTGATGACATTCTTCATCCAGTTCTTTCCGGAATTGATCCGGGAGGGACACCTCTTCATCCTCCAGACGCCCCTCTTCCGCGTGCGCAACAAACAGCAAACGATCTACTGCTACTCGGACGCAGAAAGGGAGGAAGCCATCGGCCTGCTGGGGAAAAACCCGGAAATTACCCGGTTCAAAGGCCTGGGAGAAATCTCCCCCCAGGAATTCAAGGCTTTCATCGGGGAAGGGATGCGCCTGGACCGCGTCCGGCTGGAAGACTCCCACAAGGTGAAAGATCTGCTGTCTTTCTACATGGGCAAAAACACGCGGGAAAGACAGGAATACATCCTGAAAAACTTGCGTGTTGAACTGGATCCGGTCATGGATTAGAGTAACGGAGCAACGCCTGTCTATGCTTACCATTCCCAAGGAAAAACTGCCGATTCACATCGCCTGCATCATGGACGGCAACGGCCGCTGGGCGCACAGCCGTCATCTGCCGCGGCAGGCAGGCCACCGGGCGGGAGCGGATACGGTGGAGCGCTGTGCGGACTTCTGCATGACCCATAATATTCCCTGGCTCACTCTTTACGCCTTTTCCTCGGAAAACTGGAACCGCCCGAAAACGGAAGTGCACGCGTTAATGCTCCTGCTGCACGAATTCCTGAAAAAACGTCTCCACCAAATGATGGAAAAAGGCGTGCGCCTTCATGCCATAGGCGACCTTTCCCGTCTTCCATCCCGCACCCGGAAACTTCTTCAGGACAGTCTGGAAGCTACTTCGGGAAACACCAGACTCAATCTGGTTCTGGCCATTTCCTACGGCAGCCGTGGGGAAATAGCCGCCGCCGCCAGGAAAATAGCGGAAAAAGTCTCCCGAGGGGAACTCCATCCGGACGCCGTAACGGAACACCTGTTCAGCGAGTACCTGGACACCGCCGGCATGCCGGAACCGGACCTGCTTATCCGCACCTCCGGAGAAATGCGCATCTCCAACTTTCTTCTCTGGCAAATCAGCTACGCGGAAATTTACGTGACGGACACGTTGTGGCCGGACTTTTGCGAACGGGACATGGAAGCGGCCCTGCTGGACTACTCCCGCAGAAAACGCCGTTTCGGAGCTCTCTGACCTTCCTTTAACCCCCATTCCTGCGAAACAGACATGAACCAATACGCTCTTATTCTGGCCGGCGGCAGCGGAACCCGTTTCTGGCCACTCTCCCGTGACCACCGCCCCAAACAGCTCCTGAACATGTTCGGGGAAGGATCCCTCCTTCGCCAGGCCATCGACAGGCTGGACGGGCTGGTGCCCCGGCAAAACATCTTTATCCTGACCAACCATCTTCAGGAAGCGGAAGTGCGCCGCCAGGCCCACGATATTCCCGTGGACAACATCATTTCCGAACCCGTGCGCCGGGACACGGCGCCCGCCATCGCCCTGGGTATCGGCCTCATCAAGGCGGCGGACCCGCACGGAGTCATGCTCGTTATCCCCTCCGACCATCTCATTCAGGACCAGGACTCCTTCCGCACCCTGATGAAAGCCGCCATGGACACGGCCGCCAGGGAAAAAGCGCTTGTCACTATAGGTATCAAGCCTACCTGGCCCTGCCCCTCCTACGGCTACATTGAACGTGGAGAGGAAATCCACTCCGCTCCGGGCTGTTCCTGCCGTGAAGTCATTCAATTCCGCGAAAAACCGGACACGGCCACGGCCGCTGCCTACCTGAGCCGGGGCAATTTCTGCTGGAACGCCGGTATGTTCGTCTGGAGCATTCCCGCCGTGTGCGAACAGCTGGACAAGCACTGCCCGGAACTGGCCTCCTTCGTGGAACACGTTGCGGAATCTCCGGCCCCGCAGGAAACCATCCGGGAAGAATTTCCGGCGCTCACCCCCGTCTCCATAGACTTCGCTCTCATGGAGCATGCGGACAGAGTGCTGAACATGGAAGCAACCTTTGACTGGGACGACGTAGGTTCCTGGATCTCCGTAGCCAACTATCTGGAAACCCACAATAAAAACACCACCAACACGGACATCACCGTGCAGGATGCCTCCGGCAACATTGTTTTCTCCCAGAAGGGAGACAAGCACGTGGCCCTGCTGGGAGTGGAAAACCTGATTGTGGTGGAAACGGCGGACGCCATCCTCATTGCGGATAAAAACAAGGCGGACGAAATCAAGAAAATCGTCAACCAGCTGCCGGACGAACTCAGATGACCAGTCCGCACCCCGCCCTGGGCATCGACTACGGAGAAGCCCGCATTGGCCTTGCCGTCACGGATCCCGTGGGCATTATGGCCCATCCCGTAGAAACCATCCACAGGCATCAGACAGACGGAATTTCCCGCATTGTCCAGCTCGTCCAGGAACGGGGAATACGCACCCTGGTGCTGGGACTTCCTGTCCGTATGGACGGAACGGAAGGAACCGCCGCAGCCAAGGTGCGCTCGTTCGGCAGGGAACTGGCCGCGGCCCTTCCAGGCCTTCCTCTGATTTTCATGGATGAATGCCTCACCACCGTCATTGCCCAGGAAAAACTGCACGCCGCCGGCAAAAAAGCAAAAAACTTCCGCCCCATCATCGACCAGGTAGCCGCTGTGGAAATACTCAACACCTGGCTTGATTCCACGCTGGGCTGAAACCAAACGGCGCGCACGCTCCGTCCCTCCCGGCTCTACGCTCCTGCGGAACTCCTTACATCCCGTTTCCTGAGCAAAACCGTTCCCCCGGCAAAAAAAACGCCGCCAGCCAACTCCCCTAACCACGGAACGCTGAAAACGTCCTTCCAGCATTCCGCAGTACGAGAAAGCGCAAAAGCTCCCTTTCCGCGCATCAGGCGCAATCCATGCTCAGCACCACCTTGCCGCTGCGGAACTCCTCCTGGGCCTTCTCCACAGCTTTCCGCACATCGCTCAGCGGATAAACGGTGTCCACGGCCTGCTTCAACCTGCCGTCCGCCATCAGGCGCGCCAGCTTGTCATAGGCGGCCTCAATCTCTGAAACAGGGGCATTCTTAAGCCACTGCGTCACCCACAGCCCCTCCAGTTTAATACCCTTGAAAATCAGAAAACCGTTCGGAACCTTGATGCTCTTCCGGCTCATGGCTCCATACGTCACCATGCTCCCGCCGGGAGCCAGCATATCCATCAGGCGCAGGGCGCTCTCTCCGCCCACGGCATTGGAAGCCAGCACAGGCCTCTTTCCTTCCAGACGGGCCAGCGTATTCTTCACCACATCCCCGTCATCCTCGCCCACCACCAGATCGGCGCCCAGCGCAGTCAGTTCATCCCTCAGTTCATCCGGCCTTCTCACAAAATTCACTGTCTTCACGCCCATTTCACGGGCCAGTTGAATAATGCACCTTCCCACTCCGGAATTAGCGGCATTCTGCACCAGCCAATCCCCCGGCTCCAGGGAAACGAACCCTTCCAGCATGCGCAGGGCGGTCAGGGGATTCACTTTCAGCATGGCCGCCTGGATGGGATCCGCCTTCACCGGGAGCTTCATCACATTCACGGAGGGAACCGCCACATACTCGCTCCAGGAACCCACGCCGCGCAGGAGAATCACTTCATCTCCCTCGCGGAATCCCTCTGCGCGAGACTCCTGCACCACGCCGCAGCCTTCCAGGCCGGCGCGGGAGTGCGGCAGTACGGGCTTCAGACCGTAAACTCCCTGTACAAAATTGATATCCGCCGGGTTGATCGGAGCCGCCTTCATCCGGACCAGAACTTCTCCCTCATCCGGAACAGGAATGGGGCCGGAAACGTATTCCAGCACCTCCTGGGGCTTCATGCTGCATTCGGAAAACTCTGCATAATGATTCTCGCTCATGCTTTCACTTTCTCATGGAACACCCCTCCGTGCAAGCGCCGGATACGTTTTACCCGGAAGCGGTCAGCCATAATACCGCTGCCGGGAAAAAACCAGGGGCGCAATCTTTCCCGCGTTCCGCACTTTTCCTGCGGTGAAAGGTCTTCTCCCGGCCCGGATATCCCGGCCTGCCTCTGCTCCCGCAGCGGAAATCTGGGAAAAAATACGGAAGAACGCCTCATCCTCCTCTTTATCTGCGATACCGTTCATTTTTCCGGATTACCCTTCTCCCGCTTTCAGATCAGCAGCCTTTGCAGTCCCTCTTCATCATGAGAGAAAAAACCGGAGCTCACGCAAGAAGAGGCATACTTCCGTACAAACCGGGATAAATTCCGGGGCTTTCGTCCGGTTGTTCTTGACCTTAGGCAAAAATACGCTAGACTACCTCCCTCGCATTAACAAATAACTTCGATTGCCATGTCCCGAATTTGCATCATCAGAGGTACCATGCCTCACAAAGGTCGTCGTATCCATCGCTCCGGTCTTGCCAAGAAAAAGGGCGGTATTGGTCGTCACGTCACTAAGACTGTCAATCGTACCGTTTTCCCCAACCTTCAGGAGAAGCGCATCTGGGTTCCTGAACTCGGTCAATTCGTGAAAATGAAGATTTCCGCCAAGGCCCTGCGTACGATCAACAAGAACGGTGCTTACAACACTCTTAAAAAGGTAGGTCTCCTGTAAAAAAGATTCTTTTTTTTGAACGTTGTTTCACCACTTGAACTCTAAGGCTTCAACGAGGTGAGCAACTGGCAGAAAAAGATGTCCAAAAAGACAAGGGATCATCTGCTTAAGTGAGGCACCTCCAAGTTAAAGGTTTTATTGAAACATTAATATGCCAACGGACGTAAACAATACGTCCTCTACTGGAAAAGATCACACAGATGAAAGCCCAAACCAAAATCGCTCTTAGAATTAATGATGACAACCCCAACCATCACCTGTGGAACAACAGGGGGGTTTGGTGGTGCCACGTTACGGTTCACAAGCCGGACTCCACGGCGGAACGCCTGAGATTCTCGCTGAAAACCCGTGATATTGAAAAAGCCCGCGCCCGTCGCGACAAGATTTTCGCCTCCATTCAGCAGCATTTCGGCATTGCCGCATAGAAAAGCTGTCGGGAGAGATTAAGGCAAGTCACATCAATCTCTTTTATAAGAACCGCTCCGGGAATCTCCGGAGCGGTTCTCTTTATTACAAATAATACTTGCCGGAATTGATGTGCAATATTTGGTGCAGGGAGTCATGCACAACTTCATTCCGCATCCCCGTTGAAATCCGGTGACCTGCCGGCAGGTATTGCAGAAAGGCGGTTTTGTAAAAAAGGCTCGTTTCTCTGATGCCGGATTCCCCCCCCTGCCCAGGTTTCAAGGGCGGCCTATTCCCGCCGCCCTTGAACAAATACAAAACCGCCTGCCTCCCTCCCGTTACTTCTTTTTGCTGAACCGGAACATGGATGCTCCATGCCCGTTCAATTCTACCGCCATATCTCCCTGTACGGTCCCCTGGTCAGCGCGTTTCCAGAGGTCCCTTGCCTCATACGCGCCGGAAAGCCCCAATTCCTTCAGATTCACCTTCAAAATTCCTTTCTCCTTCCCGGTATTGAAAAAACCAGCCGCCACGGAACCGTCGGACAACTCCTTCGTCCACACCTGGAAATTCCCCTGGCGCCACGCTTTGCGGGCGGGGCGCCCGGCCGGATCCTGATCCACCGCTATCACCTCGTCATTGGTAAGCAGCCCCATCGTGAACGAATCAATATGCTCCAAATCACAGGAAACAATGAGCGGAGCGGACAGCAGGCACCACAGGGTCACATGGGTGTACTGTTCATCCGGAGTCAATCGCGTCTGGACAAATGTGGTGTTAGGCTGGTTGGGCTTTCCCAGCTTCCCGATCTGGAGAATGTCCGGGTCATTCCAATGTCCCGGGCGCATATGCTTCTGCCAGCGTTCCTGGGAAAAACCGATGCCGCTGACACTGCCCCAGTGATCCTGGATATCCCCCGTCGTCCGCCATAAATTCGCCAGCCTGCCCAGCTCTTCCACATGTTCGTACGGAGCGGCATTGGACAAGCTGAGCACAATATCCTTTCCGGACTCGTCCAGCGCCTTGCGGATGCGCTTTGTCGTAGGCACATCGTTGGGGTTCCAATCCACTTTCACATAATCGAACCCCCAATCCGCCCATTGTTTAGCATCACGGTCAAACAGCCAGACGGCTCCCACATGGTCCGCCTTTCTGCGATGAACGCCCGGGTAACTTCCAAAGATCTGATCCTCCTGCTTGCGCTCCTTTTCCGGAATGGCCATTTCCCCGTAGTCCGACTTAGCGTTGGGCGCGCTCCCTCCGATAAAACCGGCATACGTTCCCATCCAGGGCGTGGAATAAATGCCCACTTTCATTCCCATGGCGTGAATAGCGTCGCACATGGCCTTCATGTCAGGAAAACGCTTATTGGGTTGAATGGCGCCATACTTCCCTCCGCGTCTTCCCTGCCAGCAGTCGTCAATATTGATATAGGTCCAGCCATGATTGACCAATCCCCGTTCCACAAAAAGCCGGGCCGCCTTCAGCACATTATCCTGCCCTACAGCCTCACTGTAGGAATACCAGCTGCTCCAGCCCATGGGCGGAGTCAGGCACAATTCGTCCCCCACCTTCAGAATCAGCTCCTTCATGTCCTTTCCATGCCTGTTGGAAGCCTGGATATTTACCTTGTATTCCCTCTTCCCGGACGGAGCGGTACCCGCAATCAATCCGCGCGAATCCATCTTCAGGCCTGGGGGAAGCCCTGTTGCCTGAATTTTCATGGGCCGCTCCCCGGAGACGGGAACCTGGAACAGCATGCGGGAACCGGGGGTAGCCCCGACGATACGGGCGCCATTAATGGAGGGTGAAAGCGGAATCTCTGGAGTCAGGCGGACACCGGGAACAGGCGCAGGATAGGGATTAGGAAACTCTGCCCCAAATGATGCGGATACGGCAGCGCTGACAACGGCAGGGAGTAAAAAATGGTACAATCTCATAAATGGGGTTATAAAGATGTACCTTAAAAACGTAGTTGCTTTGCCATTCCTTTCATTGGCCCCATTCCTCCCTCTTTCCTTAAGACATCCTGTTTCTGCATTTCCACTGCAGAACATGGCGGATCTTGAAAAAAGGACAGGACGGACACTCCCGGCAATCTGCCTGTCAGGGAACGGAAATTCTCCTCACACATCACACACCCTGCCGTCGCCAGGGCATCCGCCAGCGCGGCGGAAAGCGCCCGGACGCTTACCTGCCTCCCTTCCGTAACACCCAATCCAGACCGGGGGTCTAGAACATGGGAATACGATTTCCCGCCAATCTTCACCATCTGATGGGCGCTCCCGGAGGTGGAAACGGCCGCATGGCTCAACAGCAACGCTTCCCCCTGACCATTTCCAGTATCCACCCGCAGCCTCCATCCCGGCTCCCCGGGAGGAGGAGCGCCCGCCAGAACATCGCTGGTACTGTCAATGAAGAAGGAACATACACCCCTTGTTTTCAACATCTCCGCCATCCGGTCCAAGGCAAAGCCCTTGCCCATGCCACCCAAATCCACCCTCATTCCAGGAACCGACTTGATTGCCAGCCCCTTACGAACGGACAACTTTTCCCATCCGCAGGCCCGGAGCGCGCATTCCCGTTCCTTGACGGACGGAAGCATGCCAAGGCGGCGGCTCTTTTTCCACAGACGAATGCAGGGCCCCAGCGTGGGATCAAAAGCGCCAGCCGTCAGGCGGGCATAATTCAGGGCCTGAAAAAGCACTCTTTCCAATTCCGGAGAGACAGGCACAGAAATGCCGCATTCCGCAGCATTAAGCCGGGCCAGACCGCTTTCCGCATCCATGGCGGACATCACTTTTTCCCAATGGACGGCACAGGCCAGAGCCTCCCTGCAAATCTTCTCCGCATCTTCCGCATCCATGCCACTCCCGGGATAAGCGCGCACCGTGAACACCGTACCCATAACCGCCCCCCGAACCGTTACCCTCCCATCCGGAGCATGCGCGCAGGAAAGCGGCTCCACAAAAGGAAGCTCCACGCATCCTTCCTGCCCCCGGACGGCGCCGGCAACAGACAGCAGGCAGACACAACATGCAGGAAAAGCAGCCTGCCGGAAAAAGGAACTCATGCGCACCCACAGGGACATAAACAACAACCTACTCCGTACAAATAAACGGGGGCAAGGGCCGAATATGCCATAGGATGCGACCCTTTAGCGGAATTCCCATCACTAGGAAACGGACGTTGCGCTTTCCCGGTCCAAAGCCTTAAGAAAGGAAAAGGCGCTTTCTTCAGAAATTCCCCTACCGGCAGGAAATGCAATGCCACGGCCACCAATCCACCCGGTAAAAATATACAGGCCGCGGCGCAAGACACCGCGACCTGGGCAGTCTGTCCAAAAACGCCCTTCTACCTGGCAAACAGGCTATGGATGCGGCGGCAGACTTCATCCACATTTTCCCGTGAATTAAACGCGGAAATGCGGAAGAAACCTTCCCCCCTGGAACCAAAACCGGAACCGGGCGTAATAACCACATTCGCCTCATACAGCATCTTGTCAAACATTTGCCAGCTGTCCAGACCGTCCGGACACTGTACCCATACATAAGGGGCGTTTTCCCCGCCCCACACGCGCATGCCCGCCTGACGGCAGGCATTCAGCAGAAGCGAAGCATTCCCCAGGTAATGGCTGATGAGCGCGGCGGTCTGGGCCATTCCCTCCATGGTGAACAAAGCCGCGGCGCCCCGCTGGACAATATAGGAAGCGCCGTTGAATTTCGTGCTGGTGCGGCGGCTCCAGAGCCGGCTGATAGAAACCTTGTTCCCTTCGGAATCATAGCCGTGCAATTCCCTGGGAATCACCACATAGCCGCAGCGCACCCCTGTAAACCCCCCTTGCTTGGAGAAGGAACGGAACTCAATGGCGCAATCCCGCGCGCCGGGAATTTCAAAAATGGATCTGGGAATGGAAGAATCCTGTATGAAAGCCTCATAAGCGGAATCATAAAGGATAATGGCATGGTTCGCCCGGGCGTATTCCACCCATTTCAACAGTTCATTCCGGGAAGCCACGGCCCCGGTGGGATTGTTCGGAAAGCAAAGGTAAATCAAATCCACATGCCCATCCGGCAGTTGAGGCACAAAATTATTTTCCGGCGTGCACGGCAAATACACCAGCCCTTCATAAGAGCCATCCGGGCAGGAACTCCCGGTATTCCCGGCCATGACATTGGTATCTACATACACGGGATAAACCGGATCCGGCACGGCGATTCTGTTACCAGGCCCGAAAATATCCAGAATGTTTCCCGTGTCGCATTTGGCTCCGTCAGACACGTAAATCTCATCCACTTCCACATGCACGCCGTGAACCTGATAGGCTTTTTTGGCGATTGCCTCCCTCAGCCAGAAATACCCCTGCTCCGGACCGTAGCCGTGAAAACGTTCATGCGTGGACAAATCATCCACGGCCCGGTGCATGGCTTCAATAGCCGCCATGGGAAGCGGCTCCGTCACATCGCCGATGCCGCAGCGAATCAGCCTTTTGGCCGCCTCCGGATGGGATTCGGCAAACGCATTCACGCGGCGCCCTATTTCCGGGAACAAATATCCCGCCTGCAACTTGAGAAAGTTATCGTTAATGTTAGGCATGGTTTTAATAGTAAGCGCCTCATTCCATACCCGGAATGGGGCGGAATCAAGGCCCCGTTCCGGCATGCCGGCTTTCCCTGCGTCACGAAACGGCGCAGCTCTCCCCATACTGCCGCAGTTTCCGCCGTGCAAAAGCGGCTGCTCCTGCCCCTTTGGGGGTTCATTCACCTCGCCAACATCCTGTCTTGCCAGATTTTCCTGAGCTTCTTCCCAGCAAAATTCCTAAGAACGGGCAGGCGGATACCCAGCAAGGGAACCCCTTCATTCTGCAGGGCATCATGGCCCTGAAGAAGCCAGCAAGCTTCGTCCCTCCCGTTCTGTGTCAGTCCTGTTTTGAAACCGGAACTTCCAGGGACATGACATGCTTCTCCGGAACGGGAAAGCCTGTTTCCCTGTCTAAAAAGGACAAAAAGAAATCTTATGATCATGAATGAAATGGAAATCATTGACGTCCGCGGCCGTGAAATCATCGACTCACGGGGCAATCCCACCGTGGAAGTGGACGTGGCCCTCGCCGGGGGAGCTATCGGACGCGCATCCGTCCCCAGCGGAGCCTCCACCGGAGAGCATGAAGCCTGGGAACTCCGGGATGGAGACGCCAAGCGCTACGGAGGCAAGGGCGTGCTTAAAGCCGTGGAAAACATCAATAAAATCATTGCCCCGGAAATATCAGGGCACGATGCCACCCTGCAACCGGCCATTGACAAAATCATGATCGACCTGGACGGCACGCCCAATAAATCCCGCCTGGGGGCCAACGCCATCCTGGGCGTCTCCCTCGCCGTGGCGAAAGCCGCCGCCATCCAGCTCAACCTTCCACTCTTTAAATACCTGGGCGGGCCGAACGCCAAGGTTCTGCCTGTCCCCATGATGAACATCATCAACGGAGGAGCCCATTCGGACTCCCCCATCGACTTTCAGGAATTCATGATCATGCCCAAGGGGGCACCCACTTTCCGGGAATCCCTGCGCTACGGAGCGGAAGTTTTCCATGCGCTCAAGGATGTGCTGCATGACCGCGGCCTTTCCACAGCCGTAGGGGATGAAGGGGGATTCGCTCCGGCCCTGAAATCCGCAGATGACGCCCTGGAATGCATTGCACAGGCCGTAAAACGGGCGGGGTATACCCTGGGCACGGATATATTCATTGCCCTGGACGTGGCTTCCTCCGAATTCTACGATCCCGCCCGGAACCTGTACGTTTTCAAAAAATCGGACGGTCTGGGCAGAACGGCGGAGGAACTGACGGCCTACTATCAGGAACTCCAGAAAAAATACCCTATCATTTCCATTGAGGACGGCTGTGCGGAAAACGACTGGCTGGGCTGGGAACAGCTCACTAAAGCCATGGGCGGCAATACCCAGCTGGTAGGGGACGATCTGTTCGTGACAAATGTGGAATTCCTGAATCAGGGCATTTCCCGCCATGTGGCGAACGCCGTCCTGGTGAAAGTCAACCAGATAGGTTCCCTGACGGAAACGCTGGATACGGTGGAACTGGCCAAGGACAATAAATACTCCGCCATCATCTCCCACCGCTCCGGGGAAACGGAAGACGCCACTATTGCGGATATTGCCGTAGCGACGAACGCGGGACAAATCAAAACCGGCTCTCTAAGCCGTTCCGACCGTATGGCCAAATACAATCAATTGCTTAGAATTGAGGAAGAACTGGGGGATGACGCAATTTATGGTGGCAAAATTCATATTCTATGATCAAAAATGTGCTGTTTGACTGCAAGGAATGCTCTGGAGACGCCGCTACTACCACCGTTTTACCTTGGCGGAACTTGAAATCCGCCGGGAGAAACGTGCCCTGATCGTCCAGAGAGCCCTGCGCCTCTTTGCCATTGTCCTGGCCCTGTGCCTGACGATGTTGCTTTCCCTGGTGTGTTTCAAGCCATGGAGGGATCTGCGCTCCCTGGAGCATGAACGTTCTTTCCTTCAGGCTCATCTGGAAAAATCAAGGGAGCAGATGGAACAGGCAAAAAACGAATTTATCTGGATTTCACAGGATCCCCATTACTTTGAAATGATTGCCAGGGACAAAGGCAACCTGGCCCTTCCCGGAGAACACATTCTCCGCATTGCGGAACCCAAGCGCCTGAAATAAAGCGTTTTTCAGCGGGAAAAGGAAACCATGCCTGCGGTTCCTGCTCCTTTCCCGCCGTGGTTGGTTCCCAAACACAGGAATGCAAGGCGAAATACTGGACAGGACCAACGCATCCTTACTCAGGCTGCCTGTCCGGCTCAGTTTTGTCATACTCTCTCATCAGTTTGGCGGACCAGCTGATGCTGTCAGGGAAACGGCACGCAGGAGTCGTCGTCAGGTATGTTCCCAGCTTTCTAGCAAGGGAATACGCATCCTGGTGCCTGGAAAAATACAAATCCTTCTGTTCCTGAGGATCGTCCGCCACATTGTAAAACTGCGGAGCGCGGTCCGGTACCAGCAGGTACTTCATATCCCCAGCCAGTATAGCGGACGTATAATCCGTGCACCAGAAAAAGGTTCGCGGAACGGGAGCTCCCCTGTTCCCCACCAGCTCCAGAATATCCATGCCGTCCAGCTTCCTGGGAATGTGACGGCCATTCGCCTTCAGCAGAGCGGGAAGCAAATCCACGGAGGAAACGGGCTGCCTGCAAACGCTTCCGGGCACCAAACGCTCGTCCGCCGGATACCTGATAATAAAAGGCACGCGAACACCTCCCTCAAAATGCTGTCTCTTGGCTCCCCGGAACGGGGCATTGCAGGAGGATGCCTCCGGAGCGCCTCCATTGTCTGACAAAAAGACGACGATGGTATCCTTTTCCAAACCTCCCGCCTTCAAGGTATCCAAAATACGGCCTATTCCCCTGTCCATCGCGTACACCATGGCGCAATAAACCCGGCGTTCCCCGTCCTGCACGTTTTTGAATCTGGCAATATCCTCCGGCTTGGCTTCATTGGGCCAATGGGGGGCATTGTAAGAAACGAACATGAAAAACGGTTTCTTATCCTTTCCGGCTTCCTGAAGAAACTCAACCGCCCGGTCTGTAATATCGTCCGTCAAGTAGGTGATGTCCGTCTTATCCGTAAAATTGGATACAATCATGGAGGGATTCAGGCCTTCAGCCTCCTTCTTCACGGGAAAATAATGCCGGGAACCGCCCAGGAACCCCCACCAATGCGTAAAACCGCGTTCCGGCGGCGTATATCCTTTCGTGTGGCCAAGATGCCACTTGCCGAATACCGCGCTCCGGTACCCGCAGGGGGCCAAATACTCCGGAATCAATTTTTCCGTCTGCGGCAGCCCATAGTGGGACTCCGGAAGATAATCCATCCGGACATTGGGATTCGTCGTGATGCCGTAACGCTTGGGGAAACGCCCCGTCAGCAATCCCATGCGGGAGGGAGAACACATCGGCGCCGTCACATACGCCCGTGAGCAGAACACTCCCTCTCTTGCCAGCCGGTCGAGGGAAGGCGTTTTAATCTGCCTGGAACCCGTACAGCCCAAATCCCCATAACCCAGGTCATCCGCCAGAATGACAATCATGTTCGGCGGTGTGGAAAGGCGGGGCAGCGCAACTGCCGTTCCACAAAACAAACCGCACAGAATCAACAAAAGGCGCACTTTCTTCATCATACGTTAATCTACGTATCTTACTCGCCATATCAATCAAAAATCTCATTCCTGGAATTCCCGATTCTTTCCTGACGATTCACTTCCTCAAACCAGATCCTCCGGCGTTCCTGACTTTGCCTGAAACTACGGAACGGCAGAACTACTCTCTCATCTGTCGTAAAAGAGCCGCTATATACTGCCGGGCCTCCGCTTCCTCAATACCCGTACAAAACTCGAATGGCTTTCCTCCCGGCTGCTCCACCACAATTTTATACAGAGTTCCATGATTCCGCCGTATACTGCTTTCCTCGATGGAAATACGGGAATCTTTCTCCAGCAAAAAATGCTGTCGGCGGCCCAGATTACCTACTCCTCGGAACAATTCCCCCCTGCCTGGCGTCAGGATCAGCGTCATGCGGCCAAACAACACATAAAAAGCTCCCGCAAATGTACCAGCCCCAACCAGAACAAAAGGGATCAAAAACAATAGTCCGAACAGATTTTCGCAAGACATTTCCCTCATCACCGCAAACAGGGCAACGCATGTCACAGAATTCCAAAAAACCGAAAACATCAGTAAAAAAAGTCCCGCACCTTTTGGTTTCTTATACGTTATTTCCAGCCCCCTCGCCGTTTTCGTCACGCTCATGCGGCGGGGAATGGAATCAAGAATTTCCTCATCCCTTTCCTCCTGAACAATCTCTGAAAATTTGCTTATCTTATTGCAGGAGCGGCATAACACCATATCCGCAGCCATATTCACATCTTCCATAGCCAGAAGGGCGCCGCATGCCGGGCACTTCCATTCAGTGTGGATAGCCATATCAGGCACTCTAACAAACTTCCATATTCGTTAAAGAATAAAAAACATAGCCCGTTCCCACACGCATCCCATTCATGGGAATACCACTTTTCAAAAACAGGAAAAAAGGACGTCGGTCTTTCTCTTCCTACACAATCCGGCTTCATTCTATTTTTACAGATAGAATATAAAACAAACCACATTGGCTGTTTTTACTGCCTTGTCCGGCAAACTATCATCCGTGACACAGGGCGATCCAATGTCATTTTCAAAATGGGGAGCTGGAACCTTCGCCCCTTCCAGCTCCCTCGGAAGGGTCACGCGGACCTCTTGTGAATCATGCGTTTTCCCATCACCTTGATCACAGTGGCGGCTGTATCCATCTTCATATTTTTTATGTAGAATGTCGTGGTATTGGACTTTTTATCCTGACTCATGTTGACAGTTTTCTCTCCGTCAAGCAGAACCGCTTTCACATCACCCTCAAACGAGCAGGGAATGGTCAGCTCTCCATTATCCGGTTTATCATAAACAAAAATATAGGTAATATCTTCCCCCTTTCTGGTAAGGCGTCCCCATGTCAGTTCAATATTCAGCGGATTGGCTCTGGTTCCATAAATGGCTTCACCGTTTTTTTTCATCCAGAAACCGATTTCCTTGAAAATACGGATGCTTTCAGGAGGAATGGATCCGTCGGGCATGGGGCCTATATTAAGCAGAAAGTTCCCTCCGCGGCTAACTGTATCAATTAACTCCCGAATCAGGGCTTGAGATGTTTTCCATTCCTGATTATCCGCTGAATATCCCCATGTTCCATTAAGAGTCTGGCATGCTTCCCAATCTCCATTAATGCCAGTTGCCGGAATATGGTGTTCCGCTGTGGAATAATCCCCTTTCCATGCGGGAGTTACTCTGATTCCCCCTTCACTAAGATGATTTGCAGAATGGTACAAGCGATTATTTTGAATTGCCTTGGGATTTTTTTCAAAAAGATTCTTCATCAATGCTGTCGCATTCCACGCCTTATCTCCCTGAAAACTAGGCTGACTGAAATCCCACCATACCAGATCTACCGGGGCATAGCTGGTTAGCAACTCATTGAAAATATTGTAAAGGTAATCCTTGTATTTTTCATGGTTCCCGAATTGCCGCCGTCCTTGTTTTTGAGCCTCATAGTTACCCTTAGGATAAGAAATGCCTGAACCTGTCGGATCGTAATCCGGATGGCTCCAGTCAAGAAGGGAAAAATAATATCCTGCCTTCATTCCATATTTTTTACATGCCTCTGCATATTCCTTTACAATATCAACACCCTTGGTCGTTTTAACGTTAAAATCACTGAATTTTGAATCAAACATGTTAAAACCCTCATGATGCCGACTTGTCAGGATTGTATAAACGCACCCGGCCTCTTTGGCCAATTTTACCCATGTCTCAGCCTTTCCGCGTTTGGGCTTAAACCGGGGAAGGGCCTCTCTGGCGTATGTTTCGCTATCCACTCCGGAATACTGCATAATCCATTCCACGCATCCCTTATATTTTTTCCCCTGAATTTCCCCCGCCAGCCCGGAATACAACCCATAATGGATGAACATGCCGAATTTTCCATCTCGCCACCATTTCATTCTTGCGTCCCGGGCATCCTCAGTCTCGGGAGGCGCTCCTTCATGCACCTGCGGTTCCGTTCTTTTTTGAGCATTTTTCTTTAAAGTAAACTTTTGCATAAACTCCAAATACGGTTTGATTTCCTCTTTATTTTGCATCATTCCACTCATAGCCAGCCGTTTAGAGGCATCATGCAATTTCCCCTGCAACTCCATTGCCGCTTTATAAGCCTCCTTTAGTTGAGGGGGACATGATTCTGAAGTAAACTCAAGAACGGCAACAAGATCGGGATTACGCCCACATTCCTCCACCAAGGCACGGAAATGCTCCATAGCCATAGGAAGATGATCCGGAGATTGAACGGTATCAAGTTCCCGAACCGCACTTTTCAACACTTCATGAAGTTCTTCAAATCCCCTCACGTTGGGGTCGATTCCATATGCCGGAAACAGATGAAAGAACAACATCATTATGGAAAATACATTCGCCTTCATTACCAATGAATACGAAACGCAACACTTTTTCTTTCAGAATTATTCATGCCGGTTCTGCTTTCTTGTTCCCCGATTTCATTTCTCCGTACGGCCACTGAAAAAACATCTCGCATGTGTTCTCCATACCGTTTTATTTCCTGATAAACCATTATTTTTCAAAAAATATACATCTTTCTTGAAAAACAAAATCATTCTCCGGACGGCCTTACTAAAAAGGCCGAAAAGAAAAAAATGCCGATTCCGCATGATGGGAATCGCCTGTTCCGTTAATTTAAGAAGGGCATGACCCGCCTATGCTGACGGTGTCAAATTCCACAATCTTTACAATAATGTTCTCCGCCTCATCCGCCTCCTGCTTTCTGATGGCAGCGAGAAGGTCATCATGCAGCTTCATGGCGCCGGCGTCATATTGCTTCTCCTGAAGCAGCCTTTCCAGATTCTCCTGCACATGGCGGATGACCACGTTATACAATTCCGAGAGCACCGGATTATGCGTGGCGCGGGCCACGGCGGCATGAAACAGCATGTCATCCTCAATGCCCTGCCTTACCCTGCCGTGGCAGTCTTCCAGGGCATTTTCCAGCTCCTTCAAATCTTCATCCGTCCTTTTAACGGCGGCCAGCCGCGCAATTTCCTTTTCCAAAGCCAGCCGGGCCTCCAGAATCTGAGGCAGCTCGGATTCCTTGAGGCGGTTGCTCACCGCGACGGCAAAGCGGTCTGACGCCATCACGTACGTGCCGTCCCCGGGGCGCGCTTCCAGCATCCCCATGTGAATCAGGGATTGAAGGGCTTCGCGGATGGTGTTGTGGCTGACGGAAAAGGCACGAGCCAGTTCCGCTTCCGCGGGAATGCGGTCTCCAACCTTCCATTTGCCGGACCGTATCATGGATTCCATGGCGGTAAGCACCTGGCGGGCCAGGGACACCCGCACCGGTTTCTTCAGCTCCATTGTCTTGGACTGCTTCATGAAAAATTATCGGATAACGGTCCAGAGACGCCCCTTCTCCGTCTTGATTAACTGGATATCCAGCCCAAAGGCGTCTTTCAGGTTTTCCTCCGTCAGCACCTCGTCCCGGCTTCCATGCGCTACGATTTCTCCGGACTTTAAAATCATGCCGCGGTTAAATACGGGAAGGATATCCTCAATGCGCTGGGTAATAAACACGATGGTCAGATCAGGCCTCGTTTCAGCCAGCTCTTCAATGGTTTTCAATAAAAATTCCCGCCCTGCCAAATCCAGGTAAACGCTGGGTTCGTCCAAAATCATCAGTTCCGGATTCGTCATCAGAGCCCGGGCAATCAGCACTTTCACCTGTTCCCCGGAAGACATGGCTACCACCGGCCTGTCCATCAAATGCTCCGCTTTCAGGGATTCCATGATCCCTGCGGCTTTTTCCTCCTCTTCCGGCGTCGGCTCCCTCAGAAGGCCGATAGTGCCGTCGGGGCCGGAAAGCACCATGTCGCGTCCGTTCCAGGAGCCGTCCTCCAGCCATTTGTGCATGAACGGACTCACCCATGCTATGGACTTGCGCAGCTCCAGCAGGTTCACATGCCCGAAGGTCTTGCCCAGGACCTGCACCCTGGCTCCGAAGAGAGGCCAGGCAAACCCCATCAGCACCTTGACCAGCGTTGTCTTTCCGGCGCCGTTGGCGCCCAGAATAAAACAACGTTCTCCGCGCTGCACCTGCCAGGAAATATTGTGCAGGATTTCGTGCCCTCCCAGGTATACCCTGGCGTTTTCCACATTGACGGCCAGTGAGGCATGCTCCATAAACTGAATAAATGACGGATTTCCGGGAAAAGCCCGGGAATATCCGTGCTGTTCCGCCGGAATACGGCGAAACAGCACGTGTTCCAAGTAAAAGAAACCTTAGTTCCTTTCAAACAGGCTGCGGATCTTGGCGCCCACGATTTCCACCGGGTGCTGGCCCAGGGCTTCGCGCTTGGCTTTGAGATTGGGAGCGCCTTTGGATGCTTCTTCCAGCCAGTCCTTGGCGAACTTGCCGGATTCAATGCGCTTGAGGGATTCCTTCATGCGTTCTTTCACCTCTGCGGGCAGTATCTGCGGGCCGTTGTAATATTCGCCGAATTCGGCCGTGTTGGAAATCACGGAGTTCATCTTCTGAATGCCGCCATTGTAAATCAGATCCACGATGAGCTTAGCTTCATGCACGCATTCAAAATAGGCCATTTCCGGCGGGTAGCCGGCTTCCGTCAGGGTTTCAAAGCCGTACTTCATCAGGTCCACCAGACCTCCGCACAGCACGTTCTGTTCACCGAACAGATCTTCATACGTTTCCTGGGCCATGGTGCATTCCAGCACGCCGCCGCGGGTCAGGCCTTCAGCCTTGGCCATGGCGAGGGCCACGTCACGGGCCTTTCCGGAGGGGTTCTGATGCACGGCAATCAGGCCGGGGCAGCCGAACCCTTCTTCAAATACCCGGCGCACTTCCGTGCCCGGGCCTTTGGGGGCCACCATGATTACATCCACATCCGCAGGGGGAACGATGGTATTGAAAACATACGCAAAGCCATGGGAGCAGCAAAGCGTCTTGCCGGCCTTCAAGTGAGGCTTGATTTCGGCTTCATACACGGCGCCGTGGCTTTCATCCGGCAGCAGAATGTGAATGATGTCCGCTTTTTCGGCGGCTTCCGCGACGCTCATTACCTGGAATCCGTCCTGGGCGGCGGCGTCAAAAGACTTGCCGGGGCGAACGCCGATAATCACGTTCACACCGGAATCACGCATGCAAAGTGCCTGGGCGCGGCCCTGGGCGCCATACCCGATCACGGCAACTGTCTTGCCGTTCAATGCGCTGAGATCAGCAGCGTTGTCATGAATAATATCCATTGTTACTCCTTCTTTAAGTAATTCATCCAAACATCCAATGTTTGGATGAATGCCAACATACCCCACCCCATGCTGATTGCAAGCATATTCCCGCGGACGCCGGAATATTTCTTCGGAAAAGAAGATATCGTCCACACGCATCCCCCCTGCCCCGAAACGCCAAAAACCGGTGTCCATGTCCCCTGCCCAACGTCTCAGAAAAGAAAACCGAACCGCATCAATTCCCTTTCCGGAAAAAACGCCGTATCCACTAATCCTCTTCATATTTATCCCGGAATGAAACTTCAATCCTTTCAAAATCAAATTTCTTTTCACATTCCCCACCCGGCATGAATGAAAACACAATTCCTGCTCTGAAAAAACCGGCACATGCCTCTACATCCGGCTTTCTGGACACTATAAACGGCAAAAACTGTTTGATTAAAAAAAATAAATTAATATGCTTTTCGTTACATTTATGAATCTCTGCTCTCTTTTCGCAAAAAGCCTTCTTTTCCTCGCAGGGTCGGCCCTGATATCTCAGGGAGAAGATTTTACCCTCCAGACATCCGGAACAATATTTCTGCCAGGCGTTTCCGCTGACTCCGGATGGGTCAGCATAAAAAAACACAATATCACGGATTATAAATACGATGACTCCGCCATGTGCAGCGCCGCCAGTGCCGCCAGCGTCATGACATGGTGGCGCAATACCAAAGAGGGAGCCGCAATGACCGGAGATGAAATGTACGAAATGTATGACAGAATGTGTTCCTACACAAATTGGACAACAACGGAGTCCCGAAACGCGTGGACATCCTACTGCAGGGACGTTTATAAGACGGAGTGCGAATTAATTGCCGATTATACGGCATGCGTCAAATTTCCCTATTCCACGGATTTCATACCGGTGAACACCTGTCCGTGGGTTGCTCCGGGACTGGGGGCCTACATGTCCATCTCGGAAGCCCTTCTGTACGGAATTCAGAACGGATACGGCATGACTCTCAGGCTGACCGGCCGGACAGGAGGGCATTCCGTCGCCCTTTGGGGGGGAGACTACACCAACTATGGAGACATATTTAATGTAACCTCTCTCTATTTCACTGATTCCGACAGCCAGGGAGGTCTGAACAAAGCTTCCGTTGAAGCCCGTTATGAAGAAGGGCAGGCAGGGGGAAGCTCCTCTACAAACTATTATCTGAAGACAGGCGGGCAGGAATGGAAAATTTTTGGTGTGGACTTCCTTTACCACACGCAGGACAATGTCCCGGAACCGGCTTCTTCTCTCCTTTTCATGGCAGGAATGACGGCGCTTTGCTGGCGGCGGCGCTATTAACGCGCCTTCCGGGAGAAGAAAACAGAGATTCTGCGCCCGGTTACCGCGCCGGAAACGGCGGGGAACTGGAATAAATCAACTGGGAGGTGTCATATCCCAGTTCCTCTGCGCAATGGAGCATCGGTTGAAGCTCGTCATCCTTCAACTGCGGTGTACGGGCAAGCAGCCACAGATAATTCAGGGAACCGCCGGAAACCACGGCTCGGGTGTAATTTTCATCCAGAAAAGCCACTTCATACCGGCCGTACACCAACGGTACAAAGTACACTTTCAAATGATTGGGAGCATCCCCCTCCACGGCCCTCGCACGGGCCTCCTTCCGTTCCCCGGTCTGAATGTCATACCCGCTGTTAATTACGGAAATGGAACCGTCCTCCCTGCGGTCGTACCGGGCGAGAACTTTGCTGAGACCGCGCTCGAACCAGTTTTCCAGACGGGCAATTTCGTGCCATTCCCCCAGATAACGTTCCAGATTGAAATCCGGCATGGGTTCGGTTTTAACGGAATGGCCGTGAAACAGGGAAGTAACAATGGTCTGTATCATGCTCATGAGCTGACAGAAAATGCTTTGTTAAAAAAAGTAAGGATATCCGGATATTGGAATTGGAACCCTTCCCTCATCAGCGTCTCCGGAACGGCGCACTGACCGCCGGTAATCACCCGGGAAGCTTCTCCCATCAACAGCCGCAGAACGGCGTCAGGGACAGGGATGGACAGACGGGTGTGGAAGTGTTCTGCGGCTGCCCTGTAGAATTCCCGGTTGGTGGTTCGCTCCGGAGCCGTTACATTGACAGGGCCGGAAATATTTTTCCTGTCCATGATGAAGATGAGGGCATTCACCAGATCTTCCAGAGCCACCCAGGAAAAAAGATGATCCGGGTTTCCTACGGCTGCCGTAACGCCGAACCGGGCCGGGCGCATCATTTCTGGGAGCGCCCCGCCATCCGGAGAAAGAACCACGCCAAACCGGGTAAGAACCAGCCGCACGGAGCTGTTCACCAGCCCGGCCTCCTTTTCCCAGGCCACGCACAATTCCGCCAGAAAAGAATCCGCCTCCGGAGCGTCCTGTTCCCCATGACAGCCTCTGGACGTGCCGTAATACCCGACAGCAGAGGCGGAAATCATCACTTCCGGCGGTTCATGCAGCCTGTTGACCGCTTCCACCAGTTTGCGGGTGATCATGATACGGCTTTCCACCAGTTCCTTCTTGTAGGCATCCGTCCAGCGCCGATTGATGGGCGCTCCGGCCAGATTGATGACGGCATGGCACCCTGCCAGGGCCTGCGCCAGGCAATCCACGCCGTTCTGAGTAAACAGGTAGCGCTGCAGAGGCGCCACCCGATGCCCGAACGTCTCAAGACGCTTGGACAAATGGCTCCCTATAAATCCGCCGGATCCCGTAATGGCTACATTCATCACCTTAACCCAGATGGAGGCCCATTTTCGGGGCGGCGCTCCGGCACCTCGCCGGAATGCTCACCACGGAACAGGCAACCTTTACCGGATAAGACATTTTCTCCACTCCCCTGTGTTCAGAAGAAGACATACTTTGCCGCCTGCCCTCTTTCGGAAAGCATTTCCCGGCCTCACGGGAAAAGATAACTTGATTTTCATCAGCCTCTTCTTATGTTGAAGGCCGTCACAACCGCTGCCCTGTCATGAATAAATCTCCCAAAACCGCCTTCTCCCTGCTTATTCCCGCCGTCATCTTCATCGCTGTGGGCACCGCTATCTTCGCCTTCCAGAATTTCAGCAACAAGCGCGTATTGTCCGGTTTTGCCGGCTATGTTTATTCCAAACCCATTTTCGGACAGAACAGGTTTGAAGGCATCCTGATCGGGCCGTCCTCCACGGGATGGGCGTGGAGAAAGGAAGTCAGCAAGGTTTCCATCACTCCGGATACCACGGTGGAGGAATTCGACGCCCGCAATGGAGGAGCTATCCTGGGCAAGGACAAGCTCCCCATCTCCTGCAAGGCCTCTCTTGTTTACCGTCTGGATCCGTCCCGGGTGAAGGAATTCATGGAAGACTACGGAGGCATCGCCCAAAGCTCCGGCCGCAATGACGATGAAGTGGCGGACGAAATCATGCTCTTTGCCTACAAAAATTTCATTCAGCAGCCTTTCCGCACAGCCGTGCGGGCGGAATTAAGCCAGTACAATGCCTTGGACGCCTCCGGCAGCCTGCAAAAAATCTCCGACAACGTTTACACGCAGTTAAGCAAGCGGCTGGACGGCACCCCCTTTATTGTGGACTCCGTAGCCGTGGGAGAAACAAATCCCCCGCAGGCCATCATTGAATCCGTCGTCAGGAAAGTTCAGACGACTCAGGAAAACGAACGCAAGGAAACGGAACTGCAAATCGCCCGGAAAGATATCGCCATCCAGCGCGCACGCGGGGAGGCGGAAGGAGCCATGAAAATGGAAATAGCGCGTCAGGAAGCAAACGCTAATCTGGCCCGGGGAGAAGCGGAGGCCAAAGTCATTGTCATGCGGGGCAAAGCTCAGGCGGAAGCCGCCCTGGAAGCGGCCCGGGCGGAAGCGGAAGGACTGGCGCTGAAGGAAAAGGCCATGGGACCGAACACGCTCCGCGCCAAGGCTTTTGAAAACATGCTGAACAATGCGAAAGTCTACCTTCCCTCCGGAAAAGATGCGGAAGGCAATATGTCTGTGCTGGGCATCCTGAACCTGGACAAGGACCCCGCCAAATAAACGCAGCCTGTTCCCGGCGCTGCCGGAAAGGCGGCGGCATCACGAATCCGCGGATTTGGAAACGGAAAAACCGCCTCCCTCTCCGGGACATATGACTTGAAGCAACATTGATATAAGAAAAATACCCCTTCTGGCAAGCCTCCCGCCAGGCCATGAAAAAACGGAACAACGTTCCCGAACGGAGGTTCTCATCAATATGCCGGGGAAGTAAATCACTCCCGCCGCCAGGAACACGTCCCATACAAAATCCTCCCTTTGCTTCAGGTATAGAATGCCTCCACAATCCGGGCGATGCGCTCCATATCCTGCGGCCCGCAGCGCTGGTCCACGGGGAGCGGCAGAAGATGCAGAGCCAGTTTCCGTTCCAGGCTGCCGGCGGGAGCCTGTTCCAACACCTCCGGCCACAGGAGCGGAATCAGGACGCGTTGATCAATCAGCACGTTCCTCAGCTCGGGGAAAGCCGTCCAAAACGGATAATAACACGGAGCGGACAAGGAATCCGGCTCCACGGAAAGGCGGTTCAAATGGCCCAGCCTTTCATGAAGAAACAGGAAATTATTCATCCGGAGCAGCCGCGCCTGTTCATAATCAATGCCGCTCATCAGTCGCTCCGTCAGCCGGGAAATCCTTCGCAGCGGGGTATTCTGCAAGCGCCGTTCATTCCGTTCGCAGGCGGAGGAAGCCCTTTCCTGCCCATGCTCCAGACATTCCAGCAAAAAAGCGGCGTCCGGCAGGGATTCGTCCCGTTCCTCCGGTTCCGGCAAGGGCCGTTCCGCATCCATCACGGCAATCCCCCCATCCGGAAGACCGGAAAACTTGCGCGGACTGTACAGGGAGGCCACTCCGGAACGGACCGGAGAATACAGAGCCAGCGCATTGTCCACAATCAGGCTGCTTCCATACCGGGAAGCCAGATGGTCCACGCACTTCTCTTTGATTCCGAAGTAATTAGTATACAAAAGGTATTCCCCCTTCTCCAATTCCGGCAGCTCTTCCGGTTCCAGGCGTTCGTCAATGCGGTAAGGAATCACGGGAATGCCAAGCCGTTCCACCGTTTCCACCACCGTCCGGCACGTATACAGGGGCACGCGGACACAGCGCACGTCCCCCAGGCGGCGCAGGATATATTCCAAAGCGCGTCTGCCGGAATTCACGGCTACACTCCTGCCGGGATGCCATTGCGGAAAATTGCCGTACTCCGGCAATTCCAGCCCGAAAAAACCGCCTATGCCCATCCTCCTTTCCATACACCATGCCATACTACATCTCCCCTTTAAAGAAAAGCGCCATCTGGCACGGAATCCTCTTCCGCAGCAATCTGTCTGAAAAACGCAAAAAATGAACATTATTCATGCAGGGCGCGGCGCCCGCGCGCTTCCCCGAAGAGGGAGGTGACGTTCTTCATCGCGTCGTGCATGCAGTAGAGATGTTCCTTTATTTGCGTCCCGTTCGCCTCCCAGCGCGTCATGGCCAGGACGCGCGTGGCCTGAGGTTCCGAGGGGTCCCAGAGGTAGCTGCGCACAAGTACCGGCGTTTCCCCGGTCAAGTCGCACTCCGCCACCTGCAGGTAGCCACGGTAGAGGTAGCGCGCGTGGAAGTTCGTTGTCCCTCCGGACATCACTTACTAGTCAATCAATTTTTTTAATCTCTGATTGTTATAATACGCAAAAATTAGTTAGTGATAATTGAAATTTCTTCAAGAATTACCGGATATGATATAACTATGAAAGTGATAGAAAGAATAAGAGCTAAAATATTCATCAAAATTTTATGTCTTTTTAATATAAGTGAAATACTCATAAAAAAACATAAAATGTTTAAAATTACCGATGAGATCAGTATCACTCGTGCTATCCAATCATACCATAAACTTGCATCTAAAGATATAGACAACAACAACGCGAAAATTATAAATGTTATAATCAGAAGATATCCTGATATTGTTAAAATTAATGGCTTCATTTTTTAATTAGACTATTATATTTTAATATTCATAATGTCAATAAACAACTATTATCTATGATAAAAATCTTATCACTTGCATGATCTAATTATACTTCCTGTTTTAGATATTAGCATTATTACTTGTTGTTTGTTTCTCAAATACTTCCTTGATTGTAAATACAGTCAAGTCATAAAGTTTATGACAGTGTTTGAGATCTATGTACTTAAAAATCATTCACTATATTTTCTTTCTAATAAATAGAAAGAGTGAAAGTAATTGCAAATTACTTTCACTCTTAGTATTCAGACTATCTAAATTCTATTCACTGATTTTAAAAACTCATATATTCAACTAACAAAAAATTCTTGCAGAGCTGCTACTGTATATCTTCTCGATTGACTATCGGGGGACGTTCTTTAGGAACAAAATTTTTATAGTATGAAAAAATTAATTTATTGAAAGGAGTAGATAAATACTGACTTCCAGAATCTATCTTTAATCCATTTTTCTTTTTAGATAACATGATATAATGATAAAAACCCAATAATACTTTTTTTCTATATATATAGAAATCTTTAACTAAATATTCAGGAACTCCCTGAGTCTCCCCTTTTCTAAAATACGAAAAACCTTCCTGGGTAAGATGTTCATGATGATATTCTAATGTATTTCCTCGATAATTTTCTGGCAAAAAACGAAAATTATTTAACTTTCCGACAAGAAAAAAAATACCAAATATCATTATCACAAATGAAACAATTGGAAAAACTATGATCTTTATCGTTATAATTGCAGACTCCTTATCTATATTTTTATCTTTTATTTTTATTATTCTTTTCATTGCATTATAATAGATTTTTTTGAAATCAACTCTGAAAATTTAGAAAGCTATTTTCTAGGAACCGCATAATCAGTTTTATCTTTGACGTCATATATAGCACTCTTAAAAATTTTCCCATACTCCCACAAATAAGAGGATATTTTTACCTTTTAGCAAAATTTCCGCATTACAGCCGCAATTAATTATTACTGCATATTGCATAAAACTTCCTCATTGAAAAATACCTTGTTGGATGTCTTCATTAGTAATAGAAATGTCATTATGGGGACTTCATAAGTAGTAAATGCTTCACTCTCCGTCAAGCGGATTGAAATGTCGGTAGTTGTAGTAGACCAGCCCAGTTCATCGTCCACGTTTTCACTTGAGAAGCGGATCCCGCTCTCTTCCTCCCTTTCGAGGTAGATCCAGGAGAAGGGGTTTTCCATGCCTTCCGCCGCGAGGGCGGAGAGGCGGCCTTTGCCGTCATAGGACAGGCGCGCCTGCTGGACGCGGCGTTCGCCCGCGCTTAATTCGTACCCGGCCGGACGGCCGAGCCCGTCATAGAGCTCGGAGACCTGCCAGGCGAGGCCGTTTGCCTCAAGGCTGTCGGTTTCCGGTTCTCCGTAGGGATTGCAGGCGAAGGTCCGCGTTCCGGCGGCATCCGTGATTTGCGTCAATTGACCCAGGTGGTCGTAGGCGAAGCTCTGGCCGGGCGTGGCGTCCGAGTAGCTGATTCCCGTCAGAAAATTCCGGTGGATAAGGCAGGATGAATGTTTGCTCATCTTCATATAGCAAATGCTCCTTCCAGCTTATGCCGAAAGGAACATTGCATAAATAACAAGGAGTTTTTACTCTATGATAATTCAAATTATTACCAAATACAGAAAGAGTTAATGTATAGGCCCTTCTATACTTTTCAATTCCAATATATTTTTTTTGAAATCAAAATCAAATATTCCTTTAAATTCTAAATAAATAATATCAGAAGGATCAGGGAATTCTTTAGAAGAACATTCTATCGAATAATCAGATACTAGTTGCCCATTTTTCAATTTAATCAATGTTCCATTTACAAAACGAATAGGATAATATTTCATGTTTCGACATTTATCCATGAACAATTCATAATTATTTTTTTCAGTTACAGGAATAAACTCCAATTGATTATTTTTTCTTGTAACAACAAAAACAACTGATTCTCTTTTAATAGAACATACTAGAATAAATCTATTTTTGTATTCAATAATGTATGGAAAATCTATATATTCTCCTGGAATATCTTTTTCTAGGCCATGAATTTTAACATAATATTTTTTCCATATTGAACTACTAGATGATTTTTCTAATATTTGAACATCATCAACAATGGCACTATCATGATTTTTATTATGTTCTACAACCGTTTTAAGATTATATTGACAGTTTGAGGCACTAAAAAACAGCACTAAAGATACTATATATAATTTCATATAATTATTATATTTTTTTGTAACAATTTTACCTCCATTATATTGTACACCAATGTAACCTGGCATCCAAATATAAATAGTCCTGCAATTAGACAATTGCAGGACCTATTGTAAATTATTAAATCATATTAGAAAAAAACAGTGTGAAAGCATATTTAATTTTCAAATATGCCGATAAAAACATCGCTAACATGCTCTTCCTTAAAAGTATCAGGAATATATTTTTCAGGAATCCACCTACCGAATATGCACATTCCGAACAAATAACATTCTTTTTCTATATAGAAATTCCTATATAATACAACCATTTCTCCGCATCTATTATAAGTCGATACCTTATCACCATCTGAAAAATGAATTCTGAGTTCAAATGGATAGATAAAAACGGGAGAATAATCATTTTCATCACTATAAAAAACTCCATAAACGGCCAGCGATAAGGAAACCATTATCCAAGCGCCAATAGTCATTCCAACAATCATTAGTATTTTTTTTCATACTATTTATCAAGATTATTCTTTGTATTTTGCAAGTCAATAATATTGTATCGGGATTGCGTCGTCACTATGGAAACATCACTCTCCACGTTTGATAAACAGAATTTTTTACAACTACTATCAAGAAAGACTAATAGAAAATCATCAAAAGTCACAGAATTATTTTTTTAATTTCGTTACAGTATATTTTGCATATATAAATTTTGTAATGAAATAAATATCTGATAAGAAACACCCGGTAAGTTGCAGCTTACCGGGTGCCCAAAAGAATCTCTACTTGGCTATGTCATTCATTAATGATGAAAAATTATTGCTCTATATATTTCCCTCACTATGCATTCAATTCTAAAAAATATCGTTAATTTTCAAAAAAATAATACTAATTAAATATAAATTTAAAGAGAATTCCTTTTTTGCAAACAGCGAATACCTATGAATTTTAAAATTTTATTCAGAATAAATCCATATTTATATTCATAATATTTTTCTCCATATCTAGATATTGGATAGATAATGCGATCAAAAAATTTGGCATGAAAGTCCATAGATATATTCACATTAAATTTTCTCAAAATACAATTAATTTCATCAATATTTTTCTCTGTTACAATAATATCGATATCCTCATTTTTAAGTGAAAAAAGAACATGTTGATTACTATCAATATCCAGACTATCGTCTTCCCACCACTCAACAATATAATCTATTTTTTCATTTTTAATTTTATTAATCAGATTTTTGTCCATTTCATTTACATATTTTATTAATTACCCATTCTCCTGCTTCCGATCCTGCTACTGCACCAAGGAAGGCTCCTATAGCTACTGTAACAGGATTAAATCCATATGAACCTAAAACCGCCCCCGAAGCAGTCCCTCCTAAAATACCTCCACCAAAGCGGCCACCAGACTGCAAAATCGCTCTTTCCCTTTGATCGACAGGAGTATTCCATATTGTATATATTTCTATGCCGGCAGAAAACAGAATTATCCCTCGTCCTCCATGTTTCATAATTTTTCCAGCAACGGTAACTCTTGGATTAGTTTTTGATGGATTCGACTTTTTGTCAATAAATCCATTTGATTTTCTTTGATTTAAAATTAATTCTGTAATAGCTTTGCCTAAAATAGTTTGCTTCTTTCTAAATTCAAGTTTAATTGAATCTCGAACTTTACTTGATTCTTCTCTTGAAAAACCACTTGATTCTAATTTCTGTACTATTTTATCATAATCTACTCTTAATGATCCAGTTCTTTCAACTTCAACTGCAACAATAAAAACAAGAGGGTTACTTTTTTTAACTGAATTTTCTACTTTTATGCTAACATTTCCTTTAATTGGAAAGATAGCATTATTATTTCCATTATTAGAAGAAGAATAATTAGGATTTGATTTATAAGATACGTTAAAAGGAGAAGATCCATACGTCCCGTTAATAATCCCCCCCATTCCTCCATCTATTAAACCTACTAAATCAAAATTGATGATACCATTATTATTAACAAAGGCGAACAAATTCCACCCTCCCTGTTCCGCGATGGGATCCCTGCTGATCCACCTGCCGTCGTGCGGATTGAGATGCCGGTAGTTGTAGTAGATGAGGCCGAGCTCGTCGT
>ERZ779880.371-NODE-371-length-59248-cov-3.085416_pt1 | contig 59248 bp, 36 predicted proteins | sample MGYA00511555_ERZ779880 | MGnify/ENA primary metagenome ERZ779880 (study PRJEB29588, sample SAMEA2145815) | human gut metagenome | biome: human gut; feature: human-associated habitat; material: faeces | place: Denmark | collected 2008/2010 ... | reverse complement strand
GATAAAATCAATGCACACTATTTTGACAAAAAAGCAGAAGATTATTTCTTTAATAAGTTTCTGTTGTCTTTTGATCCCTCTACACAGCAATGGAGTTACGCTGGCGAATCTCCCTGGTACGGGACGGCTGGTGCGGCGGTTGTGAATAAAGGTGATAAAACCTGGCTTATTAATGGCGAAGCCAAACCCGGATTGCGAACGGATGCCGTATTTGAACTTGATTTCACCGGTAATAATTTAAAATGGAATAGGCTTGCTCCCGTCTCATCACCAGATGGCGTCGCTGGCGGTTTTGCGGGGATAAGCAATGATTCTCTTATATTTGCCGGAGGGGCCGGATTCAAAGGTTCACGAGAAAATTACCAAAACGGTAAGAACTATGCGCATGAAGGCCTGAAAAAATCATATAGCACTGATATTCATCTTTGGCATAACGGGAAATGGGATAAATCGGGTGAATTATCGCAAGGTCGGGCCTACGGAGTATCATTGCCCTGGAATAATAGTCTATTGATTATTGGCGGTGAAACTGCAGGCGGCAAAGCGGTGACGGATTCAGTTTTGATCTCTGTGAAGGATAATAAAGTCACAGTACAAAACTAACGCTTCAGGGCCCCGGTAAAGGGGCCCTGCTATCAATTTGTCATTTCAATTACGCGAAATTTATATGAACGCAATAATATCGCCTGATTATTACTATGTTCTTACTGTTGCTGGTCAGTCTAATGCCATGGCGTATGGCGAAGGACTGCCATTACCGGACAGGGAAGATGCGCCTCATCCCAGAATTAAACAATTAGCGAGATTTGCGCATACGCATCCCGGAGGCCCGTCATGTCACTTTAACGACATTATTCCACTGACTCACTGCCCACACGATGTTCAGGATATGCAGAGTTATCACCATCCTCTGGCAACGAATCATCAAACACAGTACGGCACCGTTGGCCAGGCACTGCATATTGCACGGAAATTACTGCCCTTCATTCCTGATAATGCAGGGATTCTCATCGTTCCGTGTTGCCGTGGCGGATCGTCTTTTACCGCAGGCAGCGAGGGGACATATTCAGAACGGCACGGAGCCAGCCATGATGCTTGTCGTTGGGGAACGGATACTCCGCTATACCAGGATTTAGTCAGCAGAACGCGAGCCGCACTGGTAAAAAATCCGCAGAACAAATTCCTCGGCGTATGCTGGATGCAAGGCGAATTTGACTTAATGACCAGTGACTACGCGTCACATCCTCAACACTTTAATCATATGGTTGAAGCCTTTCGTAGGGATCTAAAACAATACCATTCTCAGCTTAATAATATTACTGACGCGCCGTGGTTTTGCGGCGATACCACCTGGTACTGGAAAGAAAATTTCCCTCATGCGTATGAAGCTATTTATGGCAATTATCAAAATAATATTTTAGCTAATATTATTTTCGTCGACTTCCAGCAACAAGGTGCAAGAGGGCTGACGAACGCGCCTGATGAAGATCCGGACGATTTAAGCACGGGATATTACGGTTCAGCGTACCGGTCACCGGAGAACTGGACGACGGCACTGCGAAGCAGTCATTTCAGCTCAGCAGCCCGTCGGGGGATTATTTCTGACAGGTTTGTAGAAGCAATTTTGCAGTTTTGGCGCGAAAGGTGAGCGTTCATTAATTTGATTTATTCGCATCCATCAGCGCTTTTAACTCCTCCGGCGTGCGGCACTATAACGACTTCCACAACAAGGAGCCATTTTCTTATACCACTTTCAGTGACCATCCGCTTATGCCACCACCCTCTCCGCAACTGCTTGCAGAGCACCTTCCCACCGAGTGGATACAGCACTTCCTGACGCTTTCTGCTCATGCGACCGTTCGTCGTCTTAACCTGAGCGTGGATGGCGAAGCGGGGATGAACCTGCTGGCGCCCGCAGCGCTGTCACCCAGGCGCGTCAGCGCGTGGGGGCCGCCCCGGTGGAATGGCTCTTCCGCCAGACCACACAGACATGGGGCGCGGAACGTTACCTGAAGGATGACTGGCACGGCCTGCAACTTTTTGCCATTGATGGCGCACAGTTCAGGACACCTGATGAACCCGAGCTGCGTGAATATTATGGCTCTGCCAACACATCCACTGAGCGGCAGAGCGCCTACCCCGTCATGCGTCTGGTGGCGTTAATGAATCTGGGAATCACATTCTACTGAATGCCATGACCGCGCCTACCGGCGGAGCGATACGGCGTGAGGCAACAAAAGCGGCGTCAGAGATCAGCTTTAAGTTCGCGTTCCAGTTTATCGTGACAGAAATGATAGTGCTGGGAAACACGGCGTCACCGGGGACTATCCCGAAACGACTGGAGCATCTGCGGGGGCTCTGGAAGTGGTGTTCATAACAAAACGCCCCCGACCATCAAGGGCGAGGGCGGTTAAGATATCAAAAACCCGTTATCCTGTGAAACACAGTGCCGCCCCGCTTAAGTGAACGGCATTGTGTTTCTGAGGGACCTTAATTTTCCCTGATTCTCTGACGTTCCTTACCATTGATATTTCCTTCATTCCTCACCAGAGAAATAAAAAATCACTATACTCATCAAAATATGAGATTACCTTTATTCAGGTGATCACCTTACTATTTTTTACGGAAAATAAATTATGAATAACAAGAAATCACTGACAAACCACCTGTAAAATGTCAATCATTTTAGTTCAATTGCCTTTGTCATGATTATCTTTTTATCGTCCTGACGATACTATTAACAATTGCAATTTTTATACCCCTCCTGAACAAATAGAAAAGAACTAATATATTCGTTTATAATTCTGGTAATCCTGGCATCATACGTTTAAAACTTAAGATATTTATTTTATCATCATCATGGTTCCAGAGACTATTGGTCAGCTGGAAATGCCAGCCTTTTCGTGCCAGCTATATTTGTCCAGTGTGTCACCCCATCCAAAAATCATCCACATCCTGACGTTACGTTAGATATAGAGAAAACAGGTTGTACTGTGCAATATGCAAACCGCATAAGCGAATATAATTTCTAAGTTGATATTGTCTGGCTGTTGGGAGCTAAGCAATATAAATATCGCCAGTTGCCAGAACGGTTATATAGACCAGGAGCGTTTCGGCTCCTGGCCTGTTTTGGACATATTATCAGTCAGCCACTAATAGCGGACTAGGGACACCAGATGATGAAACAAACAGCCCTTTTACGGCACGGGTTGCAGCCACATGCAGTAACGCGCGCTCATTAAATAATGCATCACGCTGTTCAACGGGATCATCGGATGCTAATGCTTTTATTTCCGGCACAACGCCTTCGTTAATCCCCACCAGGAACACATACTGGAACTCAAGCCCTTTAATACGGTGCATCGTTGCAACCCGCACGCCAGGGCGTGCATCGCTGTCACCGCTATCATTGCCTAAATTAAATGTCTCAATTCCGGCGTCATTCAGTGCTGATGCGTAGCGGTCACAAGCATGTTTAGTACGCGCAGTAATGCAGATATCCTGAGAACGAACCTGATTCGCCAGCAATGCCTGAATTTGCTTGACGAGCGTTGCAGCCTCTTCTTTGAAATCTGCCGCATGCGTAATCATGGGCTTTTCCCCGTGCAGTAATGACAAATAATCATTACTGGTATCCGCTTCGCCATCGAGGTTATCAACCTTCACACCAGTTAACAGCCCAACAGCAAATTGACGCGTCTCTTCTGTGGTCCGATAGTTAATCTTCAATTTTTTACTGCGACGACCACGGACGTTAATACCACACTGACCAAGAACGACCTTATTGCGATAAATACGCTGATGCCCATCCCCGACAATAAACAGATCGTTGGGCGACTCGGGAACCAGGCTGCGAATAAGAGTAAATGCCGGGGCACCGATATCTTGAGCTTCATCGACCACAATACTGCTATAAGGTAGTTGGACCTGCTTTTCTTTAAACAGAACAATAGCCTCATGCATGGCATCGCCCATTTCGCGCAGTTTGGCACGCGCCATTTGTGCTCTGAATTCTTCAAAGACTGGCCAGATTTTCGCCCGTTGAATACGGGATAACGCTGTACCACGTCCAACCCGGCTGACTTTGAGGTATTCCTCCCGGGTGTAAACCGCATTTGGCTGGACAACGCGTTGCCACTCTTCAGCATAGAAATTATCAGGTAGCCCCAGTTCGGCAGGTGCCTGCTGCAAGGCATAGTTCCAGCATTTGCGTCGCCCTTCATCGCTGTCGTATACCACGCGGAAATCATAACCGTGGCGTTTTAGTTGGTCGCTCATCCAGGCATCAATGTTAACGACGTCAATACGCGCCATCTCTTCTCGCGTACACAACCGCTGGAGATTAGCGCGAATATCTGCCGCCAGGTTACGCGTAAAGGTCGTGAAAAGTACTTTCTTACCGGGTTTATCTGCCAGACGCTGAGATAACCACCGCGCACGGTGCATCGCAACAACCGTTTTCCCTGTACCTGCACCGCCCAGTACTCGTACCGGACCATTAGCGGGCGACTCCACCAATTTTCGCTGGCTCGGATGCAGAAATACACGCCATTTTTCTAAAGGCGCATTAAGCATCTGCAACAGCTCCTGTTCATTTTCAACGACATGGAAGCGACGTTTACTTCGTTCAATCGCCTCCATAAAGTCGTTGGTATCAACAGGCTCATCACGATGATCGTTAAACTCTTCCAGCACTTCCTGGTAATCCAGCCCTTCTGCCAGCCAGTGCAGAGGTTCCCAGGCTTCTGCTGGCATTATGCTTTCAAGTTGATTAAGCCCGGCTTCATCGGTAAGCGCCATCACCTGATCAATAAAGACAGGCGGCACACCCAGAGCCAGAATCTGTTCCGCGCTGTAAGCAGCGAAGAGTTTCGGTTTATCAACCACTGTTTCCGCTGCCGGTTTGATATAGCTAATATCAATGACCTGAATCGCGCCGGTAACCGGGTGAATTGAACAATCATGCCGCCGCGCCCAGTCATATGCTTCGTCGTGTTTATCCACCCACATCAGCATATACAGGGCACCCTGTTCAGGTTTCAGAACAATGCCGCGATAAGTTTGATCGATTCGCACCGAATGGACATTTTTACTGCGCGCATCGTGGATCTTTTCATAGTTAAGTCCATTACTGGTCGGGTCCTGACGGAATTTGGAGATGAATTCCTGCACCTTTTTTTGCTGTGCCTTTGGGATCCGCGCGAATGCGCCCAGAAAACCATCAGAAAGTGCCACCTTGGGCGTTTGCACCGTCATTTGTCACCTCCGGACAGATGTTGCAATGTATTTTCGTCAATTGGCCCGAATGCAACGTGCCAACCCCTGGTTGTGAATAATGGAATAAATTCTTGATTATCAATAATCAATGCCCATTTTTGTGATGGCCAGGCGAGATCGGCTTCCGCAATAATTTCACCTTCATCATTTTGCAATTCGTAGCCGAGAGTCGGCGCAGAGAGAGAATGAGACTGAAGCAACGCGATCTCTTCAGCGCTTAATAAGCCAAACTCAATAATCTCAGCCCAACTCTCATCAGTCTCTGGTACTGCCTCTGGCGTTGCCGAAACTTTAGTGTCAACGCTTTCCTGCGGTAAATGCACGGCTTTACGGCTGGTAAAGGTCATATCCGGCAGGAACTGTAACAGGTTTACCAGTCGCCAGAAGCCATTGAGTCCCGCTTCATAACCGTCATCCTGCGTATAGCGATCGTCAAAACAGATATGCAAACGCAGCCAGCTGCGCATTTGTGCGACGCTGGTCGTCGGTTTAATGGCTTAACACCGAAGCCAGCTCAATAAATTGCTGCGATGAGTTACAGCTATCGAGTAAACCACCAAAGACAAACGGTTCGTCTGGCAAAAGCTCTGCTAGCCGCCAAGCTGGCGCGTTTTCCTGCATTTCATAGGCATACTTTTGTTTCGTTCCCGCGTCCTGTGACTTCTTCACATCCAACCACACCCAGGCATGTGCAGCAGCCATTCTCTGCCATAACTGCGTTCTTCCGCCCGGATCGGCGAGATAATCCAGCAGCAGTGCAAAACTGTTGCGTTCCCGGAACGACGCTTCAAGGGCCGCAAAGTTGGTATCATGAAACAGGTTATAAAACTTAGGCTGTTTCATATCCGGGTTATGCCCAAGTCCCAGGACATCCTGAACATGTTTAAGCCCTGGCTCTTTGAGATCGGCCCACGTGACTGTCCACACCCAGAAATTACCGCTATCCCGAATCGCCTGGCGTTTTTGCACATCCTCTGCGACGCTATTTTTGTGGAACGCAAAGCCATCAAGGAAAATAGCCACCGGTTTAATGGCATCAGACTGCATAAGCGGATATAGCACGTAATCCGGGCGACAAGGGATCCCCACCGCCTCTTTAGCGCCTAAATCCACCTGAGCTTTAAGATGCCAGCTCATCATCGGTTCGCTGCGGGTGTTAATAATCCACCCAGCGCCCTGATGCGCGTAACTGCGACTGACAATCAGGTTTTTATTTTCTTGCAGGCAGCTAATAAACCGTTTTTCCAGCTCACTGCCCATCATGGCTTCGAGGGAAATGTTTTTGATGGAATCAATTACCCGTATCGAATCTCTTGCCTGCAAAATTTTCGCCAGCAAGAGACGCGCCTGATCGCGGGAGACATACTTCATGCGCCCACGGTCACGGTAAGCGTAAACGCAACGATAACAACCATCTTTATGCGTATCATTGTTGCAACTGCATTCCACTATTGCCTGATAGGCCAGTTCAAGTAATTTCAGCAAATTGTCGGGAGTGCGCATCAGTTCTTTAAGAGAACCAGTCCCCCCCGGGACGGTATCGTAAATCACCAGATACTGCCGCCAGGATTCGCCTTCATTTTCCGGCTCGCGGTACACAACGCCTTTCAGGTGATCGACATTCCCCTTGAAGTAATGTTTAAGACCGAGCTGGATCGCCGCCCCAAGAGAAGCCTCCACGACACGGTCATTACTGTAACTGCTTACCGGGAGCAGAATACGCAACGCTTCTGACTCCAGCTGGCGATAGAGGTAGAGATAATCTTCGAACTTCGCCTTTTCCGGTTCCGTGCGATATTTGCAGCTCAAATCATGACGTGGTTCATGATCGCGAGGACGCTGCACCATGCCGCACCCGAGGCAAACTTTAAACCCGGTTCGCTTCTTCGCTTCTCCGGCAATCATCAACTCATTGGCATCATCCGCCATTTTGCCGAAGTTGATATCCCGCAGGGTGACTTTGCTTAAAAATTCAAAACCAAACGGAACTTCGCCTTCCTCAATCGCGTATGCCGCCGATACATCTTCTTTTTCGAAACTAACCAATAGCTGACGCTGGAAGAAAGCAGGTTCACGGCTGTCGCTCTCGTCGCTGATCTGGCTATCACGTGCGCTGGCGCGGGCATAAACCTGGCGAAGTTTCAGCAGCGTGGTTTTTTGTCCGGCATCGGCCCACCCCGGTGTGCCACATTTCGGGCAATATTTATGCTGGTCGCCCGTCTGGTCGATATTTTCGCTGTAGTTACAGTGGCTACAGATACGCCAGTTCTCCGGCTCAGAGACCTTCAGGTCTATCTGCTCAATTTCAACTTTATGCCCACCGGCATAGAAATTATTCAGCGGAGCCAGCTCAGCCAGCGCCGTTGATGCCGGGCGTTCATATTCGAAAGTGGTGTTTTGATATTCACGTGCTTCCCCGCCTTCTTTACGCCGCCAGAGCACAGAACGTAACGTAATACCGGCTTCCGGGAAGGCGTAGTTAGGCAGCAGACCTTCATCCGTGAGGAAATTCAGCGTTTGCTTATTGTTGATTTGATTGACCAGCGCCATCAGCGCCTGCCGTTCCGAAGTTAACTCGCGCATATCGCTATCAAAGTTTTGATCGCGCGGCGCGTTCTCCAGTTTATCGATACTGCGCTTGAGTTTATCGATGCGTGAGCGCAAAGATTTGCGATCTTCCACCAGCAGTTTTAACGCTTCTTCGATACGCTGCACCAGCGAGCGTTGTCCTGGCGCGCCCTGAAGATAAGACAACAGCTGTTGGCGAGTTTCTGCGGCAAGATCGGGGAAGATTGCCGTAAATTGCGCAGCAATCTCCGCATGATGCTGTTCGATATATCGCAGTAAGTTATACGGAAAACCCGATTTACGCCCGAACTCCAGCTCATCCAGCATCTGTTTGACGTTTTTACAGATAGCGGATTCTGGTCAACCGGTTTTCACCCAGTTATCCATACAAAAAGCTGCCAGCTGGCGTTCGAGAATAGCCGTTGCATTAAGGAAGACGCCAGGAGCCTGCACCTGGCCCTGCATCATCTCCAGTGGTTCTTCAAAGAAAAACTGATCGTGCGGGTTCCCTTCTGCCACGGTAATGTTTAACGCGTTACCATCTTTACGACCGGCGCGACCAATACGCTGCAAGTAGTTGGCCTGAGCAGGTGGGACAGAACAGAGTAAAACGGTGGAAAGATCCCCAACGTCAATACCCATCTCCAGCGTCGGTGTTGCCGACAACAGGTTGATATTCCACGGTTGGTTGCCGCGGTAGAACGATTTTTCGGTGACTTCGCGATCTTCACGGCTAAGCAGCCCCGTGTGTTCTGCGCCCTGTACGCGCGCGATGTCCATGTTCTCCCAACGCCAGGTCGCCGTATTGTCGACTTCCTGGTAACGACCTTCACAACGTAAAGAGAGACAAGGCGCATTACGCCACTGCCAGCCTTGATCGGCCGGAGCCCGGACAACCTCACGGCAACATGAGCAATTAAGCTGAACGACGTCACGGCTCACCACCAGCGCCGAAGGCACCAGTCCCCAGGCTTCACGCCCTTTGGTGTCAAAATCTTTTACTACTCCGGCTATTTTCAACGCCGTAAACAGGCGTCGTAACACTGTTTCCGCAACGCTACTGATAAACAGATTATTGCCGTTACTCAGCGTGCGATTGATCCAATGCTGATACCAACTGGGGTTAGACTTCGCGCCAATCAGGCGATGGAAACCATTAATTTTTTCAAACGACGCATAAGCCGGTTTACGCGTTTTCGGACCGATAGAAGGCATATAGCGCGAGGTACGCTCTTTTTGCGTCATCATAAAGGTCGTGCCATCACGGCGATAACTTTCGAACGCCGGATGCATAACGGCCCCGGCCTGGCGTTGATACCAGATAACCCCCAGCGCCAGGTGCGCTACCTGCTCGACGCTCACACCAGACATCTCATCACCCAGCTCTTCACAAAGCTGTTGATGCAGGGCGGTAATTGCCGGATTGAAGCGATCTTTATCCACTCCGGCAACGGCATAACCGGTGGCTTCCAGCGTACGTCCGATACGCGCGCGCAGGGTAAATTCGCTGTACACCTCCCAGTCGAGGCGCAGGGAAACCAGCTCCGGCAGATCGGAGTTCTCCGCCAGTTTGCCTTCATTTTTCAGCGTCTGATAATCATTCAGCCACTGCATATTTGGTGCGATGACGTTTGCTGCAAAATGAGCATCGTCCGGTGAACGTTCACGCGTTTGTTGGCAAACACGCGCCGCGAACGCATCCAGCGGTAATGTCTCTTTTTCGCTAAGAACACTGGCGATTTGCCCACGAATCATCAGCGGCCAGGTACGGGCAGTAAAGAAGCTGGCACGATGCGCGGCGTCTTGTACCGAGTCAGAAAACGTAATCAGCTTTTTATGTTCGTTGAACTGGCTGCCATAAAGCTGGTGAATCATCACCGCCGACAGACTGGCAGCCCGTGACCCCAGAATCGAAATCCCCTGTTTGCTGTTGCAGTACGGGCATTCATTAGCAAACTCCAGCTCGTCCTTACGCTCTTTGAGCATATCCGGGATCAGTACCTGCAACAGTTCCGTATGACCGCAATGTCCACACTGGACGCTGGACTGTCGGTTCAGTTTCAGACAGGTAGGACACAGTTTCTGGTGTGCGCCACTGACCGCTTTTTCGTTGTTATCCGGGAAAGCAAGGACGATGGAGCGCCCTTTTTCAAAGAACTGGCGATAAATGCCGTCGAGGTCTGTTTCCAACTGAACGCTTTGCCCATGACGCAGGCTGGCCCAGCCAGTTGCGTGGCAGTCACGGCAGTGGATAACCGGCAAATAGTGTTCGCGATCTTCCACCGCCACATCATCGGCAAACACCAGTCGGGGCGTTTTCGCCACGCTGGCGACCAGACGACGCATCTCACGAAGCCACAACTGGGAGCGCAGTTGCACAAACGGCAGCACCGGACGCGCTTTCTTCGCCTGGAGACGTTTTTGCCGATCGTGTTCCGTTTCCGGTACTTCGAGACGTGCCTGCGCGATCAGTGCCAGAATGCTTTGCAGCACGCGTCGGGCATGGTCGGCGCTTTCTGCCAGCATGACCTGGAGATTTTCCAGACACTCTCGTTCAGAGAGGATCCCGCCTTGCAGATCATGGAGTAAGACATGCATCACGCTGTGGCGGCGTAACAGTGACCCCAGCGCAATACGCTTTTCACGCCCGTCGTCGCTCTCCAGATCGTCCGGGAGTTGCAAGTCGCTGTCGGGGAACCACAAAGGGATTTGCCCGTTAAGATACGCTACCGGGGTAGCGTAACTCTGCGGGTCCAGGGCCGAAGCGACCTCCGGCCCCGGATACTGACTGTACGCAATGGCGTAATTCTGCAAGTACTCCGCTGCCGTGTAGCGATCTTCGCGAATAACGGCGTCATCGGTAAACGGCTGGTCAAAGATTGTTTTTGCGTAATCGAGCAGTTGCCCCAGTTCGTCGCCGACGGTAGCTGATGTCCCGACGCAGGCGAATCGTTGGTTATCCACACCTATGTGATGCTTCAAACGTCGCACCAGACAGGCCAGATCCGACCCTTGCGCGCCATCAAACGTATGCAATTCATCCACGACCAGGTAACGCAATGAACCGGGCTGGTTGTAACGCCAGAGCGGCTGATCGCCAGGGCGCATCAGCAGGTAGTCGAGCATTTTGTAGTTGGTCAACAGGATGTCCGGCGGGCTTTCGCGCAGCGTGTGCTTACAGGTAATGACCTTTTCTGCCGACATTTTTTTGCTGGGTTCGATTTCGCTGTCGCCGACAAACAGGCCGACGGTCACCTTGCCATGCAGTTGTGGATCGCTGGCGATGGTTTTGGCGAAACGGCTGGCCTGATCGGTTGCCAGGGCGTTCATCGGGTAGATGATAATCGCTTTAACCCCGGCTTGTGACGCGCCCGCGCAGTGGTTGAGCAGCGGGAACATAAAACATTCTGTTTTACCGGAGCCGGTACCGGTTGCGACCAGCGTCGGCTGTGGCGCGTCGCTTCCCAGACGCTGAAATGCCCGGGCCTGATGCGCGTGCGGCGGGAACGGCAGCGTCAGATTAGGGAAAAAATTCAGCGGTAAGTCACTTTTACGAAACGGCAACTGGGCGGAAAGGTATGGTCCTTTCAGCAGCGTTTCCGGCTGGGCCAGAAATTGCTCCAGCATTGAGACATTATCGTTATTCTCACCGTTAAACAGCGGGCTGTTTAGCGGGAACGCCGCCCGTAAAAAGGCGGCAACGCTGTCGGCGACCTGCCGACTGACAACGGACGGCAACATCAGGCGCTCTCCTTATCTTGTGCAAAGAACGCCCAGGCCACTTTGTAGTCATCTTCGCGATCTGGCTTGATAAACGGAGCCTGCCAGGTGACGGTACGGCGCTCACCTTCGTCGCTGCGGGTATAATCATCAAAGGTGACGCTGACGGTACCGGTTTTAAGATGTTTGACATCATCCCAACCGATAGCTTGATCGGTGCAGTCACCGCCGGTCCACTCCGGGCTGTCGACGTTAAAGACAAAGCCGTTTTTCAGGTCAGCTTTACGCGCGGTGCGAGGCAAGCCAACGCCCACCAGCCCTTTGCTTGGGGTAAAGATAATGCGACCGTTTTGATCGTACCAGGTATCCGCTTCGTACTGGCGCATCACCGGGAACTGAACGCGATAAATGGTAAGCAGCTCTTCGAGAGTTAACCCCAGCGCCTGCGCCACCAATACGTCGATTTCCACCAGCGCCTGACGACGACTGTAGTCAGAGCGTAAAGCGCAGTTCCGCTGCCACTCTGGGGTCAGTTTGGCGAAGAAATCCTGGGGGAGCTGCGGGAGATCGCGGCTCCAACGCTGGGTGTTGAAGTCTGGGGTGATTGCCAAAGGCCAGCATATACATCATTTACAGAATTTAATGATAATACTAAGCAGTATAATAATGCCTTTTGTCTCGGATTGAATAATACGTATGAGAAACCATCAAGCATCTGATGTAAGTTTGCCTTGCCAGTAGATTTACAAATAAAATCAAAAGGTAAAGAAAAACACATACCTGAATGTTCGAGTAACAGATTCTGTGAGCTATAGCAGTAAGAACGTACTGCGTTCATGTGACTTATTTCTGGCGGATAAATAGCACTAATTAGTGTACGTTCCCCCGATTGAGCCAACATGGCTCTGATAGCTAAGCGATAATAATCTGTTACCTTCTTCGGTTCATCTTCAGCCAGTTCAGTCCATGTAACGCATGGAGTACGTTTTGCATACTCCTGTGCATCACATGCCGGAATGTAGTTAGTGCGCGGCAGATAGTCGTCAGGCAGAGTTAGCAAGTCCAGGCAGTCATAATCGCTGTTAAGCGTACAGTTTTCGCGCGGAGTCTTGTAGAACGGCGTCCCAACAAAGAAATGAGGGCCAGACAGTACCCATTGTGATGAATCTTGAGGGAATTGAGTCTGCCGTAAAATTGTCCCATCCCTCTGAGCATATGTTTCATCGAACATAACCGTTGAAAAATACTGCCCCTGCAAATCACCTAATCTATTCGGCTGATTAGCAAACTTTTCCAGTACAGCAACAAGTTGTTTAGCATGTAAGGCTGGCAAACGTGCCTGCCAGGCTGGCGTTCCTTCGCTGTCATATAGACGAGCAAATAATTCTAGCTCATGAGTGGCGATACTTATTAATCGAGAACGGTGGCCAGATGTGTTCCATACAACTTTTAATTTTCCCTCGCTCTCAATCTCGTCTTTGAGACCGGGAATGTCCCCACTGCCAGAATGTTCAAAACATGCATCAATAGTTTGCGGAGCATACAAATTAGATATATGTTCAAATCCCACTGTGCTAGGGCTAGCAGAATAAATATTGCTGCTAAACTTCGCATGGTGATCAACTTCAACAAACAAATTTAACTCATTCTGAAACTGAAAATGCGCCCTCAGCCTCGGATATACCGCCGCACGTAATTGCCCGCCTTTCGGGTCATCATAAATCCCTTCCGGGTGCAGGAAACCTGCCACGCCTTTCTGCGCCCCTAATCGCCAGGCCTGCGGCAGAAAGCATTTATACAAGTTGGTCTGCACCCCGCGCAGTACCGGGTAGTTCTGCTGCGCATTCAGGAAGTTTTGCATCCCTTCACAGCCTTCATACTCGCTGCGCCAGGCCGCTTCCAGCGCCGGGATCTGGTTAAAGGTATCAATACGCAACGTTGCCAGCTTCGAGGCGCTCAGCTTACGCAGCACAAATTCCGGCTCGTAATCACCCAGCACGCCCGCTTCCTGCCATTCCACTTTCAGCCACGGCGGGTTTCCGAGCATCAGGTCAAAACCGCCGCGCTCGGCAAACAGGTCGCAGAACTCCAGATCCCAGTGGAAGAAACGGTGCTGCTTTCTCAGGGCATCGACAATCGCCAGACGCGGCAAATGACGGAACAACACCTCGGTTTTCAGACGACCAGCAACAGAAAACAGCGAAGACTCTTCTCGCAGCAGGCCTTCTTCGGCAAACAGATCGCCGGTGGTGTGCTCCGCAACTTCAGTGACTTTTTCCGTGATTACAATCCCGTCAAGCAGGGTTTCAATCTCAAACAACCAGGTGCCGCGATCCGGTAGCTCATCGGCTTTGTCGATCGGCCAGAACCACAGCGCGCACCAGTAGTCCATTACCCAACGCAGCTTCTGGTAGGCGCTGTTATCTTCAAGACGACCGCTAAAGGTTTCATCTTTACTGCTCAGCGAAGAACGCGTCTGCTCGCTGTTTTCTGCCGGCCACACCGGGTAGCTGTCGGCGGTTTTCAGACGTTCTGCTTTAAGTTGCTGGCGATAGGTGTTCCACAGTGCTTCCACCTTTTCGCTGATACGCTGCACATCAGCAATCTCATGCCCGGCAAAGCTTTTAATAAACTCTTTGCGCCAGCTGTCCAGCGCTTTGAAGTCATCCGGATAACGCTGCTTAACAGTTTTATCGCTGTAGTTAGCCATACCGCCGTCGGGCAGCAGGAAGTGGAAAATCTGCGTCTCTTCACGCGGCGTGTTCATCGCCAGTTCGACCGGCTCGCTGTTAAGCCAGCTCGGATCTTTGGCTTTTTTGTAGGTCAGTTCGCTCTTGTTGAACACCTGACGGCGCGCGCCCACCAGCGAGTTACCGCAGTGCAGCTGGTAACCAAACCACGGTACAAACGCATCGCCACTAATGGCGTTCAGCCACAGCGACACTTCCGCCAGTTCCACCGCCACCGGGTTTAAGTCCACGCCGAAAACGTTGTTGTCGGCAATGTACATTTTCACCCGCTGTAACTCCTGGGTGTAACGATCCTGCGGAATACGGCGACCTTCCGCCTGCTGCTTGTGGAACAGATACGCTTCCGCCAGCTGGTTGATGGCTTCGTTAAGGAACGCCGCGCTGCCCATCGCCGGTTCGCACACGGTGAGGTTTAAGATGGCATCAGCTTTGGCGTGCGGATCGCTAATGGGATCAATCTGCTCCTTAAACAGTTCTTTCAGGGCATATTTAACCAGTGAGCGGGTCAGCACTTCCGGGGTGTAATAAGAGGCAGATTTCTCACGGTCGCGCCCGGCCATACGGTAGATAAAGCTGCCTTTGCGGTGAATGCGCAGACTGCCGTCTTTCTCGTAGACCTTCTCGTCTTCGTGGTATTTGCTAATCTCATCCTTACTGACGAAGTAACCCGTCTCCAGCTCGTTAAACTCTTCCCCGGCTTTCTTCACCTCGTAGAGATCTTCGCTGGCGAAGAATCCGCGATAGGAGAGCAGCGCCTCATACACCGCACCCAACTGGTTGATACCCAACTGGCGATAAGAAATACGTCCGCGGCGGTTAAAGCGCCCTTTGGCCGGGCGGCTTAACGACATCGCCTGGATAATCTGTTGCAGGGTTTCGTTACGGAATACCACGCGGTTAAGAATGCGCGTGTTGTTGGCATCAAACAGATGACTTTCCAGACGCGGGACGCTGAACTGATGACTATGGATGGTGATCCGGTCGCCGCTCTCCAGGTCACTCTGCATTTTCACGCCGCCGTTGTAGCCTTCGCGCACCAGTTTAAACAGCATATTCAGGCTGTCGTGGAAGTAGCGCCCGTTGCGATCTTCTTCGCTGGTCAGCGGGATCATCTCCAGATCGCGCAACGTTTCCAGGCTGTAACCTTGCAGATAGGTTTTGGCGGTCATTGGCGCATAACCCAGCTCCGGGCGCGCTTCAATGTAGAACAGGAACAGCAGGCGGTACATGTAACGCAGACATTCGCGGCTCAGTTCATCCGGGTCCACCGCACGATTACCTGTATAGTTTGCCAGGCCACGGTCGATCAGATAATGCATCGCTTCGTTGCCCAGCAACTCAATGCTTTCGCGCAGGGCATATTTCAGATCTTCCGAAACACCAAACGCATGTTTGTGCGAATTGTCATCCAGCGAGTCAAGATAAGGTGCCCCACTGCCCGGCAGCAGAGAATCTTTATGTAACAACACCGCAGTCGCTTTCAGCGTATCCGTTTCACGACGGCTTAAAATCTCTTCAAAATCAAAACGTAGCAGACGGTTTTGCGCCCACTTAGTACGGTCCAACAACAATAGCTGACGGTTACCGAGCAGCAGCACAAAACGCGGCGGTTCATTTTGGGTGAAGACCGCCGTAGAGAGCAAATCCTGCCAGCTGCGATATTCACCGTTGGCTTTTTTGCGCAGGCTGTCGTGCTTATGTTTGTCGGTATCCGCCGGGAATTGCGCGGTCAGTAAGGAGAGCGCCAGCGGATCCAGCGTTCCTTCTTCCTGATCGTGTGCTTCAACAATCCACAGCCACGGGCTACCGTCAGTGCTGTTGTAACGCGCCAGTACCGGCAGCGGTGTATCGTCATCCAGCATTTGGATCTGTGGCGTAATTTCGTAGCCCAGCGCCTTTAACAATGGCTGCCAGCGATTACGTTGATCGGCCAGACGCCGTGCATTACCCGCGCCGCCGGGTGCTGCTTAATACGCTGTTTTTCGTGCTCGGCAAGTTTGCGGAAAAACTCAGTCGCCAGACTGTTAAACTGGTTCCACGGAGCGCGGTATCCCGGCTCCACGTCTTTGCCCTGTTCACGAGCGGCACGCTCCGCTTCACGCGCTGCATTTTCCTGGGCTATCCAGGGTTCCAGCACATCGCGGATATCACTGGTGAAAACCTCACCCAAATAGTGGTTAGAGTAAAATTCGTTTTCGTTATTAATACCGACCAGCGCCATGATTAACCCTCCGCTCCGGTGATAACAGCAATTACCTGAATGTAGGGTTCTTTTTCAGTCGTCATGGTGTCCTCAATCCATTCGATATAGCTGTCAAAATTGTGTTCGATTTCGCGTTGTCTCTGCTCTTTACGGCTCTGCTTGACTGACAATTGCTGTTTGTTATCGGCAAAATCCAGCTCAAGTTGGCTCAACTGCCGCCCACGCAAAACGTCCAGCTTTTGCAGATGCTCATTCAGTTGCTGGTTAATGTGCGTTTCAAACGCATTCCGATCATGGATGAATACCTCCCGGGCATGAGCAATAGCCGCTTCCAGTAAATCCTGCTGGCGTTGGTGATTACGATCTTTACCGCCGCTGTTAGTCAGCTTGTTACTCAACTGCGGATGACGTTGTAAAAACTCAGCGAAAGGCTGACTGCCGATTAGCGATTCACGGTTAAAGCTCACCACTATCCACGGGTTCACCATCGGATGTGATTTACGGTTCGGGAATAACCCGGAAAGAATGAAGTGATCTTCATCGGGTTCAAGCAGGTATGGCAGCCGGATAACCGGAGCCTGATGACGACCAAAAGCCGAAGAGATTTTATCGTCCAGCCACTGCACTACCGGGTTGATTTGCCAGAGATACTGCACATCGGGCCAGGCATGTTGCTCACCGCGAGCGCGCGCAATCGCGTCGGTGATGACGGTTTTATCCTGACTTAAATAGAGCTGCCAGTTCTCCGGGGCAATTTCAGGCGGTAGCTGGTTGAAGCGGCGGCGTAACTCCTCCGGTGCCACCAGCGACAAGGTATTATCAGGCAAGGTTTCATACTGGATAGTTTGACCACTGGCTTTCAGGTAACCCAATGCTCTTTCGCAGTACGCCTGTTCGCTGGCAAACAAGCTGGTGTCTGTTTCGGTGACCATTGAGGCATCGCTGGAAACCGCACTGCATATTTCGCCAAACAGATCGTGTTCGGCGCTTTCCGAGACGTTGCTGTTCAGCAGTTGATCAAACAGGCTGGCACCATCATCCTGCATCATGAACTCTGCAACCTGCTCTTCTTCCTCTTCCTGGGTAAATTTGCCGGTAAACTCCGAACTGTCCCCAATGTTCTTCTGCGCCTGTTCGTCTTTGTTGATCAACACTTCCAGTACGCGCATATCGCCATTGATCTGTGGTTCGCTGGCCTCGGTAAGCAGATAGCGGATTTGGGGCTGATGTTTTTGCCCATAGCGGTCAATACGCCCGTTACGTTGCTGGAATACCATCAACGACCACGGAATATCAAAGTGAATCATTTTGTGGCTAAGGTGATGCAGGTTGATCCCTTCAGATGCCACATCCGAACAAACCAGAAGACGCAACGGCGACTGCGTTTTACCAAAGGCTTCTACGGTTTCCATCAATACCGTATCGCCCTGATCGCCGCGCAGCGTGGCGATCTGGTCATCTTTCAATTTCAGATCCGCTCGCAGTTGCTGTTCGAGGAACTCCAGCGTTTTAATACTTTCGGTGAAGATCACCAGGCGATCTTCCGTGTTATTGGCTTTCCAGGCGAGGTCTTTTCGGATGGTGTCGAGCAGCAACTGGTATTTGCTAAACTGGCTGGCATCAATGTTATTCAGCGCCAACAGCAATGACTCCAGTTCGTTGATCTGGCTCTGGCTATTATGATCTTTACGGCTCTCAAGACGCTTCAGACGATTCGCCACGACGCTGGCACACGCCATCGGGCTGGAAAATAGCGCTTTTTCGAGGGTTATCTTGAACAGACGACCTTTGTTAGACTGGGCCTGTTCATCGTCATCATCACGGAACTGGCTCTCAACCAGACGACGGTATGCTTCTTCTTCGGCACCGGATGCCAGGCGAGTCAATTTGACAATATTGCGCTCGGGGAACTCGCCGGACATCTGATCTTTCACGTCTTTTTTGAAGCGACGGACAACCAGATTTTTATCGGCAAAATCGGCGTATTCATACTCTTTCGGGTTGGCGATCGCCGTCGGGTCAAGCATGTTCATCAGGCTGGCAAAACTTTCAGCCTTACCATCATGCGGTGTTGCTGAAAGCATAATCAGCGTATCGCTGCGCCCGGCGAGCAGTTTTGCCAGTTTACTGCGTAACGAACTGGTTCCACGTTCTGCGACGTTATGGGCCTCATCAATGACAATAATATCCCACCAGGCATTTTCCAGATGGTGACGATATTCAATGTCTTGTTTCAGCGTATCGATGGAGATAATGGTCTTGTCAAAATAGTGGAACGGGTTGTGGTTGGTTGGGATGCGGTTACGCACCTTTTGTAAACCAGCAGAATCCAGGCGGGTCAATGGGATCGCAAAACGGCTCCAGAACTCCTTCTGGAATTGTGTCAGCATCGATTTAACCGCCAGAACCAGAATACGTTTTCCGCGCCCACGACGGATCAGTTCCGAAACCAGAATACCGGCTTCCAGCGTTTTACCCAGACCAACAGCGTCGGCAATGAGTATCCGCTGACGCGGTTGTGCCAGCGCCATCCGCGTAGGATCGAGCTGAAACGGCATGGAATCCATCGCCGCCAGATGACCAAAATGGACTTTACTGTCTGTCGGTACGCGTTGGCGTAACTGACTTTCAATATACAACTGTGCCGCTTGATAATTGGCGGATTCATCTTCCACCAAATGCGTTTTTGCGGGATCCAGGATCTCTACTTTTTGTTCCAGTTTGGTCAGAAATAACCCTTCTTTACCGCGCACAAGCTCTGAAATACCATCGCAGGTCAGCAAATACCCACCATCACCACTGTCATCCGCCCGGCGAATACGCCATTCGGCATCACGAATAACCACCCGCATACCAGGTGCATAATTTTGCTTATTCATCGGTTTTTCTGTCTATTTGGGGCAGTGGCGGTAACGTCATCCTGAAAAATGTGGCGCGGCACACTGCGATAAAAAAGAGGGCCTTAAAGATATCATGAAGGCCCCCGGCAAAGTGACAAAATGGGAGGGAATGCGCATAAATTGCGCATGATTTTCAAACAAAAATTATTAAAAAGTGAGCTGGGTCAACTCCCCTGGAAGATATCCCCAGGGGAGCAATTATTTATCCAGCGATAATATAACTCCTAAGGTCATTACCCGGGGCAACAGCTCGCGCTCGCGTGTTTGCCAGCCGTTCAACTTGCTGCGGTACTCGCAGGGCAAAATCAAAGAAGGTATCTTCAATACAGCGCCAGTAGCTAAGCCCCATGTCGAGCAGGACATAATGCTGACTGCCATCGCTGAAGGTGACTGTCAGTTCTCGTCCATGCTCCGTACTCTGGTTATCCCCCGTTAACCAGCTAATTGCTCCCGGCCACGCAGGCCCCAGATATCCTTCTTCAAGTAAAGTGGTCACAACCTGCTGACGATCTTCCTCATTAAGCCACGCGTTATAGAGAGCGTCGTGTTGGCGAGAGTTGTAATCCAATTTTTTGACGCAAACAGTGAGGCTGGCGCGTTCCGCCATTCCCTGTTCAACCAGCTCGGTTAAGATTTCACCTAACAAACGCGCCGTGAATGGGCTATTAAGATAACGATCGCTGTACTCAACATGCGTTATCTCTTTGTGGCGGGTAAATGCCTGCTTCCAGCCAGCGTGCTGTTGCGTGACTAACGACCAGAAACGCGAACCAAAACCTTCCAGCGGCCCGTCCAGTTGTTCACAGAGATTGATGCGCACCGCCCCGGTGGGTAAGGCGGGCAGTAAATCTTCTGCACTTAAGGTCTGACCCGAGAAGGTTTTTCCGGACGTTCCTTTAAGTGTCACTACTGGTGAAGACGCACTTTGTCCCCATAATTCACCAGGTGCAACGGTAGCGCTGTCGTCTGCGGCCCACTGTTGGCTTTGCCCTTCGCGAGTCACCTGCGCAAGCCAGCGCCCCTTTCCTTGCATGAGCTGCGCAGTGGCAATGGATTTCACTTGTAAGCGACCTCCCGGCATCGCCGCCAACGCGGAAAGCTGATGTCTGGAGCTATCAGTTAAGTTTGCCAGCGGCGTGGCCACCAGCAACTCAACATTCCCACCGGAGGAGGCAAACTGGAGCAACTCTTTAAATAATGGCCATTGGGCAAAGTCCCACTGTTCCTGCGGCCCCGCAAGAACCAGCGAGCAGGAGTCATAAATCTCGCTGTTCAGGCATTGCGCAATACGTAAACTCAGAGGGTTAGTTTCAACCCGGCTACCATCGCCGAAGTACTGATATTCTGGCGCGAGGTTAAGTCGCTGCAACCGTACATTGGTAAGCAGGGTTAATGCATGGTGACGATCTAATCTGTTGACATAATGCTGACTGTCGTAGCTGAGCAAGCAGTGGTGACAGAATTTATCGCAACTGCAATCGAGCAATTTTCTGGCGTAATTAAAGACATCAGCCCAATGGTCGATCAATTGCACTGCATAACCTGCACCACCCGCATTATTGTCGTAAATGAAGATGGAATATCCGGTATAGCCATTGATATCGCGCGCTTGCTGCGTCGTCACGCCCAGCTCAGTATTTTCGATACCCAATTTATGCGCTAACCCTTCACGCAAAGCGACCGCAAGGGAACGCGCGGCAACCTCATCACGGATCAACAGGCCATTATCATCATTGAGTTGCAGCTCAACCATATCTGTACGACTGCTATATCCCAACCACAGATCTTTATGCACATGACCGTGGCACAATTTATTGCTCCCCTGACGATCGTTACTGCCCCCTCGCAACAGGTAATGCGTATTTTCCCTCTCTGGGTTCTTTAGATTTTCAGGGGTACGCTGGGGTTGAGTTTGAGATTCTGCCCGACCACATGAGAGGCAAATTGCGTAGCCGTGCCCAAATTCCCCTTCACTGAAGTGGAACAATTCCCCACTATGGCTAAAACGGTAACGTCCTAGCCCAGCATCGGGTAAAGAAACCCACACCGAAGACGGTACAAGAACACGTGGATCTTTCCAGGGAAGTTGTGCAGGCATGGATACATCATTATGTGCCTGATAACGAATATCTGTCGCAAAACCAACAGGCTGTAAATAACGCTTCACATCAAGTTGCTGTATATCCGCTTTGCAGTGACTACATTCGACAGGATGGGTAGTACTGGTTGCCCCCGCACCACATTTACGGCAATGCCAGAACCACGGAATATGATGATCGCCTGACAGCTCCTGCCCGCTGGCAAGCACCTTGCCAAGCATAATGCCCGAGGAACGATATACTTTTCCGCCCAATACCACATCTGCACCAGGCGCATACTCGCGTAATGCTGTAGGCAAATCACGGCTGGGCAATTTTTCAATACGACGAGAAAAGCTTTCTCCCCCTTCATTAGGGTCAGCCTGAGTGGCTTTTATTGCGCGACGTTTTTCCAGCTCATCTGCCGTCAGATAATTGAAATTGACTACGCCAACCGGGAAACCATGCCCCGGCAGGAACGCTTCACTAATGAGTTTAGAAAACAGATATGCACCGCGATAATCACGAAGCTGATAAGCGATGGCTTTACCTGCTGGTGTTTCTTCCCACGCGCTGTTATCCGCCTTCAACGCTTCGATATTTTCCAACAGTATCGCAAGTTGGCTTCTCCAGCGGATATCAACCTGCTGCATCATTGCTTGTGTGCGGGTCAAGAGCTGGGTTGCCGTCAATGACATCAGTACGGTTCCCTGAGTAAGGCGTTTAAGTTTATCCGCCAGCTGATCGGCCTGGTGATTTAACCAATGGAGAAAACGAAGACACTGGCTCTCATCACCTTCAAAGAACCATTTGCAACTCAGTTTTGTCGCATCAGGAACTTCAGCTCGTAAAAACAGACCTAAAACCAGGGCATTAACATGTCGTTGAACAATACTACTGCTCCCAAAACGAACCCGTGGCGCACTGGCAGTAGTGTTGAACGCCCAGAGGGGGTCTTTGAATACCTCCATTCCATGCGCCGTGTTTTTACATAACGTAATGGCAGCAGATGCACTCTCTCCACGACGCCCCGCGCGACCTGCACGTTGCAAATAATTTGCCGGCGCTGGAGGAACGTTGTTCATTGCCACCAAACTCATACCACCAATATCCACCCCCATCTCCATGGTCGTGGAACAGTTCAGCACATTAACTTTGCCTGACTTAAATTGTTTTTCATTAAACTGGTTCTGCTCAGGCGTTCTCTGCGCAGAGTGTTCCTCCAGACGATACCAGCTATCTTTCAGGGCCAGTCGGTCGCTGCGAGTAGACCATAATCCTTCCTCGCGGGCATGTTGAATCAGCGCATTACTTTCCAGCCACTCCAGACGTTCTTCTCGGGCGATTTCTCCACCACCAGACAAACGCCAGTGACGTACAGGAAGCTCAGGCATTTCAATCAACACTGCTTTTTCAGGTGCAATTTCTTTGCTACCCGGCAAATACGGAGAGTATCCCAGCAACGTGACGTCTAACGCACGTCGAGTATAGGGGCAACGCCACACTTGCTTTGGACTGTAAAATTCAGCTTGTTGTTTAATATCCAGCTGATAACCCGACTCAAACTGACGTAAGCAGGGTCGAATTGCATCCCAGACCTCAATCATTAAGTGGTTAACTAACGATTTCCAGTGAGCCTGCTCAGGTTGTATTGCCGGAAAGACTGCGATTAATAGCTTAATGACCCGGTTATAATGGCGATCGCGTATTTGTGGCCAAAGTTGATCACGTTTCTGCCCTTTGTTTTTTTTATCTGGCCCCTGGAGCATTTTTACCGGGAAACGTGCCCCCATCCAGCGAGGGTATTGCTCGTTTTCGTAAAAAACGGCACTGTTTTCACGGATAAAGAAATCAAGAGTAATCTTCAATAAATTACGCCATTCCGCTAATTGCTTATCGGGATCGGGTAATAATGTCTTCCAGTCCTGCGGGCAGGTTGTAACTTTATCAATGAATGGATAGTGAATGGCTACCAGACCCAGACTTTCGAGGGTCCAGGCATTTTTAGGGCGGCGACCAAACTCGCTGTATAAACAAAAATCTGCAAACTGTTGTTTAGTAAGATCAAGCCCAGACAATTCTTTAAAACTGCCTCTCATTCTATCGGCAAGGTCCACACTGCCAACCAGCTGTTCAGACAGCGTTTGCCATGACATGGTTTTCTTCTGCTGATTGCCAGAGTTAGCCTGAAGTATTTGCATCGCTTCAGCATGCTCCGTGCTTAAGGAACTCACCATCGGCTCAATAATTTTAAGTGCCTGAATGTCCGTCGGGCTAAGCTCCTCATTCGCAGCCATCGCTTTTTTCAGCGCGTCGATGGAATTTTTTAAAGGGAGGACAGAAAACTGGCTAATAACTTTCTCTAACAGTGCACAGTGTGCCGGGCTGAGTTTTGCTGAAGGCTCTGTAATATTTGCCAGCTCCTGGTAACAAAGAGCTCGCAACGTCGCTTTATCGGCATCCTGCTGTAAGCGGGCTGAAATGCGAGCGGTACCCTGACGCGAATCCGTAAAGGTGAGCAAGCGTCGACCATTAAACGGTCCTAACTGCTCTTCTCTTGTTTGCGGTAATGGAGAAAACTCCAGCAGAGTAGGAATAATTTCATTTAAAAAAAAGGGCGCGCCGAGCCGAAGCGGACGGAATAAAGGATTATTTTTCCGTTGAGTGTCACCACAGCAAACACAAGCAAAGGAGTTATTGCGTCCCTCACCTCGAGATTCCGGTCTTAACAGGTTTATTTCATAGTGCTTTTGCGCTTCACTATCAATTTTCCCCGCCGTCGTTTCTTCCAGTGAAATGATATATTTTTCACCATCGCTCGCAATCAGACGATCAAATTGAGAGTTATTGTCTAATTCGTCGTTGTCTTCATCTTCAGAATAAACATCTACATCAAGAGCAAACTCATCCACTTCGGCAGCGGCTGGTTGCGCTACCAACCAGTTCGTTCCATCACCGCGCATCTCCTCTTTGGCAGACAAATAAGCTGAACCACACCCGGAGCAACGTAAAACTTCAAATACCGGCGCTCCACAGTCACAATATTGGCGCTGCTCAAACCATACCTGACCAAATGGCCAGTCACTCTGATTTAATTCATGTGCTTTATGTGAGCATTGTTTGTTTGAACATGCCCATAGACCCGCCAGTGTTCTGATAAACCCATGCATACGTAATGGCGTAAAAGCCAGTTCACCTTCTCGCGATCTTGCCATTAGATCGAGGAGTTGCAGTAGCTCACGGTGATTAATATCTGGCCAGGTTCTTCTGGCAACATTGAGCAACTCACTCAAACGTACTGCCTGCCGTCCGGGATGAGTTAACGCCTGACGCAATTGCTGGGCCACACGGTAATGACAAAGCTGTTGGTAAAGATCCTGAGGGCTCAGGGATTTAAGAGAAGTTAAAGATGTGGGGTATTCATGACGAATCAGCGACTCCGATACCCGCGGTATTTGTCGATAACCGCGAACCACTTTGACATCACGTTCTGTAACGCCCGCGAGATCAGCGACAAATTTAGCAAGCTCCTTATTACCTTCAGGAGAGTCTTCACCAATAGTGGCAGAGGTCGCGATAATCTGCACAGGTTTATCTGTGCCGGGTCCAACATTGAAAGCCTGCATAACACGACGTAAAAGCAGCGCTAACTCAGCAGCCTGAGAACCAATATAACTATGGGCTTCATCCAGGACGATATACTTTAACATCCCCTGAGACTTTTCGATGATTGGGGCATCTTTACGACGAATCAGCATATATTCCAGCATGGTGGTATTCGTCACCATGATGGAAGGTGGTGCTTCATAAATGGCTTCCCGACTCAAAGCTTGTTCAGGTACTTTCAACTGATCTTCCTGAATTTCGTATTTGGTATGCCGGGTTTCGCCATTATATAGCGCGAAGCGTATTTTCCCCTTAAATCCGCGCGTCCATTCGCGAAGCCGCTCCTGTTGGCTGTTAATTAATGCATTTAACGGATACAAGAAAATAGCTTGTGTCCCTGTTAGTGACTGGCGGGTCGATTTTTGCTGACGAATAAGATCTTCCAGAACCGGTACCATAAAGCATTCTGTTTTCCCGGATCCCGTACCGCTGCTCACTAACAAGGATTTTTTGTCTTCCAGAATCGTTCGCCACGCAGTAAGTTGATGACGAAATGGCACTGGCGCTTTGCTCAATGCATCAACCAGCGGGCTGGAGATCAGCTTGTCCCGCAAATCCTCCATTGTTTCATCCGCAGGCATCCAGCCGAATGTACTTTCGAATACCGGGTCTGCAAGCAGTGACCCCTCCTGACCGGGAGGCTGAAAATATTGTGATTCCAGATAATGAGTCAACGACTTGCTCCGCAATGCCAACTGACTTACCACCGACCTCACCGCACGCTGATGAAGCTGATTTAGAAGTGGCGCATAATGCAGTTGCTGAACGTCCATCAATGACATACTCCTGCTTGTTCAAAATAATATTGATAGATTACCCCTAATTGCTGTGGGGCTTGCTGATAGTGAAATTCAAAAAGCGCAGACAGTTGATGTATCAGGTTATTATCTTTTTGGGTTAACAGCGCTGCGACTAACATCAAATTAAAACGTTTTTCAAGCCGTGAGTGATATTTATCTTCAATCCAAAGCTTATTAAAAACAGATTTTAACTCTGGAGTAATAGCACTAGACCAAAGTTCTTTAGGGAAGATACTGATACGCCCAAAGCTGTCGGGGTTCCTTAATAGCATCTGTTTAGCTTCATTAAACTGCTCACGACTAACAGTTGGCAATACATCACAACCGGTTGGTAGGCTCTCACTATATGTAAGTAACATATTCGCAATCGGAGCCAGCCGACGATCGATATGTGCACGATGGTTCATAAAAGCAATAAAGGGTTGCAATATATGTAATGCTAATGTTTTATCGTTAATCTGTTTCTCCAGATAAGTCCAACATTTTTGGAAAACATCTTTCCAGATTGAAACGGGAATCCATCCCCATGAAAAGGGTAATTCTTCCTGTATATCATAAATCGTATCGCTATCACCAGAAAGACATGATGATATTAACAATTGAACAACCACGCGGTAATTACTCGAAATACCTCTGAACAAGTCCAGATCCAGCAAGGATAAGCCATTATTCATTTTGTATTTCTTAATATACTCTGTTAATAAACAGCAATAATTTTGCAATGGGTTGTTATCTATTTCAAAAATTAGCTCATTAAAATTTTTTTTGCGCTGTTCTGGGTCTGCTTCGCATAGAGCATTTAGTAATAAATCATTTGTCTGCAATACAGGTAGCATCCATTTAATTACTGGTGCAATGCGAGCTGTACCATCAAGTTTTCCCACAATTAACCATGGACTATCCTGAACATTCAGAGCTGAAAGATCATAAGCAAACTCATCTTTTTTTAACAATGATATGTGTAAGCCAGGATTCTTAAGAGAAATAGCATCAACAACCAGTTCGTCTATTCTATTTGCAGGAAAAACAACAGAATTTTTTATATCAACCAGTAACCCTTGATCGTGTTCAATAAAACTACCATCGTAGCGTTTAATATTGAGTGTTGCTTTATCCTTTCCAAATCTGTCAGAGTAAAAATCAACACATAATGTACTATTGCTGTTCCATGCACATGCCAGCATAGCATTTAGCAAATTATAGTTCTCATAAAGTGAAATTTGTTGTAATTTGTCATTGCGTCCTGATAAAAGAGGAAGGTCGGCATGTAAATAGCGGAATTTTTCAGCTACTGGATTTTCATCCAATAACTCGATATTAAGATATCCTCTTCCAGCACATGATATGGTTAATAACTCAGCATCTATTCCATGCAAATGTGCTATAGATGCCACACCATCAAAATGAACAGAACCATCATTAGTTACAAATCGGCCACCGCTAACCGGCTTAGGTAATAATAGTTTAAGATTAGAACCATCTTTCCAGGAGACCCGTAAATCAACGGTATTTTCCAGCATCAGCGATGAATTATAATAAATAGCACACTCGTTTTGTGAATAATCGGACTTAAGTGTTACTTTTTCATTGTTTGAATATTTATCAATTCTAGTATCCGTTATACCAGAAAGCATAATAATGCCTTGCTGAGCACTCTCAGGTATAATATTAATATCGAAGTCTGCTGGTAAAACTACAACTTTACCGCTAAATAAAACCTCATCATTAACTATTCGCCGGACTTCTATCTGTCCTTTTGGCATTTCTGATGCGACAGAATACCAGGCATTATTACCTGAACGAATGGAACGCCAAAAAAGTTCTTTCTCCGGTACAATGCCATATTGCAGATCCTTTTTCCAACCGATCTTCGGCCAGGCTCGATGGACAGGATAATCCGATTTAACCAGTTCAACTTCTGTCGATTTAATATAATATTCAATCGCAGAATCATAAAGTTGCTGGGTGCGAATTGTACAAACAGCACCATCATGTAAAACAACGCTAAATACTCCACTTATTTTAGTTAAGCTGCGTTCACTGTTTTTCAGCAACCTTGGGATATCAAACTCACCTTCTCCACTAATATCTAAATGGCTATTTTTCGGTAGCGAAATAAACAGAGCATTTAGCCTGGAACTCACAGACCCCATACCAACAAGTTTTAGCTGCGATTCACTCTCATTCATCGCTTCAAAAACCCAGGGAAGTTCTTCAGTAAGTTCATAACCGCCTTTTGGAATTGTGTGACCTAACAGAATTGGACCTTCATGAAGCGACAATGAGATTTCGGCCATTGCATCTGCACCAGAGAGTTTTTGCATCGCAATAGGTAATAACTCGACCCGCCAATCTTGCTGCTCATAACGGCTTAGCATTGCCAACCTTGCCCCGCCATTTTTCCATTTTCCTGAAATGATGAGTCGGGTCTGCTCCGGCTGAATATGGCATTCAAACAAAGAGGTTAACTGTTCTGTACGCATTGTGGCCGGGAATCGGAACCGGGCATCGCAATACCAACTGTCATCAACATCGACCCAGATTCTTTCAACCTGAAGACTACTTGCACTGCGTATTTCAGAAGATTGAGAAAGTAATCGCCTTACAATCTCTGCAGCATTCGCTTCGGGGAGAACGAGTGGAAGTTGAAGATGCCAGTCTGGAGAGAGCTTACGTAATGCAGAAACGGGATCACTGCTATGAGGAGGATGCTCACTAAGTAATCGGCAGAGAGTCTCGCAGAATTCACCGGCTATTTCATAGACCAGTTCGTTTTGCATTGTGACAGGAATCGTATCGCCTAATTCTTGTGCAATTTTAGCGGCAGGATATTGAGATGATTGCCCACGAAGCGCCTGATATATCCTTCTGAAATAGGTAATCAAATAACCGCTCTCATTTTCAATCATGCGGATAGGCAAACCACCTTCACAAGCCAGTGTATGCAGATAACCCGAAGCTTGTCCCAGGTTTCTTATCTTTCTTTTCCAGTAGCGAATGCCATCATTAACCAGCTTCTGTCGATGAACATACGGAACTTTCCAGTTAATAGAATCTAAAATTGTGTCCCATTTAGGGTGTCCGACCGTATGAGTCCGGCGGATAAACTCTGCGGCATATATGCTAAATAGAACATCGCTATAGGAAATGAATATCGTTCTTGGATAACTACGGGGGGCATATGTACGCAGTAGTTCTGCCAAACTTTCGTACTCTGTATCAGTACAACGGTAAGCATATAACGCCCGTCCATCAGCTCCGGATAATGAACGGCGACTAAAAAACATGTTAAGCCATTGCAAAAGTGGGTTAACTGGAGTTTTCACAAGCAACCTGCCTTCCTTTGATACAATTCGTAACAGGTTACTATCATCATAAAAAAGCTCAACCCGATGAACTCGCTAAAAATGAGACAAATCATTTATATCTCGAAAAAACTTGTTACAATCATGAGCGCTACACCGAACTTAACCATATAAATTATGTGTGTTTTGTTTATTTTTTAAACGATTACAACTATCCATTATTTACACAGGTATCAAAATGTTAGCGCAGCTTTTTGAGCAGTTGTTTCAATCGATAGACTCTACACTGATCACCAATATTTTCATCTGGGCTGTTATATTCGTATTTTTATCAGCGTGGTGGTGTGACAAAAAAAATATACATAGTAAGTTTAGAGAATATGCTCCAACCTTAATGGGGGCATTAGGTATTCTGGGTACTTTCATTGGTATTATTATTGGTTTACTCAATTTTAATACCGAAAGTATTGATACCAGCATCCCCGTATTATTAGGTGGCCTAAAAACAGCATTCATTACAAGCATTGTAGGTATGTTTTTTGCCATTTTATTTAATGGAATGGATGCTTTCTTTTTTGCCAATAAACGAAGTGCGTTAGCAGAAAATAACCCTGAATCTGTTACACCTGAACATATCTATCATGAATTAAAAGAGCAGAACCAGACTCTGACTAAATTAGTCTCGGGTATTAACGGTGATAGTGAAGGTTCTCTTATTGCTCAAATAAAATTACTACGTACTGAGATTAGCGATTCCTCGCAGGCACAATTAGCTAATCACACTCATTTCAGTAATAAGCTTTGGGAACAACTTGAACAATTTGCAGATCTAATGGCAAAAGGTGCTACAGAACAAATTATTGATGCTTTGCGACAAGTCATTATTGATTTTAATCAAAATTTAACTGAACAGTTTGGTGAAAACTTTAAAGCTCTTGATGCCTCTGTAAAAAAACTTGTTGAGTGGCAGGGAAATTATAAAACGCAAATTGAGCAGATGTCAGAACAATATCAACAAAGTGTCGAGTCCCTGGTTGAAACAAAAACTGCGGTTGCAGGGATTTGGGAAGAATGTAAAGAAATTCCTCTGGCTATGTCTGAACTGCGTGAAGTGCTTCAGGTGAACCAACATCAAATCAGCGAACTCTCCCGCCATTTAGAAACCTTTGTCGCCATCCGCGATAAAGCTACAACCGTATTACCTGAAATACAGAACAAAATGGCTGAAGTGGGTGAACTGCTGAAATCCGGAGCTGCAAATGTTAGTGCATCTCTTGAGCAAACCAGCCAGCAAATACTTCTTAATGCAGATTCAATGCGCGTTGCCCTGGATGAAGGTACCGAAGGATTCAGACAATCGGTTACCCAAACACAACAAGCATTTGCCTCGATGGCACATGATGTCAGCAATTCCTCCGAAACCCTAACCAGCACGTTAGGTGAAACAATTACTGAAATGAAACAAAGTGGTGAAGAATTCCTGAAATCACTAGAGTCGCACTCGAAAGAATTGCATAGAAATATGGAACAAAATACGACGAATGTGATTGATATGTTCAGTAAGACTGGTGAAAAGATTAACCATCAACTATCCAGTAATGCCGATAATATGTTTGATTCAATCCAGACATCATTTGATAAGGCAAGTGCAGGGCTGACTTCTCAAGTCAGAGAATCAATTGAAAAATTTGCTCTATCCATCAACGAGCAGTTACATGCTTTTGAGCAAGCAACTGAACGTGAAATGAACCGTGAAATGCAATCATTAGGTAATGCTCTGCTTTCAATCAGCAAAGGTTTTGTCGGTAACTATGAAAAACTTATTAAAGATTACCAAATAGTTATGGGGCAGTTACAAGCATTAATTTCTGCTAATAAACATCGCGGGTAATCGATCATGGATAAGATTATAGGGAAACAATTACCTAAAAAAGATCAAGATAATGAACATTGGGTATCCATGTCGGACCTAATGGCTGGGCTGATGATGGTTTTTATGTTCATATCTATTGCTTATATGCACTACGTACGTATTGAAAAAGAAAAAATTAAAGAAGTTGCCGTAGCCTACGAGAATGCTCAGTTACAGCTTTATAATGCTCTGGATATTGAGTTTGCAAAGGATTTACAAGACTGGGATGCAGAGATCGATAAACAGACTCTGGAGGTTCGATTTAAATCACCGGATGTTTTATTTGGCTTAGGAAGCACAGAGCTAAAACCAAAGTTTAAACTCATTCTTGACGACTTCTTTCCTCGCTACCTAAAAGTTCTAGATAATTATCAGGAACATATTACTGAAGTCCGCATTGAAGGTCACACAAGTACTGACTGGACAGGAACAACGAATCCTGATATTGCTTATTTTAATAATATGGCACTATCGCAAGGTCGTACACGTGCAGTATTACAATACGTTTATGACATAAAAAATATCGCGACACACCAACAATGGGTTAAAAGTAAATTTGCCGCAGTAGGTTATTCATCTGCACATCCCATTCTTGATAAAACCGGCAAGGAGGATCCTAATCGCTCTCGTCGTGTCACCTTCAAAGTTGTAACAAATGCCGAGTTGCAGATTAGAAAGATTATTCAGGAGTAAGAGATGAAATTATCTATCGACATTTCAGAACTTATTCAATTAGGGAAGAAAATGTTACCAGAAGGAGTCGATTTTTTTCTGGATGAATCCCCTATTGACTTTGATCCTATAGATATTGAGTTATCCACGGGTAAAGAAGTTAGTATCGAAGATCTTGACCCTGGTAGCGGGCTTATCTCTTATCATGGCCGCCAGGTTCTTTTATATATTCGGGACCATTCAGGGCGTTATGATGCGGCTATCGTAGATGGCGAAAAAGGAAAACGTTTTCATATTGCCTGGTGCAGAACTCTTGATGAAATGCGCCATAAAAATCGATTTGAAAGGTATCATGCAACTAACCGCATAGATGGTTTATTCGAAATTGATGATGGTTCAGGTCGGAGCCAGGATGTTGATTTACGGGTATGTATGAATTGCCTCGAACGACTTAATTATAAAGGAAGTATTGATAAACAACGAAAAAGAGAGATTTTTAAATCATTCTCATTAAATGAGTTTTTTTCAGATTATAGTACTTGTTTTCGTCATATGCCTAAGGGTATCTATGACAAAACAAATAGTGGGTATGTCGAAAACTGGAAGGAAATATCTAAAGAAATACGAGAAAAGGCAAATTATGTTTGTAATGATTGTGGCGTGAATTTATCAACCGCCAAAAACTTGTGCCATGTCCATCATAAAAATGGCATCAAATATGATAATCACCATGAAAACCTTCTTGTTCTGTGCAAGGATTGCCATCGAAAACAGCCCCTCCACGAAGGTATATTCGTTACCCAAGCAGAGATGGCTATCATTCAACGTTTACGTTCCCAACAAGGGTTATTAAAAGCAGAATCCTGGAATGAAATATATGACCTGACTGATCCATCAGTGCATGGTGATATTAATATGATGCAACATAAAGGCTTTCAACCTCCTGTTCCTGGGTTAGATCTTCCAAACTCAGAACATGAAATTATTGCAACCGTAGAAGCTGCATGGCCAGGCCTTAAAATTGCAGTTAACCTTACTCCCGCCGAAGTCGAAGGATGGAGAATATATACCGTGGGTGAGCTGGTTAAAGAAATACAAACAGGAGCCTTTACGCCAGCAAAATTGTAAATTCTAAAACTCCGTGAAAGTTAAGACTTTCACGGAAGATAAATAAAATTTCCCTGATTTGTGGCTCAAATTACAAAAGTAGTTTATGGCATAACTTGTCTGATTTTTATGGTGTAACAGGTATAAAAGCATATGCTATGGTTCGCCTCATACTTAAAACTTCCCTCATATGGGTGAAGGTTAAAGCTTGGTAGACAGAAGACAGTCACAATGAATAAAGCAATAAATTGATGTCGCACGCGCCGATGGGCATGGCGGGTAATGTGACTTTTGTACACAACGGCAAGGCTTATGTTACTGGCGGTGTTAACCAGAACATCTTCAATGGCTATTTTGAAGATCTCAACGAGGCTGGAAAAGATTCAGCAGCTATAGACAAGATCAATGCCCATTATTTCGACAAAAAAGCAGAAGATTATTTCTTCAATAAGTTTTTGTTGTCTTTTGATCCCTCAACACAGCAATGGATCTTCACTTGCAGGCTTGAACAGCAGAAAATTTGCGAGCATGATTGCAATTATTTCACTGCCTGGGATATCAATGGCTTCCAGTAAATCGCTACAGCAGGCAATTGCCAACATAAAAATCTGGCACAAGGGTGAACAGCGCGCGCCGCATAAACCATTGTTACTGCTATACGTATTAGCGGGATACCTGAATGGACATCCGCGCCTTTTCGATTATGGCACGGAAATCTACGAACCTCTGCACAGTTTACTGGAACGTTTTGGGCCACAGCGTTCACAGTACCGACCTGATATGCCGTTCTGGCGATTACAAGGCGACGGAATCTGGCAATTACACAATGCCGAGCGTTGCTCAACAGCAGGGAGCAGCCGACAACCGCCAGTGAAGGAACTGAACGAATACCACGTTGCAGGCGGTTTCGATGAACAGCACTACGCCCTGGTAACCGGCAATAAAAAACTCATCAATACTCTGGCGCAACAGATACTCGAAGCGCACTTCACCGAGAGTATTCAGGAAGAAATCGCTGACGAGCTGGGTTTTGATCTCCAGCAAACCCGTAAACAGCGCGACCCGTTATTTCGCAAAAATGTATTACGCGCTTATAACTACCAGTGCGCAATATGTGGCTTTAATATGCGCCACGATGACACCACCGTCGCGCTGGAAGCGGCGCATATAAAATGGAAACAGCACGGCGGCCCTTGTGAAATCCCCAATGGTCTGGCGCTTTGCGCAATACACCATAAAGCCTTTGATAAAGGATCGATTGGCCTGGATGAAAATATGCGGGTACTGGTCTCGGATGCGGTAAACGGCGGAGGGATCGTTGAGAGATTATTCTGGGATTTTGACGGGAAAACTATTGCGTTGCCGCAGGTGCGTAAAAATTACCCTTATGAGGGGTTTGTGGGTGAGAGATAGACATTCTGTTTACTAATAATTTATAGCCATTCTCTGCTCCTGCATCAGAGATATGATGCAGGAATATTAAATACCAGCCACCTATAAATTATGATTTATTAATTTCTGCTTCAGTTAAATCCCTCTGAAAATAGACCCGTTTTAGTTCCATACATCTTTAAAAATCCCGACCAAATAATGAGATCAGCAAACATCTATTTGAAACGTTGGTTCTCATCCTCAAGATCCTTGATTATTTTAATATCAGAAAATTCCATACCGCCGTATCTGGACTTGCAGTTGTAGTAAGTGGCTTCAGATAAGCCACATCTTTAACAGTTCGCCCGTATTCAAGCGATTTAATCACGGCGATAATCTGATGCTCAGTAAAAGGGGCTTTACGAATAGCGATCTCCTTCATTGGCAGATTGATTATGCCGGAGGATCTCTAAATGTGAATGGCACGATTATGCGGGATATTTACTGTACCAGTCCAACCCTCTGCTTACTGCAATACCAATCAAGAGGGATGGTCCACATTGACGTTTCAAAATCGATTTCTGACCAGCGAGCAAAATGCAGCTTACTGGACCGAATAAAGATAAGCAGAGTGAGTTCTGTCGTACAGTGGGTTAGCGGTCTGCCGGTGTAGCTGTCTATTTTGTCAAGCAACTCAGGGATACGCTTTAACTCCAGCGCCGGACGATGCTGTCGATTACTGGAAGCAACCGCCCCCGACATCTCTTGCGCCGGATCGTAATCAATTAACCCGCTTTGCACTGCATAACGCATGATGGCCGTGGTGCGCTGTTGAAGGCGGGAAGCCACTTCAAGACGCCCGGATTTCTCCACGGCTTTAATAGGAATTAACAGATCACGGGTGCCTAGTTCAGCAATGTTGCGAGTACCAATTGTCGGGAAGATATTGTCCTCCAGGCTCTTTTTTACACGATTAGCATGATCTTCCGACCATTTTTGGTTGGTTACGAGCCACTCTCTGGCAACCTTCTCGAAAGTAATAATCTCTTTCGCCTGCTCTTCTTTCACAGCACGCTTATGCTCACGAGGATCGATACCAGCAGCTACCAGCTTTCTGGCCTCTTCCCTTTTCTTCCGCGCATCCGCCAGTGAAACATCCGGGTAAACGCCGAACGCCATCAAATGTTGTTTACCGCCAAAACGGAAACGAAATCGCCAATACTTTGAACCGCCAGGTTTTACAAGTAAGGACATGCCGTCGCCGTCAACAAGTGAATACTCTTTCTCCTCAGGTTTCGCAGAGCGAACTTTAGTATCCGTTAGGGCCATAATGGTCTTCCTTCCATTGGTATCTCGTGAGTATACAAGCAATATCGAATCGGCAAATATACTCATTAGTATACTCACAAGCCTGTTGATGTGGGTTGGTTCAGGTTGACTTCAGTTGAGGAGAAAAGCTGGAAAAGCCTTGCGTGGCGCGGATTTCAGGCATAAAAAAAGACCTCAGTTGAGGTCTATTTACATACTTTTGGTGCCGAAGGCCGGACTCGAACCTAAGTCTCCATAACCTGCTGTAATCACGTTCCTATTAGCCTTTAAAAGAACAATCGTAGGACCTTTTTGTTCTAGGGGCTACATCTTAAGTTTGATCCGCTGGACGGAATCAAACCGAGTGTTCGTGGCGGCACAAATCATTAACGTGCCATACCTGCCTTTTGATGTTTATGGAGGTCTAGTGGGTCGGGAGGAAAGAACATTTGTCAGCTATGTGGATGTTAAGTAAACGCCACTGCGTTCGGATTTTGAAACCAGTTAAACCCCGTCAGACCTTGTTCAGAATAACTATTTAACTCAATGTTATTTATATGAATTAAGCCATTCAGCGTCAAAGTAAAACGCCACCGTAACGCCTACGTAACGCACCCGCATTTTGCTGTTTTATTCACTCTTATAGAAACAAAGAGCTGATGAAACGTGAGGCTATCAGCATCTAATGAACACTGTTCATCCATACAGCATGAAAATTCATAAACTTACACTTGAGCTACTTTCTCAGCTTGTCCCACCGAACCGCAGATACAATACCCCAGTTGCCGCTAGGATTAGGCCTACGCCATTTTGCTGTCTCCATGCTACGAAGATACTCAAGAGCTTCAGAAAACGTGCCAAACCGCTTCTGAGCCGTTTTATCACCTACGCCAAACGAGCCATCGCGAGTGCTTGCCAGCCCGGGATGAAAACACGAGCCATCAGCTGCATAAGGAACCAGTAATTCCGGGTCACTATCTTCAGATGAATCAGACACCAATAGTCGCCACGGCTCAACACTCAGAGCATTAGCCAGCACCTCAATCGCATCCAAAGACGCATTAGAGCCACCGCGTTCAATGCGGCTCATATAGCTACGAGCAAAACCACACCGATCGGCAAAGGCTTCTTGGCTCATTCCGGTGGCAATGCGCAACTCTTTTACTCGTTGTCCAAACAGTTTTCTCAGGGTCATTTTCATGACCTGAATTTGCGCAGATGTCCACTAAAGAGCCACGCTCCAATAGTGACATTTTGAATCAATGGTCTATGATGCGATAACTGACACCGCTGGGGTGGATTCTGAGGGATAACAACATGTCAAAAACACGGCTTAGTAAGCCCGGTTTTTCAGCCAAGTCTGTGCTGACCATTATGTTAATCGCTGCGTCATCTGCATCTTATGCAGCAGAAAGCATCGATCAACTGGCGACGCGCATCGGTATGGATCACTTCCGGGAAGCGATCAAAAAGGGTGAACGCAGCGCCTTCAAAACGCTGCCGGCAAAAGGCTATAAAAACGGTCTTACCGGGCTGTTAATCAAAACTAACACTTACGTTAACCCCGAATACAGCTTTGCTGATTGCGATACGGACACCGTTATTATCTCGGTGCAAGAACACAAAACGCTTCCCGGTTGCCGTATATCTTTAAAGCTAGCGACAAAAGACGCAGATGGCAGTTATCACGACAATGGAATTCGCGTTGAATACGGTATTGCCATCGGCTCCAAAAAGTTTATCGCTAACAATTCAGCGTGGGCGCAACATGCCATCAGCGGTGATAAAGTGTTGGAAGGCGCTCTCCACCCGGATAAAACGAATAACAATAAAGATCAAATGAATAACAATAAAGATCAAATGTGCATGGGTATGGCTCAATTTACCGCAAACGTAACCGAAGGCCGTAACAGTGGGATGACGAAAAGAGAATATTATCAGCGACTTGATAACATGAACGGTAAGGCCGACGTCACCCAGCAGATGATAACGCTCTATAAGACTTTTGTTGACTACGTATATGAACATCCAAAGCAAGACGCAAAGATTTCAGGGACGTATATTTATACTAACTGTATGAACAACTTCTAGAAACGTAGGTGCCTGAACATGATAGAACTCAGCTGCCAGCATAGAGTGGAAAGCGGAGGCTTACCATCGTATATTCATCGCGTTATCTTTCCGTAACTATAATCTGTCTCAGTTGATCTAGTGCCTTTCAGGGCTGAACTAAGGAATAAAGATGAATGACGGTGTTATGCTAGATTCTGACGTTATTGCTGGTCTTGAGTGGTTAGCATCAACTCAAGAGAACAAACAACACTTTTACCAGCGCTTAGCAAAAGCACAGCAATTTTACATAGCTACAACCCAAAAAGCTGCCAATTTCGGGAAACAGTTTGACCCAGAATGGTATGGTTCCGACGTGGTTGCTGGTTATTTCGCACAAGCAAAATCGCTTATCGATAATAGAAGGTCTTACGAAGTTACTAATGCTTCAAATATAATACCATGGGTTAAACAATTAGGAGTGTGTGCTAAATCGCTCGATAGAATTACTGGCGCTAGAGATCGCGCAATCAGAATGCTTAAGAATACAACAGTATTACCAGACACAGCCTTATTAGAGTTGGTTCTTGCTGGAAACTATGCATCAGAAGGTTATGAAGTTGAGTTCATTCCAGAACAAAAAGGGATAGCAAAAACCCCGGAGTTTCGTTGCCGCCTTGGAGATGGCGATTATTTCTTTGTCGAATGCAAAAGGCTTCAGAAAGGTCCTTACGTAAAGCAGGAAATATTACAGCATCATATACGCTCACATCTTGCCGAACTTCATATCAAATCCAAAAAGATGAACGTATGGACTGATGTCACATATTTATGTGAAGTTAAAGACGCGCCTGAAAACTATATCATTAGCCACTTAAAAAACTTTAAAGGTGTATTTTATGAATGGAATGATGATTATGGAAAAGGAACGATTAGACCGGCCAACTTAAATCTTATCAGGGAAGATATCACTGAAAACGGCTCATTACTAGTCAACACTAAACTTGCTCGTCTTATCAAAGGCTCCCCTCTGGAAGATGAAAATTACCAAGTTGTTGCTATGGGACGACCAGATGAGCGCGACTCACGTTTCATAACCAAAGTTAAACTTGCTTCTTTGATAACATGGCGTTGTATCAATGAAAAATCTTTCGATGCACGTTCGCGACATGTAACAAAAACATTAGCAGAGATAGATAACCAGCTTTTGGATTATGGTCTAGGCGTAGGGCATATAGCTTTGGATGTAGATATTCAAAAGGATGTTGCCGATAAACGAAGGGAAAAAAACTATGCTGCCATAGTAAATTTTGAGCAAAAATCTAAAATAGTCCGCCTGAATGTTCATTATCTCGTGCCACGCATAGATGAGAACTCTGCGTGGATGGTAGATGAAACTGCGGATGACTTTTTTACCCATGATCTGGTCAAATATGTTATCCCATTGACTAAAATATTCCCCGAGGCTGAGGTATTTGAGAATGACCAACCTGGCTGGCATCAAAATTAATTTATTTTTGATAGTATGAACGAGGGTAGCATTTCTATACAAATCAGTGTTCGGCTGATAGCGAGTTAAACAGTTTACTGAAATGTTCTCAGCAATTAGCTGTTGCCAGGACCTCAAAAATCCGATTCTGGCGGAAAGTGTGCTGTTTTACCAAGTATTGCTCGTATCTGCAAAGTGTTAGAGCATGTTTTAAGTATATCAGTAACCCTTATTCAGTAATGCAGCAAGCGTCGCTCTTGAAACACCGTATTCACGCGCCAATGCGCTAACACTAACCCCAGCGGCCCTTTTGTCTAAAATCGCTCCACGAGCTTCCGGTGCGATTTTAGCAGGCCAGCCCAATTTCCTGCCTTCAGCTTTTGCCCGTAACAGCCCCGCATTAGTCCGTTCAATCAGCAGGTCACGCTCCATCTCCGCAACCGCTGCTAGCATCGACAACAGGAGCTTACCGGCAGCAGAGGTGAGATCAGTGGTGCCAAGCTGATGGACAATAACCTTGATGTTTCGGTCAGCCAACGTCCTGACAGTTTGCAGAACGTCAATTGCATCACGCCCGAGGCGGTCCAGCTTTGCAACTACCAACGTTTCCCCATCGCGGATTTTGCTGAGCATTTCAAAAAACGCTTTGCGTTGCACCGCAGGAACCTTTCCGCTGACTACATCAGAAAACCAAAAGTCGAACGTCCACCCAGCTTGTTCAAGTTCCATGCGCTGGTTCTCAGTATCCTGCTGGGATGTCGAAACACGCCCGTAGCCAAAAATAGCCATAGTCATCTCCTCATCCGGCCCCTGCCAGAAAACGGTGATGAAAATAGGATGGCCTGCCGGAAAAGCCAAGGCTAATTTTCCAACAGTGTGAAAGCGTGCGGTTGGAGGATGCCGGAAAACGGTCGTTTGTTGGCGCTTAAAACGGGTGAAGACATGTTAGGCTGAAACCATCACTTCATAAGGACAACCGAAATGATTAAAGACGCGATTTTTTCACCGTGCGGTAAGTATCGCTACTCGTTATCACGAGTCTGGGACGAATCAAAACCGTATACCCTTTTCATAGGGCTAAACCCTTCATACGCCGATGCCGAGAAGGATGATCGCACCTTGAGCCGCTGCATATCGTTTGCCAAAAGCTGGGGCTACGGTGGCGTATACATGGCCAACCTGTTCGCATTCGTTCACACCCAGCGACATGAAATGATGAAAGCGTCTGATCCCATTGGCAAAGATAACGATAGCCACTTGATACGTCTTGTTAGCGGTGCCGGACTGGTTGTCGCCGCATGGGGAAATGAAGGAAGACACCTCAAACGCTCAACGACCGTCCGACAGCTATTGCCAGAGAGCACAATGTGCTTCGTCTTAAACGCTACAGGTGAGCCGAAGCACCCTTTGTATATGAAAAACGACAGTGTTCTCATACCTTTAGGTTAACATCGATAACTGCGTTCAGAATATGAACGCAGCCATATGATATATATGACTTTTCTTTAAAATGATGGTGTGCTAGCTTCTCTCCTGACACCTACCTCATGCGGTAAACCGGTCCGGGTAGGTGGAGATCACCGCTGTTTAGCGGAAGACGTCAGGATGGGAACTCTGCGTAACGTTGATTGTGGTAGGTAGGGCGCGCAAGCGTTTGATGCAGCCAAGCAGAGGGTGAAAGTAGCTATCGGCGGATTCTTAAGTAGCTTCTTTTGCGCATAATGCATCTTTCAAGAAAGGTCGTCACACCACGAGGAAGACTTGATCTTCATCTGGCAAGGGGAACCGAGCAAACCTACAGGCTATCTTCTCAGATGGCCTTAGGGTTGATATGTCCGGCTTCCCCCCCGAGGAAGGGTTTACATCTTAAAGAACAAGTTATGTTTTAACATTTTTAACAATTACACTTCTCTGCTGTTTGGTGTCTTATGGCGTTCCCGTCAAAAGTAAAGCTGCCGTTTTTACCTCACATGCGTAACAACCAAACACGAACCAGAAGCTGCTAACGTTCAACGTGTTCGCGGTGTAAATGCAGCCGGATAAGTTGGGAGCGAAAAAGTGGATGTCCTAGGTTTGGAAGCGCCCCTCTTAAGCATTGCATCCGATAATTTCCGTGGCGGTGAGACAGTCCTTATAGAGGCAATCAGCCTCCAAAGTTAAGCGACGCGGTAAAACTAAAGCTCGCCCAGATTTCTCATTGATTGCTCGAACTCCGCTACGCTTGTTTCAACTGGCTTCACCAGTCACTCTATGAGAGCGCCGCGAATTCTGCACCATGATTTCGACTACCTTCTTTAAAACACTCGCCAGAGAGCCTTACAGCGCGTTTGAACCGCATATCGCAGCTTCTGCTTACGGATGACTGTCTGATTAGCAGTAGCTTCATGGCCCAGTCCGGTTTACTTTATTGCTATCAACTAGGAGCCGCCCAAGGGCAACACGGAGATAACGCTTGAGAACCGTCGAAATACTGCAATACACCTTACGCAAAGGCAGCGGTGCCGCTTTTCACGCCATAATGCAGGAAATCAGTGTTCCCCTACACCAAAGCCACGGGATCGATGTTGTTTCGTTTGGCAACTCGCTTGATGACCTGGATTGCTACTACTTGATTCGCGCCTTTGACAGCGCTAAAAGCATGACTGCGGTTCTCGATGCTTTTTACGCAAGCGCAGACTGGCGCAGCGGCCCACGCGAAGACATCATTGGCAGCATAGAGAACTGCATTAAAACAGTGATTAGCCTACCATCAGAAAGCGTGAAAGGGCTGCGGATGCAATCGTAAGTAATCAAGTGTATTAGCTTAGATTTGACCTAAACAGCTTTGTGCCAAAAGTGGACTAGGAAAAGCCTAGCGATAAAGAGTTGAGTTTAATAACTACTAACTGAAATTTAATGGGTGATATATGAATTTAGATGAAGAATTTTACGAATTACAAAAACTCTTTGCTCAGAAGGATCTACTGACTGAGAAAAGACGCTCTAGTGGCGGCGGATTCATGGAAATTCTCTTGGTGAAGAGACAGAACATGAAGATAAAAATATATCAAGAAAAAGGACATCAACTTCCCCATATTCATATTGACTATGGAAAACAAGCGCATGCTGCCAGTTATGCCATACAATCAGGAGACCGCATAGAGGGAGATTTACCTAAGAAATATGATAGTGATGTTTCGAGTTGGTTGGGGAGAAATCGTGATAAAATTTTAGAAATCTGGAATGCACTACAAGCTGGCGCACCTTATGAACCACTAATCGCAGAATTGACTGGCGGAGTGTGACTAACTAAATAATTTTCCCCTAAAAAAATTCGATGTAGGAAAATATATATAAGTAAGAATCATGAGTGTCCGCTCCTCGCTCAAGGCGGACTGTTAGACTTGATTGTATGCTGTCAGAGAAAACCGTCAGATCAATTCTGAGCTAATGCAAATCAAGTCTCACCAGACGCATTTTAAGCGTCTCCAAATTTGGCACTATTAAATCCACGACCTTTAATAAAAAATGCGCCAGGAAGCGTCCCAGCGCATTCAAGAGCATAACTCAACTGAATAGTAACTGACTCAACCTGTTTGTTTGCCACGCTTTCTTCGCAGCGCATCTCTTACAGCATCCAGCCCATCAGGAATGTTGAATCTCGCTATCTCGGGCAAAGAAAAATCAATCTTTTCGACAACCTCAACCATGTGAACCGGTTTTAAATCTTTGCTGTATCGCACTTCAGTTTCTGTTTTGCCTCGCACATGCCCAAGTAGCTGCCCACGCAGTTCCGAACTAACACCCTTCTCTTTAAGCAAAGTTGAAACAGAATGCCGGAAAGAGTGGAAAGATTTGCTTCTGTCTCTTTCAAGTTTTAATCGACCCGCAAGCAATGATTCATTGAACCATGCGGAAACCGGCCTACCATAGCCTTTGGTTTTATGTGGTTTAAGCTCGGGAAAAAGACGGTCATACCCGGCAGCTTTCAACGCATCCACATACTCGATAAAACCGAGTTCAATCAGCGTAGAATGAACCGGAATCTTGCGGCGGGAATTGGCGTTTTTTAGTTTCTTTCCGTTTTCGCTATCGCTTTCAAGGTTCAGGTAATAAACGCCGTCATCTGCCAGAACATCGTCCAGCATTAACTGTGCAATCTCGTTAACCCTTGCCCCCGTCATCAAGCCCAACAACGGCGCCCAATAGTGAAACGGGCAATATTGATGGAATCGCCCTTGCGCATTACGTTCAACAGTTCCAGCGACAAACCACGGTTGCGAAAAAATTGCCTTAATTTCATGCGGTTCAAATATGTCAGTGTGATCCTGCTCTCGCTCACCTTTGTCATCGGGAGGGAAAAAGTTGTCGCATGGCGATTTCAGAAACTTACCATCATCAACAGCCCACTCCATTGCACCATAAAGGCCGTTGATATACTTTTTGACAGACTCTTCTGTCATCAGTTTATCGCCACATTCTGCCGCTTTGGCGATTAACTCATCCAGCGTCTTAACCCCGTGCTTACCTTTCATCAAATTACGGTTAGCAGGAATTGTGCGCAACTTGCTCTCATAAGCCCGGAGGAAATCACGGTCGAAATCTTCCAACTGAATATCCCCCATCACTTCAATCATCAAATCGAAGTAATAGCGAATATCGCGGAGCGCCGCTTCTGATACCTTGCCCTTACGTCGATGTTTCAAATACTCTTCACGAAGCCATGACAAGTTTTCATTGTAATGTTTGCGGTGAACATATTCATTAGCGATAACAGGAGCGACAAGAGGCACGGCAGGGTGAATGCTAACTGCTGGTGGCGTGGTCTTAACCAGCCATGTAAGTCGAAGGCCTTCAGCATGAACTTTGCTAATCAACAGGCTATCAGCAGTTATATCTACGCCGGGTAAATCGAAGAACCAACCTCCACTTTGGTTATCACCACTAGTTCGAAATGCAGCCTCTCCTTCGGATACTCCAGCGCTCAACAGACAATCTAAAGTATGCCGGGGATTGAAGGGGCGGAGATAACCATTTGCGAAGCTCTCGATACCCAGCTCAAACGCGCTATTGAGAATGATGACTTCTTTAGGTTGATCCTTTTCATCATCAGACTGTTTTTCTCGTTTTGCACCCGGTTCCCGCTCTACTGCATTAAATTCATCAACATAGAAACCGAACTGACCAGTCGCCAGCCAGAATACCGGGAGGTTACGATTAACCACCTCTCGAATCAATTGCGATATAGGCAACTCGATTGACTGAGCAAAGTTAGAAAGCGAGATCATACCCTCACCAGCAAGCAGTGGGGCGCAGTCACTTAAAGTTCGATAATCCAATTGTTCATACTCTTGTAAGGTCTGATACCAGACCGCCAACAGGAGCGCGGACTTCTGCTTTGCTTCATGAAGATCGTGAGTGCCTGTTGAAGTGTGAATCTCACACTGTCCTGCGTATCGACGAAAACGTTGGGGAACGCTAATGCGGACAACATAAATGCCGCTGGTTCGACGATAGAGTTTATATCGCTGAGACATCGCCTCGTATACCCTTTTGTAAGAGGGGCTACGCGATTTCAAGCAAGATTATGAATTAAATTGTTTTAAAACAATAGTTTAGATGAGTCTTGGTGCCGAAGGCCGGACTCGAACCGGCACGTATTTCTACGGTTGATTTTGAATCAACTGCGTCTACCGATTTCGCCACTTCGGCACTGAAGAGGTATGCGGAAAACGTTGTGGATTATACCTGTCGCACGCCACCATGCAAGCGCCAGCTTGCTCGCACCTCGCTAAGTGCTGAAATTTTCAGCATTGCATACAGCGATGTGTAACCTTTGTCACACTCCAGGCACCCCGCCCTGCCATGCTCTACACTTCCCAAACAACACCAGAGAAGGACCAAAAAATGTCGATGATAAAAAGCTATGCCGCAAAAGAAGCGGGCGGCGAACTGGAAGTTTATGAGTACGATCCCGGTGAACTGAAGCCACAAGATGTTGAAGTGCAGGTGGATTATTGCGGGATCTGCCATTCCGATCTATCGATGATCGACAATGAATGGGGATTTTCACAATATCCGCTGGTTGCCGGGCATGAGGTGATTGGGCGCGTGGTGGCGCTCGGGAGCGCCGCGCAGGATAAAGGTTTGCAGGTCGGCCAGCGTGTCGGGATTGGCTGGACGGCGCGTAGCTGTGGTCACTGCGACGCCTGTATTAGCGGTAATCAGATCAACTGCGAGCAAGGTGCGGTGCCGACGATTATGAATCGCGGTGGCTTTGCCGAGAAGTTGCGTGCGGACTGGCAATGGGTGATTCCACTGCCAGAAAATATTGATATCGAGTCCGCCGGGCCGCTGTTGTGCGGCGGTATCACGGTCTTTAAACCACTGTTGATGCACCATATCACTGCTACCAGCCGCGTTGGGGTAATTGGTATTGGCGGGCTGGGGCATATCGCTATAAAACTTCTGCACGCAATGGGATGCGAGGTGACGGCCTTTAGTTCTAATCCGGCGAAAGAGCAGGAAGTACTGGCGATGGGTGCCGATAAAGTGGTGAATAGCCGCGATCCGCAGGCACTGAAAGCCCTGTCGGGGCAGTTTGATCTCATTATCAATACTGTGAACGTCAGCCTCGACTGGCAGCCTTATTTTGAGGCGCTGACCTATGGCGGTAATTTCCATACGGTCGGTGCGGTTCTCACGCCGTTGCCGGTTCCGGCCTTTACGCTGATTGCGGGCGATCGCAGTGTCTCTGGCTCTGCTACCGGTACACCTTATGAGTTGCGTAAGCTGATGCGCTTTGCCGCCCGCAGCAAGGTTGCGCCGACTACCGAATTGTTCCCGATGTCGAAAATTAACGATGCCATCAAGCATGTGCGCGACGGTAAGGCGCGTTACCGCGTGGTTCTGAAAGCTGACTTCTGATCTCTTTGCCGGGTGCCTGTCGCCCGGCACTTAAATCTCTTTGGAAGGCGTCTCGCAATCTGCTGAATTTAGCGGTGAAGAGTGCGCAGCCGTTGCCTATACTCCAGGCAGGAAACTGGAGGATATCTCATGAGCGAACCCCTGTTAATTGCCCGCACGCCGGACACAGAACTATTTTTACTGCCGGGAATGGCTAACCGTCACGGGCTGATTACTGGCGCAACGGGGACGGGTAAAACTGTCACGCTGCAAAAACTGGCGGAGTCATTGTCGGAAATCGGCGTGCCGGTGTTTATGGCTGATGTGAAAGGCGATCTGACCGGTATCGCGCAGGCAGGAACGGCGTCGGAAAAACTGCTCGCAAGGCTTAAAAATATCGACGTCAATGACTGGCAACCGCATGCTAATCCGGTGGTGGTGTGGGATATCTTTGGCGAGAAAGGCCATTCGGTACGGGCGACGGTTTCAGACCTGGGGCCACTGTTGCTGGCGCGGCTGTTGAATCTCAACGATGTGCAATCTGGCGTGCTGAATATCATCTTCCGCATTGCTGACGATCAGGGGCTGTTACTGCTCGACTTTAAAGATCTGCGGGCGATTACCCAGTACATCGGCGATAACGCCAAATCTTTCCAGAATCAGTACGGAAATATCAGTAGCGCATCGGTTGGTGCCATCCAGCGCGGGCTGTTGTCGCTGGAACAGCAAGGCGCAGCACACTTCTTTGGTGAGCCGATGCTGGATATCAAAGACTGGATGCGCACCGATGCCAACGGTAAAGGCGTTATCAATATCCTCAGCGCCGAGAAACTTTATCAGATGCCGAAACTGTACGCCGCCAGCCTGCTGTGGATGCTCTCAGAGTTGTATGAACAATTGCCGGAAGCGGGCGATCTGGAGAAACCAAAACTGGTGTTTTTCTTCGACGAAGCACATCTGCTGTTTAACGATGCACCGCAGGTACTGCTGGATAAGATTGAGCAGGTGATAAGGCTTATTCGCTCAAAAGGCGTGGGCGTCTGGTTCGTTTCGCAAAACCCGTCTGATATTCCGGATAATGTGCTCGGCCAGCTCGGTAATCGCGTTCAGCACGCTTTGCGGGCTTTTACGCCCAAAGATCAGAAAGCAGTAAAAGCTGCGGCGCAAACCATGCGGGCCAATCCGGCGTTTGATACCGAAAAGGCGATTCAGGAACTGGGCACCGGCGAGGCGTTGATCTCTTTTCTGGATGCGAAAGGAAGCCCTTCTGTGGTGGAGCGTGCGATGGTGATCGCGCCTTGTTCGCGGATGGGGCCGGTGACGGAAGATGAGCGTAATGGCTTGATTAATCACTCTCCGGTGTATGGCAAATATGAGGATGAGGTGGACCGGGAATCCGCCTATGAGATGTTGCAAAAAGGCTTTCAGGCCAGTACCGAGCAGCAAAATAATCCCCCCGCGAAAGGGAAAGAGGTGGCGGTGGATGACGGTATTCTTGGTGGATTGAAGGATATTTTGTTTGGCACTACCGGACCACGCGGCGGGAAGAAAGATGGTGTGGTGCAAACAATGGCCAAAAGCGCCGCTCGCCAAGTGACGAATCAGATTGTACGCGGGATGTTGGGGAGTTTGCTGGGGGGGAGAAGAAGGTAAGTCAGGCGAGATTTGTCTTTGCCTGATGCGACGCTGGCGCGTCTTATCATGCCCCCCCACTGCAATATATTGAATTTTAATTATTTTTCAGGAATGAACGAAGCACACTTTGCTAACAATAATAAAGGGAGCTTTCGCTCCCTTTATTCGTTCATTCGGTTACGATTTTCTCATTAACAGCCACAGGCTGATTAAGAAGAAGCTGGCGCTTGGCAACAGTGCGCCGATGATCGGCGGGATGCCATAAACCAACGTCAGCGGGCCGAAGATCTGGTCCAGTACGTAGAAGACAAAACCGAAACTGATACCGGTGACCACACGCACGCCCATCGGTACGCTACGCAGTGGGCCAAAGATGAACGACAGCGCCATCAGCATCATCACCGCCACGGATAGCGGCTGGAAGATTTTGCTCCACATGTTGAGCTGATAACGTCCGGCATCCTGACCGCTCGACTTCAGATACTTCACATAGTTGTGCAAACCGCTGATAGAGAGTGCATCCGGGTCCAGCGCCACCACGCCCAGTTTGTCCGGCGTGAGGTTGGTTTTCCAGGTGCCGCTCACCGTCTGCGAACCGGTAATCTGTTTCGGATTGGTCAGATCAGATTCATCAACCTGCGACAAACGCCAGACTTTATGTTCCGGGTCAAACTTCGCAGTAGCGGCATAGCGTACGGATTGCAGACGACGATTCTCGTTAAAGGCATAAATGCTGATGCCACCTAACTCTTCGTCACCTTTAACCCGCTCAATGTAGACGAAGTTGTTGCCATCTTTCGCCCATAAGCCTTGCTGGGTAGAGAGCAACGAGCCGCCGTACATCGCCTGCGCACGGTAGTTACGCGCCATCTGCTCGCCCTGCGGCGCGACCCATTCGCCAATCGCCATCGTCAGCAAGACCAGCGGAATGGCGGTTTTCATCACCGACAGCGCCACCTGCATACGGGTAAAACCAGAAGCCTGCATCACCACCAGTTCGCTGCGCTGCGCCAGCATCCCAAGACCAAGCAACGCCCCAAGCAGAGCCGCCATCGGGAAGAATATTTGCACATCTTTCGGCACGCTCAGCAAGGTATACATTCCTGCGCCTAACGCGTCGTAACTCCCCTGCCCGGCTTTTTTCAACTGATCGACAAACTTGATAATGCCCGACAGCGACACCAGCATGAACAGCGTCATCATGATGGTGGTGAAAATAGTTTTACCGATATAGCGGTCAAGTACGCCAAAAGGTTGCATCACACCGCTCCTTTACGCGAAAAACTGGCGCGCAGGCGGCGGACCGGCACGGTGTCCCAAAGGTTGAGAACAATCGCCAAAGCCAGATAAATCAGGTTAACGGTCCACATCCACAGCGTCGGGTCCAGCTTACCTTTACCGCCGTTCGATTTCAGGGAGGTCTGGATCAGGAAGAAAAGTAGATACAGCAGCATGGCTGGCAGCATCGACAGTACGCGTCCCTGACGTGGGTTAACCACGCTCAGCGGTACGACCATAAGTGCCATCATAAACACGGTGAATACCAACGTGATACGCCAGTTCAGTTCTGCGCGAGCACGATCGGTGTCAGTGTTCCACAATGTGCGCATGTCCATCTGGTCGGTATCGTTCGGGTCGAGCGCCACCGCCTGGTGACCAATGATCGCCTGATAATCCTGGAAATCCGTAATGCGGAAATCACGTAACAGTGCAGTGCCTTCGAAGCGCGTTCCCTGGTTGAGAGTGACGACCTGGGAGCCGTCGCGCAGCTGGGTTAAATGTCCGGAATCGGCCACCACCACAGAAGGACGTGCATTACCTTTTGGTCGAATTTGCGCGAGGAACACATCTTTGAAATCGCTGCCGTCAACGCTTTCGATGAACAGCACCGAACTGCCATTAGTCGCTTGCTGGAATTGCCCTTGCGCCAGCGCCGCCATGCCAGGGTTCGCTTTCGCTTCTGCTAACACTTCATCCTGATGACGCGATGACCACGGTCCCGCCCACATCACGTTAACCGCCGCGACGATTGCCGTGAATACCGCAAGGATCATTGCCGCTTTCACCAGAACCGCTTTGCTCAGGCCGCAGGCATGCATTACCGTAATTTCACTTTCGGTATACAGTTTGCCCAGCGTCATCAGCAGCCCGAGGAACAGGCTTAATGGCAGGATAAGCTGCGCCATTTCCGGCACGCCCAACCCGAGAAGGGAGAGCACCAGATTCGCCGGAATATCGCCGTCAACCGCTGCGCCGAGGATCCTCACTAACTTTTGACAGAAGAAGATCAAAAGCAAGATGAAGAGTATCGCCAGCTGGCTTTTGAGCGTCTCCCGCACCAGATATCTTATGATTATCACTTTAAATACGCCCGTAAAAACTCGTCTTTTGCAGGATTTTAGCTTGTTTCATGGCTTAAACGTCATTTATTCTCTTGAGTCGTCGAAATCGTCGCTAAGATAATTATACTCAACGGATTCACCTCTCAGATTTTGTTCTGACGTGCCAATGCCGTAATAACGTTAAGATTAACACGAAGTCATCGCAACAGCGGACATGAGTTACGAAAGCTTGCAATTCTATCTGTAGCCACCGCCGTTGTCTTTAAGATTCAGGAGCGTAGTGCATGGAGTTTAGTGTAAAAAGCGGTAGCCCGGAGAAACAGCGGAGTGCCTGCATCGTCGTGGGCGTCTTCGAACCACGTCGCCTTTCTCCGATTGCAGAACAGCTCGATAAAATCAGCGATGGGTACATCAGCGCCCTGCTACGTCGGGGCGAACTGGAAGGAAAACCGGGGCAGACATTGTTGCTGCACCATGTTCCGAATGTACTTTCCGAGCGAATTCTCCTTATTGGTTGCGGCAAAGAACGTGAGCTGGATGAGCGTCAGTACAAGCAGGTTATTCAGAAAACCATTAATACGCTGAATGATACTGGCTCAATGGAAGCGGTCTGCTTTCTGACTGAACTGCACGTTAAAGGCCGTAACAACTACTGGAAAGTGCGTCAGGCTGTCGAGACGGCAAAAGAGACGCTCTACAGTTTCGATCAGCTGAAAACGAACAAGAGCGAACCGCGTCGTCCGCTGCGTAAGATGGTGTTCAACGTGCCGAACGACCCGCCGTGAACTGACCAGCGGTGAGCGCGCGATCCAGCACGGTCTGGCGATTGCCGCCGGGATTAAAGCCGCGAAAGATCTCGGTAATATGCCGCCGAATATCTGTAACGCCGCTTACCTCGCTTCACAAGCGCGCCAGCTGGCTGACAGCTACAGCAAGAATGTTATCACCCGCGTTATCGGCGAACAGCAGATGAAAGAGCTGGGGATGCATTCCTATCTGGCGGTCGGTCAGGGTTCGCAAAACGAATCGCTGATGTCGGTGATTGAGTACAAAGGCAACGCGTCGGAAGATGCACGCCCAATCGTGCTGGTGGGTAAAGGTTTAACCTTCGACTCCGGCGGTATCTCGATCAAGCCTTCAGAAGGCATGGATGAGATGAAGTACGATATGTGCGGTGCGGCAGCGGTTTACGGCGTGATGCGGATGGTCGCGGAGCTACAACTGCCGATTAACGTTATCGGCGTGCTGGCAGGCTGCGAAAACATGCCTGGCGGACGAGCCTATCGTCCGGGCGATGTGTTAACCACCATGTCCGGTCAAACCGTTGAAGTGCTGAATACCGACGCTGAAGGCCGCCTGGTACTGTGCGACGTGTTAACTTACGTTGAGCGTTTTGAGCCGGAAGCGGTGATTGACGTGGCGACGCTGACCGGTGCCTGCGTGATCGCGCTGGGTCATCACATTACCGGTCTGATGGCGAACCATAATCCGCTGGCCCATGAACTGATTGCCGCGTCTGAACAATCCGGTGACCGCGCATGGCGCTTACCGCTGGGTGACGAGTATCAGGAACAACTGGAGTCCAATTTTGCCGATATGGCGAACATTGGCGGTCGTCCTGGTGGGGCGATTACCGCAGGTTGCTTCCTGTCACGCTTTACCCGTAAGTACAACTGGGCGCACCTGGATATTGCAGGAACCGCCTGGCGTTCTGGTAAAGCAAAAGGCGCAACCGGTCGTCCGGTAGCGTTGCTGGCACAGTTCCTGTTGAACCGCGCTGGGTTTAACGGCGAAGAGTAATTGCGTCAGGCAAGGCTGTTATTGCCGGATGCGGCGTGAACGCCTTATCCGACCTACACAGCACTGAACTCGTAGGCCTGATAAGACACAACAGCGTCGCATCAGGCGCTGCGGTGTATACCTGATGCGTATTTAAATCCACCACAAGAAGCCCCATATATGAAAAACGCGACGTTCTACCTTCTGGACAATGACACCACCGTCGATGGCTTAAGCGCCGTTGAGCAACTGGTGTGTGAAATTGCCGCAGAACGTTGGCGCAGCGGTAAGCGCGTGCTCATCGCCTGTGAAGATGAAAAGCAGGCTTACCGGCTGGATGAAGCCCTGTGGGCGCGTCCGGCAGAAAGCTTTGTTCCGCATAATTTAGCGGGAGAAGGACCGCGCGGCGGTGCGCCGGTGGAGATCGCCTGGCCGCAAAAACGCAGCAGCAGCCCGCGCGATATATTGATTAGTCTGCGAACAAGCTTTGCAGATTTTGCCACCGCTTTCACAGAAGTGGTAGACTTCGTTCCTTATGAAGATTCTCTGAAACAACTGGCGCGCGAACGCTATAAAGCCTACCGCGTGGCTGGTTTCAACCTGAATACGGCAACCTGGAAATAATGGAAAAGACATATAACCCACAAGATATCGAACAGCCGCTTTACGAGCACTGGGAAAAGCAGGGCTACTTTAAGCCTAATGGCGATGAAAGCCAGGAAAGTTTCTGCATCATGATCCCGCCGCCGAACGTCACCGGCAGTTTGCATATGGGTCACGCCTTCCAGCAAACCATCATGGATACCATGATCCGCTATCAGCGCATGCAGGGCAAAAACACCCTGTGGCAGGTCGGTACTGACCACGCCGGGATCGCTACCCAGATGGTCGTTGAGCGCAAGATTGCCGCAGAAGAAGGTAAAACCCGTCACGACTACGGCCGCGAAGCTTTCATCGACAAAATCTGGGAATGGAAAGCGGAATCCGGCGGCACGATTACCCGTCAGATGCGCCGTCTCGGCAACTCCGTCGACTGGGAACGTGAACGCTTCACGATGGACGAAGGCCTGTCCAATGCGGTGAAAGAAGTTTTCGTTCGTCTATATAAAGAAGACCTGATTTACCGTGGCAAACGCCTGGTAAACTGGGACCCGAAACTGCGCACCGCTATCTCTGACCTGGAAGTGGAAAACCGCGAATCGAAAGGTTCGATGTGGCACATCCGCTATCCGCTGGCTGACGGTGCGAAAACCGCAGACGGTAAAGATTATCTGGTGGTCGCGACTACCCGTCCGGAAACCCTGCTGGGCGATACTGGCGTAGCCGTTAACCCGGAAGATCCGCGTTACAAAGATCTGATTGGCAAATATGTCATTCTGCCGCTGGTTAACCGTCGTATTCCGATCGTTGGCGACGAACACGCCGACATGGAAAAAGGCACCGGCTGCGTGAAAATCACTCCGGCGCACGACTTTAACGACTATGAAGTGGGTAAACGTCACGCGCTGCCGATGATCAACATCCTGACCTTTGACGGCGATATCCGTGAAAGCGCCCAGGTGTTCGATACCAAAGGTAACGAATCTGACGTTTATTCCAGCGAAATCCCGGCAGAGTTCCAGAAACTCGAGCGTTTTGCTGCACGTAAAGCGGTCGTTGCTGCGGTTGACGCACTCGGCCTGCTGGAAGAAATTAAACCGCACGACCTGACAGTTCCTTACGGCGACCGTGGCGGCGTAGTTATCGAACCAATGCTGACCGACCAGTGGTACGTACGTGCCGATGTACTGGCGAAGCCGGCAGTTGAAGCGGTTGAGAACGGCGACATTCAGTTCGTACCGAAGCAGTACGAAAACATGTACTTCTCCTGGATGCGCGATATTCAGGACTGGTGTATCTCTCGTCAGCTGTGGTGGGGTCACCGTATCCCGGCATGGTACGACGAAGCGGGTAACGTTTATGTTGGCCGCAACGAAGAAGAAGTGCGCAAGGAAAATAACCTCGGTGCCGACGTTGCCCTGCGTCAGGACGAAGACGTTCTCGACACCTGGTTCTCTTCTGCGCTGTGGACCTTCTCTACCCTAGGCTGGCCGGAAAACACCGACGCACTGCGCCAGTTCCACCCAACCAGCGTGATGGTATCTGGTTTCGACATCATCTTCTTCTGGATTGCCCGCATGATCATGATGACCATGCACTTCATCAAAGATGAAAATGGCAAACCGCAGGTGCCGTTCCACACCGTTTACATGACCGGTCTGATTCGTGACGACGAAGGCCAGAAGATGTCCAAATCCAAGGGTAACGTTATCGACCCGCTGGATATGGTTGACGGTATTTCGCTGCCAGAACTGCTGGAAAAACGTACCGGCAATATGATGCAGCCGCAGCTGGCGGACAAAATCCGTAAGCGCACCGAGAAGCAGTTCCCGAACGGTATTGAGCCGCACGGCACCGATGCCCTGCGCTTCACCCTGGCGGCACTGGCGTCTACCGGTCGTGACATCAACTGGGATATGAAGCGTCTGGAAGGCTACCGTAACTTCTGTAACAAGCTGTGGAACGCCAGCCGCTTTGTGCTGATGAACACGGAAGGTCAGGATTGCGGCTTCAACGGCGGCGAAATGACGCTGTCGCTGGCGGACCGCTGGATTCTGGCGGAGTTCAACCAGACCATCAAAGCGTACCGCGAAGCGCTGGACAGCTTCCGCTTCGATATCGCCGCAGGCATTCTGTATGAGTTTACCTGGAACCAGTTCTGTGACTGGTATCTCGAGCTGACCAAGCCGGTAATGAACGGTGGCACCGAGGCCGAACTGCGCGGTACTCGCCATACGCTGGTGACTGTACTGGAAGGTCTGCTGCGCCTCGCGCATCCGATCATTCCGTTCATCACCGAAACCATCTGGCAGCGTGTGAAAGTACTTTGCGGTATCACTGCCGACACCATCATGCTGCAGCCGTTCCCGCAGTACGATGCATCTCAGGTTGATGAAGCCGCACTGGCCGACACCGAGTGGCTGAAACAGGCGATCGTTGCGGTACGTAACATCCGTGCAGAAATGAACATCGCGCCGGGCAAACCGCTGGAGCTGCTGCTGCGTGGTTGCAGCGCGGATGCAGAACGTCGCGTAAATGAAAACCGTGGCTTCCTGCAAACCCTGGCGCGTCTGGAAAGCATCACCGTGCTGCCTGCCGATGACAAAGGTCCGGTTTCCGTTACGAAGATCATCGACGGCGCAGAGCTGCTGATCCCGATGGCTGGCCTCATCAACAAAGAAGATGAGCTGGCGCGTCTGGCGAAAGAAGTGGCGAAGATCGAAGGCGAAATCAGCCGTATCGAGAACAAGCTGGCGAATGAAGGCTTTGTCGCCCGCGCACCGGAAGCGGTCATCGCGAAAGAGCGTGAGAAGCTGGAAGGCTATGCGGAAGCGAAAGCGAAGCTGATTGAACAGCAGGCTGTTATCGCCGCGCTGTAATCAAAACACAGTGATGAAAACGAAGGCCGGAGCATGCTCCGGCCTTTTTATCTCTTACAGAAATGGTAAAGAAGGCATAATTCCCCGTGAAATACTGGCTAAGAAGCCTTTATCTGGTTGTTCTTCTTTATTGATTAAAGGAAGGTCATCCAAATCGCCCAGCAAATACGTATTTTTTGCCTGCCAGTCAATCATCCATATTTTCAGCAGTGGATAAGCCAGACCGCCCGTAATCCCGGATATCACCACCAACGCACACATGCGATAAAGCATACCGTGGTATGTTAAAGTTGAGCGAAAACGAATACGCCCATCATTCAGTGACAGGTTGCTCATAAAATGATTTCGCAACGACACCGTTAAATAACTGGTGCTAACAGCAATCCCAAAATAATAGATTAACTGCGCGATTATCATTTTACGTTGCATTTCCATAAATTGCTGTAAATTCTCAATATCATCATTTGCATACACAGAACTATCATACGCATTTAATATTTGATCGAAGATAATATAACCAGCAACAGCGAGAAAAGGTAATAAAGCTAAAAATGCGAGGATGGCATATTTTATACAATACGCAGTATCTAATTTCACCTTGAAACGATGTATACCGAAACTGGTATTGCTCCAGAGAAAACTCATTACCAGGCTATATAAAGTACCATTAAAAATACCAATGGAAACAATACCAACTATTGCCATCAGAACCACAGATACAATAACACTACTTGAACTATTGGCATGTAGCATCTTTGTCGAGATAAAGAAAACAGTCCCCATCCCAATGGCCATTAAAATCGGCAAGAAAAAGGTCACCCACCAGAACCCTTTCATAGAGCAATTAAAACTAAATCTTACGCCGTTGAGACTGGTCATCAAGGCCTGATAACGCAGTCCTTTTGCTGCCATAAATATAAGCAAAACCAACAGTGACAAAGTCAAAACACAGCCAATAAGCGGCATATCTGCTGACACTGTCATTAAGATTGCGAAATAGAAAAAAACAAAAACAAGACAACTAAAAAAAACATTCCCACCAGTAATTCCATAAGAAAATCGTTGTCCGTTAACTTCCATATTAGCATAGAGATAACGCTTACATTTCATTAATGCCCATGGTAAATAGATACCTAGCGTTATAATCGTTAACAACACATTCACCACACAAATAAGAAAATATCTCTCACCTGTACCATGAAAAACAAACGAATGGGACGGAACATCCATTTCATTAATAACTTGAGCCATAAAAATTCCCTGAATTAAAAAATCCATTGATATAATTTATAGATACAGACAGTAAAATGTTCTGCCACGTTACAATACTCTTATCAGTAATAGGCTGGCAAAAACTTTATTGCTTTATAAGACGCTTGCGCACGTAAGAAGAGAGTGGTATTAAACAAATGTATAATTACTTTATTTTTATTGGGTTAAACTATGAATAACATTGCGCCGCAATCACCTGTAATGCGTCGCCTGACGCTGCAGGATAATCCTGCTATCGCCCGCGTCATTCGTCAGGTATCCGCCGAATACGGTCTTACCGCTGATAAAGGCTACACCGTCGCCGATCCGAATCTTGACGAGCTGTATCAAGTGTATAGTCAGCCGGGTCATGCATATTGGGTGGTTGAGTACGAGGGTGAAGTGGTCGGCGGCGGTGGGATTGCGCCATTAGCAGGTAGTGAATCGGACATTTGCGAACTGCAAAAGATGTATTTTCTTCCGGCTATTCGCGGCAAAGGGCTGGCAAAAAAACTGGCCTTAAAGGCGATGGAGGAGGCAAGAGAAATGGGCTTCAAACGCTGCTATCTGGAAACGACCGCTTTTTTGAAAGAAGCGATTGGTTTGTATGAACATTTAGGTTTTCAACATATCGACTATGCACTTGGCTGCACGGGCCATGTTGATTGTGAAGTGCGGATGCTACGCGAACTCTAAAAAAATGCCCGCTAGTGTGTGCTATCGGGCATTTTAATCAATTAATTAGTGGCGAACCCCGTCATCGTCTTCATCGACAAAATCTTCATCGTCGCCGTCTTCGCCGTTGGGATCTTCAAAGTAAGTGCCCCAACCGTCGTACTCAACGTCAAATTTCTCCGCCAGCGTCATCAGTTGTTCAACCTGGGCATCGATCAGATCGGCATTCAACGCGCACTCGCTGAGGATGTCGCAGCAAATCACGATATCACCATCTTCAACTTCCAGCTCTTCTGGATCGGTCACTTCGTAACCGAGTTTAAACGCTTCAACTGCTGCTTTTTCCAGGGTTTCCAGATCGTCTGCGGAAAGATGGTGTTCGATGGTGTACAGCGCGTCCGGATCGCTGCCATCTTCCAGTAATTCTTCAATAATCAAACGTGTTTCTTCACGCTGTTCTTCCAGTTGTTCCGGGTTTGCCATGGCTCATTCCTCTTAATGTCCTGCCGATACTCATATTGTCACACACCACTGGCATTGCCTCCACCTTTGTGACAAAGATTTATGCTTTAGACTTGCAAATGAATAATCATCCATATAAATTGAATTTTAATTCATTGAGACGTTAGCCACAGGAGGGATCTATGTCCGGGTTTTATCATAAGCATTTCCTGAAATTACTCGATTTCACGCCAGCTGAACTCAACAGCCTGCTGCAGTTAGCCGCGAAGCTGAAAGCCGATAAGAAAAGCGGTAAAGAAGAAGCCAAACTCACTGGTAAAAACATCGCGCTCATCTTCGAAAAAGACTCGACCCGTACCCGATGCTCTTTCGAAGTTGCCGCATATGACCAGGGTGCTCGCGTTACTTATCTCGGCCCAAGCGGCAGTCAGATTGGTCATAAAGAGTCGATTAAAGACACTGCCCGCGTGCTGGGTCGCATGTATGACGGTATTCAGTATCGCGGCTATGGTCAGGAGATTGTCGAAACACTGGCGGAATACGCTGGCGTGCCGGTATGGAACGGCCTGACCAATGAGTTTCACCCCACGCAGTTGCTGGCGGATCTCCTCACCATGCAGGAGCATTTACCCGGTAAACCATTCAACGAAATGACGCTGGTCTATGCAGGTGACGCACGTAACAACATGGGCAATTCGATGCTCGAAGCTGCGGCGCTTACCGGTCTGGATTTGCGTCTGGTCGCGCCACAGGCATGCTGGCCGGAAGCTGCGCTGGTTACGGAATGCCGCGCCCTGGCACAACAAAATGGCGGGAATATTACGCTGACGGAAGATGTAGCTAAAGGCGTTGAAGGTGCTGACTTTATCTATACCGATGTATGGGTGTCGATGGGTGAAGCAAAAGAAAAATGGGCTGAACGCATTGCATTACTGCGTGATTATCAGGTGAACAGCAAGATGATGCAGTTGACCGGTAACCCGGAGGTCAAATTCCTCCACTGCCTGCCCGCGTTCCATGATGACCAAACGACGCTTGGCAAGAAAATGGCGGAAGAGTTTGGCCTACATGGCGGAATGGAAGTGACTGATGAGGTCTTCGAATCTGCCGCCAGCATTGTTTTTGATCAGGCGGAAAACCGCATGCACACCATCAAAGCGGTGATGGTCGCGACACTCAGTAAATAATTGATATCGCTATAAAGATGCCGGGAAATACAGAAACATCCCGGCGTCAAATTATTTTATGCAGTGATAGTTTTTTTCTTCCAGCCAAATTTTTCTATTGCTATACGTAAATTTTCCGGAGGATTTAGTGTATTTAAACGCTGTTGGTCAATAAATGGCGATACATTAACCTCCGATTTCAAGATAGTTTGCATCATTCTAAACCTAAGTTTTAATTCATTATTAAGTTTTTCTTCAATTTATCTGAATACTTGTGCTTGCACCTACATCATTTCAGTCTGTCGGTGGCGTTGTTCTCTTTGGCATATCGTCGCGCTGCTTCCCGGCGTTCCTCGCTGTATGGGGCGGTCAGACGGAAAGAGAAACGCCCCTTTGCAA
>ERZ779880.354-NODE-354-length-61396-cov-8.169658_pt1 | contig 61396 bp, 59 predicted proteins | sample MGYA00511555_ERZ779880 | MGnify/ENA primary metagenome ERZ779880 (study PRJEB29588, sample SAMEA2145815) | human gut metagenome | biome: human gut; feature: human-associated habitat; material: faeces | place: Denmark | collected 2008/2010 ... | reverse complement strand
TCGATGTAGATTCTGCAGAATATCGACGAAAGATTGATACCAAAACAGTACGACGAAATGTAACTTTGCCAAGTTGGATGAACTACGAAGCTGAGCACGCTGGAATCAATGTTCCCCAGCTTTTGCAGGAGGCATTAAAAACTGCACTTTGGGTTAATAAAACGCTTTGACTGTATGGCATTATAAGGTGTTTGATAACCTACTTGCACTTGACAAAATCAGGTAATTGCTCAAAGTTCTCCGGTAAAGCATTCTGAGTGCAGGCAAGCTTATACCCATCTTCCCCTAGTCAGCACTTATCCATCTGCTGAAATGCCTCCTCCGGTGTGGACATTCGGATTTTATCTCCTTTGACAAGGATCAAGAGTGGCGGGCCTATTTCGGTTTCTTTTTTGGAATCCATGATAGGTTCATAGCATTCGTAACCGTTCCAGTTATTTAACTTTTCGACTGTTTCGTATCCGTTTTTCTGTGCAAAGAAAATAACCTGTTTTAAATCCATTTATTACACTTCCTTTTATCCAAATTTTTGTTTATACATACATCATAAATAAACAATATGCTACCTTTCCAACTACACCCATAGAAGTAATTTTACCACTTATGTGCGAATGTCGCAACAAGTACTTTTCCATTATTTTCTGTCCCCCGCATATTTTTCCTCTCCCCGTCCATACTAATACCACCAAAACCTACGAAAGGACCTCTAAAATGAATCACACAAACAACAATACAAAAAACCTCTCCACATCAGACAGCAAGAAGTCCAACGACGCCCGCAAGCGCCGCATCCGTGAGAACTCTCATTACAATGAAAAGGATCAGCCGGCGCCGGACAATAATCTGTTCTGGGAAGATGCCTCCAATCCTCTGAGCAGCAAAGGAAATTAAAAGAAGCCCGAAGGTGGATCATTTTCCATCCTCGGGCTTTCTGTTATTCTAATGCAATGTTCAAAATTACTGAAGCTGAGCCAAACGTTCTTTTACCTGAGCCATCATGCTCTGATATTTTTCCAGTTTTGCTTTCTCTTCTTCGATTTTCTTTGCCGGTGCTTTATTGACAAAATTTGGATTTCCGAGCATTCCTTCGGAACGTTTCAATTCGCCGGTCAGACGTTTTTCTTCTTTCTTCAAACGCTCGATTTCCTTTGCCACATCGACAAGTTCTGCAAACGGCATATAAATCGTACCTTTATCGATCACAACCGAAACCGCATCTTTCTCAATGCCGGTTTTGTCAGCCTGAATCGTTACTTCGCTGGCATAACCAAGTGTTGCAAAGAATACTTTGTTGGTTTCGAAAATGTCTTTTACTTCGGCATCTTCTGTCACAACGATCACTTTTGCTTTCTTGCTCGGTGGTACATTCATCTCACCGCGGACATTTCGGATTCCTTTTACCGCTTCCTTGATGCACTCTACGGCATCCATATCCTCTGCAAAATTCATGCTTTCCGTGTATTCCGGCCAAGCCGAGATCATGATGGAGTCGTCGTCATTGTCCATCAATGTGCAGTAAATTTCTTCCGTAATAAACGGCATATATGGATGAAGCAGTTTCAACGCATCGATCAATACCTTTTTCAAGGTGTAAAGTGCTGCTGCCTTTGTCTCATCTTCTTCATTGTAAAGACGAGGTTTTACCATCTCAATATACCAGTCGCAGAATTCTTCCCAAATAAAGTCATAAATCTTCTGAACCGCGATACCAAGATCGTAAGTTTCCATCAACGCTGTGACATCTTTTGCCAGCTGGTTGCATTTTGCAAGAATCCATTTATCTGCCTGCGTAAGCTCATCTGCGGACACTTCTTTATTCGCAAGCTCTTCATTTTGAGCAAAATTCATCATGATAAAACGGGATGCATTCCATACTTTGTTGGCAAAATTACGGCTTGCCTCGACACGCTCCCAATAAAAACGCATGTCATTTCCCGGTGCATTTCCGGTAACCAATGTCAGACGCAGCGCATCAGCTCCGTATTTGTCAATTACTTCCAATGGGTCAATACCATTTCCAAGGGATTTACTCATCTTGCGTCCCTGGGAATCACGTACCAGACCGTGGATCAATACCGTGTCAAACGGCACCTGACCGGTCTGCTCGATTCCGCTGAACATCATTCGCATAACCCAGAATGGAATGATATCATAACCGGTAACAAGCGTGTTGGTCGGATAGAAATATTTCATTTCCTCGGTATCGTCCGGCCAGCCAAGTGTGGAAAATGGCCACAATGCGGAACTGAACCAAGTATCCAACGTATCCGGATCCTGACGCATCTCCTTGCCGCATTTTGGACAATTACATGTCTTTTCCTTGGTTACGACAAGTTCTCCGCAGTCATCACAGTAAAATGCCGGAATCTGATGTCCCCACCAGAGCTGACGGGAGATACACCAATCACGGATATTTTCAAGCCAGTGGAAATATGTCTTATTAAAATGATCCGGTACAAATTTTGTCTCGCCATTTTTAACCGCATCAATCGCCGGACCTGCAAGTGGTTTCATCTTTACGAACCATTGTTTGCTGACACGAGGCTCTACCGTCGTACCACAGCGGTAGCAGGTTCCTACGTTATGATCGTGATCTTCTACTTTTACCAATGCGCCTTCTGCTTCCAGATCTTTTACGATGGCTTCACGTGCTTCGTAGCGGTCCATTCCGGCGTATTTCTCGTATTCATCGACAATCTTCGCGTCGTCTGTCATTACATTGATAATTGGCAGATTGTGGCGAAGTCCTACTTCAAAGTCGTTCGGGTCGTGTGCCGGCGTGATCTTTACGACACCGGTTCCAAATTCCATATCTACGTAATCATCCGCAATCAACGGAATCTCGCGGTGAACCAATGGAAGGACAAGCATTTTTCCAACCAGATCTTTGTATCGTTCATCGTTCGGATTGACAGCCACCGCCGTATCTCCCAAAAGAGTTTCCGGACGGGTTGTCGCCAAATTGATATAACCGCTTCCATCCGCAAACGGATAGCGCAGATGCCAGAAATGTCCCTTCTGATCTTCGTACTCTACCTCGGCATCGGAAATGGATGTCAGACAATGAGGGCACCAGTTGATGATACGCTCACCGCGGTAGATCAATCCTTTATTATAAAGTTTTACAAATACTTCCTTAACGGCTTTATTGCAGCCCTCGTCCATCGTAAAACGCTCTCTGTCCCAATCACAGGAAGATCCCATTTTCTTAAGCTGGGATACGATACGTCCGCCGTACTGTTTTTTCCAGTCCCAGGCACGCTCCAGAAATTTTTCACGTCCGATATCTTCTTTCGTAATTCCCTCTTTTCGCATCGCCTCCACAATTTTCGCTTCGGTCGCAATCGACGCATGGTCGGTTCCCGGAAGCCAAAGAGCTTCATAACCCTGCATTCTCTTAAAACGAATGAGAATGTCCTGCAGCGTATTGTCAAGGGCATGTCCCATGTGAAGCTGACCCGTGATGTTTGGTGGCGGAATTACGATCGTATACGGTTTCTTATCCGGATTTACTTCCGCATGAAAATACTTCTTGCTGATCCATTTGGAATAAAGACGGTCTTCAATGTCTTTTGGATCATAATTTTTTTCCAATTCTTTTCTCATGATTACCTCCGATAATAATAAAAAAACTCTGGAAGAATACCTTCCGGAGTCATTCGCTTCAATCAGGTACCTTCCCTCTATAAGGGCGGCAGAGCCGCGGTACCACCTTATTTCAAATAAATGCAGGTTTCCTCTCTCCTGCGTTTTATTCCTCATTCTGCCGATAACGGGGCGAACCGTGATCTTCTACACACATCTGCTTCAAAGATCATGCTCCGAAGCTACCTTCCACAAACCACTTGCCGGATTTCTTTCAGCCGGTGAAAATCCTCTCTGCTGGCGTTTCTTTGTGTACTCCTCTTCTTCCACGCATTTCACTTATCTTTTATAATAGGGGGTTTTGGGGGAAATGTCAAGAAAAATTTGTTGTAGAGTTTTATTCCAAAACCAGAGCCCGTAGTTTCCCATTCGGAACCGCTTCCGCTTAGAAGAACACTCATAGCGGTGCCTGAGGGCAAACTACGCCCTCTAGGCACCGATGGTGTTCTAAATTCCTCATCGGGAAACTACGGGCTCTGGTTTCGAATTAAGACTACAACTAAATTAGTTACAAAAGATAAACTTCATTTTACTATTTACCATATTTCTCTGCCATCTCTCTGGCCCGTTCCCCGATTTTCTCCCGCAGGTTTATAGGTTCAAGAATCTCCACGTTGGTATTGTATTGCATCGCCCACAAAAACATTGCATCTTCACTACAGCACAGCGATACCGTATACCAATCCTTTTCTTCGGACAATACAGAAAAATCTGTTCCAAACCAGTCCACCAGATCATTAAAAATGCTCTTTTTGGCTTTCATTAAAATTCTGCTGCCTTCTCCTCCAAACAGATACATATGTTCTGCCATATGTTTGGGAAGATTGATTCCTTTTTGCAACCCTTTGACACACTTCATCGGTTTTCTTGCCTCATCTGATATCACAATATCGGTAATCCGATCCACCCGGCAATGTGCCACATTGTCATAGTTATCGTAATTTCCAAGGAGATAATAACGTCCATTATTAATGATCAGTTGATACGGATTCATTATGTATCGCTTTTCCCGCCTTGGACGCAATTTGAAGTCTGTATCATAATCATTGTAAATAAAACTGATTTTCTTTTCGTTTTCTATCGCATCCTCTATTACACCGATCACATACATCAACTGCTTATTATCCACCTTGTGCAGTTCCGGCAAATAAGAAATATGTGTTAATTTAGGCTCAAAATATTTACTCGATTGCTTTTTTAGCTTCTCGATCAAATCTTTCGCCTGAGCACCGGAAATTCCTTTTGAGAATAAAACGGCATCAATAAGGAATCGGAGCTCGGAGTCTTCAAACTCCCGCTCCATCAGATAATACCCTTTTTCCATGGAAATTTCATAGCCAAATTCCTGCAGATATTCCAAATTATTTTCACAGACCGCCGGTCACATTCCATCCCATAATCTCTTTTGAGTATGCGAAGAATTTGCTGCTGCGTCAGGTGATGATTTTCATCGGAATGCTCTTTTAGGATATCTAAAATGAGCATATTAAGCATCTTTTTATTTGCTGTCGCGTACATGGTTTATTTCCTCTTTTAAATGGTCAAAACATTTCTTCTTGTCCTCTCGGGTAACTCTTGCCTTTGGATGGTACACAGGAACTAATTTTCTACCACCAAGTTGTCCTAGTCTTGTTTTAGTATTTAAGTAATTATATACCGTCATTCCAACCGGAACAATAATATCCGGCTTAAACGCTTCAACCTCTTTCAAAAATATATCTTTAAAAACCGGATTAACCAAATCTTTTTTATTCATAGATCCCAGTGATACAAATGCCTCTTTGTTTCTAGCAGTAATCTCATATCGGAATAAATTTGTCGTATATACATTTTTCATTTTGTAGTTATACATAAATGAAACGATCATCTGACCATAAGATTTTGATCCTGTAAGCATGTCCTCACTTTTACAATTATCTATATCCAAATCTTTTGATCTCCACAGATGTTTACACAAAAACTCTTTCGGTTCTTTTTTAAATAAAGCCTCCAAGTTTTCATCATATCCAAAACAATCCTTCAAATTATTAGCCGGCGAATCAAACACAAACATCACTCTTGGTTCTTCATCAAATTTCTTTAAAAATTCCTTAAACTCACTTTCATCTTTTTTATGATTTAGATTATAAACCTCCAGCAAATCCAATCCATGATTTCCATTGGAAATGATACCGCATCTAAGTTCTGTATCCTTTAAGGTTTTGTCTAATTCTTCTTTCACAGTTAATATTGGTTTTAGATTAGATATATTATCAGCCATTTCTAATTTCGCATAAACTTTACCATTCTGATCCGTTTCAAATTTATGATATATCCCTTTCTCTATATCATAGCACTCATACAGCCCACCAAAATTAAAATCATTCATTATTTTACGACTTTCTTCTGCATTCATTTCAATCCTCTCCTTTTCTTCAAAAATAAATTTTACAATTATTGTATCTCATTTTCAAGCAGATTTCTCGGTAGTTTCCCCTTGTAAATCTACAATTTCTACTCCCTCGAATAATACTCCTTCCCCGTTTCCAAACATATTCCGGCGAGACGTCCGTTATGTGAACAGGCACCACAATCCAAGGCAATATGATTATATTTGCGATAAATATAACCGGGTCTGTCATTTCCAAGAATTGTCTGTGTTGGTGTATGCCCTGTGATCACGATTTTATCTTCGTAGTAGGGTATCTCATAATCGGTGCGCGTCCATAGCAGATCATCAATGGTATACTCTTCGATCGGCTTTTTATAATAAAAATCATTCAAGCCGGCATGAACCAGAAGATATTTTTGTCCCTGGATTTCCAATTCCGCATATGCTTCAAAATCGCCTATAAAATCAAGCACTTCCTGACGCTCTTCCTTCGACAATTTACAAAATTGATCCATCGTCGTTTTTCCTCCGTTGCGAAGCCAGTCAAGCAGTATCGTTACCTGATTTTCATCAAGCGTTTGGATAAACTCTTCCGTTATTTCATTTAACATAAGTTTCAGACTTTCCAGTGCCATCCATTCATGATTTCCTGCGATACATACACAATTTGGCAGCGTCATCAGATACTGCAATGCTTTGATGGGATCCGGTCCACGGTCCACGACATCCCCCATCACATACAGTTCGTCATTTTCATTGAATTTCATCTTTTCCAGCAGGACTTTCAGCTGTTCCAATTGTCCATGAATATCACCGATTACATATGTCGCCATTTTAGCTCCTTTCTGCGTTTTCATTTATTCCTGTAACTTTTGCAAAAAATCCATTATCTCTCTGTTAAAATAATTTTCTTTTCCGGCAAAATGATGATCCGCGCCTTCACAAATAGCATAATGTAAAACATCCGAACGTATAAGATCCAACAATTCAATATAGCGGACAGACGGGTCGCGTTCCCCATAAAGCATACGTACCCTTTTTCCACAAAACGCTTCTATTCCTTTGCGGGTTTTGTACCAGTTTATCATAAGAGGACCATTGATCAAAAGCATCCCCTTTATCCGGGATTCTCGATATCCTTGCTGCGCGCCCACCAGTGCTCCATTTGAAACACCTATAAAATATATATCGTCAAGTTGCTGTTGTTGATTAATAAACGCTATCTCTTCCGACAGATCACTTTCCCGCTCAGGCGGGTTTGCAGAAACACAGACGGAATAACCAAATCGATCATTTATCGCATGGGAAATCCGCACATATTTATCCTGATATCCATAAATACTCCCCCCTCGTCCTGTCTTTATAAATACAAGCGTTTTACTGCCATGTATAAAGCCATATTGAGTTTGTATTTCCTTATCGTATTTCATCGTATTCCTCCTAACTCAAATACTTACTGTGAATTTATTTCCGAAATATCTTTTGCCACAAAATTTACATTAGCGCAAATTGTTTATATACATCTATGTCCGGCGATCTATCTCATCTTATTCATTACTGTTTGGATTCTGCAACGTTTGGCAGGATGTTGGCTTTTGGGCGCACATTCGCTTTTTAGTGAGGACTGACCGATCATCCGTAAAATATTATAGGCCGGTATCGTTAATTCGAGTACGAGTTCATTGGTCTCAAACTTACCGGATGGAAGCCTTTCTACATCCATATCCGTTTTGATCTCACTGTGATATTGTTCGCATTCACTATGAGCATGATACCCCTTTATAATATCGTCATCATTCCAGTCAAGATTTGTCCAAAATGTATTACATTCAATATCAGGCATGATCAGAAGCTGGCCGTTTTTATCCATGGTGCGTTCTATTACTTTATACACGATCCGCGTGGTGACCGTTTTACTGTTTCCTTCGACATCTGTATAATTAACGGCTTTCCATAAGGAACCAACATATATGGTTTTTCCGTCACGTGGATGGCAGATATCTTTGCAGCATTCCTTTACTTTATCAAGCCATTCCTGTTTAGATTCACCGCGGCGAAGATTGTTTTTCACGATAAACCGCGAACCATCCTCTATAAGAATGCCGAGATTTTCGGCGGCATCATTGGTGCATAACCAAAATAACCTTTATAATTGTATAAAACGCCTTCTTTATAAGTCTTTGAATTATCCAGTGGGGTAACATCAAGGTCAACGGGAACGAACTCTTCTGAAATTGGGGTCGGTTCCATGTTATAGGTATGAAACATTTCAACATTGACATCAAGGAGATTCCTTCTAAGAGAAGAACCGATATCATCCATTCTCTGACGCAGTGTTTCGGCAGATGGAATAGTGCTTGTGATTCCAAGTGCACGTTCATAGTAACCGGGATCCTCTAACATTTTGCGGATATCTTCGTAAGCGGTTTTTCCCTGGCAAAGCAAACCGATATAAGAAAGAAGGATGTCACCGTTTTTAATCTGACTTTGAGAACGTTTTCCATCTACTTTCATTGTATTACATTTTTTAATAAAGCGGCTTTTTCCAAGCAGTTGTCCGACAAGAAAAAGGCTGCTTGGAGTGATAGGACGCTCCTCTGAAAGTTGAATAATTTTTTCAAACGCATCCATAGTTTTCATCCTCCTGTTTGTCTGAATTGTTTTTTGATGATCTCATAATACCAGAGAGTAATGTACGTTTTTTTGCACATTATATCAAGCAGAAATTAGCATTGCCATAAACAGATTATCATTGTATAATAATATCAAATCATCCATTCGAAGGAGGCAAAATCATGAAAAAGTTTTTATGAATTGCACTTATTTTCACCTTAGTTTTTAGCACTTTAGCGATTGTCCCATCCACGCCATCGCAGGCTGCGACAAAAGAAATCCTTATCGCACGTTTAAGCGGCAGCACCTTGACTTGCCACAAATCAACTTTTAATACCAATTTAAAAGGAAACAAAGACTGGCAATGGGAAAATATCGTAGGCTACGGAAAGAAACTTTCTTACAAAGTTTCACCAAAATGCAAATTTTATACGTTAAGTGCGGACAGCGTCACACTCAGCAAAGTAAGCCGCTGTACTTTTAAGAAAAAGTTGTATGACTATTCAAAACAAAGAGAAAATGGTGTTACTTATTATTGGGGAACCGCCGCAAAGATTACGATCAAGGGCGGAAAAGTAGTGAAAATCCAGCAAGTATATCAGGCTTAATTTTTAAAATACGTGTACATCAAAAATAGTGAAGGAGAGATTTATTATATGTTTTCGGTCACCCAAAGATTAGAAATGATTTCACGACCACAAAAATACATTTCACACGATTTATTCATTGAAGAGGAATATCTTGATAATTTTACTCCTGTTACTATTCCAACCGAGTATGCAGCAATACAGGGAATGGTAGTCGATTACATGACACGTTATATGTTATCAAATGATAAGCTCTCCGCATTTGATATTTCATTAAAAGGGGCAAATCAAATAGATTATTTTTACAAAAATAAAACTCGTTTGGAATATAACCATGCCCTTTCGCTAATTAATCAAATTACAGGCTTGGATGATATGTCAATTTTCTCAGCTTGTCAAATTGTTGGATATGATGTCGGATATCGTAGAGGAGGCAATTACTTTCGCGGTGTTGATTGGATAAAACCTTCCCAAGAGATAATTAATAATATTAGAATAATGATAAACAGATGCCTAGCTTTTATGAAAAAAGTTGGTCCCGTTGTGTTAGATGGATTTACTTTTGATGGAGGATATACAACACTGGTTAGTTCTGGCGACGGAGATTATCTAACAAATGATATGTTGATTGATTTTAAAGTTACAAAAACATCTTATTCTTCAAAATGGGGATTGCAATTATTAATGTACTACTTATTGGGAATACATTCCAAATATCAACAGTTTGAGACTGTTAAATATCTATGCATATTTAATCCATTTATTAACAAAAGTTATATCATTAGTATTAATAATATCAGCGATAAAACGAAATACTTAGTATCAAACAAAGTATTAGGCTATAAAATGAAAAACGACTACACTTCTTGTAAACAAGAAAACTATACAGACGATGAAATTTTTTCTTCTTGGAAGATGGTCAACGGTTCAGATTTACAAGTTATTTTAGCTATTGCTGAAAATAATAAACAAACCAATTTTGATATTGCTAAATATGCAGATGGCATACATAAAATTACTATTGCCGATTACTGGACATATTTACGTAATATTGATGATTCATATAGAAACAAAATACGTCCATCATTTTCTTATATAGATTATATTATAATGATCAAAAAAAAGGATTATACAATGTTCTTCTGTGTAAATACAACTGGCAATATATGCATACTTAATGGTGCCCAAAAAGTAAAAGCCAATTATAAACCAGAATACTATTTTATTGAATTAGAACACTATATTTCAAACGTTATGTCGCGATTTTCAAAATATTGGGATACCATATATTCCCTTGCTAGCAATTTAAAAGAGTTAAAACCAGATAACGAAGTAATTAAGAACATATATTATAAACAATATCTTCATAATTACGCCAAAGAAGATTCCCTATCATTTCAAGAATTTCTAAAAGAATTTGAAAATACTTTTAAAATAGAAGGAACTGTTCGGGGATGTATTATTGATATTGATTACTTTAATCACATTTACATAAATCCTGTTGACGGAACTATATTACCATATTGGGCGACTTCAAAAGGCAAAAAATTTTCATATAAAAATATTATTGAATTAGTTAAACACAGACGACCTGAATTTTATTTGCCCTTAAAAAACTTTATCGATTCACATCAAAATTCCTCACTAATTATGCAATCAAATAATGAGGCGACAATTTTAATAGATAGAAAATATATTGATAACATTGATTTTTTAAAAGAAAACAAAGATAATATGTATGAATTATCAAACTATTTAAAAAACTTGCAATACATTTATACAAATAAAATGATCAGAAAGTGGGATGATATATTATTTGATGAAGATAATACGCAATTAAAATCAAATTATATTAACAAAAAAAAATACAACTCCAAAAGCCACTATATTGGTAAAAAAAAGAAACAAAAAAATGGCAAATATGCTACTATAACTGGTTATCGTAACTATAGTGATATGGATGTTGTTTTTGATGATGGCGCTATTATGGAGCATGTTGTTCTTCATCATTGGAAAAACGGGGATTTGGGAAATTGTTGAAAAAGATTTAAGCCTTTTTAACAATCAATTTACGGAGAACAACTACCACATATTTACTAAATCGTTGCCAAACTTATCATTATCTTTCATTATAAAACCAGGTAATCGCCGCCTGCGCTTCTTCCGACTCATGTTTTTTACGAAACCGCTCGCGGTCTTCTAGGATAGCAAGCATTTCATCGACCACCATTTCTTCCGTTGGAGCGCTGAGCCGGTACAGATAGCCTAGCATCCGTGTCGCCGTATAGTCCGTATTCATATGCGTAAATGCAATCTCCCGGCTCAGGTTCTCATCAAATCCTTTTTGTAAAAGAAGCCGGTACACTTCTTTGCTCATTTCCGATGCCATTTTACCCTTCCTTTCACCACGCCGTTCCGTCAGAAAAACATCCCTTGGGATTTCTGCCACCGAGAGCAAATTTCTTTTTCTCCGGAATCGTATTTTTCCAGCCCAAATAGAAGGCTGTCACGCGGTCCACCTGGTTGACAATTTTGTATTTTAATGTTTTCCCACTTTTTGTAAATGTCGAAAACATAATATCATTGGGATATTTCTTTCCAACATGACGAACCAACGCCGAACTGATTCCATCCGTAATCGAAGTCATATACAAATCTCTGGCTCCAAACAAATGTAAAATCTCATGTGCATATGTCGCCGCGCCCTCTGCCTCTTTCTCATATTTTGAAAAAAGAGCACACATTTCATAAAAATTCTTTTTGCCATCTTCCATATAATGTACCGAGGTCGAACTCACACCGGATTTATTGATAAATAGCAAAAAACCAATGCTTCCTGTGTCATATTTTTCGCGTATTTCATCCACATTAATACACTGTTCAATACGTGTCTGCATCTGGTCGCTGAAACGATTTAATCTTTTCTCGGAATCGTCTAATTTAATCTTTGTTTTCACTTCATACTGCAAGTCAGGATTTGCATAAGAATCTGCCACCAATGTCACATTTTTCTTATACCTCTTCCCCTGTCGTTGGATAAATGCTGCTGCCACTTTGAGTTTCCGATTGACATCCTTTTTTTGTTTTTCATTCCACTTGCTGTCGGCATCCTCCACAAAGATACTGACCAGCACCGATTTTCCGATCAGGACGCCGGCACTTCCTGTCTTTTGTGTTTTCCACTGTGCCGTCGTTTTGGCCGCCTGTAAAGTTGGCGTCATTGTTTGCCATAATGTTCCCATAAGCAGACTTATAAGCAGTGCAGCTGACAATATTTTCCTACCCATACTATTTTCCCCCACTCACTACATTTCGTGAAATTCCCTGCAAATAGCAGCGAATATTTTCGCAGACTTCATCCGCACATCGTTTTCTCGCCTCACACGTCGCCCACGCAATATGCGGCGTGATGATAAGTTTTGACGAATCCTGTATGTTCAGCAGCAGATCTCCTTCTTCCATCGGCTCCTTTTCTAAGACATCCAGTCCGGCTGCCGCAATTTCATCGTTTTGCAATGCTTCTGCCAATGCTTTTTGATCGACGATCGGACCTCGTCCGAGATTCAGAAGCACCGCTGTGTTCTTCATTTTCCGAAGCGCCTTGGCATCCACTAATTTTTCCGTCACCGGTGTAAGTGGCGCATGAATTGAAACAATGTCTGCCTGCTCCAGAAATTCATCCCACGTCACACGTTGATATTTCGGATGGTCGTGCTTTCCTGAAGTGGAATAGTAAATGACTTTGCAGCCAAATGTCTCCGCGATCTCTGCCACCTTTTCTCCAATCGCGCCCATTCCGATGATGCCGTAAACTTTTCCATCCAGCTCATGAAACGGTTTCGCAAAGTGGGAAAACACGTCACTTTTTGCATACGTTCCGCTTTTGACAAATCGGTCATAATACGCCAGTTTTTCATACACATAAAACAACAGTGCAAAGGTGTGCTGCGCCACCGACATGGTCGAATACCCTTTTACATTTGTCACCACAATTCCGCGGCTTTCCACATAAGGCATGTCCACAATATTGGTTCCGGTCGCCGTCACACAGACCAACTTTACATTTTTTGCCTCTTTCAACAATTCCTCATTCACGGGAATTTTATTAACAATGATAATATCCGCATCTTCAATCCGCTTTGCATTTTCTGCCGGCTCGGATGCCGGATATTTTACTACCTCGCCAAGTTTGTCAAATTCTGACAAGTCCACATCTTTTCCTAATGTATCTGCTTCCATAAAAACGATTTTCATAGGTTTGTACCTCCTAGTTACCTGCTAGATTAACATTTGCTTTATCCCTAACATCATTTTATATGGTAATGCAGGAAACGTCAAATAATTTTTCTTTTTTGGCGTGTGCCAGCCTTCTCTTGGGTCTGCAAATGAACTGCTCCGCACACGCCACAACCTTGCTTTTCCTTTTTGGTGTGTGCCAAAGTTCTCTTGCAACAGCAGAATGGCCGCTCCGCACACGTCACAACCTTGCTTTTTCTTTTTGGCGTGTGCCAAAGTTCTCTCGCAACGGCAAATGAGCCGCTCCGCACACGTCACAACCTTGCTTTTTCTTTTTGGTGTGTGCCATTCTTCTCTTGGACTAGCGAAAGGACCGCTCCGCACACGCCACAAGCTTACTTCCCCTTTTCAGCGTGTGCCAGGCATCTCTTTGACCCATGAATGAGCTGCTCCGCACACGTCATTCCACTCATTTTTTGAAAACATTCCCTATCAGCTTATCAACCGCCTTCGTATTCATTGGGTTGTCAAGCGATTCAAATGTATATATGATATTATCGCCCTGATAATATCCATTTTGCGTATAATGGTTTATCTTCGATAATGTCTTTCGGCTATATTCTGAATCCCCCATTATGCCAAAGTGCTCCCAAATAATTTCTTTTCGCTGCCGTATATCAAGACAGCAAAAATCTGGGTAAACCATTCCAAAGCCCTTCAAGTAAGTTGGTCGCTCATAATGATATGGAATATTTTGTAAGAACAATTTGTCAGCTATAATCTTCTCTGACTTTGACCGTACTCTTTCGCCGCGTTCGGTATAGATTTCCTGGCTTCCTTCCTCAAACTCTTTTCTCTCATAAGTAATCTTCTCCCAATCCTCAATATATTGTTTGTCACTCATCAAAAACGACTCGACCAACTTCTTTCTAGCAAGTGGTAATTCGCCATACATGTCATATAACTTGTCTACATCAAACTTACGCAAAAAAGTATCAAGATATCCTAGATTAGAACAAACTCGATTCAATAACTTTTTATCATAGTCCCTCTGTGCAAGTTGTTTTGCCAAGTCCCAATCTGATTTTCTCAGATATTTCCGAATGCCGTCTTTTTTTACATAGAACTGCTGAACTCCACGACAGTTTTTACTATGTAGCGCTCCTTCTGGTGCCTTCCGAAGATTCTCTTCCAACTTCATTTTTAACTCTACAAGCCATTCACCAATCTCTTCTAAATTTTGAATTGTAATCCTATTTTCCATTCAATATCCCCCTTTGTATTTTTTCATCTCTGGATTTTTTGATTTGAAATAAATCAGAAAAATAGATATATTGGTTATTATACCATGTAAATAAAAAAGCGCAAGTACAATTTGCATTAAAAATATAAACATTTTTACTTTATTTTCTTAAAAAAATAAATTTGTTATTGAAAAAAATTTACTTTCTTCGTATAATAGAGGATGGATAAAAACGTTAATACTACTTACCATATAGGAGGTTATCATGGAAAGTTACCAGAACTTAAGTAAAGAGCAGCTGCTGGCGCTCAAATCCGAGTTAGAAGCCAGCTACGAAGAAAAGAAGGCATTGAATCTGCAATTGGACATGTCTCGTGGAAAGCCTAGTCCAAGCCAGCTTGATGTATCCCTTGGCTTGATGGATGCATTGAATTCAAGCTCTGTATTGAAATCGGAAGACGGTACAGACTGCCGCAATTATGGTGTATTGGATGGGATCCCGGAAGCTAAGAAATTGATGGCTGATATGATGGGAACCACCGCAGACCACATCATTATCTTTGGAAATGCCAGTCTTACGATTATGTATGATTCGATTTCCCGCTCTTACACTCACGGAGTTCTGGGCAGCACACCATGGTGCAAATTAGATAAGGTCAAATTCCTTTGCCCAGTTCCCGGATATGACAGACATTTTGCTATCACCGAGCGTTTCGGCATCGAAATGATCAATGTTCCAATGACTCAGGATGGTCCGGACATGGATATGGTTGAGGAACTTGTCGCAAATGATGACAGTATCAAGGGAATCTGGTGTGTTCCAAAATATTCCAACCCACAGGGATACTGCTACAGCGATGAGACAGTTCGCCGCTTTGCCAATCTGAAACCGGCAGCAAAAGATTTCCGTATTTACTGGGACAATGCGTATGTCATTCATCATTTGTACGAGGATAATCAGGTTGAGATTCCGGATATCATCAGCGAATGTGAAAAAGCCGGTAATCCAAACCTTGTTTACGAATTTGCTTCTACTTCAAAGGTAAGTTTCCCTGGTTCCGGTATCGCTGCTATGGCAGCTTCCGCTGAAAACCTTGCTGATGTCAAGAAACAGATGACGATTCAGACAATCGGTTATGACAAATTGAATCAGCTTCGCCATGTGGCTTATTTCAAAAACATTGACGGTTTGAAAGCACATATGAAAAAACACGCTGATGCGATGCGTCCAAAATTCGAGGCCGTTTTGAAAGTGCTTGACGAAGAGCTTACCGGCGCTGAGATCGGAAGCTGGGTAAAACCTCTCGGCGGTTATTTCATTTCCTTTGACGCGATGGAAGGATGTGCTAAAAAGATCGTTGCCAAATGTAAAGAAGCCGGTGTCACATTGACAAATGCCGGTGCCACCTTCCCATATGGCAAAGATCCGAAAGACAGCAATATCCGTATCGCCCCGTCGTTCCCTACTCCGGAAGAAATGGCTGTTGCTACTGATCTGTTTGTACTTTGTGTAAAACTTGTCAGTGTGGAGAAATTGTTGGAGAATAAATAATTTAGAACATAATTAAGGCTGTCACAAACCGTGGCAGCCCTTTTTATATTTATAAATAATATTTTTAATCCTCAAACGGCCGAATCCGATATCTCACGCCCAAAGAATCACAGATTTTCTGACATTCCTGCTCTTCTTCCTTCGTAATCGTCGTTTCCACCGTCGTCATGACAACTTCCGGGACATACTTTGTCGCTTCTTTCGCAAAATCAAGCATTGCCTGAAAGGATTCGATACCGAATTTGTTGCGGGTCAATTTGTAATATTCTTCCGCATTTGGCGTGTTCAGACTGATTGATACCGTATCAATTTTGCCCTGTAAAAGCGGCGTAATATCTTTTCCGTGAATCAGACTGCCAAGTCCGTTGGTGTTGATGCGGATTTTCTTGCCAAATTTCTTTTTGGCAAATTCTGCCACTTCAAGCAAGTCATCCAAGCGTTCTGTCGGCTCACCGAAACCACAAAATACTATATCTTTGTATGTGTCCGTTGGAAATTTATCAAATTCTTTTTCCACTTCTTCCACCGTCGGCTCGCGGTCCAGCCACAAACTTCCGGAGTGTTCGATCTCTTCGTGTGTCTGTCGCAGACAAAATGTGCACGCACATGGACATTTATTCGTAAGATTAACATACAAATTTCCGTATGCCGGATATAAAATCGTCATCATAATAATTGCCTCTTTTCTCCTACATAGATTTCATCAAATTTACCATCTCAATGGCTGTAGTAGTTGCGTCGTAACCTTTGTTTCCAGCTTTTGTGCCGGCACGCTCTACCGCCTGTTCGATATTGTCTGTGGTAAGGACACCAAAGATCGTAGGCACGCCTGTATTCAGACCAACCGTTGCAATTCCTTTGCTGACTTCTGCACAAACATAATCATAATGAGAAGTAGAACCTTTGATTACAGCACCAAGACAGATAATCGCATCGTATTTTCCAGATTCTGCCATCTTTTGTGCTGTCATTGGAATTTCAAATGCACCCGGCACCCAGGCAAGATCCACATTGTTCTCGGTATCTACTTCATGACGGCGAAGAGCATCTTCTGCTCCTCCGACAAGTTTCGACACGATAAATTCATTGAACCGCGCTGCCACGATCCCAATTTTCATTCCTGTTCCTACTACATTTCCTTCTAATACTCTCATAATTTTTTTCCTCCATTCTTGCCTTATTCCGGCTTTTTATAATTTGTCATATGCTGCATTTTTTCCTGCTTTGTAAGCAAATATTTGAAATCTTCCCGTTTGGGAGCGATCTGAATCGGGACACGCTCAACGATATGAATGCCATAACCGTTCAGCCCCGCGATTTTCGTCGGATTATTGGTCAACAGGCGAAGTTCCCGTACACCGAGGTCATACAAAATCTGCGCTCCGGTTCCATACTCTCGAAGATCCGGTGCAAATCCAAGTTTTACATTGGCCTCCACAGTATCGTACCCCTGCTCCTGCAATTCATAAGCTTTTAATTTATTGATCAAACCGATGCCGCGGCCTTCCTGACGCATGTAGAGAAGCACACCGCGTCCCTCTTTCGCGATCATCTTCAATGCATTTTCCAGCTGTTCTCCGCAGTCACAGCGGTTCGAGCCAAAGACATCGCCGGTCAGACATTCGGAATGAACACGGCAAAGTACCGGTTTTCCGTCCGTGATATCGCCCATTGTAAGTGCGACATGGTGCTCACCATTTAATTTATTAACATAACCGTGAATGCGAAATTCTCCGTATTTTGTCGGCAGTTTCGCATTGGCTTTTTCCTCTACCAGAAGTTCGTGCTCCAGACGGCGTTTGATAATTTCCTCCACCGTAATGACGGTATAGCCGTGTTCTTTGGCAAACTCCAGCAATTCCGTCGTTCGCATCATGGTTCCATCTTCGCGCATGATCTCACAGCAAAGTCCACATTCTTTCAGACCGGCAAGTTTCATAAGATCTACCGTCGCTTCCGTGTGTCCGGCACGTTTCAGCACACCACCTTCGCGCGCCTGCAAGGGAAACATATGACCCGGTCTGCGGAAATCTTCCGGTTTTGCGTCGTCTTCCACGGTTTTCATCGCCGTAAGGGATCTTTCAAATGCGGAAATTCCGGTCGTTGTATCGACATGGTCGATGGACACCGTAAATGCGGTCGTGTGGTTATCCGTATTTACTTCCACCATTTGCTCCAATCCCAATTTTTTACAATATTCTGCACTCATCGGCATACAGATCAGTCCTTTGGCAAGGCTCGCCATCGCATTGACATTTTCCGGCGTCGCATGCTCTGCGGCACAGATCAGATCTCCTTCGTTTTCACGGTCGGGATCATCAATGACCAGGATCAGTTTGCCCTGTTTCAAATCTTCAAGCGCCTGATCTAATTTTCCAAATTGTTCTGACATAATTGTCTCCTTTCCGGATCAAAATCCGTTTTCCAATAAAAATTCTCTCGTCATGGTACTTTTTTTAGGTTCCTCTTTTTTAGCACCACAGAGGCGTTCTACATATTTTCCAATAATATCGCATTCCAGATTTACGACATCCGAAACTTTTCTTTCGGAAAGCGTCGTTTCTCCCTGCGTGTGAGGGATAATGGACACCGAGAAATCTTTCTCGCTGACTCTGGCTACCGTCAAACTGATTCCATCAATGGCAATCGAGCCTTTTTCCACGATATAGCGGAGAAGTTCATCGCCCGCGGAGATTCGATACCAAACCGCCGTCTCATCTTTGGTAATTTCTTCCACAATCCCCGTACCGTCGATGTGACCGGCTACGATATGTCCGCCAAAACGTCCGTCTGCCGGCATCGCCCGCTCCAGATTTACATGGCTTCCTTTTTTCAGTCCTGCCAGCGAACTTCGTTCCAGCGTCTCCGCCATCACATCCGCTGTATATCCATTGGCATGCATGCTCGTTACTGTCAGGCACACGCCATTGACGGCGATACTGTCACCGATCTTTGTTCCCTCCAGCACTTTTTTGCACTGAATCGACAACACAGCGGACTGTACGCCCTTTTGTATCTGTTCAATACTGCCAATTTCTTCAATAATTCCGGTAAACACAACTTTCACCTCATTTCACCACATCGCCACGGATACAATAATCCGCGCCAAGATGGAGTATTTCCTGATTTTGTAATACGACGGCATCTTTCATTTTTTCAATGCCGTCTCCACCAACCGGCGGCAATGCGTTCCTTCCACCGATCAATTTCGGGGCGATATAAGCATACACACGATTCACAAGTCCCGTTTGTAATAAGGAACCGTGGATGTTTCCTCCGCCTTCCACTAAAATGCTGTCTATCTTTTTTTCGCCCAATGTGCGAATCAATTTTTCCAAGTCCACATGACCGTTCTTTTCGGAAATCTGCAACAATTCTACTCCTGTAGATTCCAGTTTTTTCTTGGTTTCTTCCTCTGCGTCCGTGTACGCAGCGATGGTTCTTATCTTTCCCGCCGTTTTCACAATCCGGCTATCCATCGGCAGACGCAGATGCGAATCGCAGATCACTCGGATTGGATCCACGCCTTCTTCCGTCCGACAGTTAAGCAATGGATCATCTGCCAAAACGGTATCAATGCCGGCTAAGATCGCCGAATATTTTTTTCGCAAAAAATGTACATGCTCTCTTGCTTTTTCGCCGGTAACCCACTTCGAATCCCCATTCGCACTGGCAATTTTTCCATCCAATGTCATCGCGTACTTCATCGCCACATACGGAAGCCCTGTTGTAATATAATGAAAGAATATTTCATTTAATGCCAGACATTCTTGTTCCAATATACCGGTAATGACTTCGATTCCGTGTTCTCGCAGAATCTTTATTCCACCGCCGTCCACTTTAGGATTCGGATCCAGCGCTCCGACAAATACGCGCCCAATCTTTCTTTCTATAATGATGTCAGTGCAGGGAGGCGTTTTCCCCTGATGACAGCACGGCTCCAGCGTAACATAGAGGTCTGCACCTGTCAGATCTTCTTTGCATCGTGTAAGAGCATTTCTTTCTGCATGAAATTCCCCATATCTTTCATGGCAGCCACTCGCCACCAATTTTCCATTTTTTACCACCACGCAGCCAACCATTGGATTGGGAGACGTATGACCCATAGCTGTTTTTGCCAGGTCCAGCGCCTGCTGCATATATTGTTCTGCTTCTGTCATCCGGATTCTCCTTTCTGCCGGCACGACGACGGGGTTGCCCAAACAACGAGGCACGCACTCTTCGCGTCTTCGACGCTCATCGTCGTGACAGTCGTCACATATTCGATAAACTCGCCTCAAACAACGAGGCACGCACTCTTCGCGCCTTCGACGCTCATCGTCGTGACAGTCGTCACATAGTATACGATAATCTGTACGCATATTGTGCAAGCACAATGCGACAGATTCCCGTATACTGCGTGCCTCGTTGTTTGCACGCAAAAGGACCCCTGTCGGGGTCCTGAAATTTACATATCACTATTGAGATATCTTCTTTCATCCAGACTATACTGTCGGCTTTGGAATTGCACCAAATCAGCGATGGCTCTGCCATCGGTCGCGGGCTGTTACCGCCGGTGAGGAATTACACCTCGCCCCGAAGATCATTTTTCGTGATTCATTATAGCACAATGCCGTTTGTCTTGTCAAACAAAATTCATTCTCTTTTCCTCATAACCTGTTTTTCTATTACTGAAAAAACACACTTATCAATGAGCATTCCTATCAAAATAATAACTATCATAACAAGCATAACTTGATTAATGTCAGCAAGATCTCTTCCCATGATCAGCGTCTGCCCTAAACCAAGCGACGTCGTCATGACCTCTCCTGCCATTAATGCACGCCAGGCAAATGACCACCCTTGCTTCAAACCGGAAATCAACTCCGGCAAACATGCCGGAAAAATCACATAGCGATACATCTGCTGCTTTTGCGCTCCCATTGTAAGCGCCGCTTTTTTATAAATAGACGGAACATTTCTTATCGCATTGTCAACGGAAATGGCTATACTAAATGCAGCCCCCATTACAACCACAAAAAGAATGGCCTCTGTAGATAATCCAAACCATAAAATTGAAAACGGAACCCAACAGACACTGGGAAGTGTTTGTATCCCAAGCACAACCGGTTTTAAATTCTTTTGCAAATACGTAAAATGATTCATCAACAAGCCAAGTAAAGTTCCAATAAGTACTGCTGCCACATATCCAGCAATTCCGCGAAGCAATGAATATCCCGCCGCCTGTAACAAACTTCCGTCTGATACCAATCGGATAAAACATTCCCCCACTCCCATAGGCGAAGGTACGGAATATGACTTCAAGACAGCAAAAACTTCCACACCAAACCAATACATCCCCTGCCACAATGCAATTAGTAAAACAATAAAAACAAACATTCCCATTCGCTTCACATCCTTTCCTGCACCGCAGACCGTTGCACTGCATCCAATAATGCATGACGTAATTCAACAAACTGCGGGTCATATACATAGCGGGGACGGGGAAGATCAACCGGAATAATGTCTGTTATATTTCCCTGATCTGCTGATAACACAACCACTCTTTCCGATAGATAAACTGCCTCTTCAACACTGTGTGTTACAAACAAAATGGTTTTTTTCGTTTCCATCCAGATACGCTGTAATTCTTCACGCAAAGAATTAGATGTTTGCTTATCCAAAGCAGAAAACGGCTCATCCATCAAAAGAATATCGGAATCCATCACAAGAGCTCTCGCAAGCGCAGTACGTTGCCGCATTCCCCCTGATATTTCGTGTATGTAGTAATCCTTGTATTGCTGCAAGTGAACCATATTTAGATAATATTCTGCCTTTTCACGCCGTTGCGCCAGCGGAATTTTAGCAAGTTTCATACCAAATTCTACGTTTTCCTGTACCGTCAGCCATGGAAACAGTCCATGCTCCTGAAACATGACCGTGCGGTCTGCCCCGGGTTTGGTAACCTCCCTGTCATCCAGACTTATTCTTCCTGAAGACGGTTGTTCCAATCCGGCTGCCAGATTTAAAAGTGTACTCTTTCCACATCCGGATTTTCCGACAATACACACAAATTCCCCCTTCCTTATTTCAAGATTTATATCCTTTAATGTAGCTGTTTTGTTATTTGAATAGGTTTTGCTAATGTTTGAAAATACCAAAGACATTGCTATTTTTCTTCCCCCTTCTCGATTTTGGCATACAGAAAATCCTGTTCCGGAATTTCACGAATAAATCCATGCTCTTTACTCAATTGCGCAAAAGCTTCTATCGCATCCGGATTGTAATCTGTCTGAAAAATAATTCGTCCAAATGCTTCCTTCATTATTTTTTCACTTAAAGCTTTTCCTGTAGCATTGTTCAGTTCCTCATTTACTTTCGTCTGCGCATTTTCCGGATCTTCATTAATCTGACCGGTTATCCGGTTATGTTCTTCTAAAAACTTTGCAACAAGTTCCGGATTGCTTTCCATGAATTCTTTACGTACAGCAACAACAGCCACATCGTATTGCCCCTCCAAATAAATCTGCTGATAATCGAGCACCATCTCCGCACCTTGTTCTAAAAGAGTTGCGCCCCATGGTTCCGGCACAAGTGCCGCATCGATATCTCCTCGCTGCATAATATTGGCTACATCCGCATTGGCAACAGCATTAACCGTCACATTTCCCCCTTCTGTCACCGGTTTCAGATTGTTATCCTTCAACAATTTCAGCAAACTCAAATGCTGTGTATTCCCGATTTGTGGTATAGCAACAGATTTTCCTGCCAGATTCTCGACTGACCGTATACCGGCCCCTTTTCGCTGAATCAAAACAGCACCACCCTTTGTTGCACCGGCTAATATCTGTACATCCCCTTGAGATTTTACATTTGCGCTCAGCGCCGGAACCGGACCAATATATCCAATATCGATATCACCGGCAAACAGCGCTTCCACCTCGGCGGGTCCGGCATTAAATGAAGTCCATTTCACACTCACTCCGTCACCAACACTCTTTTCCAAACTTTTCTCGGATTTCATCAACAGTGCCTGTGCGTGCGTGACATTATTAAAATACCCTACACTAATTTGCTCTGACTTCTTATTTTCCTTTCCGCAAGCAGTCGCTGCCACAATAACAACAGCCAGAATCCCCCCTAAAATAAAACGTATTTTTCGTTTCATGGTTAAATATCCCCCTTGTTTTTTTATCATTGTACGGTATCTTTCTTACAATGATAATATATAATTTTGAAATCGTTTTCTATTGATTTTTTCCTTGTTTTATTGTAATATACAAATATTAGGAAATATTTTTTTTGTTTTATTTTGCATGGTTTGAAAACGTTTTCATATAAAAAGTACTGTTTTTCTTTCCATACATTTAGAAAGGTTGATGATATGTCGATTAAAAAAATTGCTGAACTTGCAGGTACCTCTCCCGCAACCGTCTCAAGAGTGTTGTCCACCCCGGAACACCGTTGCCAGACTCCCGGTCTTTCCGAATCCATATGGCGTATTGCAAAAGAATTGCATTATCTTCCCAACACAGCTGCGCAGGAACTCCGAAAAGGAAACACTACCTGTCCCGCTCCTTTTTCAGTAGATATTTTTCTCACACGATTTGACTCGCTTGATAAAGATCCTTTTTTCCGCGAATTGTATGTTTATATTCAGGATGAACTTCAAAAAAATGGATGTCTGTTGGGAGAAATGCTCAGCACAGTGGATATTCTTCACGCAAATGCCGCTTCTTCTTCACACATAATTCCGTACAAAACGCCGCAATTAGTTGAAAACGAAAAAAACACCCATACCCCTGCTTATATTTCCCGCAAATCAAACACAGGACTTATTATTTTGGGAAAGTGTCCACCGGAATTAATCTCCTTTGCCAAAAAACGCTATTCTTATATCACCGGCATAGACCGCAACCCGACTAACTATGAATACGATGAAGTAATCTGCAGCGGAGAATCTGCTGCAAAAACCGCCGTCGAATACTTAATCTCGCTTGGGCATAAAAAAATCGCCTATATTGGCGACTGTACCTATGAATCCCGCTACATCGGTTATTATCAGGCGTTACTGAATCACCGGATTCCACTGGATTATAATTTTATCTATCCAAGTACGCAAACCGAATCCGAAGGGGTCCGGATAATGAACCAAATTTTAACTTCAAATAACCGTCCCACCGCGGTTTTCTGCGCCAATGACTGCACTGCGATCGGTGTATTAAAATCTATAAAGATGTCAAAAAAACGTGGATATCACCCTTCTGTCATATCCATTGATAATATCCGGGAATCTGAACGCACGTCCCCCCTGCTGACGACCATCAATATTCCCAAGAAGCAGATGGCACACCTCGCCTTAATGTTGTTATTGGACCAGAGAAAAGGAGAGCACAAAGAATGTGTCCGTATAGAGCTTCCCAGTCGTCTTATCAAACGTGACAGTTGTTCGTATTCTCCGTATTAACCTTGATTACGTAACTACGCTGTCACTATATCCATTTCTATTCAATCGGAATCGCAATCTTCACTTCAAATTTTTGCTCGCCCACATCTATAGTCATCATACCGTTGTATTTTTCCACAACCTTTTCCACCGACCAGATTCCCACACCATTACCAGTATGCTTCGAAGATTGAAACCGCCTTCCCCGCTTTCTGATCTCGCCTTCGTAATAATTCACAGACGAGATCAGGTACATCGCGCCTTCCTGCTTGCCATAAAATTCGATTTTTCGTTTTTCCCGGGCAAGTGTCCTTGATGCATCAATGGCATTTTCCAGCAAATTTCCGATAATAATACAAAATTCCACTTCGGGAACCGGTAAATTTTCATCAGCACAAACACGGATCACTGTTTTTATCTCACTCTGGTCTGCATTGTCCTCGTAATATTGCAGCAGTGCATTGATAACCGTATTTTTGCAAAACAACGTTCCTTGACTGCGTCCTTTTTTATGATATTCACTGAGATTTGCTACATATTCCGAAACTTTTTCTACTTTTCCCTCTTTGGCAAGTGTATCGATGGCATGCAGATGATGTCGGAAATCGTGGCGGATCCGACGATTGTACTCCACTGTCTCATTTACCTTTTCCATATGGCTGACCTGTATTTTCATCTGCTTTTCCATCGCCTCATACTGCTTTTGCAGCAATTCCGCCTGCTTTACATTTTGAAGAATCCGTCTCCACAACACAAAACCGCTGGCAAAGATCATAATGATCGTCGCCCACTCGGCAAACCATCCACCATAAATCGGTTCAAACTTCGAATAGATACGATCCCACATATAACTACAGGCGTAGAATAACGAACCTGTCAGCAGCGGAACCCCTTCTGTCTGCTGACGGTAAACTGAAATTACAGATCTTCCTACAAGATAAAATGCAATGACAATCTTATACCAGAATACAACAAAAGAAAAAACTACCTCCAGGCGCAGAGTAAGCCGGGCAGAAAAATTTCCGTATAAAAACACGATCACGCACATAACTGCAGCCAGCACTGCTATGCCATAACCTACTCCTTTTTCCATAATATGTCTGGTTTGTGTCAGACGGTTATGCAAAAGCACGATTAAAAATGTTATCACATACCCGGACATCAATTCAAGCGTGTACCACGGATGCACCTGACACTGCCAGAGATAATGAACCAGCGGATATCCCATAAACAAAATGCCACAAAAGGCGATTCCGGTAAAAATCATAACATTTTTTCTTTGTTCCTGCTCCTTAATAGAACTTCGAAACTTCACACAATAATACAATGTAAACAAAATATTGAGCGCACACAACACAGCAATTGTCGTATAAAAGATGATACGACGGTAAACGTGGTGAAGTACCACACTTTCTTCGCCCAATGCCAGTGGATATGTCATTCCGCTGTAATAATGGGATTCATCTCTCGTCTCCAGAAGCAGTGTACACTCACCTGCTGCCTCAAAGGAATAGATTTTCGTCTGAATCCCTTCCCGGTAATTTTTGTCATCCTCTCCGGGCTCCCCACATTGTCCGACAAGTTCGTCATTGACGTAAAACCGGTAAGCCGAGTATATTTCCGGAATCTCAATGGCATACCGCGTCTTTTCTGCTGCAAGATTCAGATGAATCACGTACGTTCCACATCCATGTGCCCCGCGATAGGGATTGTGGTTTGAATAATTATTCACTTCTCCAATCTTCACATATTCCATGTAAGCCCCCTTCGTATCCCCATTTTTCAGGTCCTCCGGCGTCAAAAGCACCCCATAATAGAACTCCCAGTTATCGTAAAGATACCGTATTCCCTCATTCGGATCATTTTTGTATTTATTGTCATTCCAGTATAAAAAGGTAAAAAAAGCGCAGGAAAAAAGTATCACAACACAAAATGTTATCTGTAATACTTTTCCCTGCCGCATAATATCCTCCAGTCTTTCTAATTATTCTCTACGCTTCCGGTACCGTCGAATTCCGCCAATAGTACCTCCGGTAATTACCGCTGCAACTGCTGCCAAAGCCGTGTAAAAACTCCAACGATACATCTGTTTTCCCTGGGAATACACGGATTTACTCTGACCGGTCGTCTGAACCTCATAAGTCCCCGGTTCATTTATCTCAAATTCAGCAACCCCCTGATCTTCATGATATTCTGCCGTCGTCACAGTATCTCCCTGCTTGTTTGTCACTTTCAAAACTGCCTTCTTTCCCGTATCCGGGTAAGGAATCCGAACTTTCGATCCCGGTATTTTTTTAATTGCCGTGCCATCTGTTTTCGTAGCCTGAATAGAAATTTTTCCAGTTTTTGTATGTCTCACACGAAGATTGACTTTGGAATCTTCAGGTGAGACCTTGAGACTTTTAGAAGGAACGGATACCGTCACACCATGATCTGTCACTGTATATTCCCCTGTCGCCGGGGAAGCTTTTACCGTATCCTGTGTTTTCTTTCCTTCCGCCTTTACCTGCTCTGCATTTTCCGGTGTTTTCACATCCAGACGCGGCTTTTCTTCCTCTACATCACCGCCATCACGATTTCCTTCATAAGATTTGAACTGAACCATATCATTTTCTTTTTTCAATCGGAAATACTGCAGTTTTTTCTCTCCATCCGTCACATACATATAATAAAACTTGCCTTCCTGCAAATTTTCATTTTCCAGATAAAGAAATGGGTAGTCTTCCATATTATCAATCCAATATTTATTGGCCGAATACTCCTGAAATTCTGTCTGTTCTAACTCATTCTGTGACAATTCCCGCTGCGATTCGGCATAATAAACCTTAATCTCATTATCCCCTTCTCCAAGCCAGGAAAATACCGTATAACCGGGAAGCATTTCGCCTATTTTGTACAGAGCACCGGGATCATCTGCTACATAAACCTGAATTTCAACCATCTGATTTTCCTCTGCCAGAAAAAAAGACTCCTGCTGTTCGTTATTGATCTGCAGTTGAACTTTGGCTGAATACTCTCCGGCTTTGGTAAAATCTATTGCTGAAAGATCTATATCTTCCACTTCCAGCCCGACGCCATCGTACAGATCAATTTCACTGTTCAATCCATAGGCCGCCCCAAAAGCATTTACAATCTTCTGCTTCAGCTGTGCTGCCGCATCCTCGCTTTCTTCGTTCGACTGAACCGGGATAAGCCAGTTTCTTTTATAAACCATTTCTTCCGGGAAATAATCAATTTCCACCTTTTCTTCGTAAGCTGAACGCAGCTGAAATTTTATGCCAAAAGAAGATTCACACTCCTCTGTAAAACTCAATCCTTCCGGTACCGCAAAATGTATCTGCACTTCCTGTTCTTCCGTGGATTCGACATCAAAATCACTCAGATCAAATTCTACCGAAAGGGGTACTTCCGTATACATCACTCCATTTTCCTCTACCCGGCAGGTAAAAAAATCATCGCATAATTCTTCCAAATATTCTTTTATCACTTCTTTGTCACAATTCACCTCAAAGGAGGTCTCTGTATGATTTTTCAAATAGGAAACTGCCCCTTGGTTTTCAATCTCTACTATCTTTCCATTTTTAAATACTTGGCTCTCCTCATAGGGAATTTCTTCCTTTTTCTCTGCCTTGCTTGGAATTCCCGGGATAAGGCAAAGTGCTGCTATCATTCCCACAAGCCATAATTTCATTCCCTTTTTCATAAAACCTTTTTTCATTCCTGCAAATGCATCCTTTCTGTCATAAACGAAAGATATTCCTGCTTAATCTTTGATTTGTTACGCAAATGAAGCGGAACACTTTCTCCATTCTTCAAACGAAACACTTCCGATTCTACTTTTTCAATCATTTCCATATTTACCAAAACGCCCCGGCGGCACATCAAAAAGCGCCGGTCTTTCAACAACATCTCCGATATCTCTGCAAAAGTAGAGGAAGTCAAAAACACGTGATCCTTTGTATGTATCGCAGTTTTTCTCTTTATCGTATCCAAAAAGTAAATGTTATGATATTCCAGCTGAATGTCTACACGTTCACTGACAAACTCCAGCACCGGTTCCTCAACCCCCTTTTGCTTCTGGTATTTGTCCATCGCCTGCATAAACTCTTCTTCGGAATACGGCTTTAGCAAATAATACAATGCATGTACTGCATAGCTTGCCACTCCGAATTCATCCGACGTAGACTGAAACACAATGGAGACTTTAGGATCCTTTTGGTATACTTCCTTTGCTACTTCCATCCCATTTTTCTGCTTCATGTAAATATCCATAAATACAAGATCATACGCATCCTTGACAAAATGGTCCAAAAATTCCTCTCCCGATGAGAACTCAACAATCTCGTAGGGAACATTTCGGGTGGAAAAATACTTTTTTATGTAAGACGCCAAGCATATTCTGTCGCGGTGCATATCATCTACTATCGCAATTTTCAACCATGACCACCTCAAGCATAAAGATAGTAATATTATACAATATCGAATGGGCAAAAGTCAATAAATTGATGATATTTATGCTGGTATCACGACATTTGCGTTGTCAGTGTCTCATAAATCATCTTCTGCAAACGAACCGGCACCGGTATACTAACGTTTTCATGAAGTGCTACTTCCTCTTTGGTAAACATTTTAATATGAATCGTATTTATCACATAACTTTTTCCTACCATAATAAAATTCTCACGGTCCGCCAGCTGCTCATACAACGTCGAAAGACTTACATAACTTCGATAGGACCGACCATAGTCCGTATGAATCACCGAATAGTGATTATCCGATTCAATGTGAGATATTTTTAACAACGGCATCTGGACGCATTGGCGTTTCACAAAAAATTCCAATCGTTCTACTTCCATCGAATAGCGGTAATACAGGCGCTTCAAAATATGATTGAGCTGCTCCTGTAAATTTTTCCCATACCACACATACCCCTCGGCACAAAAAGCATACCCATCATATGCATATCCGATGGATTCTGACACCAGCACAAGACTGATATCCATCTTTTTTTCAAAAATTTTGTGGGCAAGATTGAGCCCGGAATATTTCATATCAAAGGCATCCGGATTGATAAATAAGACCGCCGGCTTACCTTTGTGCTGCTTCAAGGCCGAAATCACCTCACACGGCCGCTGATACGTCGTAATCCGGCTGCCTGCTCCCGCATTTTCCAAAAATCTTTTTACCATTCTTCCGAGATTCTCACTTCTTGAAATATCCTGTTCTAAAATCCATACTTTCATCGTTTTTCATCCCCTTCCTATATACTATTATAAAATATTTTTTCTGTTTCGGATATGTCGTTTGAAACAAAAAACCTGCTTTTCACGCATTTTTTTTAAGTATTTCGTTTACATTTTCGACGATTCAACAACATTTTCGTAAAAATGCTTGCATTTCGCCCTGTTGTCAGATATAATATCACAAGAGTTAAAAAAACATAAAGGAGAAATAAAACTATGAAAAAGAAATTATTAACACTTGGTTTAGTTGCTCTCATGTCCTTTACATTGGTTGCATGCGGAGACAAAAAAGAAACCACTACAACTACTACAACAGCAACTCAGGCACCTAAGGCTACGGAAGCACCAAAAGCTACGGAAGAGGCAAAAACAGATTCTTCTGATGATGCAGCTTCTTCTGATGACAACAGTTCTTCCGGACAGGTTACTTCCATGAAAGATCTGGAAGGAATCCTTACTTCCGGATATGCCGGAGCACCTACAGATGACGAAGATTCTGCCATCCTTCTTGCTATGAACGATGACGCAACTTTCTCTGTACTCGTAGTTGTTGATGCAAAATCTAACGAAAACGCAAGTTTTGTCGGCGAGTCTACAAACAATGGCGATGGCACTATGACGATCAACGATGAGTCTTCACAGACAGCTATCACATTTGGTGTAGAAGACAATGGTGACGGTACTTATACTCTTGATTACGGCGATCTCGGAAAAGCTGTTGTTGCTGAGTGTGAAGTATCTGAGGTTTTGGAAATGATGGATACTGTTGACCAGAATACCTCTTCTGTAAACTAATCTTTTTTTCTCGACAATAATACAAACCGGCAGCCTTACGAATTTTATTCGCAAGGCTGCTCTTTTTATAATAATCCGTAACTATTCAGGATCCAATGTATGGAAATCAATGAATCCGTCGTGCTTGCACGTAAGAGACTTTGATTTCCATACATTGAGATCCTAATAGGGCTCCCCCTCCACATATGAGCATTTTTAGCCTTGTCAAAGGCGAGAAAAGAACACGAAGTGTTCGAAATGCGAATGTGGAGGGGCGTCCTGAATAGTTATAATAATCCTCGTTTTATCTCACGCAGAAAATCATATTTCTTCTGCTTTCCCATGGGAACCGCATATTCTATTCCTCGCAAATATACATATCCATTTGCTGCATCCACCCGTTCAATGTAATTTTTATTCACAATAATAGATCGGCTGCAAAATATAAACTGGGGAGAATCCAATTCTTCCAGCAGTGCACGGCAGCTTCGATATAATATTTTCTGTCTTCCTCTTGTTGTTTCCAGAATAATATCCCTCTCTTTCCCTTGTGCCATAATAATATCATCCACCCAAACCGCTTCCAACGTTCCTTCTTTCCGAAAGAAAATCTGACGGTTTTCTGACGCCACAGGACAGAAACACATTGCCTCTTCCACCAGTCTTTTCACATATTCTGCATCAAACGGCTTTTCGACATAAGCATAACAGTGCAGTCTCGCATACATGTTCAACGCGCAGTCTACCAGTGTAGAAAATAGAATTATCGGCGTAAACTGATACCTTGTTATCCGCCTTACATTTTGTGCAAAAACGGCACCTGACACATCTCCTCCGCGCTGCCGTGGCTGAAGTACCATATCGATCAAAAAAAGATGGATCGTAGTCACCGATATAATGTGATACGCTCTTTCCAAATTATCTGTTATATAAATTATATTTCCGGGATTCTGTTCTTTTACGATATTTTCTAATTTTTGCCTAGTGTTCTGATTATTTGTAACGATCAATACCTTTTTCATACCCTGTTCCCACGCCTTTCTAATTTCTCCTCTGTCTTTCAAGAATATCCGCACACCTCCGGAGCATGCCAATAATATCACCTTCTTCGGTTGCTACCAATTCCGGCACTTCGGTTCCGCCAAAAATAAAATTCATGTCACACCGAAATTCCGTCGCAAGAATATACGCATATATACTCGTCAACCCATTTTGTCCTTTTTCAATCCGATACAACGCATCATCCGTAATATGAAAGGCCTCTGCCATTTCTTTTCTTTCTAAACCAATAAGTTTCCGATATGCTTTTAAATTTTGTCCGATTCTTTCGTCAACACTCAAATTTTCCTTATCTGACTTCATAACGATTCTCCTTCCATCAATATGATCTTTCTTTTCCATCATACCAACAAATAGGAGTATGTGCTGTGGACTGGTTGTCCGAATGCTCGGATTATTTCTCCGAACAATCAGACTTATTCAAATGTTAGCATCAATAATGATACACTTTCTGTTTTTTTGCCAGACAGATTATAGTCACATACAATGTCAGGATTTCTGCCACAAATACTGCCCCCCAAATCCCATCAATGCCAAAAATCATCGGCAGCAGCAAAACAGAGGCAATCTGAAATACCAATGTTCGCAAAAACGAAATCAAGGCAGATAGCAGTCCATTATTTAACGCGGTAAAAAAGGACGAGCCATAAATATTAAATCCATTGACCAAAAAGGCAAGGCAGAAAATACGGAAGCCATGTCTTGTCAAATCAAATAAATCCGGGTCATAGCCGACAAAAATACGTGCTAACGGAGACGCGATCATCTGCGCCAGCGCAAACAAAGCGACGCCCCATACACCGATCATTTTCAAACTTTTTGTCAGCAGATTTTTCAATTCTTCTGAATTTCTCGCCCCATAATGGTAACTGACGATCGGAGCACTTCCAATCGAATAGCCGAGGAAAATAGCTACAAATATGAAATTGACATACATCAATGTTCCATACGCCGCCACTCCGTCTTCTCCGGCAAAATGCATCAATTGAAAATTAAACAGCGTATTAACAATGGAACTCGACAAATTTGTCATCAATTCTGAAGAGCCATTTGTACAAGTTTTACCAAGAATATTCCAGTATAATTTTGTCTTTCCCAGGCGGAACGGGCTTGCATTTTTTCTTCCAAAATATACCAATGGCAGCAAACCGCCTACACATTCCCCGCATACCGTAGCAAAAGCCGCCCCGGCAAGGCCCCAGCCAAATACCGCGATAAACAAAAAATCGAGGATCATATTGGTCACCCCGGCAAGCACTATAACGGTCAATCCTAATTTGGGTCTTTCTGCGGTCACAAAAAAGCATTGGAATACATTTTGCAGCATAAATGCCGGCATGGACAAGAAAATAATCCTGCCATACAAAATGCAGTTATCCAGCAATTCTCCTGTCGCCCCGAGTGCAGCACTTACATATTTTGTCAATGCGATCCCGAGAACCGAAAAAATGATTCCCCCCACAAGGGTAACATAAACCAGCAATGAGAAATATTCATTGGCTTTTTTCTTTTTTCCCTCCCCAAGTGTCTTGGCCACGATCGCACTTCCCCCGGTTCCCATCATAAACCCAAGTGCCGACAAAGCCATGATAAATGGCATGATAAGATTAAGCCCCGCAAAGGCTGTTTTCCCTACATAGTTGGATACAAATAGTCCATCCACCACTCCATAAATCGAAGTAAATATCATCATAATGATAGATGGCAGTACAAACCGGAGCAGTTTTTGATACGTAAAATGTTCCGATAATTGAATTTTCATTTTTTCTCTATTCCTTCCCGATCTTGTTTTCTAATGTTATCCTGCATATTTTTTCGCATTTCATCCCGATATTTGGCAAATGCCTGCAGCATCCTCTCACACTCATCTTCCTCCAAGGCAAGAAACGCACTATTTTCCGCTTCGATAATCGGATATATTTTCTGCCGGATCCATTCTTTTCCCTCTTTGGTCGGATGAATATGGCGTTCTCTTCCACGCCCCGGCAAGAGCTGGATCAAGCCTTTCTGCTCCAATTTCCGGATGGAGGAATTTACGGTCTGTTTCGGCAGCCAGGATACACCGCATATATCATGCTGTGTACATCCTTCCCCCAATTCACACAACGAATATAAAATGTCAAATTCACTGTGTGACATCTTCTCCTGCCGCATAAAAGCATCGTAAATATCATTTAGTTCTTTATTAATCTGATTAAACTTCAAAAGTTCTCTTCGAAATTCAGGCTGCTTCTGCATTTAATCCCTCTCTTTCCGTAAGTCCGATTTCGTACTCGCAGGGACTAGTATAGCATGAGGGATTTCTAATGTCAAGAATTCTTAAAAGTTTTCCTTTACTTTTCCTGCAGATATCGCATAAAATTCTCTTTGTTTTCCAACGCTGTCGTGGTTGGACGTCCAAGATCTCCGCGTGCTCCGATTGCACATTCCACTTCAATAAGTGTTAATTCCTTGCGCTCTTTTGCTGCCTGTAATTCCTTATCCAGCTGTTCAAATTCATTCACACGGACAGCATACGGATATCCACATGCCTCTGCCATTTTCACAAGATTTATCTCTGATGCCACTGTAGGCAGGCCTCCTACGGTTTCATGGGCACCATTGTTAATAACAATATGGACCAGATTAGAGGGCTTATTAGCACCAATTACAGCCATTGCTCCCATATGCATAAGCATCGCCCCATCTCCATCGATACACCATATCTTTTGCTGTGGTTTTTGCAGTGCCACACCAAGTGCAATTGACGACGTGTGTCCCATCGAGCCTACCGTAAGAAAATCATACTTATGGCTCTGTCCATTTTTTTCCCGAATTTCAAACAATTCACGGCTGGCTTTTCCCGTCGTGGACAAAACAGGATCTTCTTTCGATACATTTACTATATGCTCAATAATCTCTTCACGGCGCATTTGATTTTTATTCGAATATTCCACATTTTTTCCAAAAGAAAGAGCCCCTTTTTTCACTACAAAAGCAACGTCTTTTCCCTTGGCTAATAGGCTGCGAAACACCTGCATTTGCGCATCCAGCTCTTCTTCTGTCGTCTCTTTCGTAACCACATATGCCGCTACATCCATATCTTCTAAAAGTTTTACCGTAACTTCGCCCTGGTAAATGTGCTGTGGTTCATCATGCACGCCGGGTTCCCCGCGCCATCCCACAATAAATATCATGGGAATCGCATATACTTTATCATTCAAAAGAGAAGCCAGCGGGTTAATAATATTGCCTTCCCCACTGTTTTGCATATACACGGCAGGCACTTTTCCCGTCGCCAAATGATATCCTGCTGCAAGTGCTGCACAATTTCCTTCATTTGCGGCAATCATATGATGCTTAGAATCAATCCCATAAGTATCCATCAAATAATTGCACAATGGCTTCAATAAAGAGTCCGGCACCCCTGTATAAAAATCGACATTCAGCCTATTTACAAAAGTTTCTACCTGCATATCTTTCTCCTTCTATCTGCCTTGATTTATCCTCTCAAGTTCTTCCGTCGTATCAATTTCTATAATCTGTCCTTCATTGACCGGTTCTACGATAAGATCCAGTTTATCCAAACTGTTATTGACCACATCATCCCAAAATAAAGTTTCAAATCCCGGCACTTTATATGCCTTTTCAATCTCGTCCTTTAGAATTTTTGCATCCCGGGAATTGAAATAAGAAATACCAACCATATTATAACAGTCCTTACCCCCTTTTCCTACTCGGGTAATTCTGCCACTTTCATTCTGTTCAAAAACCCAGTCCTCGGAAAACCCGGGTACCATTTTCCCATAATAACAGGAATGCGTCAAATTCTTATCAAAAATCGTCTTGTCTTCTACATAAAGATCTGCCTCACAAATGAAAAAACCAGCCTCTCTATCAAGGATTTCTCTGGCTGCATAAATCGAGGAAATATTATTCACTGTTTCGTATTCTGTATTCTCAATAAAGTATATATTATTATACTTTTTTGTTAAATAAGAAAACTGATCCCCCAGATATCCTGTTACCACATAAATTTCATCTACTGCTCTGCTTCTTAACCCATCAATAACTGTTTCCACCATAGGGATGCCACGAACTTCAACAAGCGGTTTAGGGATTGATTCTGTAACAGGAAGCATTCTGGTTCCCATTCCTGCTGCCATAATAATTGCTATTTCCATAAATTTCCTCCTGGATTTCTGTTATTTTTCAAAATATTTACACAACTTCTGAGGTTCTCCATGCCCCGGATAAACCATCAATTCGCCATCCAGAGAATTAAGAAACGGCATTGTTATCTCTGCAAAATCCTTTTTACTGCTTCCCGGCAGACGAAGTATGGTTTCATGCCCGGTTACTAATGTATCTCCGGAAAACATACACTCTTTATCAAAAAGAATACAACAGCTGCCCTTTGAATGACCGGGGGTCTCCACCATAGAAATCTGATGTCCTTCCCAACCCCATTCTGTTTGCCCCTGAAAAATCTCATCTGCCTCACAGGAATACGGCGGAACTTCCATATTTTTTACATATTCCTGCACTTCCGGATCCTTCCCCATAAATAAAATCTCATAATAAGCAGATAAATTTTTATGTGGACTCAGGATACCTTTCGAACAAGCTTCTGAACATACCACCCTGGTTTCAGGGAAATTTTCCCGCAGCCAATTCACACCGGATATATGATCATAATGTTCATGAGTCAATAATACAATAATATCCTTTATTCCTTCCGATTGCAAATATTTCTTAGCATCCTCCGATACACAGGGATCTATGATAACCGCTTTCCCATTTTCCGCAATAACATACATTCTTGCATCAATGGGATAAAAACTGTAGGATCGAATTTCCATATCCGTCAACTCCTTTTCCTGACACACATTATGCTTTACAAAGTATAATACGTATTTTCCCGCCATCCTTATTAACAACTAAATTCTTTTCTGTAAATTCAAATTCCGGCAAATGCTTGTTTTCAGGCTCTTGTATTTCATATTTTTTAACCCGCCAAAATTCGTGTTCGTAATTTACTTTTAATGGTGGAATGACATTACTGCCATGATAATCATAAGCTCTCAATAATTTTTGTATATTGCATGCACTGTCCTCCAAGTTCAATACTCCCTCTTCCGGAAGTATACTTTTACGAAATAGTTTGCTGTCAGCAGGATATTCCACATCGTATCCCATTTTCTCTCCCTTTAAAAGGTCTTCAATAAAGTTTGAAAACAATGCTATACCGATTTTCATTCCCTCCCTGACAATATCAAAGGCAGTCGTGTTCTCCACAATATTTATCTCTTTCTGTGCAATAATCTTTCCATGATCAATTTGATCCGTCACATAATGCCATGTCACCCCAGTATAATTTTCTTCATTATAAATTACCCAGGTTGGTATATTTACTCCTCGATAAGCGGGCAATAGAGAATAGTGAAAATTAATTATTGTCACATTTTCTAATTTTACAAGTTCCGCTGGGAAAATATACTCATTATTTGCACTTATAATAAGAATCTGTCCAGTGCTTGTATATCGCATAAGATGCGCAAGAATATTCTGCCTTAAACAGGAAAAATATTCCACATTATTCTTTTTACATTGTTTTTTTAAAAACGAAAGACTTGATTCGACTATTTCTATAACATGAATATTGGATGCATCTACATAATTAACAATTTCATTGAGACAATCACATGCAATTGTACCTGATCCAACTAACAATATCTCAGTAAAAAAAATAATACTCACTCCTTTCTTTGCCCATTTTATAAAATGAACTTGTCCAAGGAATCATCCAGCCGAAGAGTCATCTGTGTAAATAATTTTGACTCTTTTCTCAAACACCAGCCAATTCCAAATGCCAAGTATGTCGGCCGGATCATCCGAATTGGCAGATTATTTTTCATAAATTCATACGTCCATTTATCATTTACTATTTCTAATGATTTTTCATTATACACAAGAGAACAAATTCGTAATGCCAAATATTTTTCATGAATCACAGGCAGTGTATTCTCTTTTTCATCTAGAATAATAACAGAAGCATCTTCAGGCAAAATATTTTTCTGTAAAAGCTGCTCTATAAAATTTTCTTCCGGTTGTCCGACAATTGCAGTTACATTTTCTTCTTTTGCCAGCTGATCTACAATTTCCATTTCATTTTCGCCAGCCACAATTTTCGTATTCCAAAAAAACTTATCCGCAATTCTCTCCAATTCGTGTCGATTTTTTCCACAAAGAATCAACTCCGCAGCTTTCAGATCCAGTATTTCCGCAACATATTCCATCAATGCAGTGTCGGCATCCATAAGAATTATTTTACTCTGCCATAATACACCAGATGGCTCTTTATCCTCGTCGTAGTGCCAATCTGTCTCTGTTACAGGCAAAATTGCATCTGTTGGCAATTCCATATAATTAATACTGCAGGACAGCCCAACACCAAATCCACAGGTAAGCACATTAATACGATCCTTTTTATGCAGCAGTTCCGCATTAGCACTTAATGTCAGTGGTACCGACGCTCCTGATGTGTTTCCATATTCTTCCAACGACAAAAGCATCTTCTCCTCCGGTATTCCACAAGCATCTGCGATATTATCCAAAATCAGTTTCTGCGCTTGATGAAAAACGAAATAGTCAATGTCGTCTACCCGAAGTTCATGCTCTTCCATAAACTCATTTACACGATTGCTGACATCATTTATCGCATATTCAAATACCGTATTTCCCTGCATATATGTCCCAGTCCATCGACTTCGCTCTAAAATCGCGTCATAATGCGAACCATCACAAGATTCAGAAAATGTAATACAAGCTCCTGACTTTTTCTCAATCGCTACCGCTGAAGCAGCTGAGCCAGTCAGCAAGGAAAAAGAAACCGTATCGGCATTTAAAAGTCTTTTTGACTCCATACCTTTTACCCGGTCAGCCACCAGACACAAAGCTCTTTTACAGGCAGGCATCGTGTTCATCAAAGAAGATACAATATGAACCCCGTACCCAAAAGAGGAACATCCCAAATTCACATCAAAAGCAATCACTTCTTGCGACAATCCCATACGTTCTTGTAACGCAATTGCCGTAGAGGGAATTAAGTAATCTGAACTTTGTGTCATATAAACCAATACACCGATATCTTCTTTCTTCCATTTCAATTTTGTAAGCAGATCATTTGCTGCACAAAATGCCAAATCCGAAGCTCTTTGCTCTCTTCTGCATGTATGTCTCTTTCGTATTCCGGTAAGCCTAATTTGTTTTTTTACCCTTTTCTCTCCTAACACATTGCCATAGTCCATATTATCTTCCGTATTTTCCGGAACGCAGCTTGCAATTCCGGCAATTTGAATGTCTTTAACGAATCCTTCCATTTCACCTTATCTCCTATAAAAAATTAAATCATTTCTTCCACTCTATCAAATGCTTCTGTCAAATATTTTATAGAATGCTCTCGTTCCTTTGCTAATTTTTGTTCCACCATACTCCAATCGATTTTTTCCAAAGTATGAATCTGAACATTTTTTTCAATAAACCTATTGTTGATTCCCAGACGTGTAAATAAATCTAAAAATCTGTAATCAGCACCATTTTTCCAAATATCTTCTCTGCCAAAAACATAAAATTCTGTATGAAAAGCAATAGACAACGCCATTCCATGAAACGAATCTGTACACACCGCCTTGGCATATCGAATCAGAGATAAAAACTCTCTCGGTCCAACCACTTTCTGATAATCTTCCTCTCGATATTCCGTAAAACCATTCCGTTTATCAATCCAATTTGTATTAATGTACACAACTTTTATATTTCCGTACTTCTTCTTTATATCTTGAACAGACAAGCGATGTATCTCGGCATCTGAAAGGAAATAACATAAAATATAATCTTCTTCTATTAATCTTTTCTCCGATTTTTCTTCCCAATAAGTTTCCGGCACTGTCAGTGTGGGATCAAGAACCGTTTCAACCGGTAAATCCGTATACTGTGAAATAAGTTGTCCTACTCTTTGTTCTCTCCCGCTTAATGCCACAAAGCTTTTCAGTGCATTTGTCATATCATACTGTACATCCCCGCGTTGAATGGATGGTGCATAAGCAATCTTCGGTTTCTTTTTTAATTCTTTAAAATCCCATAAAAATAATGGACATATCCAATTTGAATTCCAAATTGCATCGCTGCCGCACATTAAAATATCGGCTTCCTCCGCCACTTCTTTTGCATCGTCATTATTAACACAGATCTTAGATAAATTAACTTCCTCTCTAAAAAAAGAATCAAATTTCTTTTTGGTTTTCCAATATTCTTTTCCTCTCGAACTCTTAAACCGCAAACAATTTATGTTCAAACTAAATTTTCTTTTCTTATTACCATATTGATTATTTATCGTAATTGGGCTATATCCTAATTTTTTCACCATTTCCTGCAATGCTGTCGTTTGCAGCGCCGAACCATAATTTAAGGACAACACTCCTGTCCATGTACTAATAACAACTTTTTTCATATAATTACAACTCCTTTTTTGCATTATATACTAAGTCTTGATATGAAATAATCGGGCATTTCATCCCTTTTGTGATAAATTCCCTCTGTATTTCATCATAATATATAACAGAAGTAACCAAAACCGCATCTATTGATTTTCTTACCAAATCATCTATCGTATACACCTTTTGAGACAGGGATTCCTGTTTATCCATTTTACTGCGGTCACCTAAGTATACTTTGTCAAATTTACTTATATCAAAGTTCTGCAAAAGTTCATAATAGTATTGCCCCAAACCATATACTGCAATTGTTTTTTGATTTCTATTGATAAAATAATTTTCTAATGGTATGTTATTTTGTTTCACTACATTTTTACATTTTGTAAAATTTTGGTATCGAATCTGTTCTGCCATGCTTTTTCTTTGTTCTGAGGCTTGTACAAGAATTCCCTTTTTATAACCAAAGAAAAAACAAAACAGACTTACCACAATTAATACAATACAAAAACTAATCCATAACATGCTTTATATCTCCTTCCATGGCCTCTGTCATCGATGCAGGCTAATCACGCCCCCTCCACCCGTGATATAAAATGTATCTCCGACAATCAGATTTCCAAAATCGCTTACCATAAATACCGCCAAGGCGGCAATTTCACAAGGCATTGCATATCTACCTGATGGCGAAGGCAGCTCTATCGTATCATTTATGCCTTTTCCCATCATTGGCGTAGCTACCGGTCCAGGGGCAATGGCATTAACTACAATTCCGTGTGGCAGCAGCATATCTGCCAATCCTAATGTAAATCCTTTAAGTGCCCATTTGGAAATTTGATATGGCGTCCATGCCGGTCGTAAGGATGCTGCTGAGGATATGTTTAATATGTGCCCCTGAATGTTATTAGCAATCATATATTCTCCCATGGCTTGCGACATAAAGAATACACCTTTTACATTCACATCCATTACAGAATCATATTCTTCCGGTTCCATGTCCATAAACTTAGAAGACACATTTCTTCCAGCAGAATTCACTAATATATCAATCCTGTTTTCCTCAAACAGCATTGCCGCTTCTCGTATTTTTTTCTTAAATTTATCAATTTCCAACACATTTAATACAATGGACTTGACACTCCCATATTGTTCTAAATTTTCATGACACTTTTCTAATTTTTGTTTATTTGTGCCTGCTATAATAACCTTGCATCCACTTTTCAAAAACTGCTCCGCAATTCCATATCCTATGCCACTGCTTCCCCCTGTAATCAAAGCAACTTTTCCATCCAGCATTTTTTGTGAATCTTTCAAAACCGGAATAGGAACCTTGGTAACTTTCCCCTCTCCGTTCGTAAATATTATTTCATCCGCCGAATAAATGTCACATTTAATTCCTATCTCACGCGCATTTTGATATATTTGCGATTTCCACTGAGAAGTTATTATAATAACCGTAGCCTGCGGTTCTTCCTCTAACACTTTTTGCGGAGAACATATCAGGATATCTGTTGCACTTACGACACTTCCCCATAACTTTTCATTTGAATCTACTACATAAGCTATGTCCTTTTTGTCTCCTTTATATAATTGAGAAAATCCGATACCACCTCCCCATGCGATGATTTTTTTATATGTTTTTCTTAGCTCTTCGTATGTAATCATATATCGCTCCTTCCTTACACCAACGTAATTGTCTGTATTGTTTCTCTCGCCAGCGCCTCTGACTCACAATCCGTAAACACCTCAAATAAAATTGATTTTCCATTTTCCGTTTTATCTGTAAAATGCTTCATTTTCACCAAATATTCTTCTTTACTTGCAGCACTCATATATTCGAATCCTAGGTTTTCTACAAAATCCTTGATCAACTTCGTAGACTTCGCGCCAAAATGGCCTTCTGCAGCACAGTATGGTCCTAAATCCTCTCCAAAGACCTGAATACACATACTGTATTTGGAATAGAACTCCGCACCGGCACCATTATTAACAACCATGATTCTTAAATTGTTTCCAATATGACGATTTCCTAATACATTGATATCACTAAAAAATCCTAAATCTCCAAATATACCAAAACATAATTTATTGGGATCTGCCAACGCTGCTCCGCATAAAGAAGACATACCGCCTTCAATTCCGAAACCTCCTGTATTGGCATAGCACGTAGTATGTTCCGGCAGTTCAAAGAAATTCCAACTTCGTAATGAATTCAGAATCCCCAAATACACGATGGAATTATCCGGAATAGATTTTGCTGTATTTTCTGCAATCCACATATTTGAAAATGGCAGTTCCGGAATAGCATCATATAATTTTTTATACAAAGCCTTCCATTCATCTACCTGTTTGGCTGGGACATCACATTTTTCAAATTCTATTTTCTCCTCACTGTACCGCAAAAAGAACTCTTCTTCTTCCATTTCGAATATGTAACGTAATCTGGCAAATGTATCTCTCACTTCTCCATCCGGATTTACTCTCCACATTTGCTTTGCTCGAAGTCTCATGTAGGCTCCTGTTATATCTCCTATATGTATAAGCAGGTCAAATTCTTCAAGTGGACTCTTCGTAAGCTGCTGTGTAAGAATTAATGGTGCGAGTACGCGATATTCCCCATGATAATTACTGGTTTGGTCGCACAATACAACCGCATTGTATTTTTCACAAAAACGATCAACAGCAGAAAGCAATTGCGGACTCCACTTTTTATGCGCCCCTGCAAAAATTCCAATTTTTCCCTTTTTTATCATTGGAAGTTTATCAAAACTTCCGATTCTGCGAATCACTTTTACCGCCGGCAATGCTTTAATGGAGCAGTCCATACTAAATCCGGTTATTAAATTGATATGTACCGGTCCGGCTCCATGTCTTGTCAATTCCAATAATGCTTTATTTACAGTTGCTTCACATGACCATCTCTCTTGATTTGTCGTTACCATCGGTACCTGAACACTCAATTGTGCAACATCATTTGGCAACACTGTTCGATCGGTTACCTGCGGACAATTATGTCCAATTCGTCCTGAAAACTGACTACATGTTATTGCCAAAACCGGCAACTTTCTATAGTATGCCTCCGTTAATCCCGGCATATAATTACGCGATGCCGTGGCACCAGTACAATTGAGTGCAACAGCCTCTCCGCTTTCTGCCGCCAAACCACATGCCATATAGGCTGCAGAACGTTCATCACTAGAAGAATAAATCTCGAAATAAGGATCTCTTTGGATGCTGGACAAAAAGCAGAAATTTGTCCCTCCCGGACTAGCAACAACTTTCCGAACCCCATGTGCTTTCATGAGTGCGATAAGAATTTGAACATTCTTTTCAACAGAATACTTTGTTTGCAAAAAATCATCTTCAAAAAATTCCGGTTCCGAATAATAGTCCCTATCTGCTAACGGATTTGGAAACAGCATGTTAGGTGTGTATATGTCGCAGTGAATTCCCATTTTTCTGGCATTTTGATATATTTCCATATCAAAAGAGGAGCATATTAAAACTGCTGTTTCGGAAATATTTTCATCCAAAATCTTTTGCGGATCTTTTATCTCAATTCCATGCATCTCTTTTCCATATAATTCTGCGTTTGAATCTACAATATAAGCGACCTCAAAATTTCTCTTATAATTGTTTTCAAAGAATGCACCTGCTCCCCAAACAATAATTTTTTTATAATGTTCACAAAACTTTTCCAATCGTATCATAACTATATCTCTCCTTGAATTCACCTACATTAGTTCAGTACAGCTCTTACTCCAAATAATCACAAATGTCCTGCACCGTTTTAAAATTTTTAATTTCATCCACCGTCAGTCTTTTCTTCATTTCTTTTTTTACATAGGTCACTAAATATAATTTGCTCATAGAATCCCACTCTTCGATATCTTCCAGCGAATCCTCTACTTTTAAAGTTCCCTCATCCAATTCTAAAACATCCTCTAATACTTCCAATTTTTCTTGCAATGTCATGTTTGTTTCCTCCTTGTATTCTCATTTTTTTATAAAAATATAATCAAAAGTGCCATCACATTTTCCCGCCCTTTTATTTGCTCCAAAATTTCCTATTTCTGTCCATGCGTAACTGCTATTTACGCCATAGTGTTCCCTCGCATACTCAACAGCTCTTCGTTCCAAGTTATACGTAATATCTGCCGTACCACTGTTATATATCTGATAACCGTAATACTTCTTTCCTTCTATTTGGTACATTAAAAAGGCAATAATTTCTTCATTTTCCCGATATAACAAAACCCATTTTTTACGAATGAATTCCTTTAATTCTTCCATCGACGGGAGTCTGCTCACGCGATAATCAAATATCTGATAGAGCATTTGATACAATTCTTCCGCATCCTTTTCCGTTGCAAATTCTCCAAAATTCTCTTCATAAAACTGTTCCATAAAAAGTTCATGTTTGGATTTTTCATGTTCCTCGCCAAAGAACGGATTTGTGTGGCGAACCAATGTTGTGTAATAGCGAAACAGCTTATCATTGACCCAGGAAAATTCCGAAATTTCTTTTTTCACAATATAATCCATCACCGCATCCGATGGAACTTTTTCGAATAATGTATTCAAATCCTGTAAATCTATAGATGCAAAATAACATCTTATCAAATTTTCTTCCTGATCACAGAACACAATACTTGAATCCGTTTTCCACGTCACAAAATCCTTTTCCGAATTTTGCAATGACAAGTAATAATTTGAAACAAATGGTTTCCTCGTTTTTCTCAAATCAGAAATCACTTTTACAATCTCTCTAATTTTCAAGTTCTGCTCCTCTCAATACTCTGATATCAGCATTTCACAAAAATCAAGATTTCCAAGTTCCATAATCATCGATCCCCAGGATAATCCTGCACCAAAACCGGATAAGCAGCAGGTATAGCTATGATCTATCAATTTATCCTTTAAATTATATGTAATATTAACCGGTATGGTCGAGCCACTGGAATTTCCAAAATTCTCGACAACATTCATTGGGACTTTCTCCCACGGAATCTTTAATTTATCTGCCAGTTTTTGTAGCATAAATTTATTGGGCTGATGAAATAAGTACCACTCAATTTCATCCTTTGATTTTCCTGAATATTCCAAAATTTCTTCAATCAACGGTGGTACTTCCTTTTGAACAAAATTAAAGACTTTTGAACCATCCATCCATAAATCCTCATACGTTTTCATCGTACCGTCGCCAATATCAACAAGTTTTTTTGTTTCTTCACTATGTGGCATTTTGTAGCCGCCTGCATGCATGATCAAAGCATCTCGTTCCGTTCCATCATTATATAAATTCATATAAATATCAGCTGCATTTTCATCATTTTCAAACACTGTAATCGCCGTGGCATCTCCCCCAAAACTTGGAGAAGAAAGCTGTGTTTCTCTTTTTTTTCTGCACAAAACATCTGTATTAAAAACGACTACTTTTTTATTTCCAATCACATCCAGAAGCATAAGTGCCTGTAAAGATCCTAACACAAATCCCACGCATCCCTGCGGAATATCCATGCAAATTACATTCTGAGGCAGTTTGCACTCACCATGAATAATATTGCTGATATGAGGAATGAAATAATCCGGTGTTAATCCGGTTACCACAATCGCACCAATTTCTTCACGTTTAATCATATTATGTTCAAACATATAATTCAGACCATAAATACAAAAATCGGAACTCGTTGACGTCTCCTTTGCTGCTCTTCTTTTTCCAAAACCCATGATTTTTTTCAATCTTCGAGTCTGTAAAGTAGCAATTTCTTTTGTCTCCTCATCATAATCATATTCATTTTCAGGCATTACTGTAAGCATTCCGCTGATTCTTTTTCCCTTAAATGTTGTAATCATAATGAGCCTCCATTTTTCTTAACAACATCTGCAATTGTTTCAACAGACATAAAATTTTCCGGAATAATATCCAAGCCGTCAATGGAAATTCCAAATGTCTCATCCAATTCTGACACTAAAGTAACCAGATCGAAAGAGTCTAAATACCCATCTTCAATAAAATCTGTACTGCTTTCAAAGTCAAATTCCGGTCGAATCTCTGCTAAAATCTTTTTAATTGTTTCCATCTTTCTCGCTCCTTTATTTTATATCATCGTCGACAATTTCAGCCGATCAATCTTGCCATTTGTATTTCTTGGAAGTTCTTCCATCTCATGATACTCCGTTGGAATCATATACCTTGGAAAAGAACCTGCCAATGCTTTTCGGATTTCTTTTTCTGAAATTCCATTGCTCTCATAAAACAAAACAATTTTTTTATGTTCTTTATCGTAAACCACACAACAATTCGGCACCAGCTTTAAGTTATTTACGATCTCATGCTCAATTTCTCCCAATTCAATTCGATATCCCTGGTGTTTGATCAAACTGTCTTTTCTTCCTTTAAAATGAATCAACCCATCTTCTTCCAAACTGGCAATATCACCTGTCCGGTAAATCAATTCCGGATAAGAATGATTCAATGGATTCTGAACAAATACCGCATTTGTCTTCTCCGGATTATTATAATATCCCATCGCAAGAGACGTTCCGCGGACACAGATTTCACCTTCTTCAGAAATCCCACATAGCCTGTCGTCTTCATTTAACAACAAAATATCTGTATTGTTGCAAGGAATACCAATCGGCAGTGGTTCATCATCTGCATAGTCTTTGTCCACGATGTAGTAAATACAATCTAATGTAATTTCTATCGGACCATATAAATTTGCAAACACGGCCTGAGGCACCATTTTTTTCCAGTAATTAAACTGTTTTGTTGGAAACACCTCACCAGCAAACCAAACCGTTTTCAATCTTGGCAGCGGTAGTTTTGCCAGCAAGTCCATGTTGGCAATATTTACCATGATCGTTGGTACCCAGAATATAAAATTAACCTCTTTATTTCGTAATTCCTCTAATAATCTTGCCGGAAATACACCGAGTGAACTATCCAACAAAACAATCGTCGCTCCTTTAAACATCATGAGACACAATTCAAAATCATAAATATCAAAAACAATCGGCGATAACGCACCGATAACTTCTTCTCCATCAAAGGAAAATGTCTCATCTGCCCAGCTGACAAAGTCAAAAAAACTTCGATAATTCAATACAACACCTTTTGGCGTTCCTGTCGACCCGGATGTATTAATAATACAAAATGGATCCGTATCAATCAGTTCATTCCGTCTTTTATGTAATTCTTTCGAATTGACCTTTATTTGTGTTTCATCAAAAGAATCAAGATTCAGCAAAGTAACACCGTATTTTTTCCAATCAATAATGTCCTTGTAGGCATCTTTTGTAATGACCATAACCGGCTCTAATAGTTTAATAATATTCTCCAATCGCTGAACCGGAGTTTTAATATCCAAATTATTAAATATATTACAACTATATGAGATACCCAAATCAGAAACCACAGCTTCAATCGACTTCGGAAGCAAAACTACAATCGGTCGATTTTTTACAGTGCCTGCCAACTCGACAATATAGCTGCCAAGTTTTTGTGCTTTTTCCTGTAATTCAGTAAAAGTACATCCTTCCTCTTTATGACGAACTGCCATCTTATCAGGAACTCGCTGCACCGTTTTCTCAAAATAATCTAATACCGATTTGTACATAACTATACCTCCTAGTATCTTACTGCACCGTAGTTACATTTCCATAGGAATACTCTTTAACAAATGGTTTTGTATCATAAGGTTCTGCCAGAAAACAATTCACATCCCTTGTGAGCCATTCAACCTCTTTGTCATAAGCCGCCTGTTCCGTAAAGCAGGCAATAGACGAATTACCAACTTTCTTTTTCAAGAATAATCCCTCATCAATCAATTCCTGTTCAAAGGAAGGTGGTACAGCCGGCAGGACATCTCTGTATTTTACATATAAAATGTGCTTGTCCGGTCTGGAAACTCCATTCTCATCAATAATATTTCCTTCAAATTCCATATCATATCGATAGGGCACTCTCAGTTTTTCCTCTACATAGTGCATCTGTGTATGACATTGTGGCAGCTGCGAACCAAAAAACATAATTCTTGTATTTTTCGTTTGATGAAAACGGTCAAAAAAACTACCCTCGCCAAGTGATTTATTTCCACTTACTTTCGCAAGTTCCTTGTTTTCACCGATAACACAAACTGACATCAACGGATCTTCCGAGCGCACTGCTTCCGGAAGTTTTCTCGCATATTCATTAAGCATTCCCATTTTACATTTTGTGTTTTTAACATCAAAATCCTCATGATTTCCATAACTAAACGTAAACGTAGGAAAAACTAATGTTTTTACTCCCAATTCACAAATAGCATCATATAAAACTTCTACAAGTTCTTTCCGTTTAAGCTCTCTTGTTGGAAGTCCAAAAGACAAATCTGTATGAATAAGAAGAACATCACAGTCGTCTGCTTTTACCTCTTTCATTGCATGAACTAAGTCACCATAAGTAATCCAGTTTTTTTTTCGGTCTTGAAATAATTTAAGATTTTCTTCTCGTTTCACTTACAATCTTCCTCCATCCACATAAAATTTTCTGCCGGTAATAAATTTAGATGCATCGCTCAATAAATAAGCAGTCATATTTGCAATATCTGCCGGCTCACCAAGTGCCATCAGCTGCTGTCCGACAATATTGCTTTCTTCTCCGCTCATTTCTGAAAAAGAAGCAGCCATCGGTGTTGCAATTGGTCCCGGAACAACTGCATTCACACGAATTTTCTTATCAAATAATTCAACTGCCAGAGATGAAACCGCCATCTCAAGAGCACCTTTTGTTGCCGCATAAACACTCATACATTTTTGAGGATAATGTGCATTAATGGCAGATAAACAAACCACACTTCCCCCATCGGAATTTGTTTTTTTTGCATAGTGTTTCATTAATTCCATAAAAGAAACATAATTCACTGCAAACATATCCTGAATCAAGTTTGCTGATACTACTTTTAATGGTATCACCTTAGCAATCCCTGCACAGTGAACAAAACCATCTAATTTTTTTCCCGTTTTTCTTATTTCCTTAAAAACGTCCGCATACTTGTCAAATTCTCTCAATTCCAAAGAAATGGCAACATGCCCTTCTCCACTCAGCTTCTCTTTCGTTTCAGTCAGTCTTTGCTCATCTCTGCCAAGCAAAACCACCTGTGCACCAAGATTGCTGAGCAGTATCGCTGTCTCTCTGCCGATTCCGGAAGAAGCACCTGTCACCATAATTCTTTTACCGGTTAATTCCATTGGATTTATCATTCTTATTTCTCCATATTTTCCATTAAATCGCCCACTTTAATATAAGAGCGGATTTCCGATGCATGCGGATATTTTCCAAAATGTTCGTCCATCATTGCAATCACCGAAAGCACAGCAACCGAATCCCAGGTTTCAAAATCTTCTAAAACCATATCTTCCTGCAGTTCATCCGGCTCAACCTCTAAAATATCAGCAATAATTTCAATCTTCTCTTCTCTTGTCATTTTTTCTCTCTCCTTTACTTCTTTGTTTATTTTATACTCCCGACGACACCGGGATAGCAGCACCTGTAATATGCTTTGATTTTTCAGACAGCAAAAACTCTGCCAAATATGCAATTTGAATTGGCTCAATCACACCTAAGGGCATGGCATCAATCCCGTTGTTCATTCCGAAGCATCCACCTTCTGCAACCATTGGTGTGTCCACATAAGATGGCATAATTGCATTGACACGAATTCTCCGTTTCAAAAATTCTTTTGCCATTACTTCAACCATCGTATTCAACGCTGATTTTGAAGCTGCATATGTCAACTGTCCCATCACCGGACGAGTTGCCGCCAATGAAGATATCGCAACAACCGATGCATTTTCGTTGGAATATTTTTTGCTGCAAAAATATTTTCCAAGTTCTGCAAATGACATGCAATTCACATGCATCGTCTCTTCCATGCTTTCTACTGAAACACTTCGCACCGGTATCGGGCTTGAAATTCCTGCTGCATGAACCATGCCATCTAATTTCAAATCCTTTTCTTTGCAAAATTCAAATATGGTTTGTATACTTTCCAATTCATTCAGATTACAAACATACGAATATACATGCTCACCAATTGCATCCTTTACTTCCATTAACCTCGCTTCGTTTCTCGCAGTCAAAATTACTGTTGCCCCCTGCTTTGCAAGATATAAGGCAATCGCTTTACCAATTCCGGAAGATGCCCCTGTCACTAAAATGTTTTTTCCCTGCATAATTCACCTTCTATCAATCTTCATAGAAAAAGTCAGTTTCTTCAATCGGATAAATATGTTTGGTATCCATATCCAAAACGACACTTGACCAGGCAAGTCCAACACCATATCCGCATAGGAAGAAACGAACTCCTTCTTTCTTTTTTATTTCATCCACATTATTGCAAATTGTAAACGGAAGTGTAGCTGTCGATGTATTTCCATATTCTTCATACGACCGAAGGACTTTTGGTAAATCAATTTCACACTCTCTAGCTATTCCATCCAAGATCAATTTCTGTGCTTGATGTAAAATATAAAAATCGATGCTGTCTTCCGAAATGGAATAATGCTCTCTCATATCTCGGATACTCTGGCACACCTCATTTAACGAAAACAATAATACTGCATTGCCATCCATTGTCAAAGTACCATCCAGTCCAACACTGATCAACTTATATCGTTCACCATCCGTTTTCTGCGCATAAAACAAAGGATTTCCCTCTTCAATTTCAATCGCAGTTGCACTCGAACCATCGCCAAATAATAGGGAATCCGTCGTCGGTACTTCCGGAATTTCCTGATAACGGCCATCTCCAACAAACAACAACCCTTTTCCGCCGGTATTTTGAAGCAGTGCCGAAATAATCTGCAATCCACTAACATAGCCTGTACAGCCAAGATTCACATCAAAAGCCAGACAGTCCTGCCCAATATGTAATCTCTTTTGAATCAACATCGCCGTTGACGGTGTATGAAAATCCGGAGATTGTGTAACATTTACAATAACTCGGATATCATTACGATCCCAGCCTAATTCGGTTAGCAGTTTCTCGCCGCAGACGCAGCTAAGATCCGCCGCAGACTGTCCCTTGTCCATAAGATGCCGCCGCTTGATTCCCGTAAGTTCAACCTGTTTTTTGGCCCTTCGTTTTCCTAATTTTTCAGCTATTTCTTCATTATCCACTACCCTTTTAGGAGCAGCAGAAGCGATTCCACAAATCTTTATATTATCATATTTACCATACATGGCATAATCTCCTTTGGACTATTTTTCTTTAATACTCCATTCCCCCACTGATTACAACTAGTTCTCCCGTAATATATTTCGCATTGTCCGATAGCAAAAATTCAGCCAGATTAGACACCTGCTCCGTATCAATAATACCCAGTGGTTGTCTTTGAAGTGCTGTCTCCATAAAATCTTCAAAGGTATCTTCCCCATTCAAAAACATGTCTGTCTTGACATTTGCAGGCAAAATACCATTCACTCTTATCTTTCTTTTAAGAAATTCCTTGGACATCGTTTTTACTGCAGAATTCAACGCCGCTTTTGACATCGAATACAAAATCATCCCAGCATCATTTCGGATTGAACTGATTGACGAAATCGCCACAATGCCCGATCCATCATACGAATTTTTTTTAGCAGAAAACCGTTTACACAATTCCACAAAAGAGAATGTATTCACATTCATCATATTCATGGCAGCCTCTGTTTCAAACGAACGTACACCACACATTTCTGCGATTCCTGCACAATGAACGAGACCATTTAATTTACACCCTTTCTCTCTGCAGACTGTGAAAATTTTATCAATTTCCTCTATTTTACCTAAATCGCATGGAATTGCTATTGTGTTCTGCCCTAAATTTTTCTGTAACTCCTGCAAAATTTCTTTCCGCCGTCCCACAAGGACTAAGCGGGCGCCTTCCTTTGCAAATTCCTTTGCTATTGTTTTTCCAATACCGGAAGTAGCACCTGTTATCAATATATTTTTTTCATTCAGGGCATTCCCATTCATCTGTTTTCTCCTTTAATTTCTAATCCGGAATACACTGGCAAATGTCATAAACTGTTTTAAAACCTTTTATCATTTCCGTTGTAATAATCATATCATATTTCTTTTTCATTTCCATAGTTAAAACTAAGGCACTTAACGAATCCCATTCTTCAATTTCATCTAAAGAAGTATCCTTTTTCAATGTATCCTCATCCACTTCCATAATATCTTCCAAAAATTGTATTTTTTCTTCTAATGTCATCCTTCTATCTCCTTCTTAATAAAAAAACTATACCGCCTCCGGCATAGTTTTCTTTTCTTCTAATATCTTCGCCTCCATGCCATTTACATTGCCATCCTTGCAATCTATATTTATATCGGCAATCTTCCCATTATTCTTTACCTTGCTTGCAAAATAATTCCCCTGTATCCGAATCAATTTCTAACAAGGTCTGTCTTGATCACCATCACCACGAAACAAAATCATTTTCTTCGAAGGTGGTTCCATCATTTTTAGCACAATGTTCTCCTGCACAAATGGATGAAAGTAATTTGGAATAATATTTTCATCTTCTTTCTCGCAGCGTACAAACCCGCCTTTTTCATAAATCGTTACAGGAACTCCATACGAATATACATCTACATATTCGTACTCCTTTTCTATCATTAATTTATCCAACGCACATGCTATTTTACCAAGAATTTCTAAGCAGCCATAAAAATCAATAATTTTGCAAATCTTATGTTTACCAACCATTTCTTCACGCGTTATTAAAATATCTTGTGGCTTCTGTTTTGAATTTTCAATTTTCCATATGTCATAATGATAAACAGGATGCTCAAAATAACGCTTTTTTATATAGCGGTAATCCTTACTCATAACTTGATTTTTCAATTGTTCCAAACCAATAATTTCCTGCCATTCTTCAAACGAAGAAACGCGTTCCAATTGGTACCCTGTATCAGCAGCTTTTGGTATATATTTGTTTTTAACAACTGCGATATGATACCTCTGTCTGTCTGCCAAGCGGTAATAATGGTCCATTGCCGTCGGCACCCCACCCAGCAATGTATTAATCTTCACTGCCTTCTCCGTCAATCCTGCCGAGCACGCATACCGATACCCAAACGTTTCCCACATAGCATCAAAAAAATGTATCCCAAGCATAGGGTCCGGGCTTTTAATTGTTTGCCATGTACACACCGAAACATCTGGCGTTTTACTGCTATTATACACGATTACCCCCATTATCCCGTAGATTTTTCCCTCTTCCTCATCAATTCCGATGAACATATTCACTTTCCCATCCTCGACAAACTGCCATTCAAAAAAATCCCGGTCTTTGGCAAGGATATTTCCCGGTTTCCAATGTTCATCCATAAATTTCATAATATTAGGAATGTCGTCGCACACAGCTCGGCGTATCTTCAGCATATCGTCTTCTCCTTTTGTTTCTTTTCTCTAATCATATTTCACCGGAATCGCCATCTCATAATGCCTCAATGCTTCTTCCAGCACGACAAAGAAATCCTCAATGTCCTTTTGGTCAATGGCACCAAGGGCACACAGCCGAAAGGTATCCATATCGGAAATTTTTCCCGGATAAATCGTAAATCCACGTTCAAAACAGTAATCATGAATTTTGTCAAAATTCCAGTTTTTATCATCCGGATAGCGAACGCAGACAACCAGTCCTGCCTGCCATTCTCGTTTGATCACGTCCTGAAAACCAAGCCGTTCCAATCCTTTGTGGATTGCTTCAAACACTCTCGTATGGCGTTTCCATTTATTTTCTTCGCCCTCCGCAAAATATTCTTTGAGCGCCTGTCTCGTCGCATAAATCGTCTGTACCGGCGGCGTAAAGTGCATTTGCCCGGTCTTCTCAAAAAAGTCATACTGCAAAAACAAATTACAGTAGTACGATCTTTTTGAATAATCTGCAGATTTTTCGATGATTGCTTTCCGTCCAACGATAAAAGAAAGCCCCGTCATCGACATCAATCCTTTTTGAGCGGAAGCCATACAAAAATCAATGTTATCCTCGTGCACATGAATCGGGCGCATCGCATAGGTAGAAGTCGTATCTACCGTAAATACTGCATTGTACTTATGTGCCAATGCCCCAATCTCCCGAATCGGATTCAAAATACCGGTTCCCGTTTCATTGTGCGTCGTATGTACAAGTGCAATGTCCGGATTTTCCTGCAGCGTCTTCTCCACAAGTTCCAGATCCGGAAGCATTTCCGGCGAAAACTGTAAATTAATCACATCCATCCCATAGGCTTCACAAATCTCCACTGCTCTGGCGCTATATGCTCCATTGTTTACGACCAGAATCTTTTTGCCCTCCGGCAAGAGTGAATTCAAACAGACGTCGATATTGATCGTCCCCGAACCACAAAAAAGAACTGCTGTATATTCTTCCGGATTTCCATGTACAATCCGTACAAGGTCACTCCGCATTTCTTTCATAATTTTCCCAAATTCTTCCTCTCTCGGACAGATATCCGGAACTACTTGTGCCATCTTCACTGTATCCGTCGTGGTGGATGGTCCGGGATTTAAAAGAATATTTCGTTTTATCGCCATGAAACTCATTCCTCTCCTACTCATTTCTCACTATTACTAATTTTACACTACCTCTTTTCAAAAAGAAAGACAAATTTCATCTTTTTGAAAAAAGATATCCCAAAATATGTTCCAATATGTTATACTTTTTATAGACATTTACCAGATTAGAAAAGTGAGGGATAATCGCATGAAAATTGTATACACTTGTTTTACAACAGATGTCATTCATGAAGGACATCTCAATATCATACATGAAGCTCAAAAATACGGCGAAGTAATTGCAGGTGTGTTGTCCGATGAAGCAATGATTCGCTACAACCAGTTTCCCACCATTCCTTTCGAGAAAAGAATGGAGTTGATTCGTACACTCCCCGGTGTAAGCCGCGTCGTTATTCAGAAAGATGTCATGTATGATGAAATCGTAGAAACCTATCATCCGGACTATATCGTCCATGGGGATAACTGGAATTACGGTCCGCTTAAGGCAATCCGTGCAAATGTCGAAAGTCTGCTCTCACACTACGGCGGCCAGATTATCGATGTCCCTTACACTTACAATGAAAATGTAAAACATATTGACGATAAAATTCGCGAAAAACTTGCGATGCCCGAATTTCGAAGAAAACGTTTAAGACAGCTGCTTCAGATCCGTCCAATCGTAAAAGCTCTCGAAGTCCATAGTGGCTTAACCGGACTTATTGTGGAAAAAACAGTTGTCGAGCACGAGGGGGAACTGGATCAGTTTGATGCCATGTGGATTTCTTCCTTATGTGACTCCACCGTAAAAGGAAAACCGGATATCGAACTGGTCGACATGACCTCGCGTTTTCGAACCATTGATGACGTCATGGAAGTAACGACAAAACCAATTATCTTTGACGGCGATACCGGCGGCCAGATTGAACATTTTGTATATACTGTCCGTTCTCTGGAACGTATGGGCGTATCTGCAATTATCATTGAGGACAAGATTGGATTAAAGAAAAATTCTTTATTTGGAACCGATGTCCCGCAGACCCAGGATTCGATTGAACACTTCAGCCAGAAAATCCGCGCCGGAAAAAAGACTCAGCTGACCGATGATTTTATGATCATCGCCCGCATCGAAAGTCTCATTCTGGAACAGGGATTGGACGATGCCTTGTCAAGAGCTTCTGCCTTTGTCGATGCCGGAGCTGATGCCATCATGATTCACAGCCGCAAGCAGGATCCTTCGGAAATCTTTGCCTTTTGTGACGAATTTCGAAAAAAAGATTCAACGACTCCTCTTGTCGTCGTTCCAACTTCGTTCAATGCTGTCACAGAAGAGGAATTTTGCAGTCACGGCGTAAATATCGTCATTTACGCAAACCAATTGACAAGAAGTGCTTTTCCTGCGATGCAGCAGACCGCCACCGATATCCTTCGCTATCACCGTGCCAAGGAAGTCGATGACCGCCTGATGCCAATTTCTCAGATTTTAACGTTAATTGATACCTTATAACTTATCCGGGAAAAAAGAGATTTTTTTCTCCCAGATTGGCTTTGTATCTTCTCCTGCAAATTCTGTTAAAAGTTCTACATACACCTTCTGCATCTGCCCGGACTGCACGATCACATGATCCGCATAAACCACTCCGGGCATATTGCAATAGGATTTCAGATTATATCTCTGCCTGTCTTCCTCATCTCCTGCTTCATCCATCAAAAGTCCGGGGATATAGACAAGATCCTCCGTATATTTTACCAAATTTTTCGCATAGAAAAACGGATGGATCGTGATTCCGTAATTATATTCATCATAAGGACACTGAATGACAATTCTATCCGGATGGTGAAGCTGAAAATCATACTCTTCAAAGTTCGTAATCGTCACATTTTCCGGATAATTTTCCGTCTCATAACAGACTTTCTCCGTTTTTGCCTTTCCATAAGCATCTTTATAATAATATGGCGCAGGGATCACATAAACTTCGATATCCTTCTGCTGCACTGCCTCCTCCCAGACTCTCTGCATCCCCCCATGCCAAAGAGATGCCTTATACGGAATAAATACGATTTCCTTTTTTTCTTTTAACTCATCCAAATGAACCTCAATATCCAAAATCACTGCATTCAGCCGTTCCTGAACACGATCTGCCAATGCCTCCGTATCATTCCATTTTTCTTCGCAGATTTCCTGATGAATACCAAATACAACCTCGCAGTAATTTTCCCATTTTTTTACAAAATCACATTCTCCGCCTTTTCGTTCTTCCACACGGGTTCCAATCTGTATCGCAGTATTCTGGCATTCTCCAAGCAGCGAAAGCACCGTGTCCCACTCTGCCTCTCGTATCATTTTTCCGATCTCTTCATGAATCTCTCGGAACAATGGGAAAAATGCATTTACTTCTTCCTGCAGTGTCACTTTTTTCTCACGTTCAGACTGAACTTTCTCTAGTTCTTCTGCCGAAAAATGATAAGTAAACAATTCTCCTGCCTCATTATCCTTCAAAAACTCCTGCTGCTTCGCATAAGACGGATAATCATGCAGGCCACCGGAACGAATTGGCAGCTTCCAATTTTTTCTATATTTTATTTCCAGAATCTCTTCATAACGATCCGGCACACGAATCTCTGTAGTTTCAAACGGAATATATGTTTCCGTCTCATAGACCTCTTTAGGCAAATGATAATGTGTATTTTTGCGCCATAAGTACACATTGGCGATTTCACCAGAACCTTCCTCCCGTCCCATTTTCCAAGTCGTTTTTTCAAGCAAATCTACAAGTTGGTCACGAAGAGATGTAGTTCGGCAGATGGATGTCCTACACATTTTTTCCACCTGGCAGATGTGGTATTCCAGTTCATCCCTTGTCATTTTCTTAGATGCGCATTCTTCATATTGCAAAGCAAGCAGCACCCGGTAGATCAGATTAATCTGATCCTGATACTTTTTACGAACTGCTGCATCTTTCGGAAGCGAATCCATCCAGAAAATATCAATTCCCACAACATAAGGAAATCCATGATACTTTTCCAACTGCTCACCTTCCACGACATGAAACTTTGAATTCATTACCCGTCCAAGCATAAAATTTACATCTTTTGTCCGGCTAAAGTCGATAAACCAGCATCCTTCCGGGAGTTCCGCATCAATTATCTTCGCAAATCTTTCATAATCTTCACGCAGCATGCACATATCAATGTCATCGTCCCACGGAATTCTGCCTTTATGGCGTACTGCGCCGAGCAACGTTCCCCATTCTGCATACAACGGAATCTGATGCTTGTCACATATATTCTGTACGACTTCTAAGAGTTCCATCTGCGCTGCCCAGGCTCGTTTCATCAGACTGGGAACATAAAACCCTTCTCGTACTTCATCTTCGAAATAAGAATCTGGAAAGTTCATGACCATTTCTCCTTGTTTTTAATATTTTTGCTGTACAATTTCTTTTCCTGCATTTTGACATTTATGCAGCAAAACACCACCATCTCCGATAGCAGCATCACAGATAGTCAATGCCCTTGCAGTATCGCCTGAATCATCTAAGATTCCCCATGCAGCCTCTTTGTAATTCTGCAGGATATCACAATATTTTCTCCAAATAGATGGATTTCTCTTTCGCATAATCTCTCGCACATTTTTATCTGGAATCCACCATAATACTGTCTCTTCCTGTTTACCTTCGTACTCATTCAGTACATTTTCTATTTTTTTCAGCGCTACTTCCCCATAACTGTACAACGGGCTGGCACTCGTAGTATATAATACTACCCTTTTCGCTGAGCCATCCGGCTTCTGAAGTCTCTTTTTCCATTCTTCCGGAAGTTCTGGCGGTTCCGTTTGTCCATCAAAAACAGCCTCTTTTATTGCTTCACTCACAGCAATCTTTTCCTGCCAAATTGGACTTGCCTCTTCTCCTGCAAATTCAGTCAGAATATCCGCGTAAGCTTGTTTCATGGTTTCTGACGAAACAAGCACTTTATTTGCCAAAATCACCCCTGGAGTATTGCAATACGGTCTCATCATTTCTTTCATATGTCCATCAATTCCTTGTGTGTCATCCACAATCAACGCCGGAACATATACCAATTTTCCGGTATACTGGCGCAGATTTCTCGCATAAAAAAATGGATGCATCGTCATTCCATAATTGTATTCATCGTACGGACACTGAATTACAATTACATCCGGCTGGTGTTTCTTGAAATCATACTCCAAATAATTGGTCAAAGCCACATTTTCCGGGTAATTCTCAGTTTCATACTGCATCGTTTCCTTCTTTACCCCACCATAACAATCGCGGTAATAGTATGGCGCCGGAATGACCGTCACGTCGCTATCTTTTTCTTCACTCGCCTGTTTCCATAAAGGCTGCATTGTATGCCAGTAAGAGGACTTATAAGGAACAAAGACAATTTCCCGTCTTTTCACAAACTGTTCAAAGGCACGTTGTATTTTCGCATCATATTCCTGTCCTGACAAAATAATTTGCTCAATCCCTGAAATTTTCTTTTCTTCTTCCAATTTCTCATAAATCCGGTAAAGAAATTCACAGTATCTCTCCAACTCTTCTATAACCGGCACCCTTCCATAACTATTCTCAATCTCTGTGCCAATTTGAATAGCCAAATTTTGACAATCTCCAAGTAATTGTCTAGTGACTTCGTACTCTTGATCTGAAAGGAACTGCCGGATGCTCTGTCCTGCTTCCGCAAACAAATCGACATATTCACCTACTCTTTGCTTGATACTTTTCTCTTCACATTGCGACTGTACTTCGAAATCTTCTTTGCGGAACACATATTCCGGGAACCCCATTTCATTACTCTCCACTACACAGCGATTCAATTCCCTATAGAAAGGATAATTGTGTGTCCCATTTACCCGAATCGCATCCATATAATTTTTATATTTAAAGTGATCCAGCAATTGATCATAGGCAGCCGGAACCCGTATCATCGTCGTCTCAAACGGAATCTCCAGCGATGCCTCGTAACATTTCTTTGGCATGCGGTATGCGGGCACACTTTCAAATCTAGGAATATTAGTCACTTCATTGGATTCCTGCTCACTATACAAGGGGGCGATTCTAGTTTCCAGCAATTCGTATAACTGCTGTGTTAATGACCGATTTCGATCAAACATTATCCCGCAAAGATTTTCCAATTGCTTTAAACACTGCTCCACTTTTTCATCACTTACTATTTCTCTTGTTTCTTCTCTGAATTTTACCAAACGGATAATATTGGCAATCGATTGGAGCAATGAAATATATTCATCTTTTTTCTTTTTATCTGACGGCAAAAAATCATACACAAAAATATCAATCCCAACTCGATATGGAAATCCATGATATCTTTCCCGCTGTTTTTCATCCAAAAAATTCGAGTGGGAATTCATAACTTTTGTAATAAGATTATCATAATCTTCAGAAACACGGAAGTCCAAAATCCAGCAACCCTCCGGCAATTCTTTTGCAACGGAAAGAAAACGTTGAAAATCTTTACGTTTCATGCAAAGATCCATATCATCATCCCACGGAATCATTCCCCCGTGGCGAACCGCTCCTAAAAGCGTTCCCCATTCTGCAAAATAGGTAATGCCATGTTTTTCACACACATTTCGAATTTCATCAAACAATTGCAATTGTGCTGCCCAGGCACGTTTCATCAAACTGGATACTAAAAATCCCTCTCGCACTTCATCCTCAAAATAAGAATCCAAAAACTCCATATCGCTTCCCCTCTCTTTTTTCAATACGAAAAAGGGAGAATCCCAATCTCTCAGGATTCTCCCTTTAACTATGTGTTCGTACAACTTGTTCTGTTGTAATGAATTCAAAACATCAATTACTGAAGAAGTGAAAGAACACCCTGATTTGCCTGATTTGCCTGAGCAAGCATAGAAGTAGCAGCCTGCTGCAAGATGCTCTCTTTCGAGAATCTTGTCATTTCATCAGCCATATCTGTATCACGGATACGAGACTCTGCTGACTGCATGTTTTCAGCTGTGTTATCATCTACTTTTACAGTATACTCAAGACGGTTCTGCTGAGCACCCAATGCACTACGTACAGTAGAAACGTTTGTGATCATAGTATCTACAATATCAATCAATGCAGAGTTTGTTGCACCATCAGCTGCATCCAATGTAATTGTCTGCCAAGATGTAGAATCAATTGTCAATGCATATCCCTGACCATTGTTAGCACCGATCTGAAGATATCCTGAGTAGTTACCATCAAGAAGTTTCTTCTTGTTGAACTCTGTATCAGTATCGATACGATCGTACTCTTTCTTAAGTTCATCGATCTCGTCCTGAATCTTCTGGATATCGTTTGTACTAGAATCCAATACAGCGGTGTTGGAAGCCTGAACTACCAATTCACGAGTTCTCTGCAAGATTGCATGTTTCTGATCCAAAGCACCTTCAGCTGTCTGAATCAATGAAATACCATCCTGAGCATTGTCAGATGCACGATTCAAACCACGAACCTGAGAACGCATTTTCTCAGAAATAGCAAGACCTGCTGCATCGTCAGCTGCACGGTTGATTCTGTAACCACTGGAAAGTTTCTCAGTAGCCTTTGCCAAATTGTTTCCTACGATTCCTAACTGTCTGTTAGCGTTCATTGATGTAATGTTGTGTTGTAC